>Ga0209887_1000319_pt1 | contig 14368 bp, 9 predicted proteins | sample GWRWN1_30_40_FD_187230 | JGI IMG/M metagenome (GOLD analysis project Ga0209887, IMG submission 187230) | Riverbed sediment microbial communities from areas with no vegetation in Columbia River, Washington, USA - GW-RW N1_30_40 (SPAdes)... | ecosystem: Environmental > Aquatic > Freshwater > River...
GCGCGATGGGCAAGGCCGAGTGGATGCCGTACTTACGCGCCAGGTAGTTGGCTGTCGTGATCACACCTCTGCCTTTGCCTTCTTTAGGATCGGCGCCCACCGCTACCGGAAGATCCCGCAAGGCAGGGTCATAGCGCTCCTCCACCGCAGCGTAGAAGGCGTCCATATCGACGTGCACAATAATGCCCATCAACCCTAGCTTTCAACTTCAAAAACCCGGCCTTCCATAACCCGCAGCACGCGACTGGCGCAGCCCCGCGCGAACTCCTCGTCGTGGGTCGCCACGATCAAGGTGCGGCCATCGCGCAGCAATCCCCGCAGCAGATCCCGAAGTTCCATGCGCCGCGCCTGATCCAACGACGCCGTCGGCTCGTCCATGAGCAGAAGCGGCGGATCGACGGCGAGAGCCCGGGCGATGGCGACCCGCTGCGCCTCCCCGCCCGACAACTCGCGCGGCAGCGCGGCCGCGCGATGCTCCACGCCCAGCACGGCAAGCAACTCGCGCGCCCGGCGCTCGGCTTCGCGCAACGGCACGCCGTACGCGTGCACCGGCGCAAGCCACACGTTCTTGATCGCCGGCAGGTGCTCGAACAGATGATGAAACTGAAACACCATACCGACCTTGCGCCGCAGCGCGCGAACCGTCGTCGGCGTAAGCCACGCGCCACTGTCTATGGCTAAATCCTCCACCTGGACCGTCCCCGACTGAAACGGCTCCAGCCCGGCGATCGCGCGCAAAATGGTGGTCTTGCCCGAGCCGGAGGGACCCATCAGCGCCACCAACTCGCCGCGCGGCACGTCAAAGGTGACGCCCTCGAGCACGCCGCGCATCCCACGGCGAAGGCCCAAGGCCTGCACGCGCAGTACTATTCCGCTCACGCCGTTGCCCTCTTCCAGCGCCGTTCGAGGCGTCGCGCCAGCGCCGCGAGCGGCAGCGACATCGCAAGGTAGAGCGCCGCGCAGAGCAGACCGGGGACCACCCAGCTGCCGATATTAGTCGCAAAAATCTGCGTCTGTTTCGTCAGCTCGAGGACCGTGAGCACCGAGACCAGCGATGAGTCCTTGAGGAGCGCGACGAAGTCGTTGGTCATCGGCGCCAGCGCTAAGCGAAACGCCTGCGGACCGCGCACGAGCATCAGGACCTGGCGCTCGCTCAAGCCCAGGATCCGCGCCGCTTCGAGTTGGCCGGTCGGCACCGCTTCCAGCGCGCCTCGGTAAATCTCGCTTTCGTAGGCCGCATAGTTAAGCGCCAATCCCAGCAACGCCGCCGCGAAAGCCGGCAGGCGGATGGCCGCCGCAATCCCATAATAGAGAACGAAGAGCTGGAGCAGGATCGGCGTGCCGCGCATGATCTCCACGTATCCGGTCAAGAGCGCGCGCGTGAGCCGGCTACCGTACACGCGTCCGCTGGCGATCGCCACCCCAAGCACCACTGCAAGTCCCATGGACAAACACGACAACACGATCGTAATCAGCGATGCGCGCAGCAGCGACGGCAGATAGCGTCGCGTCGATTCCCAGCCGGAGAGCGTCGCCGTCCCGGCGGTGGCATCGAGGCCGATGACCGGAGCCACAGGCTCTCCGGCCAGAACGCGGGCGTAGAGCGCCGGCTGATCGTCGTTCCACACGCCCCATTTGCGGAAAATGCTCTCGAGGCTGCCGTCTTGCATCGCCCCGCGGAGAATTTCGTCGATTGCGTCACGCAGCGGCGCGTTGCGGGCCGCCAGCACGCCAACATAGTGGCCCACGGCGACGCTCTGGGGTTGGATGGTAAATCCCGGGAGCGCGCGCCGTCGACGCTCGGCGAGGACGTTGTCGAGCAGCACCGCGTCCAGACGGCCGATCACGAGATCGCTGTACGGATGCACATCGTCATCGTAAGAGACCGCCTGAATGCCAAAGTCGCGTTCGGCGCGAAGCAGGATTTCGTAGGCGATCGTGCCGCCGAGGGTGCCGACCCGCCGGCCGCGAAGGTCGGCGAGGGTACGAAAACGCGACGTGTCGGCGTCGCGCACGCTCAAAACTTCGCGGAACTGGTAGTAGGGAACGGTGGGCGCCATGGTGTCGCGTCGTGCGGGCGTGTCTTCGATCCCGCTCAGGCCGATCTCTGCATCCCCACGCTCGATGGATTGATCGATGGAGGTAAACGTAACGTTGATGAAACCGGCTTTGCGCCCGAGGCCACGCGCGATGAGATCGGCGATCTCGACGTCGAAGCCGACGAGTCTATCCGGCTGGGCGGGATCCGCTTCAACAAACGGCGCCCCGCCCTCAGGGTCGCCCGCCCAGAGGAATTCACCTGCCCGCAGCGACGGCGCGGCGCTGACGGACGGCGGTACCAATGCCGCGAGGGCGGCGAGCGAGGCGACTTTGATCAGGGCTCGCACATGATTCTGCCGAAAAGCAGTTAGGGAATTATCTAATGATCGAAACTTCGTTTTGAGGTTCAGCCACTGGCCAGCCAAAATTGTCCTCGACAACCTTCCTCCAACAAGCTTTCGAGAATCTAAAGGTCCAGTAGAGTAGACCGACTGGCCCCATCCTCAATTTTGGACCGGAGACTATCCGATAGCCGGCTGTTATGTCAATCTGCGCGGATAAACTGTTCTACTTCTTCGGGGCCATCCCGCACAACTAATCTCCACGGCTCACCCGTGTCTCACCTTGACACTCTAAGCAGCGACGCGGTACACCGGGAACGGTTATTCCTTTTGATTAAGAGGACACCCGGTGGAACTGGAACTTTTCGACTACGCTCTCGAAGAGATTCAATGGAGCGAGCACACAGCTCTTAATGGGAAGTCGCTTTCCGTTTCCGTTGCGGATCTCCAGGAACAAATCAAAGACCTATCCCACGGTATCCATACTGATTACGAGCTCGCGCGCCCCGGTGAATCCAAACGCATCGTCCACGTTTTGGACACCGTGCTCCCGATCGCAAAATTGAATAGTTCAGGTTCCACTTTTCCGGGGTTCGAAGGTGCGGCGCAACTCGTCGGCACCGGGCAAACAACGCGCATCAAGAATCTGCTCGTGACCGTCGTCGCTCGGTTTCCCCACCCGGAGGCTATGACGCCGATTGAGAAGCCACGCGAGGGGATGATCGACATGACGGGCGTCGGCGCTCCTTACTCCTACGGATCAGATCACTTCCATCTGATTCTTTCGCTGACTCCCGATTCTTCCGTCTCCAATGCAGCCTTCGATCAGGCGCTTAGAAACATCGGGCTCCGCTGCGCGCGCTTTTTGGCGCAGGTAGACAAAAACGGCAAGGAGCCCGATCGGAAACTCATCGCTTTGAATCCAGTCGACGAACGGCTACCTAAAGTCGTTCTCATCTACCAGGTACAGAGCCAGCTCGTTTGCGCGCGAACTTTTTATTACGGCGAAGAGGTCTCGAAAACACTCCCTACTTTTGTCCATCCGGCGGAATTCTTCGACGGCGCGGTGGTCAGCGGGAACTACAAGAGCGAGCGGAAGATCCCCACCTCCCTGCACTGTGCCAACCCGTTCATCGCCGAGCTGCTGGAGAGACACGGGAAAACTGTGAACTTCCTCGGCGTCATTCTTTCGCGCGGCTACAATGACAGTTTCGAACAGAAAAAGAAGATGGGACTATGGGTGGCGCGTCTGGCCCGCAATCTGGGCGCCGAGGGGGCTGTCGCATTCATGGAGGGAACCGGGAATGGAACCGTCGACTTCATGCAGACCGTGAAGGCCTGCGAAGACGAGGGCATCAGAACCGTCGCCGTACTCCACGAATCCAATGGGCCTAAAGGTTATGAGAGACCCCTCGTAGACCATCCGAAAGAGGCCGATAGCATGATCAGCCGGGGTAACGTTTCGGAGAAAATCTATATTCCGCCGCTCGCAACCGTGATCGGCGGCGCCGAGATCGATCTCCACTTGAAGGCGACCCATGATCCACGCCTTCCTTTCCTTTTTGACCCCACGATATTTTTCGGCTCCTACAGCAAGATGGGCGACAGCGGGTTTCGGGCAGTTTATGAGAGCTGACTCACGTCCAGTTCCAAGCTGCGCGATTTATCCTAGGTCGGCTAGATACCGACTACACTCGCTCGTTCGCTCCTGCGTAGTGAGTCATCCTGAGCAGCGCGAAGGATCTTGGTTCATCGGTCAAGATTCCTCAGCTTCGCTTCGGAATGACACCCACGCTTCGCTTAAAACCCAGGGGCGGCTTAAATGCTAAGGAGGATACTACGACATGAAAGTTCTCCACTATTTGAATCAGTTCTTTGCCCAGATTGGCGGCGAAGAGAAGGCCGGGCAGGAGGTTCTCTTCATACCCGGTGCCGTCGGCGCAGGCGCGGTCATCGAAAACACGTTGAAGGATCACGGTGTTGACTACGCAACGCTCGCCTGTGGCGATAACTATTTTCACGAGGAAGAGGAAAAAGCTCTCAGCGCGATTCGCGCCGCACTAGAGCAATTTCAACCGGACTTATTTCTTGCCGGTCCGGCCTTCAATGCCGGCAGATACGGCCTGGCTTGCGCCAAGGTCTGCAGCTGGGTGCGGGATAACTGGCGCATACCGGTGATCACCGGCATGCACGAAGACAACCCGGGAACCAAAGAGATCGGCCGCAATGTCTTCGCCATTCAAACCGGCGCCTCCGCGGCGTCAATGCAAGAAAGCTTAAAACGCTTTTCACTCCTCATCGAGCGGCTGCTGGCTGGCGACGAAACCGCTATCGAAAATTTCCGGGCGGAGCATTGCTTGCCTATCCCACGGCGCTTTACCGTGCGCTCTGGTGCTCCGGATTATGTGCGCGCCGCGGATTTGCTGCTGGCAAAAATCCAAGGCAAACCCTACGAGAGCGAGATCCCTCAGGTCGAAGCCAAACAGCATCCCATTCCCAATTTGACCGGCAATCTCAAGGACGCCACCGTCGCCCTGGTTACCGAAGGCGGTTTGGTACCCAAAGGAAACCCCGACCGTCTGGAGAGCTCCCGCGGCTCGAGATATTTCAAGTATGCGATCGAGGGGCGTGAGGACCTCAGGCAGGGCGAGTTCGAAGCCATGCATACGGGTTACGATACCTCCACGGTCGACAAAGATCCGGACCGGATCGTCCCGCTGGATGCTATGCGCATTCTGGAGAAAAGCAAAAGATTTAAGAAACTCCACGATCACTACTTCGTCACCACCGGTACCGGAGCCATGCCAAGCAAGATGGAAGAAATCGGCGCCGGCATTGCCGAAGAGCTCACCGGCTCCGGCGTCGGCGCAGTGATCTTGACCGCCACCTGAGGAACCGGCACACGTAGCGGCGCTACGATCGGGAAAGAAATCGAGAAAAAGGGAATTCCCGTGGTGGTGATCACTTGTCTCTCTAACGTCGCAACGCAAGTTGGAGTAGGAAGGATTCTGGGAGGCAGTAAGTTTCACTATCCGGTGGGACGGCCTGAGCTGCCCCCGGAAGAAGAGCTGCGCTGGCGCGTGGGCCTTGTGGAGAAAAGCCTCGCCGCATTGGAAACGCCGGTAAAGGAACCGAAGATATTCTAAGACTCGATAGTCAGGATGACGTTTCACGTCTCATGGTCACATCTGTGAGATTCAAAATTTCGTGCAACGACCGTGACTCACGTGTTTGATAGAAGCATGGCTAACTCCTTTTGTGGACTGTCCACATTACGGGCGGCCGCTGTAGGCTTTTCCGCACAACTGTGCGGCCGAGCAACACATACAGATGGGGAGCAGGGACTGGACCGAAGAACGTAACCAAATTGCTCGCGTGGAGATTTGGACAGATAAAAGCGGAGCGATCGCGACGAGTAAACAAATGAATTAGCAGGTTGCGGCGAAACTGGGAGGCGAAGGAAATCGCCTTCATGTGCGATCTTCCGCCGGCATTCTTTTTTTCATAAATTTCCCTGGTTACGAGTTTGGCATTAGGCTTGCCTCCTATGCCGTAAGATAAACAGCTGAGTCTCAGCAGGGGCAGCTTTCCCACAAAATGGAAGATCCATGGGTCTACCGGTAAGCAAGCATCTTTACGAGAAGCACTTTGGGTTATCAGATTTTCCTTTTAGCATCACACCCAATCCCCGGTTTTCCTATGACAACTCTCTTTATCGCGAGGCATTCGCGACATTGCGCTATGGGATTGAAGCTCGCAAGGGTTTCATTGTCATTACCGGCGAGGTCGGAACGGGAAAGACGACTCTGCTCAAGATATTCATGCAAAGTGTGGAATCCACCGTCCACACCGCCTTTATCTTTAATCCTAAACTGAGCTTCAGCCAATTGGTTCGATCGATCTTGACTGACTTGGGAATAGCCTACTCCAGCCAAGACCGGTTCACGCTCATTGAGAAGCTCAATGATTATTTGATCGAACAGCTCAAAAAAGATCACATTGTCGCTCTTTTGGTCGATGAGGCTCAAGACTTAAGCGATGAGTTGCTCGAAGAGCTCAGGCTCCTCTCCAACCTCGAAAGCGATAGGAGCAGGCTCATTCAAGTCGTCTTGATGGGGCAGCCGGAGTTTGAGCGAAGACTTGATCAGCCCGAGCTGCGCCAGCTGAAACAGCGGATAGCCCTTCGTTGCCGACTTACTCCGCTCCCGAGCGGCGAGGTGGGCTCATACATAAATTACCGCCTCAAGACGGCGGGCTATCAGGGAAAAGAGCTATTTGAGGCAAAGGCGGTCGAGAGGATTAGCCTTCATTCGCAAGGTATTCCGCGCCTTATCAATGTCATTTGTGATAATGCCCTGCTGATTGCTTACGCATCTTCGAAAAGAAAAGTCTCAGCGGAGATGATTGAGGAGGTGGCGCGTGATTTAAAACTCACCGTGCCGTCTAGAACTCAACGGGCAGGTTCCGTAGTGGAGTTTCAAAGACCGCGAGGTCGAGACCAAGCAAGGCGGGATGAAATGAGGGAAGATGAACCGGGGGTGGAGAAGACGCGGCCCCCGGAATTTGAGGAATTTTTCATGGAAGGAGAGCCTCCAGAGCTCTACCCAAAGCGCAGTGTAAAAGGAGTGGGAATCGGGATTTTCCTAGGTCTTGTTCTAATGACGGGTATCGGCGCAGTCATCTCTCAGCAAAACAGAGATTTTGTATCGGACATAGCGTTGAGAGTTGAAGATTATTCTGAGCAAAGCCGGAATTATGTTTTAGATATGGCCGTCAAAGTGGATCGACAAGGAAGACAGTACCTTTCGGGTGCGGCGGAGAAAGCGGGAGATTATTCTGAGCAAAGCCGGAATTATCTTGGGGACTTGGCTGTAGGAATGAAAGAGTATTCTCAGCAAGGGACAAATTATCTTTCGGACCTAGCCGCGACAATGGGCGTGCAGTTTCAGAAAATCAGAGATTCGTATTCTGACGTGGCTGTGAAAATCGGCGATTATTCTGAACAAGGCAAGGACTACCTCTCGGGCTTAGCCGTGAAGGCAAACGGCTCGATAGCGACGCAGTGGGAGAATCTGAAACAGGTCAATCTGATACCGAAGACTTCTCAGGACAGCGACCTAAATACCCGTTTAGCCGATTCCCGTGGTCTAAAGCCAAACGATCAGACAGCACCGACGGCTGACAAACCAGCGTTAATCACGGAGCGGTCAAAGGAACCAGAGTTAAATAAGCACGCCGCACCGGTTCCGGATTCGAAAAAAATTTCTGAGCCCGAGACACCAAAGACTCCTGCAACACTAGCAGAACGGCGGGCAACTACAAGCGAGACAAGCGATCATCCGAAAATGCAACTGGTTGAACCACAGATGAGCTCGCTGAAGAAGGAACCTTCTCAAGTGGATCGTCAAATCACTCCAAAGAGAGAGCAACCAGCGTTTCTGGGAAATTTCGAGGTCGTCCAAGATTCCTTTCTTCGTGACAAACCAGCATCCGATGCCGCCATAACCACCCTTCGGCCAGGCACCTGGGTCAGAGTCGAAAGTAAAAACGGCGATTATTTCCGTGTCCGCTCATTAAATGATCCGGAGCTCCGCGGTTACATACATCGAGAAGATGCCTTCCTCGAGCGTATCCGATAACCGACGAACGGGCTAAAAGTCCGGTCAATTTTCTCTTTCCCAAAGATCGAAAATTGCTATCGTCTGGCCTTAACGTGAGCGAAGTAAAAAGCGAAGGCCGGCTGGCCTTCCAGCGTACATTCAGGCTGGGCGTGCATTGGTGTAGGCCGCCGAGGCGACTTGAGAGCCGAGAAGTTTAAAATAGCGAAAAGCTGGTTGAAACAAGCAAAGAGAGTGGAAGCTGATCAATCCTCACTGCTATCTTAGGTGCTATGAAAGTGACGAAGGGAGCGTTGTAGAAAATTCGCTCACAAAAATTTAGGAAGCGACGGCAATTCCCTCCATCTATAGGTAGGATCAACAGACTTATTTGTTGCTTGTAAACAAAAACCATTGTAACGCAATGCCTTCGAAGCTTGAACATAATCATATGCATATGGCATGTTCCTTGCCCCCGAAAAAAGTATGGATCACATTTGTGAACATTGCGGGGAGTTGATTGTAGGTAACGCCTATCGGGTGACGAGCGAAGACAAAGGCATCACCTTGCTCGACATGGTTGTTTGCTCCCTCTGTTTTATGGAAGCGAAGCGGCTTCGGCTCCATACGGAGGAAATCAATCTTAGAAGCAAACAAGCTTCAGCTCGAAACCGAGGGAGTCACGGTTTCCGGCTCGGAATTTAATTTCAGCACCGGAAGCTTAAGCTCAATCGGTCTCGCTCGTCTCGAAAATCCTCTGCCGACCAGAGCTACGACAGACGGGGTCTTAAAGTACAATCTCAGGCTTGACCCCAAAGGTTCTGACCCTGTCCAGACGTGCTTGCCGCGGCATGTTTTGACTCGTTAGGAGGTCTTCGTATAACCGGACTGTTCGTAGCGGCACCTTCTTAGCGTCGATCACAAATTGAGCCGGGGTTTTACAGCAGTTTTCCTTTTGGACCCTCGACACTTTTCTTACTCCCGTGCGTCAATTGAGGCCGTAAAAGTTTCGCGGATTTATCTCAAGAATTTTCTCGACCACCGCGGCCCCAATCCGCTTATCGTTACGCAGCAGGCGAATGGCATTGAGTTCGCTTGATGGATCATGGTGGCCGTAGTCGGTTCCGATCATCAGACAATCCTCACCCGCGTGGCTCAGAACGTAGGGCAGATCATCCGTGTTCTCGCAGGCCACCCACATATTATTGGCGGTAAGCGCATCGGTCGGAAATGATCTGCCTTGACGCCGGTAACGGTCGGCGAGATCGTTCAGAGCATAGGGCACCCATTGCGCGCTGACCTCGACGAAGCCCCAACGGACCTTTGGAAACTTTCTCGGGATCTCCTTTTCAAGGAGCGTATGAAACGCGCCAACCACAGCCAGCTTGAACTTGGTAAAAGTCGTGTCCTCGGCGAAGAAGTCGTGATGGTGGAAGCTGCCGTTCGCCGAATGGATGCAGACGGGTAGATCAAGATCCCCCGACATCTGCCAGAGCGGGTAGAAATAGGGGGCGCCGAGCGCCCGCTCGCATTCCAACCCCCGCGTGAAGATACCGCAGGCGCCGTTGTTCTTAGCCCACTGAAGCTCTTCTCTTACCACAGCCGGCGCTTTCTCGAGGAACTGCAGGGGCGGCTTCGCCACCCAGCGCAGCCGGCCCTTGCCCTGCCGCCAAAGATCGCCCATCCAGCGGTTATAGGACTTGCACAGGGCGCGCTCGCGCTCGGCTTGCTGCACCACCGGCCGAAGAAAGAGCGTCGGATAAAGCACCTGCGTTTCGATGCCGAGCTCGTCCATATGGGCGAGCCGCGCCTCGACGCTTAGCATCTCGCGCGATTCCTGCGGCGTGTTGGTACCCACATTGCGATCTTTGCCGTGCGCGCGGCCCTCGATCACCCAGAAGTCACGCACCGCGGTTCCTTCGTTACTGAGAAGGTCCGCCCCGAAGGTCTGCGTCATCAGTTGCGGCGTGAAACGTCGCTCATCCTCTTCGAGATAACTCCAGGTCTGCACCGTCTCGATCACATGAGCGTCAGCGTCAATCGCTCCCATCGGTTTCCTCCTTGGTGATGACTTCAGACCGGCCCAAAAGTTAGAAGCTTTTTTTAACATGATCGGTTCAGCGCGATCAATCTAATAGCAGCCGGTCCTTTTGCTGCTTTCCGTCCTCCAGCCAGTCAACAAAGTGCTGTTCCGTGTTCAACGTTGAACACGGAACCTTGAACTTTGAACTTCTCTTTTAAGATCATAAAACGACTTCCGACCCTTTCCGAGCTTCTGGGCTGATTGTGCTTTTGGTTCTTTGAACGATTTGAACTGCTTGAACATCTGGAACGACTTGAACCGGGATGGAAGTTCGAGTTATGTAATGCTTGGCCCTATAGAAAAAACTAAGCCGAACTTCGGCGATCCCAAAGGCCGTCACCCCCGAATGTTTTTGGCGGGGGTCCAGTCCTAGTTTTCTCTGGATTCCCGATAGAAGCATTCGGGAATGACAGACTCTCATGGTCTGAGAATAGTTTATACGAAGCGAGCTACGGGGAATAGAAAATGCCCGACCGAATCCTCAATCATCTCTGCGACTATGCGCTGAAGTTGTCGTATCGCGACCTGCCGCAGGAAGTGATACGCCGGACCAAGCACATTGTCATGGATACCGTGGGCTGTGCGCTCGGGGGAGCCCAGAGTCCTCCGGCCAAGATCGCTAGAGCCGCCGCATCTGAGATAACTTCGGCCATACCATCCACGGTTTTGATTAGCGGCCAGAAAACCTCCTCTGACCTCGCCGCTTTCGCCAATGGTGTGATGATCCGCTATCTCGATTTTAACGACACGTACGCCGGTTCACCTACCTGTCATCCGAGCGACCTCCTTGCCCCAGTGTTGGCCGTCGTAGACGCCAGAAACGGCAGCGGCAAAGACGTCATCCTCGGAACGGTTCTGGGTTACGAGGTGTTGTGTGGGCTCATCGACGCCGGAGCGAAAGAGCGCGGGCGTAGTTGGGATCAGTCGACCTACGGCGTCATCGCGGCTGCCGTAGTGGCGGCCAAACTGTTCGGCCATACGAAAGAGCAGATGGCCAATGCGATCAGCTTGGCGGTCTCGTCTCATATCAGCCTCGAGCAAATTAGAAGGGGGCAGATTTCTCATTGGAAGGGATGCGCGTTAGCCAACGCTTCGAGGAACGCCGTCTTTTGTGCCATGCTGGCCGCCAAAGGAATGACCGGACCGGAGGAAGCGTTCGAAGGTAAAGCCGGATTCCTGACTAGCACGGGGATCCGCTTCGAGATCAGGCCATTCGCGGACTCCGCCGAAACCTATCGCATCATGAAAGCGCGCTTGAAAGCATTTCCTTCAGGGTATTTTTCCCAAAGCGCGATCGAGGCGGTTCTCAACTTGCGAGCCCAAATCCCCGATCTCGACAACATTGAAGAGATTCGCCTGCAGACTTTTCCCGCCGGGTACGAGGTCATGGGTTCAGGAGAAGCGAATTGGCAGCCGGAAACGAGAGAGAGCGCCGATCACAGTCTGCCCTTCGTGATGGCGGTTGCGCTGATGGAAGGCAACCTGGAGATTCGCCACTATGAGGAAATGTACTACAAGCGCTCCGATGTAAGGGCGCTCATGCAAAAAATCAAGGTGCGGATCGGTGAAGAGCCCGTTGCCGCCTGGCCGGAAGTTCCCTTGAACATTGTGGATGTCGAGATGAAGTCGGGAAAGGTTCTGTCCACAAAAGTGGCCTACCACCTGGGCCATTTCAAACGGTTCATGACCGACGCGGAACAGGAGCATAAATTTCGTCCGCTGGCAGAGCCGCTGCTTCCAGAGAAGCAAATTAACGATCTGTTGGCCTGTTTGCGCCGGTTGGACGAGGTCGAGCAGATCAGCGAATTGATTTCCTTAACCGTCGCGCCAAAGTTACCTACGTAACGCCAACGATGTTCACGGCGTCGCTACGCCGCAACCAAGAAAATGAAAAATTTTACCACGGCCGAGCCGCAACCAAAACTCGGAATATCTCGCGCAAAGGCGCAAAGCATGTCCTGAGCAACGTCGAAGGGGCCGCAAAGAAATTAAACTTCCGGACTTGGCGTTCTTGGCGTCTTGGCGCGAGCAAATCCCCGTTTTGGATAGCCACGGGCCACCGGAAAATTTGCGCAAGCCGCGAAAACTTTAAATTATGGTAATACCAAGCGCACGAAGGAAGAACCCATTTTTTTCAGATTCGATGTTCTCTCGTTTAGGCAAACTTCGTATCCTTCGTGATCTTCGTGGTGAACGAAATCAAGATGATCGTGCCAGGGTGCCCACAAGGAAGCCTGAAGGAGCATCGTAGTAATCAACTGAGGAAGTTTTTATGAATGCGGGAACTGGACTCACTGGCAACGAATTGTATCCTCGCTTCTCCGACGCGGAGTATGATCGGCGTTATCACGCTGTTCGCGAAGCAATGCGGCAAGACAATCTCGACGCCATTCTCATCTCCGGCGCCCGCGGCTCATCAGAGGTCCACTATCTGTCAAACTATCTCGCGCAGTCCCCTTGCTGGTTACTTTTCCCGCGGGAAGGCGCACCTGCGGTGTTCATCCATTTCTTCAACCATCAGCCCTGCGTCAAGGCTCAGTCCATTATAAACGACGTTCGCTGGTATGGCCCCGCGCCCATTCCAACTTTGGCTGGCGCAATCCGCCAGAGGGACCTAGCCAAGAGCAAGATCGGTTTGGTCAGCTTGCGCGGAACGGCCTATGGTCATGTCACGGAGCTGCAGCGACTTTTTCCCGAGGCCGAATTTGTCGAGTTCGGCCCGGCATTCGCTGGAATCCGCAGAGTCAGAAGCGAGGAGGAGCTGGGTTATCTCCGAAGGAGCGGATATCTCACGGATTTGGCTTGCGAGGCCCTGGAGGAGCACCTGAAACCGGGCCTGACGGAACACGACATCTTGTCGATCATTTACAACTCGTACATCAAGAACGGCGGTGAACCGGGAATTCACTTTATTGCGACGACACGCATGGACCAACCCGATCGCTTCGTGCCCTGGCAGAAACCAACGCCGCGTGTAATCGAAGCAGGAAGCGTGGTCATTACGGAGCTAACGGTCAGTTATTGGGGCTATTCGACACAGATTCACCGTCCTTTTGCCATCACACGGGAGCCGTCGCCGCTCTATCGCAAGCTCTTCGACACGGCCCTGGAGTGTTACGAAAACATCCGCAAGATCTGCAAACCGGGGACCACCAGCGAGGAAATTATCGCTGCAAGCGCTGTCATCGAAGACAACGGTTTTACCACCTACGACAGCGTCTTCCACGGTGAAGCAGGAAAATCTCCCGAGCTCGGCACCCGTTCTGCGGCCCACCCTGTGGAGCCGTGGACATTGGTCGAAAACATGGTCCACGTCATCCAACCCAACCCGATCACCCGCGATTTCAAAGCCGGCCTGCAACTCGGCGCCGCCGTCATCGTTAAACCGGACGGCGGAGAGTCGCTGCACAATTATCCGTTCAAGTTTCCCGTGTGCGGTTAAGTCACAACCTAACAAGGAGCGAAAATGAGCAACCCATCTGCAGCCGCTGTCAAAGTCCTCGCATTCGATGTTTTCGGCACCGTTGTCGATTGGCGTTCCAGTGTCATCGCCGAAGGCGAGCAACTCGGAACGACTAAAGGGTTTGCCGTGGATTGGCCCGCCTTCGCGGATGCGTGGCGGGCCGTCTACCGGCCATCGCTGGACCGTGTCCAGAACGGCGAGCTGCCGTGGACAAAGCTCGATGTCCTGCATCGGATGTCGTTGGAAGAGATTCTAAAAAAATTCAAGATCGAAGGTCTTAGCGAAGACGAGAAAGCTCACTTCAACCGCGTCTGGCACCGGCTAAAGCCCTGGCCCGACTCAGTGCCGGGACTGCAGCGTTTGAAGAGTCGATTCGTGATAACAACTCTGTCCAACGGAAATATCTCTTTGCTCACGAACATGGCAAAGCACGCCGGCTTGGCCTGGGACTGCATCCTGTCTGCGGAAAATGTCCAACACTACAAGCCGGACCGCGAGGTTTATTTATTGGTTCCCGGTCTTTTCGACCTGAAGCCTGAGGAAGTTATGATGGTCGCCGCGCACGACCGCGACCTGCAGTCAGCTCAGAAACATGGACTCCGAACAGCCTTTGTCCACCGTCCTCTGGAGCATGGCCCCGGGAAGGCCGGCGCAATTCCCGCGACAGGGAAATATGATTTCGTGGCCAAAGACTTCCTGGATCTCGTTGATCAGCTAGGTGTGTAGACGACATGAAGGGGAGTCTTTACAACCCATAACCAAAGTTATAAAAGCCGCCAGGTGGATGAGTTTTCGCATCGAGGATCATAGCGGCGAGCCCATTTTAGGGGAAAGAAGATATCGC
>Ga0209887_1000322_pt1 | contig 14351 bp, 12 predicted proteins | sample GWRWN1_30_40_FD_187230 | JGI IMG/M metagenome (GOLD analysis project Ga0209887, IMG submission 187230) | Riverbed sediment microbial communities from areas with no vegetation in Columbia River, Washington, USA - GW-RW N1_30_40 (SPAdes)... | ecosystem: Environmental > Aquatic > Freshwater > River...
GCATGGCTATCTGCGTGAAATGCCGGAGAAGGGCCATCCGCCGATTTTGGATTTCCTGCGCCGCCACTAGAAATGGAAGCATTCAAGTCGTTCAAATCGTCCGCTAGATGCATTGCCAATCTATGAACAAAAACGAAATCATTGAAAAACAGAAAAGATATCTTTTCTCCTGCGTGGCCACCTACTACGACGAGCCCCTCGTGGTCGACCACGCGAAGGATAACTATGTTTACGACGCCGAGGGAAAAGAGTTCTTGGATTTCTTCGGTGGGATCCTGACTGTCAGCGTGGGCCATTGTAACGAGAAGGTGACGAAGGCCATCCATGACCAGACAGACAGGTTGCAACACATCTCGACCCTTTATGCCAATGAGCCGCAGGTTCGGTTGGCGGAGAAGCTCGCTCAGATCACCCCGGGACGGTTGGAAAAATCTTTTTTTACGAACAGTGGCACCGAAGCCAACGAAACCGCGGTGCTGCTAGCGCAGATCTATACAAAGTGCCAAGATGTCATCACCTTGCGCCATAGCTATAGCGGCCGCTCCTATTTGGCGCTCAGTCTTTCGGCGCAATCGAGCTGGCGGCTGACGCCCAATGTTGTTCCCGGCGTGCACCATATTGCCAACGCCTATTGCTACCGCTGCCCTTTCGGGCTCACCTATCCCAGTTGTGACTTGAAATGCGCTAAGGACGTCGAAGAGGCGATTCAAACGACGACGTCCCAGGGGCGGATCGCCGCTTTCTTGGCGGAGCCCATACAAGGGGTCGGCGGTTTTATCACGCCGCCGAAAGAATATTTCAAAGAGATCGTCGGCATCGTCAGGAAATACGGCGGCCTTTTCATCTGCGACGAGGTGCAAACCGCTTGGGGTCGCACCGGCGGCAAGATGTTTGGCATCGAGCACTGGGGTGTCGAGCCCGATATCATGACTTTCGCCAAAGGGATGGCCAACGGGGTTCCCATCGGCGCGACCATCGCAACCCCTGAAATTGCGGACAGCATGCAAGGCAATACCATCTCGACCTTCGGCGGTAATCCTGTGGCCTCCGCGGCGGCGCATGCCACGATTGAAGTTATCGAGGAGGAAAGCCTGGTGGAAAACGCCCGCGTCATGGGAAACCGGTTGCGGCAAGGACTGGATGCTTTAAAGGAAAAATACCCTGTCATTGGCGACGTGCGAGGGATGGGTTTAATGCAGGGGATGGAACTCGTCGGTGAGAGGAAGAGACCCGACGCTGAGGCCGCGAAGAGGCTGATGGAGCTAACGAAAACCAACGGGTTGCTGGTCGGCAAGGGCGGCACCTATGGAAATGTACTCCGTGTCGCGCCGCCGTTGAACGTGAAGCAGGAACAGATCGATGAGGCATTGAAGCAACTTGATCGCTCGTTCGCACAACTGGGGCAGTAGCTTTGTCAAAGAATTGCTTGACTGAGATGTTGAAGTTGGCAGTTCTGGATTTTTGCGACAGATGACAACGATCGGACGCAGGATCGTCGGCGCCGTGCCGGTACTTCTCGGGATTTCCTTTCTTGTTTTCATGCTGATGCACCTTGCCCCCGGCGATCCGGTTGTCCTTCTCCTAGGGGATGATGCCACACCGGCTGACGTGGCGCGGGTGCGGCACGAATGGGGCTTGGATCAGCCGCTCCTGGTTCAGTATTGGCAGTTTATCTCCCGAGCCATGGTCGGTGACTTTGGCAAGTCACTTAAATTCGGCGAGCCCGTGCTCAAGCTGGTTGCCGAACGGCTCCCAGCGACCATCGAACTGTCAATCGTAAGTCTGCTGGTGGCGATTTTGATTTCCATCCCCATCGGCATCTATTCGGCGATCAAGCGCGATACCTTGTTCGACCACGCCGGAACCGGAGTCGCTCTCATCGGCGTTTCTCTGCCCAACTTTTGGCTCGGTATCATGCTGATTTATTTTCTCGGCGGCCAATGGAATCTGCTGCCGGTTGCCGGCCGGATTGAATATGGCATCGAGGTCAAGTCGGTCACGCGGCTTTATTTGCTCGACAGTTTGATGAGCGGGAACTTGACCGCGTTTTGGAGCGCATTCAAGCATATTCTGATGCCCGCGGTCACCCTCGGTACTGGCCTCGCGGCCATCGTCACGCGCATAACCCGCTCCAGCGTGCTCGAGGTGATGCGCCAGGACTACGTCACGACCGCGCGGGCGAAGGGGCTCAGCGAGCGCGTCGTCGTCTGGCGCCATATCCTGCGCAATGCGCTCATCACAGTCATCACAGTCCTGGGACTGCAACTGGGCGCGCTTTTGAATGGTTCGGTGATCACGGAGACGGTTTTTTCTTATCCTGGAATCGGCGATTTGTTGATCCAATCGATCTCCGTGCGGGACTACCGGTTGACTCAGGTTCTGATTTTGTTCTTCGGAATCATTTATTTTGTCGTGAACTTATTGGTGGATGTTTTGTACACGTTGGTTGATCCGAGGGTAAAGCTGTAATGGTTCGAATCCGTTATTTGAAAATTTTGTTGGGCGGTTGGATCCTCTTTTTACTCGTCGTGTCCGGCTTAGCGGCGCCATTCCTCGCGCCTTTCGATCCGCAGGAGCAGCGGCTCGAATCGCGCCTGCAACCTCCTACCTGGATGGGCGGCACGTCGAGCTCCAGTTGGCTTGGAACCGACAACCTGGGTCGCGATATCTTGAGCCGGATCATCTATGGCTCGCGCATCTCGCTCCTGGTCGGAGCGACGACGGTGATTCTTGCTGGTCTTGTCGGCTGCTTTTTGGGAGCCATCGCGGGATATTTCGGTCACGGAACCGATGAAGTAGTCACCAAGCTCACGGAAATATTTTTAGCGTTTCCGTTTCTTCTGCTGGCGATCGCCTTGATGGCCTTCCTGGGGCAAGGAGTCGTTAATATCATTCTGGCCTTGATGATGAGTCGATGGGTGCAGTATTGTCGGGTCGTGCGTGGCGAGGTCTTGTCTTTAAAGGAGCGCGATTTTGTCACGGCGGCAAAGGCGTTGGGCGGCAGGGACTTCTACGTTCTCCTGAAGCACGTGGTCCCCAACACTTTCGCCAGCGTCACGGTCATTGCTACTTTTGCCATGGCCATAGTCATCATTTCCGAGGCCAGCCTGAGTTTTCTTGGTCTCGGTGTGCCGGCCAGCATTCCAACCTGGGGTTCCATGTTGAGCGAGGGGAGAAGCTATATGAACCGTGCCCCATGGCTCACGATATTCCCGGGGTTGGCGATCTTCATTACGGTTTTCGGTATCAATCTTCTCGGCGACGGATTGAGAGATATTTTTGATCCGAAGTTGAGGAGGCAAACATAAGTCGAAATTGCGGATCGTTATCCAAGGAGGATTCTATGGCGAAGAAGAAACCCGGTATCAGTCGACGAGACTTCTTGAAGCGGGGCGCAGCATTGGGAGTGGGTGCTATCGTGGGCCCTTACATTTCCCGTGACGCGTTTGCCGCGTCGAAGGATCGCGTCACGATTTACCATAGCAGCGTCGCCGATTCCTTGCACCCTTATGCCCATAGCTCTAGCCCGATCTACGGGAACTGGCAGCATATCATCGAGCCGCTGATCGAGATGGATTATAACAAGAAAGATTATGTTGGCGTCCTCGCTGAGTCCTGGGAGTTCCAGGGCAAGAGATGGGTGTTTAAATTGAAGAAGGGTATCAAGTTTCACAACGGGGCTGCCCTGACCTCCAAAGACGTGGCTTTCTCTATCGATCGCATGAAGAATGATAAGGCCAGCTTGCAAGGTCCTAACTTCAAAGATGTCACTGAAGTGCAAGCACCGGACGACCAGACGGTTATCTTCGTCATGAAGGAACCCAATGCGATTTTCTTGGACCGTCTAGAAAACCGCTTCATTCTCAGCAAAGTGGCGGCCGATAAATACGGGGATAAGTTGGATCAGAACCCGATCGGAACCGGTCCCTATAAATATGTCAGCTATCAGAGAGGGGGAAATTTTGTTTTCACCCGCAATGACGACTATTGGGGCGGCAAGGCCGACATCAAAGAGATCATTTTTCGTAAAGTAACCGAAGACGCCGCACGCCTGGCAGCACTAGAGGCAGGCCAGGCGGACTTTATCAATAACGTCCCGGTCCATGAAGTGGCCCGCCTCCAGCGCCATCCACGAGTGAGAATCGATCAGATAGAAGGCTTGCGGATGTTTTTTATGGCTTTCAATGTCGCTCATAAACCCTTCGACAATAAGCTCGTTCGCCAGGCAGTCAACTATTCCGTCGATGCGCCCGCCATTGTCAAAAACATTTTTGATGGTATCGGTTATCCGATCAATGGTCCGGTGGGATCGAACGTCATCGGCGCCGATCCAAAACTAAAACGGTATCCTTACAATCCCGGGAAAGCGAAGGAGCTGCTTGCGCAGGCGGGTTTTCCCAACGGCTGCGATGTCCAGCTTTATTATTCCGCCGGCCGGTATCCGAACGACAGGGAAGTGTGTCAGGTGGTTGCGGCTCAGATGGTCAAGGGCGGTTTTCGAGTGGAACTTATCTCTCAAGAGTGGGCACAGTTTTGGGGTAAGGAGGGTGTCAACGGCGGCAGGCTTCCTTTTTATTACATTGGCCGCGGCTCTCTGACGGACGCGGATACGCTCTATGACCAGTATTTTCGCACTGGAACGACCAAGCGGGCTAACTATAGCAACCCGGATATCGACAAGTTGATCGAAGAGGAGCAGAAGACTCCCGACCAGAAGAAACGAGTCGTTCTGCTGCAACAAGCGGGTAAAATTCTTATGGAAGAAGTGCCGTTTGTGCCGCTTTATAATCTCGCTGACATTTACGGCACCGCTAGAAACTTGGTCTGGAAGAAAAGACCCGACGAAAGGATTTTGGGTTGGGATATGAAAATTCGTTAGCTCAAAGGAACATGAATGACTGACGAGATCTTTTCATAAACTCTAAAGCGGGAGGTTCATATGCGTTCACAGAACAAAGCCATCAATCGTCGAGAGTTTTTGAGAAACAGCACGCTCGCAGGTCTGGGAGCATTTGTAAGCGGTGCTTCGTGGCATCGCTCAAGTCATGCCGCATCTACAGAGCGACTTACGATCTTGAGCAGCGTCAGTTTGAGTTCGCTCAATCCCTACAATTTCTCGTCGAGCCCCGAATATGGCATCTGGAACCACATGGCCGAGTCGTTGGTTGAAGTGGATTACGTCAAGATGGGCTACGCCGGCGTGCTTGCCGAATCGTGGGAGTATCAAGGCAAGAGATGGGTCTTCAATCTCAGAAAAGGGGTGAGTTTTCACGATGGGTCGCCTTTTACCGCCAAGGACGTGATCCACTCGTTCCAGAGACTCTTGAACGACAAGAAAAGCCCGCAGCGTTACGCTCTAACGGACATCACGGAGATGAAGGCGGGGGACGATCACACTCTCATCTTGACGACCAAGGAACCGACCGCGGTCATGATTGAACGATTGAACAACCGTAACATTCTCAGTAAGACAGCGGCTGATAAATACGGCAGCGATGTCGATCAGCACCCCACGGGGACGGGCCCGTACAAATTTGTCAGCTGGCAGCGGGACGGCCAGCTCGTTCTCACGCGCAACGATGATTATTGGGGGCCCAAGGCGGCCATCAAAGAGATAGTGACGCGCAAGGTGGGAGAGGATGCGGCGCGGGTCGCGGGCCTATTGGCCGGTCAGGGTGACGTCATTAACAATGTGCCCGTGGAAGATGTCTCCCGCATCGAAAGAAATCCGCGCACGCGCGTCGAGAGAGCGCAAGGACAGCGGATGTATTTTCTCGCGCTCAACCCGGTCTATAAGCCTTTCGACAACAAGCTCGTGCGCCAGGCCTTTAACTACGCGATTGATCCTGCGGTCATTATCAAGCACATCTACGAAGGCAATGGCTACATCATGGATGGGCCGGTCGCGTCGAACGTGATTGGCGCCGATCCAAAAATTAAAAGATATCCGCTGGATACCAAAAAGGCGAAGGAGCTTTTGGCGAAAGCGGGTTATCCGAACGGCCTCGACGTTAAGCTTTATTTGTCTCCGGACCGTTATCCCAAAGCTCGCGAAGTGTGCCAAGTCATCGCGGATCAGTTGCGAAAGGTGGACGTGAGAACGGAGCTAGTAGCGCAAGAGTTTGCCGTTTTTTGGGGTAATGAAGGGGTCAACGGCGGCAAGCTTCCCTTCTACTACGTCGGTCGCCCAGCCGTCGATGCGGACACGCTGTACGAGCAGTATTTCCGTTCCGGGGTCACGAAAAGACTTGAATATAAAAACCCGGAGTTCGACAAATTGATCGACGAAGAGCAAACCACTGGGGATATGAAAAAGCGCATCACACTCCTCCAGCAGGCAGGTCGAATCCTCATGGACGACGCGCCTTTTGTTCCCCTCTATACACTGGCTGAAATCTATGGCGTCGCTCGAAACGTCATCTGGAAGGCGACACCCGGCGAAAGAGTTCTAAGTTACGAAATGAAGATTCGCTCCTGACTCGAAATACGCTCGGGTTTCTGCTGAGATCACATCACATCGGCTCGCCTCGGTTGAACGAACACTGGCGAGCCGATGCTAGCTGTTAGCTTACAAGCCAAAAGGGATCGGCTTTACGGGATGACGAGTTTGTCACTCGGACGCACATTTTTGCACGGGAACCGCCATGATCCGCTACAAATGCGTTTATCTTTCGCAACCTGTCTTGGCACAGTCGTTGCTGCCGAACGATGCCCATGGCGAACAACCTCGTAGACTTAAAACAGGCTCCGCAAACACGGACCTTTTATTCAAATGCTTTACGATGCATAGGCCAGAGTCTGGAAGCGATGGAGCTAAAAGCTGTGGAGGTGAGGACCCATGGCGATAATTATGTGGTCCAGGCCTGGAACAAGGGCACTTCGACTTCGATGGATCTCGAGAAGCACTGCGGCCCCGAGGATCTGAAGAAACTGGAGATCGACGGCAGAGCAAAACGGAAAGCATTTTCCGGCCCGCCGAATCTCTTGAGTCTGTCCCAGGTTCTTCGTTTAGCTGGGAACTATGTGGACCGCATGCAGGGTCGCCTCATCAGGGTTTCGTGGCAAGATCAATCCGATAAAATTCAGTCGGTCACCATTCAGTACGAACCCTGTCCCGTTGACCGTAAGGTACACGGTGAGGCGCAAACGACGGTGATTGAAGAAGTCTGCGTTCATATTTATAAGCAGAGGAAAAAAATGGCCACCGCGCAGGACAAAAATTCCCACCGGCCGTTCGTAAGCGTGAACAACCCAAGCTGAGTTCGGTCGATCGATGGCTCACGCTTGATATTTAATTTCCCCGCCGACGATTGTCATCTCCACTGGCAAATCTTTGATCCGTTCAGCTTGGATTTCGAAAGGATCTTCAGCTAGCACGGCGAGATCGGCCAATTTTCCGACCTCCAACGTTCCTTTGTCGTTTTCTTCGAAGCCGACGTATGCCGCCGTTGTCGTGTGCATGGCAAAGGCTTCGGCGGTGGTAATTCTCTCCTCCGGTATCCATACTTCACCCCAGCGCATCTTGCGAGAAACGCAAGCGGCGATATCCCGCAGTGGATCGACGGGCCAATAACCCGGCGAGTCGGAGCCACCGGCGATAATGACGCCATTCCTTAGCAGCGTCCTGAAGGGGAAGGCCTTGGTCAGCCGCTTCTCCCCGACGCAATCGAGAATGGCGTCGCCGACGTAATAGCCGATGGCAATGTTGGGGATAGCGATGATGCCGGAACGCACCATCCGCTGCATGCGCTCTTGAGTGCTGAGCCAGTTGCCCATGTGCTCGATGCGGTGGCGATGGTCTTTGCGCGGCGATTTTTGGACCGCGTTTTCGTAGGCGTCTAGCGCCATATCGAAGGCCCGGTCACCGATGGCGTGCACGCAGCAGCGCAGACCGGCGTCGTGGCACTTCTGAACCGTGTCGTTCAATTCGTCCTGCTGGATTCTGATGATACCGTAATTATGTTCATCATCTTCATAGGGATCGTAGAAGCAGGCGTTGCGCCCGGTGATACCGCCGTCAATGCTCATCTTGACGCCGCCGACTCTAAGCCATTCGTTGCCGAAACCCGTAGTAAGGCCGAGCTCGATAAGACTGCGCGAGCCGATGTTCGACTCGATGACACGCGGCAGAATACTGACCCGTGCATGCATTCTGCCCTCTCGGTAAATCTCTTGGTAGGCGCGCACGGGCTCGCCCGAGCGCACGATGTCGTGGACCGTGGTCACACCCCTCTCAAGGCACTGGTTTAGAGCGAAGACGATGCCGTCCTTCAACTGAAGATAATTAAACTCCGGCGCGACTTTCCTCAGAATCAACTGCGCTCTTTCGTGGAGCTCTCCCGTGGGCTCGCCGGTTTGCGGATCTTTATGGATGGCGCCGCCGGCCGGGTCAGGCGTATCGCGGGTGATCTTGGCGGCCTCCAATGCCTTACTGTTCCCTACGGTGATGTGGGCGCCGAAAGAGATGGAAACGAGGTGATCCGGAATCGCGCGATCGAGATCGTGCTTGTTGGGGAAGCGCTTGTCATTCAAGCGAAAGTCTTGCATGGGACTTCCATGGGCGACGATCCATGAACCCTTGGGCGCATCGGCCGCCCGTTTGGCGAGACGTTCGAGAATGTCGGCGATGGAATGAACATCGGTGTAGAAATCCCGGCAGTCGATCAACTCCATCTCCGCGGTGCCTTTTTCGGAGAGGTGAACGTGAGTGTCAGTCAGTCCCGGGATGGTCGTTCTACCTTTGAGATCGATGGATTGCGTGTCAGGGCCAGCCAGGCGGCGGATGTCCTCGGAGTTGCCCGTTGCAACGATGCGCCCGCCGGCGCATGCGAGCGCTTCTCGGATCGAGTTTTCTCCGGCGAAGCTGCGGATTTTGCCATTGAACAATATTAAATCTGGATACGCGAGGGCCCTCGGTTTCATCAAGAGTTTCCTCCTTGCTCATTTCAGACACTTTGGCTATAAGTCGCTTCGTTAGTATAAGTCAACAGCCTTTAAATTTAGAGGGAATGCGATATGGTTCAGCAACCTTTCAAGTGGCCCAACAACGCGAGGATCGCTTTCGTGCTCGGCATTGCCTTTGAGGCGTGGGACAGAAATAAACCATCGCGGGGCGGTGCGTTGCAGTCGCCGCTCCCGGCGAACGCCCTTTGCAAGCGTGATTATTCCACTGAAACGTTTCGTGAGTTCGGGGGGAAGATCGGCGTGAGACGGCTGCTCGATATTTGCGACAAATATGACCTGAAAGTCAGCATGCCGATCAATGGGTTGACCTGTGAGTACTGGCCGGAGCTCATCAAGTACGCCCACGGTCGCGGCCACGAGATGGTCGCCCATGGTTGGGATCAGGGCGAATATCTTTTCATGCTGACGCGGGAGCAGGAGCGAGAGAACATCTTTAAAACCGTCGAAGCGATCACACAATTGACCGGCGAGCGGCCGACGGGTTGGTCGTCGCCGGGAGTTCGCTCCACCGATAACACATTGGAACTAAATCTTGAGGCGGGTCTGCTCTACAACTGCGACTTCCACGACGATGAGATGCCCTATCCGATCAAGATCGGCGATAAAATTCTTATCATGATCCCGCACCAGTACACGATCAACGACCACCGGATGCAAGAGGAAGGGACACGCCACGACTTTTTTGAGAAGTTCAAAGATGAGTTTGATTACCGCTACAAGATTGGGCCGGAAAACCCCACCATGATGAACGTGATCACGCACGGCTATTTGAGCTCACGCGTCCCGGCCATCGATACGTTCGAGCAGATCATCAAGTACGCCAAGGGTCACAAGGACGTCTGGTTTGCCCGGCGCGGCGATATCGCCGCCTGGGCGAGGAAGTATTATGAGGAGTGAAGCCAGTTCCAACCGTTCAAATCGTTCAAAAAGATCAATCCGTTGTAATTCGTTTTGAACACTTGAATTTAACGTCAGACCCCTATCGCGGGAACGGCTCACTTTCTCCGGATAAAGAGCTGCTGCATCAGCTTGTCCCACTCGGCGTATTTTTTCTCCGCCTCCTCGACTGAGTACTTTTCATCGATGTAGGACTTTTTAAACTTCTGCGCCAACGAACCGATGTCTTCGCGCGGCGACCAGAGCCCGCCCTTCATGATGAGCTGTTGTCCTTCTTTGGAATGAATATAGTCGAGAAACAGAAGGGCGGCATGGGGATGGGGCGCCTTCACGATCAACCCGGAATAGGCGACCGTGGTTACGACGGGCTCCAAGGGCCGCCATTCCACCGGCGCGCCTTTCTGTTTTGCCTGCGTGATGTTGGCGTCAAAAATCGTCGGCGATAAAGGCACCTCGCCAGATACAACCAGGCCGGCCAGGGCCGCGCCTGACATGTTTTGTACCTTCACATCCTGCTCCGCCATCTTCTCAAGGAACTCACGTCCCATGGATTCCAGCGTATTGCCGATCCATCGAGTCCCCGTGGTGGTGCTGACGATAGACATTTTCCCTTTCCATTTCGAGTTCAATAGATCGTTCATCGTTTTTGGCGCCTCGGCTGGAGAAATCACCGAGGTGTTGAATCCTAAGCTGGCGTACGTCTCGTAGTGCCCAATATAGTAAAACCCGTTTTTTCCTTTCACTTTGACATCATCCGGATAATGAACCGCGTCCGGTACATAGTGTTCTTGAAATACGCCCTCCCGTCTCATGATATCCATCTGTTCCCCGGTGGTCGCGATGACATCCGCGATATACTGGCCGGCCTTAATCTCTTCAACTGCCCGCTTGATGAGGTTCCTGCCATCGGTGCGAAACTCGGAAACTTTGAGGAAAGGATATTTCTTCTCGAATTCCTTGGCGACGGTTCGATACCAGGTGTGAGAGCCGTAGAGCATAAATGCCCCTTCTTTCTTGGCACCTTCGATGAGAATCTTCTCTCGGTCGGCTCCCTGGTAGAGGGCTAGCTGTGAAACAGACATGGACCCACTGGCTGTGAACGCTGTGCGGGCGGAGACGAAATAGAGTACAGCGCTCGCGAGAATCAAGAGGGTCCATAGGGGTCGCGTTAAATGCATTGGCGTTCTCCTCATGGGATAAAGCTTTCACTATGGGCGCAGTTCGGCTTTGTGCTGCCGCAGCCAAGCGGCGAGTCGGGCAATGCCTTCTTCGAGATAGATTTTGGGAGCCCAATCCAGCTCGCGTTTAGCGAGAGAAATGTCCAGCGGGTTTCGCATCCGATGCGGGGCGACTTCGGTGGCATTTGGATGTTGGCCGATTTCGAATTTCAGATCCGGCAGCGCCTTGCGAATCGCCTGTACTAGATCTTCGTTGATGTAAGCTTTATCGAGGCCGATGTTGTAGGCTCGGCTGAGTGGTTTGTCTGCAAAGAGAGCGCGGCGAATCGCATCGACAACGTCGTCCACATAGATCAGATCATCGAGGGGACGAGTGAGAAACGGCCGGCAGGGCTGGCCGAGGATTCCTTTCTTCAGCTCTAGGGGAATACTTCGATAGAGACCGGGACCGTAAACGGAGGAGTATCTCAGCGCGACAAAGCTGACGCCGTGTTTCTCCTTATAGAAGTCGCCCATCCATTCCGAAACGGTTTTCGCGGCGCGGTAGAAATAGGTGGGGTAAATCGTAACCGCGTCTTCTTCTTTGACCAAAGTGTGGTCCGGTTTTTTCAGTTGGCCGTAAATCGAAGCGGAGCTTGAATAGACAACGCGCTGCATCTTGAGCGCCTTTGCCGCCTCCAGGATGTTGGTCATTGCATGGTAGCAAAAGTTGAGCACGGAGGGATCTTCGTTTCGAGGCGGGTGCGCGGCGTGAAAGATATGCGTCGGCTTTTCCTTGTCGCAGAGATCTCGGAAAGGCGCCTCATCAGTGACATCCATAATGTGACTAGGTGTTTGGATCTCTAGCAAGGAAAGATCCGTCGAGCGCGGCACGGCGTCGACGGGAATGACCGTGTGGCCGAGTGATTCCATGAGCAGAGTTGTGTGGGAACCGATGAAACCGTTGGCGCCGGTGATTAAGACCGTGTGAGCCATATTTTCGGTTGCCTCCTGGATGAGATAGCGGTCGTGTTGCCCGTGACCTGCGTCAGGAACTCGACCAATAAATTGGTTTACCCGCCGATCGTCATTCCCGTGAAAACGGGAATCCAGTAGGGGCGGGTTCGAAACCCGCCCTTACAACTTATGCACTCACAAATTCAGCGCTTGCGAATGAAGAGTTTGCGCATCAGGGTTTCCCATTCGTCGATTTTTTTCTCGAATTCTTCAGGTGTGTATTTGCTCTCGATGTAGACCTTCTTGAAATTTTGTTCGAGCGAACCGATGTCAGTGCGCGCCGAGCTGAGGCCACCCTTCATGGCAACCTCCTGACCGAATTTTGAATGGAGGTAGTCGAGAAAGAGCAGAGCGGCATGAGGACGAGGAGAATTGACGACCATGCCCGAAGTGCCGACGCCAGCGATCACCGGATCGAGCGGGCGCCATTCCACCGGCGCGCCTTTTTGCTTGTGGGTAAAAATGTTGGAATTGAAGATCGTGGGTGATAGAGGTACTTCTCCGGACGCGACGAGTCCTGACAAAGCCGCCCCTGAAATATTTTGAATGTTGATTTCCTGCGCACTCAGCTTGTCCAAAAACTCACGCCCCATCATATCAAGGATAGCGCCAACCCATTGAACCCCGGTGGTCGTTCCGGCGATGGACATCTTCCCTTTCCACTTCGGATCGAGATAGTCCTTGATGTTTTTGGGTGCTTCGGTTGGAGGGATGAGCTTCGAGTTGAATCCGAGGCTAATGTAAATCTCCCGGTTGGTCCAGCCGTACACGCCCCTCTTGCCTTTTATCTTTGCCTCATCATCGTAGGCGCTGAGCTCCGGGGAGAAGTGCTCTTGGAGCATCTTTTCGCGCAGCATAATCAACATGTATTCGGGGCTGGTTTCGACGACATCGGCGATGGAACGGCCGGCGGTTACTTCTTCTGTTAGCCGCTTCAACAATGCTTTGGAATCGCTGCGCCAGACGTTGGCCTTGATAAAGGGATACTTTTTTTCAAACTCTTGAGATACCGGGCCGGCGACCCAAGTGTTTGACGTGTAGAAAGTGACTTGCCCCTCTTTTTTTGCCCCTTCCAGGAGGATTTTCTCGCGATCGGCGCCCTGATAAAGCGCCAGCTCAGCTACGGACAGGGGCTTGCTCTGCGCTCCATAGGACGCAACGACAGTCGACAAAAGCGTTGCGGCGATGAGTGGAACCGGAAGCGCAAATCCGCCGATCATTTTTTCAAGCATTTACATTTCCTCCTTCGTGAAGAGACACTTATCAGAATAGCTCGCTGCGTTTAAACCGTCATTCCGAGGGCCATAGGCGAAGAATCCTTCTCAAGCCTTCATCAGATGCGGTCGCAAACTAGAGATGTCAGTAACCGCCTCGAGGTTCCTAATAGCATCAAACAACCGATCGGCACGGTCGTCGCCTATCACTGGGGCCATGAGCGCGCGCGCTTTTTCTTCGACCTCCTCTGGAGACATGGGATTCTCCGGTCGCCCGCGGACATTAACTATATGCTCGCGCAATTGTTGGCCGCCGGTAGTACTCACTTCAAGCAGAGCCTGATAGCGCGGTCCGACTCTGTCCATCTCTAAGTCTACCGCAGGATTCCATCCCACTGCCCCAGTTCTTCCATTCCCACGGCGAAACGAAGAACGAACCAAAGTCAGCTATCGAAGTAGCCGGACTTAACCGCCCAGAGCCAGAGGTAAGCGATTTTCTCGTTGTGCAGTTCGGCATAGCCGACATGGCCGTAGCGCGGTATCAGTACGACGTGCGTTCCGCGAGTGGTAGCCGCATACTTCGCGCCCATGAACATTTCCCGCTTATCCTGCAGCCGGTCGCCTTTGACCCAATGGCCTTTGTCATTCTCGCCGGCGGTGAGAAGAACTTTGATCGTTTTGAGCCAATTCGGATCCGGCTCCTGCAGGTGATCAAAGTATTCTTCCCGCGGGAGGCCTGTGCGCTTGGGATATTCTTCGAGAATTTCCACGGCTGCGTTGTGCTGGTTATCGCACAGGCTGGTTTTCATCTGGGAGCGTAGCGGGCTGACTAGCCGAATGTAGTCGTCGGCGCCCCCCCAGGGCGTAAGGTCGGGTGGATCGACGTATCCCGACTCACGAAAAGTATCCGGCGACCGTCTCGACACATGATCCACAGGCTTTTCCACGTATTTTTCCGCGCCGGTCTTGTTTCTCCATTCGAGTCTCCAGCCATCTGGACCGCCGCTGCCGAATCCAACCAGTCCGATGACTTTTGTCTTTTTCGAAAAGCGCGTCAGATGAGCCGCCATCGGACCGCCAGTGGAATGACCGAATCCCAAGA
>Ga0209887_1000324_pt1 | contig 14336 bp, 18 predicted proteins | sample GWRWN1_30_40_FD_187230 | JGI IMG/M metagenome (GOLD analysis project Ga0209887, IMG submission 187230) | Riverbed sediment microbial communities from areas with no vegetation in Columbia River, Washington, USA - GW-RW N1_30_40 (SPAdes)... | ecosystem: Environmental > Aquatic > Freshwater > River...
AACACCAGGAGCGTGCTGGACGCGATGCTCTCCTTGCTGGAAGGGCTCGAAGATGCTCGTTCTGAGGGCCTCGGGCACACCCGGGCCGGCGTCCTCGACGACGATGAGAACGCCCCCCTCCTCAAAGCAAGTCCTCACCCAGATCGGAGTCCCGGGCGGAGTGTGGCGACCCGCGTTGGCCACGAGGTTCTGCACGATGCGTTCCACTTTCGGTGCATCGATGTCGATCATCGCCGGATCCGCCTGGACATGGACCGGGTGATCTCCGGGGATTTCCGACTCGGCAACCGCCCGCGTAATGAGGGCGCCGAGGTCGGTTGGCGTGCGCGTCGGCTCGGCGATCCCTCTGACCAGGCGATCGATATCCAAGAGATCGGAGAGGAGCCGATTGAGCTTCCTCGCGTTGGCCACGACCCCATGGACGAGCCCGTCACGATCTTCCTCGCTCAGCCCGGCGCCTTGCCGGTCCAGCGCCAGTGCGCCCCCGAGGACAGAGGTCAGAGGGGTGCGAAGCTCATGCGACACCGCCGTCAAGAACGCGCTCCTCAATTCATCCAACTCGCGCAGCCGCTCCGCCGCCAGTCGCTCCGTCGCCAGAGCCCGCTCCAGCTCCAGAGTTCGAAGCCGCACCCGCTCTTCCAGCTCCTCGTTCTGCTTTCGAAGTTGGAGGTGAAGCTGCCGAGTCTGCAGCATGTTGTGAATCCGGAGGAGAACCTCCTCCAGATCGAAAGGTTTGGTGAGGAAGTCCTTCGCTCCTCGGGCCAGAGCTCTCCGCTTGATCTCGGTCGTGATGTCGGCGGTGAGTACCAGGACGGGCAAATAGGTACTCGGCGGGACTAAGCGTGTCAGCTGATCCATCACCTCGAAACCGTCGAGGTGAGGCATGAGCAGATCCAGAAGGATCAGGTCCGGCTCGAACTCTGCCAGCAGACCAGCGACACGGCGCGAGTCGGTCGTGGCCTCCACGTTGACGTACCCGGCCCGCTCGAGAGCGCGCTGGAGGAGGCGGACATTCGCCGGCTCGTCGTCGACGACCAGGATTCGGGCCTCGTCGAGAGGCCTGCCGTCTTCCATGTTCACCCGCCTGTTGGTTCTATCGGCCGGCCTCCCGCGTCGCTTGATGCAAAGAAGCGATCGAGTCCCTCGCGGTGGGGAGGCCCCGCTTTGCTTGCCTCGGGGGAAGAATCCTTCGCTTCCGAGATTCCGCAGAGATTCCGTCACAGGTCGGGAAACAAGGCGATACGTCGCGAAGCGTTGAGCGACAAGACGGCAGGTCGGCCTTGAATGATCTTGGCTGAGGTGCCCGGAAGTTGGGACCGGAAGTGCTCGGGAACGAGCCCCGAGACGTCTCGTGGAGGATGCGATCACCATGTCCAGCGAGGGCCCGGCCGGATCCAGCCGGCCGGGCCCGAAGCCCTGTGGCACTACTTGCCCAGCTGACCCCGCACCGCCCCAGCGGGGAAGACCGTGCTGTGGACGTTCACGTAGTAGGCAGACGGATCCTGCCGGATCGCCTTGATGAGGCCGCGATCGACGCCGGTGGCGCATCCGCTCACGACGTCTGTTCCCCCGAACGCGCCCGTGAACAGGGTGACGACGACCGGACCGGCCACGCCCACCGGCCCCACGTGGATGTGGGATGCGGACACCGTGCCGTCGACATTCTCCCAGCTCACGTCGAAGCAGACCGTGGCCAGACCCTGATTGAGGACGATCGACGCGCTGCCGGACGCGTCGGCATCGCCCGGCCCGGGCACCTCGGCGGCTCCGGTGAGCGCGGTGGAGAAGGGACGGCCGGCCTCTTCCGCCCCGACCGTGTTCGGTACAACAAGGGCCACGGTCAGGGCCGCGGCCAAGACGAGCAGACGACGTCCCATGGCGCCTCCTTTCGCTCGGGCCCGCCCTCACCGGCGGAAGATCTCGTAGATCGCGCCGCCTGAGAGCGAGACGACGAATAGGTTCCCGCTCGGTCCGGTCTCGATGTCTGTCAGGATGCCGAAGTCCCTCCCGATGAGCAAGCTCTCCCTCTCAGTCAGGTCGTGGAACGTGAGATTGTCGGCGACCCGGTCCTCCAGCCGTGGATCGTCGACGGCGATGTTCCTGCGGTTCCCCGTCAGGTTGAAGTGAAACAGGGGCCCGCCCAGCGTGAAGGGCACAGAAACTCTGATCACCCCCGCGACCTGCCCATTCACGAATCGGTCCTTGTACGGACCACGCACGCCCGCAGGGGCTTGAGCATGCCCGAGACCACGCTCAACGCCCGGTTCTTGAGTCTCAGGCACTCAAGTCATGGATGGCGAGCCTCGCCGCTGACCCGATGTGGAGCCAGTCAGATCGTGAGCCCGGGGTGCCTGTCCATGACGGGCAGAAGGAACGAATCCCAGGTCAGCGGCATGATCTGAATAAATGCACCCTTCAGGTTCGGCGGGCGTCGTCGCCGTTGCGCTGGAGCTGGGGAGTCAGGTCAGTCGTCCCCGCCACTGTCGTCCGAGTCCTCCGCGTCGTCGCTCAAGTCGTGCGAGTCGTCGTTCGATCGAGACGCATCGAATCATTGGCGGGCGCTACCACCTCGGGGACGTGCTCGGACGAACTCTCATGTCCGAGATCCGCCGCGACGATGACGCACTTCTGCGCCGACCCGTAGCGATCAAGCTGCTCAGCGACGATGGGGATCCCCGCTCGGTCGCCCGGTTCGGGCAGGAGGCACAGATCCTAGCCCGCCTCCACCACCCGAACGTCGTCACGGAGTCTCCCTACTGGACCGTCCCAACGGCTCGGCTACACTTCCTCGTGGTTCGGATCCCTGTCTGCAGGAAGAGGTGATCCGCCATCGAGACGCGTCGAATCATCGGCGGGCGCTACCGCCTCGGGGACGTGCTCGGACGGACTCTCATGTCCGAGATCTGCCGCGGCGATGACATCCTTCTGCAGCGACCGGTAGCGATCAAGCTTCTCCGCGATTCTGGGGGTCCCCGCTCGGTGGCCCGATTCGAGCAAGAAGCTCAGATCCTCGCCCGCCTCCACCACCCGAACGTCGTCACCGTGTTCGACGCCGGGGTTGACGGCGGCGAGCGATTCATCGTGATGGAGCTCGTCGAGGGACCCACGCTCCGCGAGCTGCTCGACCGAGAGGGTCGGCTCACGCCGGAACGAGCGGCGGAGATCGCGAGCGGGCTGGCCTCGGCGCTCGGGTTCGCTCACCAACACGACGTCATCCACCGCGACGTGAAGCCATCGAACGTCTTGCTGCTGCCCGACGGGGACGTGAAGCTCGCGGACATGGGGATCGCGAGACTGCTGTCTCCCGAGGCGCTCACCGCAACGATGAGCCTGCGCGGGACAGTGCGGTACATCTCGCCTGAACAGGTGCGAGGCGACCAGGTCGACAGTCGAGCGGACCTCTACTCGCTGGGCTGTGTGCTGTTCGAGATGCTCGTCGGCCGAACGCCCTTCGAGGGCGACCTGGCGGCACTCTCGTACGCGCACATGCACACGCCGGCGCCTCGTGTTCGCTCCATCGACCCGACGGTTCCGGCCGCGATGGACGAGCTCGTCGCCGCGATGCTCGAGAAGGATCCCGTCGACCGCCCGCAGACGGGAGACGAGGTGCGGACGTCTCTCGATGCCGCCACGAATCAGGCCGCAGTCATGCGGACCGCTCCGATGGAAGCGGTGCCACCTGCCCCGACCCCTCGGTTGCCCGTGGGCGACCGCGCAAGGCCCGGTCCGAGGGTCTGGCCGAGGGTCGTCATCCCGTTGGGTCTTCTCGCCATCATCGTGGTGATCGCGCTGCTCGTGAGCGCGGGTTCGGACGGTCGAACGAGCGCGGCCCGGCCGTCGACTCCTGGTGATGGATCGACCGCAACGGAGCAGCCGCCCCCGCAGGAGCCCGCCGGACTCTCACCACAGGCGGCCGCCGGACTCGTGCTGGAAACGGTGAGCGACGGGGTCGAGGCGGGCGAGGTCATGGACCATTTCAGCAACGAGATCCGTCACGACATCGATGAGATCCTCCGCGAGCTCGACAAGGACGGGGACGTGGAGAAGCTCGTCGAGAAGCTCGGCGACCTTCGAGAGAAGGTGTCCGAAGCATTCGACAAGGGCGAGATTACCTCCGCAGCTCGGGCGTCAGCGATCGACGACGCGCTCCTCAGGTTCGCGGAAGCGCTTGGCGACGTCGAGCAGTGATGGTGCGGTTACCGGGGAACGGCGTCGCCCTCTCCTGGAACCTCTCGGACACGAGGTGCCCTTCGACTCTCTCGTCGGTTCACGGAACGGCTCGATGGTGGACCTTGCTGGACGATGTGTGAACCACCTCCCAGCCCTTCGCGCCCTCCGACATCACGCGGCAGCGCAGAGCGCGACGATGCATGGACCGCCAGCTAGCCTCCCGTGAAGTGGTCGTGGGAATTTGGGGTCGGACTTCCGGGGTGGACTAGCCGGACGCTCTACGGACGTTCTGCCACCGTAACGATCACCTCGGATTCCTCTTCGAAGTCCTCCGGCGACATCTCTTCCAGCCGCCCGATAGCCGCGCCGAGGAACGGCTCCCGCCTCTCCTGCCCCAGGGACTCCCATCGGTACCGGCACCCTCCGAGGCTCGTCCTCCGAGAGACGAACTCCTCGCAGGTGGGCCGCTCGACGAACGATTCGACCCGTGATGAGATGCCGCTGAACCCGGTCTCGTGCAGAAGTTGCTTCAGCTTCTCCGGTGCGTTCACGAGCTCGTGCCAGGACAGCTTCTCCGTGAATTCGGCAGCGCCTGCAGCGTCGAGTTCGGCGACCCACTGGGTCCAGGCCCGGCTGTCGCGTTCGTTCCCCCACGTGAGGAGGCCGATCCGCCCATCGGGCCTCAGAACCCGTCGAGCCTCGGTCAGCCCGGTGGCGGGACGGGGCAGGTGGAACAAGATGAAGGCCATCACCACGGCATCAAAACACTCATCTGCGAACGGCAGGTTGGTCGCGTCACCAACGAGGAAGGGGAAGTCCCGAGACCCCAGGGCAACCATCCCTTCGGCCCGGTCAAGGCCAACGATCGCCGCCCTCGGCGCCACCTCCCGGAGGTGGGGCAGGAGCGCTCCCAATCCACAGCCCAGGTCGAGTACCCGCCGGGCCCGCTGAAGTGGAAGCTCATCGATCAGCCACCGAGCCAGGTGGACGAGGACGGGGGCCCAGAGGTCGCGATAGGCCTCGGCCTCCGACGAGTAGTGGCGGGCGATGCGCCGACTGAACCCGCCAGAACGGCTGGATGGCTGGGGAGGTTCCATTGCGGACAAGCGTGCTGTTGCCGCGCTTACCGTACGGTGTCATGTTGGGGCCGATGAGCCCTCTTTTCCGTGCCGAGAATTAGGAGGAGGTGAGCATGTGCCATGAGCCTGCCTCCCGACCCCCGTTGCCCCCCGTGGCTGGCGGCGAACGGAGGGGAAGACGGCTCGTCCTCGAAGCAAGCGACGGAAATCGGTTCGTCGCCTTCAGTGCGATGACCGACATCGTCGACGCACCGGGCGCGGTGATCCTCCCCGACGTCCGGGGGCTCCATTCTTTCTATGAGGAGCTGGCTCTTCGGTTCAGCGATGCGGGAGTGTATGCGCTCGCAATCGACTACTACGGCCGGACGGCGGGGACAGACGCCCGCGGCGATGACTTCGACCACGAGCCCCATTTCGAACAAGCGACCGACGATGCCGTCGGCCGCGACGTGGCTACGGCCCTGGACTACATGCGCTCGCCCGAGGGCGGCGGGGCAAGCGCCGTCTTCACCGTTGGCTTTTGCTTCGGTGGGAGGATCTCTTTCAACCAGGCGGCGAGTCGGGAGGAGCTCGCCGGGGTCGTCGGCTTCTACGGCAGGGTGGCGGAAGAGGAGCCGGGCGATCCCAGCGCACCCGTGGTCCAAGCGCCCAGCTACCGATGCCCAGTGTTAGGCCTGTTCGGAGGCGCCGATCCGAACATCGCGGCCGAGCACGTGGAGGCCTTCCGGCGGGCGCTCGTCGCGAGCGGGGTCCCCCACGAGATCGTCACCTACGAGGGCGCGCCACACTCGTTCTTCGACCGGCGGTTCGCGAACCACGCGAACGCGTCACAAGATGCTTGGGCTCGCGTGCTCGCGTTCATCAGGCAGAAGCCGTCCCGACCGTCTGGGTGGTCTTGATTGAATGGGTGCGCGAACCGCCCTGACACCCTCGTCTCGGCAAGGGCAATCGAACTAAGACGGCCGCACTCCCGCGACGTCATAGCCTGAGGCTCTGTCCGGGCTGGATCGTGGTCCCCCGGTGTCCCGCCGTCGGCTTACGCTCCTCCTCACGGCGGCGCGAGTTCAACTCTCGCCTTGGCTCGCCGAGCTTTCCAGTTCGGCTCGAAGCCTTTCGGCGTCCCTCCGCCATCTGGCCGGAAGATTGGGGAAGATGAAGCGGAAGATCTGTCCGTTTGAACGACGTACCCACAGAAACGAGCCAGCCCAAGGCCGCCTTTCGAACTTCACGACGGACACATCGTCTCGCGGATCCGCAAAGAGGACACTTCGGCTTCCAGCGTGATGACGGACGCTCGGTGTGCGATGAGGCGCCTATCCGTGAGCGTCAGGAACGTCGGCCTGGTGCCCAGGCGACTGAGCCCCGCAAAGGCTGTAGCAACGACGCGCTCATCCGCATTGAGGACCTCACTCGCGGCCTGGCTGATTCTCATCCTTAGGGCGTCCTTGCGGAATACCGAGAGGTCGTGCCGCATCATGGACATCGGATTGAGGGAGAGGCCACGTCGCTTTCGTTCCTGAATGGATCCCACGTCAACCAGCCTGCGAAGGCGATCGATGCAATGCAGAGCAGGTCAATTGCGGTCCGCCCAAGTGAGGGGGCCTGGACGATATCGGCGATGAAAGAGGCGATCCCGGCGGCATACGCGGCAAGCAGGAGCCACCGGGGGTGGCGTCGATCTGCGGGTGACCCGTCTCCCTGTGCACCAAATGCGCCCATCTTGGCTCAGTGTAGGTGCGACTGATGCGCCTCGTGCAATGAACCCTCCGACGCAGGGCTGTCAGGAGCTAAACATGTCGAGCGCGTGCAGGTGCCTGTCATCGCGCTTCGCGTAGAACACCTTGCCCGACGCTCGGTCGAACAGCCACAGGTGGTCGATGGTGCGCGGGAGGCTGGGTGCCTTGACACCCCCCGCCAGGTAGTGGCTCGCGTCCTCGCGTTCGACATCCACGCCTAGCATTGGGGCGCGCGTCCTCCAGGCCGACGCCGGCGACGCGAAGACTCGCGGATGGGACGCGAGTCGCGCAGGCTACTCGCCTAATCGCCGCCGCGGCTTCAACCTTCGACCGCCGGACGGTCGAAACGGCGGACAACCTGCCCGTTTGGCTCGTAGTCCCCACGGGATTTTGAACCCGGGTCTCCGCCTTGAGAGGGTGAACCGGGCCGACCTTGCGACCAGCAGCGAATCCCGAAAAGGCCCGTTGACCCGGTGTTTCGGTTCCGGGTTGGTTTGGTCGCTACCCGTCGCTCTTTCGTCGTCGTGCGGGATCAATTCGGGATCGGAATCTGCGCCGGTGGAGGATTTCCCTCGGCCCATGCTGTCGGCCCGTCTCGGGAAGTCGTCGGAGGACGCCGTCCGGGAAGCGTTACAGGTGGGGTCTAGCCTGGACGACACGATGGCCAATGGTGCTGGGACGCGGCAAGGGGGCGACGATCAGGCTTGTCTACCTGCTCATCCTTCTCATCCTTCTTCCCGTCGTGTTCCTGGGAGCGGCAATCGCGCGCATCCTGCTCCTTCCCGTCACCGCGCCAGACAGTTACGACGCCTTGCGCGCCCACTTCGATCGCGAAATACCTGCCCTCATGCAGACGCACGGTGTGCCGGGTGTCGCGATGGCCTTGATCCACGAGGCCGCGTCCTAGTAGGCGCGACGTCGAGGAGGTCCCCGTACGTTCGAAGCGTCACACGATGGTCAGGGACAGCTCATCGGGTCCCATCGAGGATGCTTCCGGACGTGGTCCGTGGCGATGGAGCAAAGGACGTCATCCCAAGGGGGGGCCGATCGTCTCGTGCACCTCGATCTGCACGAGAGGATCCTACGCATCCTGTGTTGGTCGCCGGAGGCGCGGGAGCACGCGGCCGGTCCGTCGCAGGTATGCCTCCGCCTCGGGCCCGTACCGGCGTCGCAGGTCCTCCTCCTCCTCGCGCATCCACGCCGTCAACGGCTTGGGCTCCCATAGCATCGTGTAGGCGACGAGGAGGAGCAGCGAGAGGTAGGTCAGGCTCAGGAGGAACGACCCCACCGGGATCAGGAAGAAGTGGACGTAGAAGGGGTGCCGCACATACCGGTGAAAGCCACTCGTCATTAGCTGGCGCTCGTGCACGGCGAGCCGGTAGACGTTCACCGCCAGCTTCCGACCCAGCCCGATCAGGATTGCGAGGCCCGCGGCCGACAGCATGATCCCCGCGATCTGGAGGGCGAGGTCAGGGCCGAGCGAGAACGTGAGGCTAGGTGCGTAGAGGATCCCGAGCCGGTAGACCAGCCCGTCGATCGCGAACAGCAGCGGGATCCCCACCAGGACCGTGTTGACGATCACTCTCCACACACGGATCCCCATCGACACGCGCTCTGAAGTCCCCCGCTGCTCCTCGAGCTCGCGCCTCCGTGCCTCGGTCACGCCGGTCTTCTCCCAGCGGACAATCACCGCCCCGAACACCCCCACGAGCACCCACGTGGCGCCGAACAGCAGGGCCACGACCTCGATCGCCAGCCGGTCATCCATCGTCGTCAGCGGGCGCGCCGTGCCTCGTTCTCCCGGATCCACGCCTTCACGATCCTCTTCACGAGCGTGGCCGGCGGCGGCTTCCCGATCGGGAACCGGATCGTCCCCTTCGAGGTCTCGTACCGCCCGAGGTCGTCACCGAACTCCCGCATCACCGCCATGCTCGCGGGGTAGAAGCTGCAGTGCTCCTTGAAGGCCGCGTAGTACGCGAGCGGTCGCTTCCCCTGGTAGAAGGCGGGCATCCCGTAAGCCACCTTCTCAGCCGCGTCCGGGGCGGCCGCTCGGATGGCCCGCCGGACCTTCTCCAGGGTCGCATGCGCTTCGTCGGGGAGCGCCGTGAGGTACTCCTCCACGCCGCCGATCTTCCTCATCATCGCCATCGCCTCCGGAGCTCGACTGAGCGGTCGGACCCGATCAGGACGAAGGGTATCTTCGAAGCATGGCGGAGGATGCCCTACGTCCAGGCTCTGGGACCAAGGGAACGTCCCGGGGACTCATCGGATACGAGGACGCGGCGATCGACTGGCTCGTTCGGCGGTCCAACGGAGCGGCTGAGCCGTGACGGCCCCGTGTACCCCGCGGGCCAATGCGGGGCCACTGGCCTTCGGGACTCCAGGAAATGACCTCTGACCTGCGTAGAAGGACAGCCAGGCGAGGATTCGCGGAGCCCACGCGCAAAGAGAGACAGTCGGAACTCGGTAGGAACCGCGCTTTCCGCCCATCACGGAACGGCACCACGTTGGCGAAGAGGACGGCGAACGTTCCTCCGCCGGCAGGAACTCCAAGCCAGTCTCCGCGGCTGGTTCCGCGGAGCGTGCCCCAGACGACGACGGTGTCGTCTCCGAACGCCATCCCCTCGTCGGTTGGGGCGAGATCGGGGAACGCGCTGAAGAACGGCATCGCATAGGCGGCTCGCACCGCATCCCGGCCTTCGCTTCGGAGCCCAAGGGCCATCGTCTCCAAGAACGGGTCCGGCACGAAGGTATTGAGGATTCCATCGATATCGCGAGCCGCTTCTGCTGCTCGATGAGCCTCGAAGAGGCGAAGCATTTCGTCCCGCTCCATGTCCTTGCCTCCTTCGGCCCGCGCCCACTGGACCTGCGTTGGAGAAGGGTACACACACACTCCGGGAAGGCGGAGCCCGCGCGCGCCAGTGTTCGCCAATGTCGCTCGATTCTGCCGAGCGGCGGACGTCGGAGACGGCGCTCGCGTCGAGTCTCTACCTTGAGCTGCCTACGGTTCGAGGAGATCGACGGTGATCTCGTCGACTGAGCGACATCCGCAGAGCGCCATCGCATCGTCGAGCTCGTCACGCAGCAGCGTTAGGACATCGTCGATCCCTTGCTCGCCGTCGACGACGAGTCCCCACACGATCGGACGACCGATCTGGACGGCCCGGGCTCCGAGCGCGATCGCCTTGACGACGTCGGCTCCCCGGCGGATGCCGCCGTCTACAAGGACTTCCGTCCGATCGCCGACCGCATCGGTGATCGCCTTCAAGGCATCGATCGCGGCAGGCGCGGTATCGAACTGCCGCCCCCCGTGGTTCGACACGACGACGCCGGACGCGCCGGCGTCCACCGCCCGAATGGCGTCCTCGACACGAACGATGCCCTTTACAAGGACCGGAAGGTCGGTGATCGACGTCAACCACCCCACGTCGTCCCACGTGAGCCCAGGGTCCATCAGGGCCGCGAACGCGTCGGCCATCGGTAGACCCCCTCCAGCATCCCGTGATGCATTGGCCGTGAGGTTCGCTGCCCACAAGTCCTCCGGTAGTGATAACGAGTTGCGGATCTCTCGTTCTCTGCGGCCGAGGATCGGCGCGTCGGCGGTGAGCTCGAGGGCTGAGCATCCGGCGGCCTCGACGCGTTTCACCAGGGCCTCGCTAGCAGCTCGGTCCTTGTACACGTACAGCTGGAACCACACAGGTCCGCTGGCGGCCTCCACGATCTGCTCGACGGGTGTCACGGAGAACGTGCTCAGAACGAAGATTGAACCGGCGGCAGTGGCGACCCAGCTGCGGCCTCTTCGCCCTCGCGAGCGAGCATCCCGATCACCGCGACAGGAGCGACGAGGATCGGTATGGCCACCGGGAAGCCGAGGACACGAGTACTCGTGTCCCCTTGAGCGGTCCCGCGGAATACGCGCGGGTACAGGGTGATCCGAGAGAACGCCGCCGCGTTCTCGTGCAAGGTGATCTCGTCGTTCGCGCCGCCGTCGTAGTAGTCGAGGGTGGAGGCGGCGACAACCTCGCGGGCGCGCGCTTCGTAATCGGCCAGGTTCACGAGCGCCGCCATGGCCAGAAGATAGCCTCGCCAACCAGGGCGTGGCACGCCCGAAGGAGTTGACGCGGCGGTGCGGGAGTGTTCGAGACCGACCTGGGAGGAATGCCCACGCGCGGGGCGAGGGATCGATGGGGGTAGCCTCAGGCAATGAGACCCGACGAGCTGGAGCGCCGACTGCGAGAGCGCCCCGACGCTCTCGGTCCCGCTCCCCGCGCCGAGCTGCTCCACGTCCTGATGCTTTCCCGACTTCGAGCGGGCCGATGCGGATCGGCTCCTACTGGGGCAACCCGGCGACGCGCACCTTCGCCGAGCTCCTGATCGACTGCGAGCAGGATCGGACCCTCCGGGCCGTGCTGGTAGGCATGGTGCGGGAAGCGAGCCGCTAACACGGGCACCGTCAGCCCGAGCCACACGGCACTCCCATCGTCTAATCAGGGTTCGTCGTCGAGGCTGCCGCTCTGCGCCTCCTCCTCCTTTAACTCCGCCGTGGCGCTCCATTGGATGTCGCACAAGGCGCCCATTCCGGGTCGCGGTATGCGGAATTCGCCATCTCCTGCCCTCACCGCCACCACGGTAGACCACGCCATGCGCCGGACGCCGACTAGCGTCTGTCGGTGTCCTTGTCCTATGCTCGGACGGGTGGGACGGACCTTGTTCCGCGACGCCGCGCTCGCAACCGGCGACAGCGCGGATCTGACGGTGGGCACCAGCGTCCTCGTCGAGGACGGTACCATCAGCTGGATCCTCCCAACGGACCATGAGCCCGACGTCGATCTCGCGAACGTAGAGGTCGTAGACGCCGGCGGCTCGACGGTGATCCCGGGGATGGTGGACGCGCACAGCCACATCACGATGCTGGGTGGCTCGCACTGGACCGAGCGCGGCCTCGATCCCCCCGAGCAGCTGCTGCGTTACGCGGAACACAACGCCGAGCTGCTGCACCAGTCGGGCGTGCGGTGGTGCCGCGACGTCGGAGCGCCCACCCGGCGAGATCCCGTCGACGGCCGGGAGCGCGCGCTGAACCTGGGAATCCGCGACCGCTGGCGGGGTTCGCACGACAAGCCGTACATCTGCGCGGCCGGGACGTGGATCGCGCGACGCGGGTATCTGCCGGGTCTGATGATCGACGTCGACGACGCGGATCAGCTCCTCGCGGCGGCGAAGTGGCAGCTCGACGGCGGCGCCGACTTCATCAAGTTGATGCTGGACGCTTCCCGACCAGGAACGTCTCGACCCCCAGGCGACGAAGGATCGGCGCGGTGGACGGCCGACGACATCCGGCCTGTCGTCGACGAGGCGCACGCGCGCGGCGCCAAGGTGACGGCGCATTCGACGGACCTCGTCGGCGCGCGCGCCGGCGTCGATGCTGGCATCGACTCCATCGAGCACGGCTTCCAGCTCGATGCCGAGCTCGCGCGAGCGATGGCCGAGCAGGGGACGTTCTTGGTATCCACGCTCGCGGTGCTGAGGTCGTTCGCGACGTTCGGCACCACCACGCGCATCGATCGCTTCGTCGGGACCGAGGGTCGGCGATGGGTCGAGGAGACCCGAGAAACCGCGGCCGAGAGCGTCCGCATCGCTCATGCGGCCGGCGTGCGGATCGCCGCGGGAACCGACTTCGGCGGAGGATCGACCCGGGCGAACCACTTGGCGTGGGAGGTTGAATCGCTCGTGGAGGCCGGACTCGAGCCGTTCGAGGCGCTGGCGGCGGCGACGCGTCGGGGCGGCGAGCTACTGGGCGAGGAGAACGCGGGTGTGATCCGCGAAGGCGGTCCCGCTGATTTCTTCCTCGTGCACGGGGATCCTCTCTCAGATCCGTCCGCGCTCTGGCGCGTCTGGCATACCGCCTGGTGAAGATGCGCCTGGGATGTTGCGGCCGAACCGGGAAGGCGTCGACGTTGGCTCTGCCTGGCAAGCCATCGCAATAGCGATGACGCCGTGGCTTCTTATAGCTCGGAGGACGAGGCTGGACTAACGCACGGTTGTCCAAGAGCGTCAAACAGACGCAGGAAAGACCAGCATGTGGGCACGACCTCGGGGTTCACATAGCCAGATTCGGGTGCGGTGCGCCGTAGAAGGCGTATCACTAGACCAAGGTCCCTCAGGAACCGCTTGGCGAACCCGCCTGGCGTGAGCGCCATCCACCGGATGCTCCGCAACCCGGTCTACGCCGGCGTCGTTCGCTGGAGGGGTGTCGACCGAGCCGGCACTCACCAGCCTCTCGTCTCTCGCGAGCTGTTCGACAAGGTGCAGATGGTCCTGGCCGCTCACTCTTCCGGAGGAGAGCGGAGCTGGAAGCACGATCATTATCTGAAGGGCTGCCTCGTCTGCGCGGAGTGCGGCTCGAAGATGTACTACGCGCTTGCCAAGGGGCGCTTCGGCTACTTCCGCTGCATCGGGCGAAACACGGGACGCACCCGCTGCTCGCAGGGACGCTACGTCCCCGCAGCCGAACTCGAACGAGAAGTCGAGACCGTCTACGAAGGCGTCCGGATCCCCGCGGCGCTCAGGCGCAGACTGGAGCGGGTTCTCCGAACCGAGGTCGCGGAGCGGGAGCGGCACCGGGCGGAGGCCGCAGAGTTCCTCGCAAGGCGTCTTCGCCAGCTCGCGAACGAGCGCGAGAAGCTCCTCCGCGCCTACTACGCTGAAGCCGTCGACGTGCGGACCCTCAAGCGCGAGCAGGCCCGGATCAACGCAGAAGTGGCCGAGGCCGAGTCGCAACTCGCCACTGACGGAGAGAGGCTGAAGCAGGCCAAAGACATCATTCACCTCGCCCTCGACCTGGCGAAGAACTGCGCTGCGAGCTACCGCAAGGCCCGACCCGAGGTCCGCAAGATGTGGAACCGGGCCTTCTTCGGCGCGATCCGCGTCCACGACGGCAAGGTCGAGGACTTCACGTACGAGGAGCCCTTCGCGTCTCTCCTCGGTTCACACAAGGGCTCGATGGTGGACCTAGCTGGACGATGTGTGAACCGCCTCCCGCTCCTGTTCGCGCTGCGAAGTCAAGCATCTGCCTAGGGGCCTCCGGCTCTCCCGCGACTGGCAGAAGCAGCCCGCCGATCACCCCGGGGCTCAGTCCGAGATTCAGCCCGGGGCTCCGTCGTGAGTGGAGCCCGAGTCGAAGTCTTGTCGTGTCGGAGGGGCCGAACCCTCCGAACTACCACCCGGATTGGCGACTGAGGTCCTGGCCTCCGATCAGTAGCTAACTCTTCCCGAATGGTAGATCTCGGCCTGTGACAGCCGCCGAAGGACTCTCGACGCCGGCTGCCTGCCGATCGAGGTAACGACTGAGGAA
>Ga0209887_1000325_pt1 | contig 14301 bp, 11 predicted proteins | sample GWRWN1_30_40_FD_187230 | JGI IMG/M metagenome (GOLD analysis project Ga0209887, IMG submission 187230) | Riverbed sediment microbial communities from areas with no vegetation in Columbia River, Washington, USA - GW-RW N1_30_40 (SPAdes)... | ecosystem: Environmental > Aquatic > Freshwater > River...
TGAAGATCCCGCAAGACGTCCTCGACGCGATGGTGTCCCACGCACGCGCATCAGACCCGTTTGAGTGCTGTGGATTACTGGCAGGGAAGAACGAGACTGTGACACGGCTGTATCGCATTACCAACACGGTGGCGCAAGATGCGAGGGCGACGCAGGTCTTCGACGAGGCAGGTGTCAAACAATTGGGGCACCTTTCCGTGACGACGCGGGCTGAGGTCGCCTATTTCATGGATCCCAAGGAAATGCTGGCGGCCTTCAAGGACATGCGGGCACGTCAGTTCGACCTTGCCGCGATCTATCACTCTCATACACATTCGCGCGCCTACCCGTCCGCTACCGATATCGGCCTCGCCTATTACCCCGAAGCCGCCTACATCATCATCTCGCTTGAAGAGAAATCCAAACCGGACATCCGAGCTTACTGGATCAAAGACCGCCAAGTTATCACGACTGAATTCGTGCCGATTTGATCGTCGCAGGCCCACCCCCCAATCGCCTCAGAGTAGAAAATCCAGTAGACCTCCGCGGGGAACGATGCCATAATTTCTCCTGTCATCCATCTACTACGAGACGGGAGGACGACCGTTATGGCCTTCTCACGGATCAATCGCTGGAATGTTATGCTCATCGTCATGCTCGCCTGGACCGGCGGGATCGGACCAGCCGCCGCTGAGGAGAAGAGCTTGTTCAGCCCGATCATCGACATCAATACGGAAAAAGGCTTTATCGTCGTATCGGCAGACGGGAAAGTCTTCGCTGTGGAAGCAAGTGAGGCAGCGAAGCCACACTTGGGCAAGCTTCCGATCTCGGGCATGATCGATCTTGTGGTTGAGCTCAGAGGAGAGAACCCGCCCTTGATCAAAACCTGGAAGGTGGCCGGCGGCGAATCCTCGTGCAAAATCTTCGACGGAAAGAGCTGCAAGTAGGGATGCGGCTAGCAGGAAAGGCGGGAATCTAGAGGTATTGGTTCATCGGAATGGCCAGCGTCAGATACTTACCTCGCTCCTCAAAAAGAATCCTTCGTTCAAGGAGCCGGCTGAGGGCTTCATCAACGGACTCAGGGCCTGACTGCCACGGCCCGATCGAACTCTTCAACCCGTCCCGTATCTGCTCGATCGACTTTGGCAACTCACTACAGCATTCAATAATGAAGGCCGCAGGTCCGTCGTAGCGGTGTTTCGTTGGCGCACCAGTGCCCCGTCCGTCGAAAATCGTGACGTATCCCATTGACTTGGAATAGTAGAGGAACGGCCGATCACCTGAGGCATGCCGGCGTTTCCAGTCCCGCGCCAGCGCTGTGAGTTCTTCGAACAGACCGGGATCGACCCGCCAATCCGCCTCGTATTCAAAGTCATAGGCGATCTTGTTCAGGTCCACCACGGCTGGATCATACACATATTCATACGCCACGCCCGGCCCCGTGATCCGGACGCCAAGGCTGTGAGGACGGGTGAAAAACGGACTAAATCGTTCCAACCAGAATTTCCCGACGCTTTCCGGCGGTTGAAAATGGATAATTGAAGGGATCAGGTGAATCTGCTTGCGATAGTCCTCATCGGTCTCACCCGGGAACCCCAGAAGAATATTCCAGGACACATGGATGTTATAGTAGCTGCCCCACTTGAGACACTGGAGGTTCTGGAGCGGGCTGACGCCCTTGTCCATCTCCCTGAGCTGGTTGATGCTCAGGCTTTCAATCCCCGGCTGCATGCTCCGAACGCCTCCGTGCGAGAGCATCTGAACCTGCTGCTTGCTGAGGTTACTCTTCGTCTCGATGAAGAACTCCAGATCGTAGTGCTCCTCCGCCAATTTCCCAAACACGTCGTCGATGTATTTCATGTCGATAATGTTATCGACCAACCGAAACCGGTTCGTATCATAGCGGCTCGACAGGTAGCGCAGTTCCTCACACACTTGCTCCGGTGACTTGGAGCGAAATTTCATGCTCTGCGCATTGAGTCCGCAGAAGGTACAGTGATGTTTTTCTCCCCACCAGCAGCCACGAGCAGATTCGTACAGGAGGATACGATCCAGCCCCTTAAAGGATTGGGGGGCGACCTCATGCAGTTGTTCGAAATAATCATCGTAATCAGGAGGAGGAGTGCGCTGAAAGTCGGAAAACAACTGCTGGTTCGGTTCAAAGGTAATCTGATTCGCCTTCCGGTAGGCCACCCCCGGCGGTGCACCGTCTGCCTTTCCTTCCAAGAGCTGCCTCACCAGAGCCGGGAACGGCACCTCCCCCTCGCCCACCACGACATAGTCAATCCAGGGAAAAGCCCGGAAATACTCCAGCCCCATTTCTCCATCGTAATGGGCGCCCCCGAAGACGATCTTCACATGGGGATAGAGATCTTTGATCAGCTTGGCGAGGGTGAGACTCGCCACGTTCTGATGGAACATCGAGGTAAATCCGATGATCGCATAGCGTCCCCAGTCAATCGAGGTCTGCGCCCAGGTCAGAAATTGAGGGGCGATTCTCTGTTCAATCTCTTCAAGATAGGAAGACGGACAGCCCGCCGCCCCGGCTACCTCTTCCACAAGCGGTTTAAAGGTGCGGAGGTAGAGGGCATGTTGAGGGTTGTCCCGAAAGAGGAGACGCGAAAAGAGCCACTCCCCGATCAGCAGCTGCTTTTCACAGAGAAGATCGTATAGGGGGAAACCAACCTGCCGGGCGAAGGGCAGGTTTAGATAGTGGCTTGTGACTCCGATGCTTTGGGCTTTTAGGAGGGCGGAGAGCGTGCCGAGTTGGATCGAGGGATACTTGGAATGCCCAAAGGGCATATTTACGAGCGCGACCGGGGCCTGCCCGGCCATCAGAGTCCCGTCTCGGCTGGTAAGGCCCTGTGTAAGTGTACCGGAACCCATGATGTAGGCTCCCTGACTCCAACCTACTCCGAGCTCCCAAGCATATCATCAATCAGCGGCCGGTTAATATCCGTACAGCCGGGGCAGATCGCATCGAAGAGCGCCTCGTGATCAGCCACATAATTGCGGGCATCCACCAACTTGTCTGTGATCACGTGGTCGTAGCAGGTCTCGCAGAGCATCATGAAGCCCCGCATCACCGACACCGTTTTGCGACCTGTACTCCTTTGCATGGCGCCCTAGACCGAGCCCTTCAGTTGAGCCACCCAGAAGTCCTCCGTCTCCAACTCAATTCCGCACGTGGGACACTCATACGGTTTATCGGCGGGGGGAACCGAGAGTTCACCTTCTTCGACCCTGCCACGACAGACATGATAAAAATGCCCACGCGCCTCCTCCGTATCCAACGGGTCGTTTTCGTACAGCAAGACCATCGCCAGTCCTCAGCGAACGAATGCCACGAGTATAGCCAGCCTCCGACCTAATTGGCAACCAATGGAGCCGTGAGAAGGAGAGGGTCACACCTGGAATTGAGCTTCATACAGACCGGCATAGAGTCCGCCTTTCATCAGTAGTTCCTCATGCAGACCCTGCTCAACAATCTGACCGTGGTCCACCACCACAATCCGATCCACATGGTGCAAAGTCGACAGTCGGTGCGCGATGATGAAGGTCGTGCGCCCCCGGGTCAGACAGTCCAGGGCCTCACGGATCTTCACCTCGGTTTCGGTATCGATGTTGGATGTCGCCTCGTCAAAAATCACGATCGGCGGGTCCTTGAGCAAGACGCGCGCAATCGACACCCGTTGCTTCTCGCCGACGGACAGCTTCACGCCCCGTTCGCCGATCCAGGTGTCATATCCTTCGGGAAGCTGGGAGATGAACTCGTGCGCGCGCGCCGCGTGCGCTGCAGATTCCATCCTTGCCTGATCGGCTCCCAGATCACCATATAAAATATTGTCCCGGACGGTACTGTTGAACAGAAAGGGCTCCTGTTGCACCAGGCCGATTTGGCTGCGCAGGAACGCAAGAGGCAGGTGCCGCAGGTCATAGCCGTCGATGGTGATCGCCCCCGCCCGTACGTCGTAGAACCGCATCAGCAGCTTCAGCATGGTGCTTTTGCCGGCTCCGCTGGGGCCGACCAACGCGATCCGTTCACCCGGCTGGACATCCAGCGTCACACTAAAGAGGACCGGCACGTCCGGACGATAGTGGAACGAGACGCGGTCGAACCGGACCGCTCCGTTCATCCGATTCGCCGGCGCGATCGTACCTGGTCGATCCTGCACCTCCGGCATGGTGTCCAGGATATCGAAGACGCGCTCGCTGGCGGCCAGCGCATGCTGAAGCATGTGGTTGACCGAATGAATCTGATTGATCGGCACGTAGAAGAGCGCGAGGTAGGACAGGAACATAACGAGCTCGCCCACTGTCAGAGCGCCCCGCAGCACCTCCCCAGCCCCATACCAGATGATCAGGACGGTACCCAGGCTGCCCACGAAGATCATGCCGGGCGAATAGAGGGACCAGAGACACATGGCTTTGAGATTGCTGTCACTGTACTCGCGGCTCAGTACGTTGAACCGGTCTCGCTCGTAGCTCTGCCGGTTGAACCCCATCGTCTCCCGAATTCCGGACAGCGCGTCCTGGAGATAGGCATTCAGTTCGGCCGCATTCCTCCTGATGGCATGATAGTAGCGGTGCACCTGCTTCGTGAACGCTGAGGCGGACAGGACCAGAATGGGGATGGGAAGCAGCGACAAAGCGGCCAGCTTCCAGTTCAAGATGAACAGCATGGCCGTGATCCCCACGAGGGTCAGCGAGGCGGTCAGCAGCCCTTCCAAGCCGTCAACAAAAATTCGTTCGACATGTTCCGTGTCGCTATTGACTCGTGACATGATCTCGCCGGTGGAGCGGCTCTCGAAGTAGCACACGGACAGCCGTTGTAGCGCGGCGAACACTTGGGCGCGCAAATCATGCACGACTCGCTGCTCAAGCGTGTTGTTGAAGCGAATCCGAAGGGAAGCAAAGACATTCTTGAGCCCGTAGGCGAGCAGGAACCCGACGATCACCCAGGAGAGGAGCCCAGGGCGGCGGGCTTGAATCACGTCGTCGATGACGATCTTGACTAACCAGGGTGGCACCAACTCAAGCGCCGTGGTCACACCTGCGCAGAGCAGGGTGGTGATCGCAAGGAGACGATAGGGGCGGAGATACTTCAGAACACGAAAGAGAGTTTTCACAAGCAGCTAGGGTGCAGGTTGAGGCTAAATAACCGTCGCATGCTCTTTCTTCCAGAACCGGTCAAATTCGTCCAGTTGCGTCAAGGTGGCCAGGTCGGTCATACGGTCGAGGAACAATTTCCCGTTCAAATGGTCGAGTTCGTGCTGGATACAGACGGCAAAGAGATCCGTGGCCTCGAAGTCCAAGGGCGATCCGTGCCGGTCGAGCCCATGAACGCGAACCATCGAGGGGCGCGCGACTTTCCCGCGCAGCCCATCCACGCTGAGACACCCCTCCCAGTTCTCGACCTGATGGGGTCCGTAATACACGATTCGAGGATTCACCAAAACCGTTTGGGGAAATCCATTGTCGCCTGGGCATGCCATCACCACGAGCTGCTGCGAGCGTGAGACCTGTGGCGCAGCCAGACCGATCCCTTCCGCCCCCTGCATCGTCTCGAACATGTCGTCGATGAATTGCTGAAACGCCTGGGTTCCGATTTCATTGGGGTCCACAGCCTGTGCGACCTGCCGCAAGAGCGGATTCCCCAGCTTGGCGATGGTGAGCAGAGCCATGAGTCCTTTTCCTGGACGTTTATCGGTCGTCAATCATTCTTCGGTGAAGGCTTGGCTATCAGATCTAGGTGTTTATAACACACGGTTTCTCCGGCCTGCAAGCCGGGCTACAGTCTTGCTACGGAAGTCCTTCCTGTTGATCGCTCACTCCTGGTAGGTTCGTTTCCTGGGCGCACGAGGGTCAGGAATCTCGAAGATCTCCTGGTTCGCCTTCCACCATTCGACCCATTCCTGCGCCCATTCCACTCGGTCCTGTTTCGTCGAGATATCCCAGTCATGCATCTCGCTCTCGTAGCGAGTCAAAAGCCAAAGCGACTGGACGGCGGTCAAGGCCACAAATCGCTCGTCGTCCGGGATCAGCCCGATGAGTACAGGAATCACCGATTTTTTCCGCACATAACGGGCCTCGAACGCTGCAGCTTTCCTGATCGTAGGGTTGGGGTCTTTGGCCATGACTTCTATCGCCGGCGGGACCAGCGGAGGGTCCAAACGCACCGCCACCCGCAAGGCATGCTCCCGGACCCTGGCCATTTCGTTTGGTTCCTTTGCAGTCGCAACCAGCGCCGGGACTGCGCCGGGATCCTTGATCATCAAGAGCGTTTCGATCGCATTGTACCGGAGCCGCGGACCAGGCATCGTCAACGCCTTAACCAGCACGGGAACCACCGGCGCGCCAAGGTGGACGAACTCCCCCATTGCCCACAATTCTTGCTTGCCATCAAGCAACGGCAGGAGCGCTTCGGCCCGTTGGATTTCTTCCGGACTCAGAGGCTTTGCGTTGCGGGGGACCGAGGTGTCAGGGGCTGCGTCCGGTTTCGGAGGGAAATCGAACGGCACTTGAGTGGGCACCACATGAGCCCACTCACTGAACGCACCCGCAGATCCCGAGGCAGTCGCAAGCACCGTAATCACAACAAACCATCCGAGCAGCAGGATCCGCATCATCCGACTCATGGTCCCGCCTTCCGTTGAAACCAACTCGCTTTTACGACGTTCGATGATCATTCCAGAGCTTTCTTGCATGGTACCTTCGCCCGAAACCGAAAAGCAACGGACGCAGACGAATTCGTAAGCGGTGGACAGTGACGAGGATTCAATTGCTCACGTTGGTGGCTGGTCTGGCTGGGCATTCGAGCGGGACGCCTCGCCTCTCGTCCGATGCACGAGCTGATACAGAACCGGAAGCACCAGCAGAATCAGCACGGCCGCTGTCAGCATCCCTCCCACGACGACCCGCGCGAGCGGTCTCTGGGCCTGGGACCCGATGCCTGTTGCCATGGCGGCGGGCAGAAGCCCGATGGCAGCCGCCAGGGTCGCCATCAAGATCGGGCGGAGCTGCACATTCGCTCCCTTGAGGATGGCCTCCTCCAGCGGCAGGCCCAACTTGCGGTAATCCCCGATACGCGTGATGAGCAGCACCCCGCCCAGAATGGCGACACCCAGCGTGGAGATGACGCCGACCGCAGCCGAAATGCTGAAGGCGGTACCGGTCGCGACCAGCGAGAACACCCCGCCGATCAAGGCGAAGGGAATGGTGGCCAGGACGAGAACTGCGTCGCGAACAGAGTCGAATGTAGTGTATAGGAGGAGCAAGATCATGAGCATCGCAAGCGGGACGATAACCGCCAACCGCTTTTGCTCATCCTTCAACTGATCATATTCACCTGCCCATTCAATCCGATATCGTTCAGGGAGGTGGATCTTCTCGGCCAGCACTGCCTGCGCCTCTCGAACGGTGCTCTCCAGGTCCCGACCGCGGACGCTGAACTTGATCGGAATGTACCGCTCGTTATTTTCCCGGTAAATAATGAAGGCGCCGGTCTTCATGGAAATGGTGGCCAACTGTTTCAGGGGGATCCTGGCGCCTTCCGGCGTATGGACCAGAATGTTCCCGATCGCCTCAATGTCCTGCCGGTACTCAGGCAAAAACCTCACCGACAGGTCGAACCACCGTTCACCCTCAAATACGCGGGTGAGCGCCTGTCCCCCAACAGCCGCCTGGACCACCGCATTCACATCAGACACCAACAGTCCGTATCTCGCGCAGGCCTGCCGATCCACCTCAATCAAGAGATTCGGTTGGCCGATCAGCCGAAAGACCCCGAGATCCTTCACACCCCGAATCTGCTTCATCGCTTTCTCGATTTCGACTGCATTTGTTTCTAAGAGTTTCAGATCTGGGCCGATTAGCTTGATCGAGTTTTCCCCCTTGACCCCGGACATCGCTTCTTGGACATTATCCTGAATCATTTGTGAAAAATTGAAAGTCACGCCTGGAATCGTCGCCAGCACTTTCTCGATCTCTTCGATCAGCTTGTCCTTGGAGGTGATCTCAGCGCGCCACTCTTTGGCTGGATTCAGAGTCACCAGAAACTCGGCATTGAAAAAGCTGGTTGGATCGGTGCCATCGTCTGGCCGACCCAGTTGGGACACGACGCTGGTCACCTCCGGGAACTGACGGAAAATGCCCCTGATCTCCGTCGCCAAGCGGCTCGCCTGCTCGAATGAGATATCAACCGGCATCGTCGCCCGAACCCAGAGATTGCCCTCTTCAAGCGCGGGCATGAATTCTCCTCCCAGGAACTGGAGTGCGATCAAAGCCAGCACCAGCAGGGCAAGAGAAAATCCGACCACAACCAGTTGATGCCGCAACGCCCATTTCAATAAGGGTGCATACAGGCCTCGAACAAATCGAACAGACTTCGTATCCTTTTCCTGAATCGGCCCTGTCAGCAGAAAAGAGCACAGGAGGGGTGCGATGGTGAACGCGATCAGCAAAGCACCCAGCAGGGCGAATCCATAGGTAACGGACATCGGCGCAAAGATTTTCCCCGGTACGCCGGTCATCGTAAAGAGCGGAATGAAGGCCACCACAATGATGGCGGTTGAGTAGAAGATCGGGCGCCCAACCTGGCGAGCCGCCCGGATGATCTGTTGCGGCGGGGTGAGCCCCGGCCCGACATGATGGCCCAGGTGATAGTAGATGCTCTCCACCATGATCAGCGTCGCGTCCACGATAATGCCGAAGTCAATCGCCCCGAGAGAAATCAGGTTTGCGGATTGACCAAGCATTACCATCATGGCGAAGGTGAAGAGAAGCGACAAGGGGATGGTCAGCGAGACGATCATCGCAGCCCGAATGTTCCCCAGAAAGACATACAGAATCAGAAACACCAGAAGCATCCCGCTGATCAGAATGTTGGTAACGGTCTCGATCGTGGTATGGATCAACACCGTCCGGTCGTAGAAGGTCTTGATTTTGACCCCTTTGGGAAGCTTCCAGGTGTTCAAATCCTCCACCTTGCGCTTGACCCGTTCAAGCACCGGCAGTGCTTTGTAGTTGCGCTGGAGCAGGACGACCCCTTCGACGACATCATCCCTGTCATCAATGCCCACCTTTCCCAGTCGCACCCGATGGCCGACGCTCACTTTTCCCAGGCTTCTGACGAAGACCGGCGTTCCATCCTTCTCGGCCACCATGACGTTTTCGATATCACTCAGGCTGTCAATCAATCCCAGCCCTCGGATATTAAAGTTCTGAGCGCCGATAGTGAGATAATTGCCCCCGACGTTGGCGTTGCTGTTGGCCAGGGCAGTCATGACCTGGGGGAGGGTCACCCCATAGCTGATCAAGGCGCCGGGGTTGAGATCCACGTGATACTGCTTGGTCATCCCGCCGAAGGCCGTGACATCAACGACCCCCGACACCCGCTTGAACTCCCGCTGCAGCATCCAGTCCTGAATCGTTTTCAAGTCGGTGAGCGTGGCATCGTCCCCGACCAGTTCATAGCGATAGATCTCGGCGATGGTCCACCAGGGCGAGAGAACCGGTTGTACACTGGGTGGAAAGGACATCATCGCCAGCCGGTTCAGGACCTCCTGTCGATCCACAAAGTATTTGGTGCCAAAGTCGAAATAGAACTTGATGTCGCTGAGGCCAAAGAGGGACAAGGAGCGTATATCCTGGAGGCCAGGCATGCCGGTCAGCGTGGTCTCGATGGGAATCGTAATCTGCCGTTCAATTTCCTCGGCCGACCAGCCAGGATATTGAGTGATCACCTCAATCATCGGAGGGGACGGGTCCGGGTAGGCTGCAATGTCCAGGATGTGGAACGCGTAGAGGCCTCCGAATAACAGCACGAAGCCGAGCACGAACACCAGTACCCGCTGAACCAGGGCGAACTCGACCACTCGTAGAATCATCTTGATGCAGACCTGTTCAGTTCTCGATGCAGGAGCGAATACAGAACCGGAAGCACCAGCAGGATCAGCACGGCCGAGGTCAGCATGCCTCCCACCACCACCCGTGCCAGCGGTTGCTGGGATTGCGCACCGATTCCGGTGGCAATCGCGGCTGGCAACAGGCCGATGCCGGCCGCCAAAGTGGTCATAAGCACCGGCCGCATGCGCGCATCGGCTCCTGTCACAATCGCGTTTCGCAGATCATGCCCCTCTTGCACCAGATCACGGATCCTGACCACCAGGATCAGGCCACCCTGGATCGCCACCCCGAACAGCGAGATGAACCCCACCGCCGCCGAAATACTGAAGTCCGTTCCAGTGACCAGGAGCGAGAACACCCCACCGATCAGCGCAAATGGAACTGCGAGCAGGACCAATACCGCATCCCGAAATGAACCCACGGTAAGATAGACCAGAAACAGAATGATCACCAGGCTGAACGGAACAATCGTCGCCAGTCGCTGCTTCTCATCCTGTAACTGATCGTATTCGCCATGCCATTCGATCCGATATCGCTCCGGCAAGGAGACCTGCTCCCGGAGTCGGGCCTGTGCCTCCCTGACCGTGCTTTCCAGATCACGGCCACGCACACTGAATTTAATCGGAATGTACCGCTCATTATTCTCCCTAAAAATAATGAACGCACCGGTTTGCATGGAAATGGCGGTCAGTTGCTTGAGCGGAATACGCGCTCCCTCCGGCGTACTGATCAAGATGTTTCCGATCGTCTCGATGTCCTGCCGGTACTCAGGTAGAAACCGGACCACCAGATCGAACCATCGCTCGCCCTCAAACACGCGAGTCAAGGCCTGCCCTCCAATGGCCGCCTGGACCACCGCATTCACATCAGACACGAGCAACCCGTACCGCGCGCAAGCTTCCCGATCTACCCGGATCAGGAGGTTGGGCTGACCCAACAGACGGAAAATGCCCAAATCCTTCACGCCATGGACCTGCTTCATGACCTGCTCAATTTCCATGGCTTTCGCTTCCAAGACCTTCAGGTCCGCGCCAAACAGCTTGATCGAATTTTCCCCCTTCACGCCAGACATGGCTTCTTGCACATTGTCTTGGATGACTTGAGAAAAATTGAAGGTCACGCCTGGAATCGTGGCCAGCACCTTCTCGATCTCTTCGATCAGCTTCTCTTTAGAGGTGATCTCAGCGCGCCACTCCTTGGCTCGCTTCAGATTCACCAAGAACTCGGCATTGAAAAAGCTGGTCGGATCAGTCCCGTCGTCCGGCCGGCCCAGTTGAGACACCACGCCGGTCACCTCAGGGAACTGTTGGAAAATTGCCCTGACGTCTGTCGCCAACCGGCTAGCCTGTTCGAATGAAATGTCCACCGGCATCGTGGCGCGTACCCACAGGTTCCCCTCCTCCAAGGCCGGCATGAACTCCCCGCCCAACAAGGGCACGGCCCCCAGCGCGCAGACCAATAGCCCAGCGGCCGCGCTTACCACGATCACTTGGTGCCCGAGCGCCCAATGCAAAAACCTCAGATAGAGGCGTCGCACCACGCGTACCAGCAGCGTATCCTCTTCACGAATAGGACCCTCAAGCAGCAACATGCAAAGCACCGGCGCCAGGGTGAAGGCCATCAGAAGCGCACCACTGAGCGCCAGGCCATACGTGAGCGACATCGGCGCAAAGATCTTCCCTGGCACGCCGGTCATCGTGAACAAGGGAATGAAGGCCACGAGAATAATGACAGTGGCAAAAATGATGGGCCGGCCAACCTCCCGAGCGGCCCGGACGATGTGCATCGGGACAGTCAGGCCCGGGCCTGACCTGTGGGCAATGTGGGAGAAGATGCTTTCCACCATGATCAGCGTCGAATCTACGATGATACCGAAATCGATCGCGCCGAGTGAAATCAGATTGGCCGACTCCCCCAGATTGACCATCATCGTAAACGTGAAGAGCAACGCCGTAGGGACCGTCAGCGCGACGATCGCTGACGTCCGGAAGTGGCCGAGAAACAGGTAGAGGATCACGAACACGAGCAGGATGCCGCTGATCACGATATCCACCACGGTTTCGATGGTGGTGTGGATCAGGACGGTCCGGTCGTAAAAGGTCTTGACCTGGACTCCCTTCGGCAGTTTCCAGCTGTTGAGCTCCTCCACCTTACCGTGCACACGACCCAGAACCTCCATCGCTTTGTAGCCCCGCTGGAGCAGGACCACACCTTCCACCACGTCATCCCGGTCATCAATGCCGACCTTACCCAGCCTCACCCGATAGCCGACGCTCACCTTGCCGAGATTTTTCACGAACACCGGCGTTCCGTTCTTCTCGGCCACCATCACGTCTTCGATGTCGCCCAGTGCGTTAATCAATCCGAGCCCTCGGACGTTAAAATTCTGCGCGCCAACGGAGAGATAGTTGCCCCCGACATTGGCATTGCTGTTGGCCAGAGCGGTAATGACCTGGGGCAGGCTCACGCCATAGCTGATCAAGGCCCCGGGGTTGATATCCACGTGGTACTCTTTGGTTGTTCCGCCGAACGCGGTCACGTCAATCACGCCCGGTGCCCGCTTGAACTCCCGCTGCAGCCTCCAATCCTGGAGTGCCTTCAGCTCTGTCAAGGTGGTGGTCCCGTCCCCGACCAGCTCATAGCGATAGATCTCGGCGATAGCCCACCAGGGCGAGAGCGCCGGTTGCACCTCGGGGGGGAGACTCGTGAGGATCGCCAACCGGTTCAGGACCTCCTGCCGATCCACAAAGTAGTTCGTGCCGAAGTCGAAGTAGAATTTGATGTCGCTGAGGCCGAAGATGGACAAGGAACGGATGTCTTTGAGGCCCGGCATGCCGAGAAGGGCCGTTTCCATAGGGATCGTAATTTGTCGCTCGATTTCTTCGGCCGACCACCCGGGATACTGGGTGATCACCTCGACCATAGGAGGAGATGGATCAGGGTAGGCGATAACGTCAAGGATATGAAAGGCATAGAGGCCGCCGAAGAAAAGGATCAGGCCGAATATGCAGACAAGTACCCGCTGGACGAGAGCAAACTCGATCAGCCGGGCGATCATGGTCTCAAACGGTCACCGAATCCGTCAGTCAACCGCATCATCCGGATGAGTCTTATCCCTTCGCTTCCTGCCCTTTAATCAACACGGCCCCTTTCGTGACGATTCGTTCTCCAGGCTGAAGCCCTTCCAGAATCCGCACTTGTTCGCCAGAGGCAGTCCCCACCTTGACCTGCCGCTTCACGAACCGGCCTTGCGCCTCTTCCACATAGACGAATTCCTTCCCATCAATCTCCAGGACTGCTTCCTTGGGAATCGTGAGGAACGAAGTCGCGTCGCCAATCTCGATGTGCAGCCGCGCGAACATCTCGGGCTTCAGCTTTCGCGCCTCGTTGTTCACCCAGGCCCTGACTTTGATTGTCCTGGTATTGGGGTCTACCACGTCCCCGATGGCCGCGACGGCGGCTGGAAAGCCGATGTCTGGATAGGCCTCGACAGTCACCCTCGCCACCTGCCCCACCTTCACCAGAGCCAGGTCCCGTTCGTAGACATCCGCGACCATCTGTAACTTGCCCAGATCGGCGACCGTGAAGAGCACCTGGGAGGGATCACCGCCCACGGAACTGCCTGGAGTGACGGTCCGCTCCACCACCGTTCCCTCAAGCGGACTCTTCAGTTCGAATCGCGAGGAGATCTTCTGTTCGGCTAGCGGCTTCTCCAGCTCCGCAGCGGACACCTTAAGGGAGAGCAAACGTTCCTTGGCTCGACGGAACTCCGCGCGAGCCTTAACGAGTTCATTCTCGGCCTGCTTGAGATCCTTCTGAGGCAGGGCTCTCGTCTCATACAGGTCTTTGGCCAGCCCATAGGCACGCGTCGCATATTCAAGTTCAGACGACTCCTTTACAAAATCGGAATAGGCGGCCGTAATGTCCGGGCTATCAACCACGAGCAGGACGTCCCCGGCCTTGACATGATCGCCCAGCTTCGCGCGGACCTCCACGACCCGGCCCTGTACCGGTGAGGAGATCTTCGAGTACCGATCCTCGCCATAGGCGACCTTGCCCGCCAGCGTGAGGGCGGCTCTCTCCGCACTATAAGCCACCGCGGAGGTCTCGACTCGACTCGCCGCATCCGCCGGCCGGCTCGTTGCTTTCTGGGCGGTCGTGGTCGCGGCACTGGAGGCACTGGGTTCCTCAGCTCGGCCGCAGGCTCCCAGCCACACCAGAGCCACGATAAGCAACAATGTTTTTGGCCACACCGTCATGAAGTAATCTCCCGCCCCACTGCACTTTCCAGCAGGAAGACATTGCGCTGGTAATTGAATAGCGTCTCGATGTAGTTCTGCTGGATCAACCGGGACGTTCGCGCCGCATCCAGCAGGTCCAGAATGGTGGCCCCTCCTCGTTCATAAGCCCGTTCCA
>Ga0209887_1000327_pt1 | contig 14263 bp, 11 predicted proteins | sample GWRWN1_30_40_FD_187230 | JGI IMG/M metagenome (GOLD analysis project Ga0209887, IMG submission 187230) | Riverbed sediment microbial communities from areas with no vegetation in Columbia River, Washington, USA - GW-RW N1_30_40 (SPAdes)... | ecosystem: Environmental > Aquatic > Freshwater > River...
GCGCTTACCACCGTCTATGCCTACGGTGTTGCCGTGCAAGCGGACGGCCCTGGCCGACGATCACCCTCCGACCTCGGCACGGCATGCGGATGACGGTCCAACAACGCGATCATGCGGAGCCGGCGGCTGAGAGGTGGCTGTCCGATGGGTAGCGTCAACGACTTCCTCTCGTGTGGGTGCCGAGAACTCGATCCGACTCGTTCATGCAGCCAGCTCGTACTCGTGAATGAGGCGTCCGAGCAGGTCGCGTCGGCCGGATCCTGCCAAGGTCGACAGCGTGCCTCCCCCGCGTTGGTACCGAGCAGGTGGGAGGGCGCCTCGACCCTCTGAATCTTCAAGTTGATGCCAATCTCGTTCCTCGAGATGGCTCACTGAGCGCTCCGTCTCCTTCTCGACCACTCGGATCTCGATCGTCGTGGCTGGGGGCCGCTTCTGTCCGAACAAGCTACGGAACACGCCTAGAATGAGCATGAACGTGCATTCCGGATCAAGAGGCGAGCCCAACGGTCTTCCGGCAGCAGGACGAAGACTCCTCTCGCGACAGTCTCCATCTCATGCAGACAGCGAGCGGTTGCCTACCGGCCTCACAGCGGCGCGCGCCTCATTCTCTCGGGAGCGCGGCGGCCGAAGGACTCGGTTGGCACGAGAACCCGCCGGCCGTGACCCACTGTTGCGCCCGCCGCCGCGGCGCCAGGATTCCGCGCGATGCGGACCCATTGCGGACCCACCGCTCCACAGAGGCGAACGGGGGAACCCGGCCAAGAAGCAAACGTGCTGGTAGATGGCGGGAGGACTGGGATTCGAACCCAGGAGCGGGTTGCCTCGCTAGCGGTTTTCAAGGCCGACTTTCAGGCCGTTCGATTGGGGCCGATGAGGCCAGAATCCGCTCGACCTGCACTCCTGCTCGTCATCGTTGCCCGGGACGACTTCAGCGCCCCCGCCGATGGGCAGAGCTCTTCCTCCCATCCGCCGAGATTGGATCGCGGATCTCGCACGCCGCCGGAGCCGCGCAGCCGCACCTTCGGGCCCGCGTAGTGGCCGGTCACGGCCGAGTTCAGGTTCCCGAACCGGTCCATCTGCGCTTCGCCGAGGAACGCGTCGATCAGACCGGCCTGGAGGCGAAGAGCTCGAAATTGACGTGACCGCGGTCCACGCGGACACTGGCGTCGGGCTGCGTCGGTGCTTGCTTGCCTCGACCTCCTCTGGACCTCCCCACGATGCAGATGGCGGCGGCAAGGAGGCCCTCATGGCCGCGATGCCATGACGGTGAAGCGGGTCTTCAGCGAGCCGTACGAGAAAAACGGGTGACCGTGATTCCGACGTCCGCTGCGAAGCTCCGCCTGAAGACGAACACGGGCGCCCGCTCGAGCCCGACTGGTGAAGGACTCACGATCCTGCCCGGTGGCGTCGGACGTAGAGAGCCTACCGCATCCGGCGCTTGCCTCTTCCGATGATCGGCAGTAAGAACACGGAGGGTTCGATCTATCGGGAAGCGCACCGCGTCGGAACGGGAGGTGGCCTGGCGATGAGACCGATGCGATTTCTCGCTTTCTTGGCCCTGGTGGTCCTGATGGTCGTCGGGATGGGGCCCGGGCCCGCCGTGGCGGTGGGCCCGCCGATGAAGCTGGTCGGCGCGCTCAATCCCTGGTTGGACGGTCAGTTCTCGAACGTGGCCGCGGATGCATCTCGGCACGTCGCCTACCTCGGTTCGTTCGACGACCAGGGGGTCGCGGTGATCGACACCTCCGATCCTGCGAACCCGGTCCTCGCGCGCGTGCTCTCGACGCATATCACCAGCGATGTCCTGACCTCCGATTCCGCGGACCTGGACCTAGTGGGCCGGTACCTGGCCGTGAGCCATCAGGCCTGGGGAGGGGAGGGGGCCTTCACGGGCATCAGTGTCTACGACACGCAGCCGGATCCACTGGACCCGGTCCTGCTTCGCCGAATAGCCGTGCCCGGAGGCGTCCACACCGTCCAACTCGATCCGGAGGTGGAGGCGGGCCGGCCCTACGCCTACGCCAACAGCGAGCACAACTTCAAGGTGACGATCGTCGACATCCTGACGGGACTCACCCTCTCGGAGTACGAGTCGAGCGAGGGCATCGGCTGCCTTCCAAGCGACGCGGACTGCCAGCAGTTCGCCTTCGCCCACGAGGGCTTCGTCCAGCGACACCCCGAGAGCGCGAGGGTCCTCGACTACGTCAGTTACTGGGATGGGGGGCTTCGGATCGTCGACGTCACGGACCCTTTGGCCCCGGTCGAGGTCGGCGCCTTCGACTACCCGGGACCGTCCGTCGGACCGTGCTGCGCGCACTATGCGGCCCCCACCCCGTCCGGGGACTGGGTATACCTGGAGGACGAGATCGGCGTGGGAGACACGGGCGGGGTGCACGTCCTGGACACCGGCACCTGTGACGGAGCGAGCTACTGCAGCCCCATCCAGGTCGGGTTCTGGCACATCAAGGGGCACCGCGTTCAAGCCGGAGCCTTCCATGGGCAGGGGGCCGGAGCCTTCCACGGCGTGATCCAACGGTTCTTCACGTTCGACGCCCACAACCTCGACGTGAAGGGCGAGGACACGCTCCTCGTGGCCAACTACTCGATGGGCATCCGTCTGGTCGATACCACGGACAAGGCCCGTCCGGTCGAGGTCTCCTTCTACCTGCCGAATGCCAACAAGAACCTCGCCTGCAACCAAGCCTGCTTTTTCCAGGGCCGGGAGACGTGGGGCTCTTACTTCGGGTCCGACGGTTTGATCTACGCCAGCGATTTCTGGCTCGGGCTGTTCATCGTGCAGCCGTCGACGTGAGCTGGGAGCCACCGCTGCGCGCTCCACGTTGACCTGCACGCCGGCAGCCTCTGGCTGCACATCTCAGCTGCGGGAATATCGGCAAGGCTTCAAGTGGCGGATATGACGCGGACCCCACCCGCGCGTGGGAGCCCGGATGGCGTCGACTTGATGGCGGTGGAGTCGAAGGTCACGGCCGTGGTCGGCGCGGTCTGTCTTGACGCGGAAGATCCGGCTGCACTCGGGGTCGAGAACGCCCTCTCCGACGAGATCGTCGATGTACGCATCGGCTCGAATGTGGGGTTCAGTTGGATAAGGGGTTCAGGCCAAGCAGCCCGGAGCGAAGGTCCTCGTCGACGCGCTCCCGGATCCGCTCGTCCCTGATCGTGACGAAGCTGTTCGCGTAGGTCTCGTAATCCTGGATCAGCTCTCACGCAGATCGAAGACGTCCATTAACTCTCAGTCTCGTGCAGCGGCGATCCCGACGCCTCCTCGGCGTCTGATCAACCCTACTCCCTGGCCTCACAGGATCGGTAGCATCCTCCCACACGCTGGAGACACCTCTCACTCCCAGACGGGAGCCGTCCATCGAGCGTCATGGCTGTGCAGGCCGGGTCTCATTGCCAATTCCGATGGCAACCACCCCTGTAGAGATTCCGCCGAATGCGGACCCAATGCGGACCAACCGAGCCCCGAACTCCGGTCGGCGACCCCGCGGCTGTCGCGAAGCCGCAGGTAAATGGCGGGAGGGCCGGGATTCGAACCCGGGAGCCCCTTGCGGGACTAGCGGTTTTCAAGACCGTCGCCTTCGTCCGCTCGGCCACCCTCCCGTTCGACTGTAGCCCGTCGGGTGGTTGTCGCCCACCGCCGCGGCGGGGAAGATATCGCCCCCGATGCCGCAGACCCACCCCACCGACGGTCCGCTCGTCGAAGGCCTCTTCGACTCACCCGAGGCCCTCTACCGGGCCCTGGTGGAGCAGGTCCCCGCCGTCGTCTACGTCGACTCGGACGAGCAGCGCCCTGACTCCATCTACATCAGCCCACAGTCGGAGCGTGTCTTCGGATACCCCTCGTCGGCTTACCTGGCCCGGCCAGAGCTGTGGCGTGACAACACCCATCCCGAGGATCGCCCCCTGGTGGCCGAGGCATGGGCCCTGGCCAGGGCGAACGGCGAGGCATTCGAGTGCGAGTACCGGGTCCGACACCGGGACGGGCGGTGGCTCTGGGTTCGCGACGGGGCCGTGCCCGTGCGTGGCGACGCCGGGGAGGTCCGAGCCTGGCAGGGGGTCCTGCTCGACATCACGGAGCGGAAGGAGGCCGAGCAGGCCGTACGGGAGACCGAGGCGAAGTATCGGGCGCTCGTCGAGAACGTCCCGGCCGTCGTCTATCTGGTGGCTCCAGACGACGACCGCCGCACGCTGTACGTGAGCCCACAGATCGAACGGGCGCTCGGCTACCCCCGTGAGGAGTGGCTGGACCAGCCTGATATCTGGATGGAGCTGCTTCATCCCGACGACCGCGAGCAGACCCTGGCCGCTCACGACCTGGCCAACGAGACCGGCCAGCCGTGGAGCCGCGAGTATCGGCTGATCGCGAGCGACGGGCGGGCCGTGTGGTTCCGGGACGTCGCCACCTTGATCCGCGACCCCGAAGGCCAGCCGCGGTACTGGCAGGGCGTGCAGCTCGACATCACGGAGCTGAAGCGAGCGGAGGAGGAGCTTCGCCGGGCCCATGACGACCTGGAGCTCCGCGTGCTGCTCCGCACCCACGAGCTCGAAGAGGCGAACGAGATGATGGCCCTGGAGATCGCGGAGCGCCGGCGGGCCGAGGAGGAGCTCCGCGCCGCCGAGCGCAAGTACCGGCTGCTGGCCGAGCAGATCCCGGCGGTGACGTACGTGTGGGAGATCGGACAGCAGGCCGACCAGATCGTGTACACCAGCCCTCAGATCGAGCGGCTCCTCGGATACTCGCCGGAGGATTGGGGAACGGCCGACCTGTGGAGGGGCCGGCTCCATCCCGACGACCGCACCCGCGTGATGGCCGCGACGCTCCGGTCCCAGACGACGGGGGAGCCGTTCAGCGTCGAGGCCCGGTACCTGGCGAAGGACGGCCACATCGTGTGGGTCCTGGACGAGGCCGTGCTCCTGGAGCGTGACGGGCACGGGCGGCCCAAGACGTTCCACGGCGTACTTGTCGACATCACCTCGCGGAAGCAAGCGGAGGCGAGCGCCCGAGATGCCGAGACCAAGGCCATGGTGGCGGAGGCCAGGTATCGGACCCTGGTCGAGCAGATACCGGCCATGACCTATATCGAGGTCCCCTCTCCCGGTGCGCCCGAAACCACTCGCCCGGTGTACGTCAGCCCGCAGACCGAGGCCATCCTGGGATACACACCGCAGGAACTGATCGCCGACCCCGGACACTTCGCGCGGATGTTGCACTCGGACGACCGCGCGCGGGTCCTGGCGGCGAACGATCACGCGGAGCGGACCGGGGAGCCCTTCGACCAGGAGTACCGGGTCCTGGCCAGGGACGGGCGCGTGGTGTGGATGCACAGCCAGGCCGTACTGGTCACCGACGAATCCGGCACCCCCCGGTTCTGGCACGGGGTCGCGCTGGACATCACGGCGCGGAAGGAAGCGGAGGAGAGCCTGCGGGAGCTGGAGGACCGGTACCGGGCCGTGCTCGGCCGCCTCGGCTCCGAGGCCGACGGGGTCTAGTTCGCCTTCGGATCCTTCGGGACCAGGACCCGGACGGACTCGGGCAGGTACGGATGGAGGGCCTTCGGCAGCTCCACCGACCCGTCCTGGCGCTGGCAGTTCTCGAGGATGGCGATGAGGGTCCGGCCGATGGCCGTGGCGGTCCCGTTCAGTGTGTGGAGCGCCTCGATCCCGCCATCTCCCCGACGGACCCGGGTCTGGAGGCGCCGGGCCTGGTAGTCGGTGCAGTTCGAGCAGGAGGTGAGCTCGCGGTACTTGGCCTGGCCCGGAAGCCACACCTCGAGGTCGTACTTCTTGGCCGCGGCTAACCCCAGGTCGCCGGCGGCGATGTTCACCACCCGATAGGGGACATCGAGGTTCCCCACGATCTCCTCCTCGATTCCCACCATGAACTCGTGCTCGTCCCTGGAGCCCTCGGGCGTGGTGAAGCTGAACATCTCGACCTTGTCGAACTGGTGGACCCGGAACATCCCGCCGAGGTCCTTGCCGTAGGAGCCTGCCTCTCGGCGGAAGCACGTCGAGTAGCCGGCCATCCGGACCGGCAGGTTGGACTCATCGAGGATCTCGCCCATGTGGAACGCCGCGAGCGAGACCTCCGAGGTCCCCACGAGGTACAGGTCGTCCTCTCGCGTCACGTAGATGTTCACGGCGTCGGTGGGGAGGAACCCCGTCCCGAACATGGCCTCCTCCCGGACCAGCACCGGCGGGATGACCGGCGTGAACCCTTTGGCCGTGAGGATGTCGAGCGCGTGGCGGACCAGGGCGAACTGGACGTTCACGATGTCGCCGAGCAGGTAGACGAACCGCGAGCCGCTGGTGCGGGCGGCACGTTCGATGTCCAACACACCGAGGAGCTCACCGAGCGCGACATGGTCGCGGGGCTCGAATCCGAACTCTGGCGGCTCGCCGTGCCGGCGGACCTCGACGGCGTCCTCCTCGGTGAACCCGTCGGGGGCGGACTCGTCGGGGAGGTTGGGGACCCGGGCCAGCGAGTCGGCCAGGAGCTTCTCGGCCTCCTCGAGCTCGGGCTCGAGCCGTTCGATCTGGGCCGAGACCTTCGAGACCTCCTCGATCAGCTCCGTTCGTTCGTCATCCTGGGCCTTGCCGATCGCCTTGGACGCCTTGTTCTGTTGCGCTCGGAGCTGTTCGACCCGGGCGGTCAGCTCGCGGCGGCGCTCGTCCAGCGCGAGCAGGTCGTCGACCGTCTCCGCCATTCCCCGGCGCGCCAACGCCTTTCGGAACAGCTCCGGGTTCTCGCGGATGGCCTTGATGTCGAGCACGCGGGCTAGACCTTCGCCTCCTGCGCCGGTTGGGCCTGGGCCGGTTGGGCCTGCCCCTTGGGGGCCTGGGCCTGCACCGCCTGAGCCGGCGGAGCAGCCTGCTGCTCCATGATGCTCTGGCCCTGGAAGATGCCGCCCTCCTCGACGACCAACGTCTTCGAGGTGACCGTACCCTCCACGCGCCCGCCCCGGTTGAGCTCGGCGCGCCCCTTCACCACGATGCTTCCCTTGAACCGGCCGGCCACCGAGACGTTCTGTGCCTTGATGTCCGCTTCCACCTGGCTCTGCGGCGCCAGCATCACGTCGCCGTCGGCGTTGATCTGCCCCTTCACCTGACCGTCCACCCGGAGCGAACCCGCGGAGACGACCGTCCCCTCGAGCTTGGCCCCCGCGCCGATGATCGTGACGTCTCCACTTTGTTCGGCCATCCGTCGCACCCCCTTGCGCGTCTCACGGACCTGCACATCCTCGTGACTGACCTCGACATCCTCCCGCTCGGGCTCGGCATGCCGTGACTCCGCGTGCTTGGCCTCGTAGCGCTTGCCCTCATCCCGGCGAGCTTCCTCCCGCCGGGCTTCCTCGCGGTCCTCCCGCCTCCAGATCATCTGGCCTTCACCGCCTCCCGGGGTCCCGCCAACGCTTGCCTGATCGCTTCCTCCTCCTCGACCGAGAGGTTGTAGCCGCTCTTGCTCGCCGTGACGGACTTGGCGTAGACCCGCGTGTCCTGCCGGCCGTTGATCGACGTGACGACCACGCCGTTCCCCTTGTCGTCGAGCAACGCGCAGGAGAACGAGAGCCGGCCCCCGACGTCCTCGAACGCGTCGTACCGAACGAGCCCGACGTTCCGCACCGCCCCCTCGATCGACTCCTTCCGGAGGCCGTCCATCCGCTGGAGGGCTCGAACGGCGCGTTCCAGCTTCTGGATGGCCCGCCCCTGCCCCTCCAGGATGCCCCGGAGCGCGTCGTCCAGGCGGATCGGGCCCCGGGTTTCGCGGGACCGCCTCCCCGAGCCCGTCGCCGTGACCAGCAGCGCCAGTCCGGAAAGCCCCAGGCCGATCAGGACCAGCAGGCTGAGCGTCTTTGGCGAGAAGGTCACGCGGGTTGGGCCTCGATTCTCGAATAGGGCCGTCTACCTGGGCTTCTGCGAGGGTCGGAGTATACAATCAACGCCCTCGTGGACGAACGCCGCCTGGCCGACCTGCTCGACCGAGTCGCCTCGGGAGCGCTTTCGGTGGATCGAGCGATCGAGGACCTCCGGGACCCCCCGTACGAGCATCCGGCCGACGCCACCGTCGACTACCATCGCGAGCTTCGAACCGGCCAGGCCGAGGCCGTCTACGCGCCGGGGAAGATGCCGGAGCAGGTGCGCGACGCGGCCGCGGCGCTCGTCGCGCACGCGTCGGGCGCCGTCTTCGTCACGAAGGCCGCCCCCGAGCAGTTCCACGCATTGATGGAGGTCATCCCCGGCGCGACCTATCACCCTCGGTCCCGCCTGGTGGTGGCCAAGCGTGCCGAGGTGGCCACGAAGCTCGGGACGGCGTGTGTCGTATCGGCGGGCACCGCCGACCTGGAGGCGGCGGATGAGGCTGCCGAGACCGCGGACGCGCTGGGACTCGAGGTCGCGCGAGTCACCGACGTCGGCGTCGCGGGCATCCACCGCGTGCTGGAGCGCCGGGCGGATCTCGAGGCGGCCGACGTGACGATCGTTGTGGCCGGGATGGACGGCGCGCTCCCGTCCGTGGTGGCCGGACTGATCTCCCGGCCGGTCGTGGCCGTCCCAACGAGCATCGGCTACGGCGCGTCCTTCGATGGGCTCGCCGCGCTGCTGGCCATGCTGAACGCGTGCGCTCCCGGCGTCTCGGTGGTCAACATCGACAACGGCTTCGGGGCCGCCCTCGTGGCGCACCGCATCGTGCGGCACCGGGGGTGAGGCGGTGCGACTCGCGTACTTCGACTGCATCGCCGGGATCTCCGGCGACATGGCGCTCGCCGCGCTGATCGACGCCGGCGCGGACTTCGACCTGCTCCGGGAGGAGCTGGCGAAGCTCCCGCTCGAGCCGTTCGACATCGAGGTGCAGGACGTGGAGACCAACGGCCTCCACGCGAAGCGGGTGGAGGTACGGGCGACCGCCGCGGGCATCATCCGGACGTACGCCAGCATCCGCGCGCTCCTTGACTCGACGGCCTTCCCCCCGGACGCGCTGGAGCTGGCCCAGCGAATCTTCCACCGGCTTGCCGAGGCCGAGGCTCGCGTCCACCGCAAGGAGATCGACCTGGTCACCTTCCACGAGGTGGGTGCGGTCGACTCGATCGTCGACATCGCGGGCACGGCCCTTGCCCTCACCATGCTGGGGGTGGAGCGTGCGTTCTCCTCGGCCGTCCCCACCGGCCTGGGCATGACCAAGACCGACCACGGCGCCATGCCGATCCCGGCGCCAGCCGTGGTCGAGCTGCTTCGGGGCGCGCCCCTGTACTCCAAGGGGGTGCCCGTGGAGCTGGTGACCCCGACCGGCGCGGCGATCCTCGCGGCGACGGTCGAGGGCTACGGCGAGCTCCCCCTGATGTCGGTGCAGTCCGTGGGGTACGGGGCCGGCACCCATCGCCTCGACTTCCCCAACGTCCTTCGGATCCTGGTGGGCGAGGAGGCCGAGTCCCGGGGCGCCACCCCGCCGGCGTCCCGCGACTCGACGGAGGTCCTGCTGGAGACCAACGTGGACGACCTCAACCCGGAGGTGTTCGAGTACGTGATCGAGGAGCTGCTGGCCGCGGGGGCACAGGACGCCTGGCTTGCCCCGGTCGTGATGAAGAAGGGCCGGCCGGCGGTCACGGTCTCGGTGCTGTGCTCGCCGGACAGGGTGGACGCCATGCGCTCAATCCTTTTCCGGGAAACGGGGACGCTCGGCGTCCGGGCCACCGAGGTGGCGAAGCGGGCACTGGAGCGCGAGGTCCTGAAGGTCGAGACGGCGCACGGCGCCGTGGCCGTGAAGGTCGGGCTGTTCGAGGGTCGCGCCGTGACCGTGTCCCCGGAGTACGAGGACTGCGCCAGGGTGGCCAGGGAGGCTGGCGTGCCCGCACGTCACGTCTACGAGGAAGCGGCGCGGCTGGCCCGGGACCAGCTCGCCGGCCATGAGGGTTGAGACGACTGGGTGCTGCCCGAGGGCAGCACCCAGGCGGTACCCGCTAGTTCTTCCAGGCTGCGCCAGTCCCCATGACGAGGGCTGCCAGCCAGCCCAGAGAAACCAGAAGGCGGCGGTACCTCTTCATCAGGCATCGCCTCCTTTCTCGCGGTGCTCCATTGGCTTATCGGCACCGATGCTGTGGGACCTTGAGGGGACACCATGAGGCTCGCCCTGCTGGCACTCGGCGGGGCCATCCTGGTCGGGCTCCTGACCGGGGGCCGGCCGAGGCACCTGGCGGAGGTCCGGTTCCGGTGGCCCCTCGTGGGACTGGCCGGCGTGGCTCTCCAGTTGATCCCGGCCGCCGGTACGCTCGGAATGTTCCTGCTCCTGGGCTCCTTCGTGCTGCTCGGCCTGGCGGTTGCGGTGAACGTCCGCCTGCCCGGGTTCCCCGTGATCATGGCCGGGCTGGCCCTGAACTTCCTGGTGATCGCGGTGAACGGCGGGATGCCGGTGACCGCCCACGCGCTGGCCGCCTCGGGACAGCAGGCCACGCTGAAAGATCTCGAGAACGGGGGGGCGAAGCATCATCTGGCGACCGGCGCCGATGACCTCGTCGTGCTGGCCGACTCCATCCCCCTAGGGCCGCCAGTCAGCCAAGCAGTGAGCGTCGGCGACATCCTGGCCTACTCCGGCGCCGCCTGGTTCATCGTTCGAGGGATGCACCGTCGAGGTGGAGTAGGCTCAGCCGGGGATCCCCAGATCGTGGAGAGTTCGCCCTGATGGAGCATGCAGCGCCCACGGCCGCGACCACCGACTCGGCGCCGTTCGGCGTCGCCGAACCCAGGGCCAACAGGATCTGGACCACGATCCTCACGCTCGTCGTAGTCATCCCCATTCTGGCCTACCTGATATGGGCACTCCCCCAGTACGGCGACGAGCTCTCCCTCAGCCTCCTGTTCTTCATCCTCGCGGTGGCCGTCGTCGACCTCATCCCTGTCCCCGCGTGGGGCGGACTGCAGCTCTCGCTCAGCTTCCCCATCCTGCTCGGGGTGGCGATGATCTACCCCGCGCCGATCGCCGCGTTCGTGGCCGTGGTCGGCTCGTTCGACCCGCGCGAGTTCCGCAGGGAGATCCCGTTCATGCGGGCGGTGTGGAACCGGTGTCAGGTCGGGCTGTCCTTCCTCGCCGGCAGCGCCGTGTTCCACCGCATGGCCAGCCTCGAATCGCCATGGACACGGGTCGTCCCCGCGATCCTGCTCGCCAGCGTGGTGGCCTACACGGTGAACGCGGTCTGCGTGGCGGCGTACACGGCGATCTCCCGCCGCATCTCGGTTTGGAGCGTCCTGGCCAAGATGCATGGGACGGCCCCCTACGAGTTCCTCCTGTCCTATCTCGGGCTCGGGCTGTTCGGTGCGGTCATCGCCCGGTTCTACGTCTCCGAGGGACTGTGGTCGGTGGCGGTGCTCCTGGCACCGCTCATCTTCGCCCGCCAGATGTACTTCCGGAGCCGGCTGCTGGCCGACAGGCTGGCGGAGCAGAACCGCATCCTGGCCGATCAGGCCCGCAAGCTCGAGGAGTTGCTGGAGAAGGAACACCACCAGGTGGACGAGCTCCGAGAGCTGAACCGGATGAAGGGCGAGTTCGTGGCGGTGGTCTCGCACGAGCTCCGCACCCCGGTCACGGCCGTGATCGGCTACGCCAAGACCCTGCGCGAGCCCGAGTTCGCGGAGGACCCCGTGATGCGCCAGGAGTTCCTGGAGCGGATGGAGCGCCAGGGCGACCGCCTCCTGCGATTGGTGGAAAACCTGCTCACGGCGTCTCGCATCGAGAGCCGGCAGCTTCCCCTCTCGGTCGGCCGGGTGCTCTTCGAGGACCTGGTGAGCGAGGTGGTCGAGGGGCTGGCGGTGGAGAGCGATCGGATCAAGTTCGACGTCCCCTCCGACCTCCCGGTGCTCCACACCGATCGCCAGCTGCTCGGACGCGTGGTGTCCAACCTGCTCGACAACGCGCTCAAGTACTCGCCCGAGGGCACGCCGTGCGAGCTCCGGGCCATGGCCGAGCCGGACCACCTGATGTTCTGGGTCCAGGACCACGGGATCGGCATCTCGACCGGGCACCTCTCCAGGATCTTCGAGCCCTTCTACCAAGTGGACTCCTCGAGCACTCGGACGTTCCGTGGCGCCGGGCTCGGGCTGTCGCTGGTGAAGGACCTCCTGGATCACCTGGGAGGAACGATCGAGGTCCAGAGCTCGCCGGGACAAGGAAGCAGGTTCACCGTCACGTTGCCGTTCCGGGCTCCCGATCCGCCGCTCGTCCCGAGCGAGATCCTGGAGGCCGAAGACCTCATGGCCTCGAGCTGAGCCGGTTCTGCGCGGACCTTACTCGGGGAGCATGCCGAGGGTGTAGGAGCAGCTCCGGCAGAACACGAACGCCGCCTTGCGAGTCGCGCTCTCTTCCTCGTCGGGGACGGTGATCGTCCGATACGTGGCGAACACCGCGAGGTCCGCGTTGCATCGGGGACACCGTGGTCCGTGCCGTTCGGTCTCCCCCTCGACCTCCTCCTGAAGTGCCACCGATGGCCCCTGTCCCTTCTCGCCCAGCAGCCGGATGACCGCCTGGCGAACCCGGTTGAGATCGGCCCCGAGCTTCTGGAGGACCTGCGCCGCCACGCCTTCCCCCTCGCGCACCAGTCCGAGCAGGATGTGCTCGGTGCCGATGTAGTTGTGGCCGAGCTGGAGGGCCTCCCGCAGGGCGAGCTCCAGGACCTTCTTGGCCCGGGGGGTGAACGGGATGTGGCCGGACGGCGCGGCCTGGCCCCGACCGATGATCTTCTCGACCTGTCCCCGGACGGCGTCGAGCCCGATGCCCACCGTCCTCAGGGCCTCCGCCGCGACCCCCTCGCCCTCGTGGATCAGTCCCAGCAGGATGTGCTCGGTCCCGATGTAGTCGTGGTCGAGCATCCTCGCTTCCTCCTGTGCGAGGACGACGACCCGGCGAGCTGTGTCCGTGAACCGCTCGAACATGTGGCGAGCATAGGCCCCGCGCCCAGCGCAGACCAGGCCCGCCGGCAACCGGCGGCCCGTCCGACCCGCGAGAAGTCGACCGACCCGCTAGAAGCTGAACAACGGACCGGTGATGGCGAACCGAAGGCCGTCGCCGACCGCGACGAAAAGCCCGAACAGGGCGATGGACGCCCCGAGGAACGTGAGGTTCCGGAAGAACAGGATCTGGGCTGTCTGCTTCTGCGTCGGGTCCTCGACCTCCCAGAACCGGTGGAACCACCACGCCGCTGGGATCACGAACGCCGCCACCATCAGCGCGCCGACGTCCGGCCAGATACCGAGGGCGATCGACAGCGATGCGGCAGACAGCCAGATCCCCGTGGGCCACCCGGCGATCGCCGGGACGGGAAAACCGACGGATCGGGAGTAGCCCTCCGCCATCTTGGTCTGGCGGATGTGGAACCCGACCCCTGCCACGGGGCCAAAGTTGATCGAGAACAGGATCCTTCCGATCAGCACGATGATCCCCGCACTTGTGCTCATGGTTCCCTCCCTTCGGCAGGTTGACAACGGACAACCGTCCCGGGACCCGAGACCTTCCACCGGGGTCGAAGGGATCGGTGGGCGAGGGGGGACTCGAACCCCCACAGCCTTGCGGCCACAGGAACCTGAATCCTGCGCGTCTGCCAAATTCCGCCACTCGCCCGCGGCAGGCAGGCAGATGCTAGCAGCGGGTGGCGGAGCGGACCGGGCGCCCAGGTTTGCCCCGGGACCACGCGGATATAATCGGGCCGATCGCATCTACCTGCGATAACACCACTACACGGTGCCGATCCTCCGCGACTTCGAGCGACGTCTCGGCAACGTGGTCGAGGGATTCTTCGCGACCGCGTTCCGAACCGGGCTGCAGCCCGTGGAGCTTGCCAAGCGCATCCTCCGCGAGATGGACGCCGGCAAGACGGTGGGGGTCCGGGGGGTGTGGGCCCCGAACCATTTCGTGTTCACCCTCTCGCCTGAGGACGCCGACCGGTTTCAGCAGGCCGAGGGGGCGTTGGTGGGCGAGCTCAAGCAGGTCGTCCGTGACGCGGCGGCCGAGCGGGGGTGGGGCCTGGTCGGCCCCCCCGAGATCGAGTTTCGGACCGACGAGTCGATCGGAAGAGGACAATTCGGCTGCGAGGCCTCGCTGGTGGAAGGGGAGCCCGAGCCCGTCCCTGCCCCGTCGGGAAAGGGCGGGGAGGCGGCGATCGTGCTCCTGGAGGACGGCCACGACGCCAAGGCCTATCGTCTCGACAAAGACACCGTGGCCATCGGGCGCCTGCCCGAGTGCGACATCGTGATCTCCGATCCCGGC
>Ga0209887_1000329_pt1 | contig 14249 bp, 16 predicted proteins | sample GWRWN1_30_40_FD_187230 | JGI IMG/M metagenome (GOLD analysis project Ga0209887, IMG submission 187230) | Riverbed sediment microbial communities from areas with no vegetation in Columbia River, Washington, USA - GW-RW N1_30_40 (SPAdes)... | ecosystem: Environmental > Aquatic > Freshwater > River...
GACGTAACCACCGAGCGTCCGGTCCAGCTTGGCGAAGAGGTCTTGGTCAACCGCCCCGAGCGTGATCTTGAGTCGGGGGGGTCGCCGGACCGTGACGGCGACGGTGGCGAGCCGCGAGCCCTGCGCGGGAGGGCTCGCCGGATCCGGCACCCCGACCGTCTCCGTCCCGCCGGGGACGATCTCGACCGCCTCGACGGGACCCAGCTCACCGCGACGCGCCGCCGCCTCAATCCGCGCCTGCAGGGTCGCGGGCTCCGCCGCCACGCCGTCGAGCAGCCGGACGCTCGCGTCCGCCACGAGGTAGGCTTCCTCGAAGATCCGCCACGATTCGGCCAGCCGGCCGCGGAAGTTCAGGTCCTGATCCCGATCGATGAGGCCGTCGAAGACGAAATTGTTGATCTCGCTCGACGCGGTATCGGGAGCGAGGGTGGGATTCAGGATCGTGGCGTCGGCGATGGACCCGCTGATGTACCGCGTGAGGCGCTTGGGGTCGCCTCGGGACTGGTCGTCGAAGGTCGGCACCCAGAAGTAGGACTGGAGCAACCCGAGGCTGACCAGCGTGGGGGCCGCGAGGAGGACGAGCTTCGTGGAGCGCATCTACCGGGCCCGAAGCCGATCTGGGGGCGTGAGGCTCGAATGAGGCCGCGGGCGAGGCCCCATCGCGCTACTTCGGCGCGGGTGCCTCGGGCGCGGGCGCCGGCGGGGCTGCGGGAGTCGCCGGGGACGCGGGGGCCGACGTCGGGGCGGCCGAGGGGACGACCGAGGTCGGACGCGAGGACAGGAGCGCCAGCCCAAAGGAGGTCAGCATGAACACGATGGCGACCGTCGTCGTGATCTTCCCCAGAATCGTGGGGGTGCCCATCGAGCCGAACACGGCCTGGCTGCCGCCGCCGCCGAACGCCGACCCGATGTCGGCGCCTTTCCCCGCCTGGAGTAGCACGATGGCGATGATGGCGGCTGAGACGAGCACGTGAATGACGACCAGAGCGATGTACACGTCGGGCTCCTTATCGTGCCGGGATCCCCGCCCGGCCCTTGGCTTCCAGGCCGGCGCGGACGATGCTGATGAAGTCTAGGGCCTTCAGGCTCGCGCCGCCGACGAGGCCACCGTCTACATCACGCTCGGCCATGAGGGCAGGCGCGAGCTCGGGTTTGATGCTTCCACCGTAGAGGACCGGGCATGCGTCGGCGACCTCCGCGCCCCCCAGGTCGCGCACGACACGGCGGAGGTGAGCGTGCACCTCCGCCGCCTGGGCCGGCGTCGCGGTCTGACCGGACCCGATCGCCCAGACGGGCTCGTAGGCGATCCAGCAGCGGCCGATCTCCGCCGCAGTCCGGCTGGCGAGCGCCCCCCGCAGTTGGCGCGTGACCACCGCGGTCGTCGCGCCGGACGCTCGCTCGGCCGCGGTCTCCCCCACGCAGACGAGGGGGGTAAGCGCCTGCGTCAGTGCCGCCACCACCTTTCGCTGGACTGCCTCGTCCGTCTCGCCGAAGAGCTGGCGCCGCTCGGAGTGGCCAAGGATCACGACGCGGGCCCCGACGTCTGCTACCTGCGCCGGCGACACGGCGCCCGTGAAGGCGCCCGCCGCCTCCCAGTGCGCGTCCTGCGCGCCGAGCGTGATGCCCGACGTGGCGAGGACCTCGGCGACCACGGCGAGGGCCGTGAAGGGGGGACAGAGGACAACGCGGATTCCAGCCAGCCCGCGGCAGCCATCCCGGACGGCACCCGCCAGCGCTCGCGCCTCGGCGAGTGTCGTGTGCATCTTCCAGTTCGCGACCATGACCGGCTCGCGCATTAGCTTCGGAGGGGGGCTCGATCCGTCACGGCGTTAGGCGTCGTCGAGGGCTGCGACGCCTGGCAGCGTCCGCCCTTCCAGATGCTCGAGAAAGGCGCCGCCCCCGGTAGACAGGTAGCCGATCCGTTCGGCCACGCCCGCCTGCTGGACCGCAGCCACCGTGTCCCCACCCCCCACGACCGAGAGCCCAGGCCCGTCCGCAACGGCGCGAGCCACCCCCAGCGTACCCGCGGCGAACGGCGCGCGCTCGAACACCCCCATCGGGCCATTCCACACGACTGTGCCGCCCTCCCGGATGGCGGCCCCGAAGGCAGCGATCGTGGCGGGCCCGATGTCGAGGCCCATCCGATCGGCCGGAATGGCCCCGGTGGGGACCACCTGGCCAGCCACCGCGTCGGGCGACTCAGCCACGACCGTGTCCACGGGGAGCCCGATCTCCACGCGGCGTCTCCGAGCCGTCTCCAGGAGCCCGGCTGCCGTGGGGATCAGATCCGTCTCGAGCAGGGAGCGGCCGACCGCGTGCCCCTGGGCCCGGAGGAACGTGAAGGCCATGCCCCCGCCAACCAGGAGACGATTCACGCGACCCAGGAGCGACTCGACCAAGCCGAGCTTGTCCGAGACCTTCGCCCCTCCCAGGATCGCCACTAGGGGGCGGGCTGGCGCATCGAGGATCCGCGCCAGCACCGAGAGCTCCTGCTTCATGAGGAGCCCCGCAACCGCAGGCCGCAGGTGGCGGGTGATCCCCTCGATCGAGGCATGGGCACGGTGAGCCGCGGCGAAGGCGTCGTTGACGTAGACGTCGCCGAGCGAGGCCAGGGCGCGTGCGAACGCCGGCTCGTTGGCCTCCTCTTCAGGATGAAACCGCAGGTTCTCGAGGAGGAGGAGTCCCCCTGGGCGCAGCGTGTCGGCCTGCGCGAGGACGGCCTCACCCACACAGTCCGTCGCCACCGGGACCACCTCGCCGAGGAGTTTCGTCAGGCGCCGGGCCACGGGGGCCATCGAATACTTGGGATCGGGTCGGCCCTTCGGGCGGCCCAGATGGGACGCCAAGACCACGCGCGCCCCGGCCCTGCGCGCCAGATCCAGGGTGGGGAGGGCCCCCCGGATGCGGGCATCCTCGAACACCTCGCCGTCCTGTCCGATGGGGACGTTGAAGTCCACCCGGAGAAAGACCCGTCGGCCAGCCAGCTCGACCTCCTCGATGGTCCGCTTCGGCATACGTGAAAGCCCACCGCTCGATCAGGCGTGCTGCTTGAGCTTTAGACCAGTTCCCGGCCGAGACCTGGGCAGCGCCCGTTACAGGGACCTCCCCATGAACTGGACCAGGTCACGCACGCGGCAGGAGTACCCCCACTCATTGTCGTACCAGGCTAGCACCTTGACCAGCGCGCCGTCGATCAGTGCCGTGGAGGGGCCGTCGACGATCGAGGAGTGGGGGTTGCCATTGAAGTCGACGGACACCAGCGGCTCGTCCGTGTAGGCGAGGATGTTCTTCAAGGGACCCCCCGCCGCCGTCCGGAACGCGTCGTTGATGGCGTCGACCGTGGCGGGCTTCTCGAGCTCCGCCACCAGGTCGACGACCGAGACGTTCGCGGTCGGCACGCGGATCGCGATCCCGTCAAGCTTGCCCTTGAGCGAGGGAAGCACCAGACCCACGGCGGTGGCGGCCCCCGTCGTTGTGGGGATCATCGAGACGGCGCCAGCGCGGGCGCGACGCAGGTCCTTGTGGGGGAAGTCATGAATGGGCTGGTCGTTCGTGTAGCTGTGGACGGTCGAAGCAAACCCCCGGCGGATGCCGAACCGGTCGAGGAGGACCTTGGCCACCGTCGCCAGGCAGTTCGTGGTGCACGAGGCGTTCGAGACGACGTGGTGCTTGGCCGGATCGTAGACGGCCTCGTTGACGCCGAGCACCAGCGTCACGTCGGGATCCTTGGCGGGCGCGGTGATCACGACCTTCTTCGCCCCGGCCTCCCGGTGCTTGTTTGCCCCCGCCTTGTCGCGGAAGACCCCGGTGGACTCGACGACGACGTGGACGCCGAGCTCCTTCCAGGGGAGGGCGGCCGGATCCTTCTGCGCGGTGACCCGGATCTCACGTCCATCGACGAAGATGGCCTCGCCCTTGGCCACGACCTCCGCGCCGAACATGCCGTGGACCGAGTCATACTTGAGCAGATGGGCAAGGGTGGCCGCATCGCTCAGGTCGTTGACCCCGACCACTTCCAGGCCTGAGGTGCCCCACGCTGCTCGGAAGAAGACACGCCCGATCCGCCCGAAGCCGTTGATGCCGACCTTCAGCGCCATGGCTGCCGACTCCTTTGCCGGAAGCGAGGTGACAGGACGGGAACCGCTAGTCCAGCGCGGAACCCACCGGGGCACTGGCCGCGGATGTCGCCGCGTGCCGACGCGCAGCCGCGGCCCGCTGCGGGGCAACCGCCACGCTGCAAAGCAATCGCTCTCTGCGGAGCAATCGATGGTCTGACGGTGGATTCCTCGTCATTATAGGATAGGAGCCGCCGTGGACGGGGTCAACCGTCGGGCCCCCCTCACGCGTCGGACACGCGGGCCAAGACGAGGATGCCGACTGACGCGGCGCCGCTCTGGCCGAGGGCGTGGGCTGCCGCGCTCGCCGTCGCGCCCGTCGTGAGGACGTCGTCCACCAGGAGGAGCCGCCGGCCCGCCACCTCGCCGGGCTGGGCCACCGCGAACGCTCCGGCCACGTTCGCCCGGCGGGCCGCGGCGTCCAACTCGGTCTGGGGCCGCGTGGGCCGCCGGCGCGTCAGGGCGTGGCTCAAGAGGGGCAGGCGCCAGCGAGCCGCACACGGCGCGGCCAGGAGCTCCGCCTGGTTGAATCCTCGCTCGGCCAGTCGGCCGGGGTGCAGCGGCACCGGCACGATCGCGTCCGCGAGGTCGCCCGGTGCCGCGGGCAGCACGCGACTGCCCACGTCGGCGAGGAGTCGCGCCAGCGGCGGGGCGAGCGTCGTGCGCCTCCGGTACTTCAGCGCGTGAATAGCCGTCCGCATCCCGTCGCGGTACGCCGCGACCGCCCGCGCGTAGTCGAAGGGTGGTGGCGCTCGGAGACACGCCTCGCAGGCCAGATCATCCGCGAGACCCGCGAACGGCTCGCCGCAGATCCGGCAGGCTGGCCCCGTCAGCAGGGGCAGATTATCCCAGCAGGGCGCACAGAAAGGTCGGTGCCGGGCGTCGTCGGAACGGTGCCCACACACAGGGCAGACCGCGGGAAAGAGCAGATCCAGCAGGGGGTCAAGCCACCGGGTCACGGCCGAAGCAGTCATCGGAAACCCTCGACCGCCACCGGGGCGGACCTTCACTCGACTAGCCGGTCGCGGCCTTTTCCTCCCGCTCGACGCGGCGCTGGCAGTCGATGCAGTAGCGGGCGAAGGGCAGCGCCTCCAAGCGCTTCTCGGCGATCTCCTCCCCGCACCGCTCGCACTCGCCGAAGCCGCCTTCGTCGAGCTTCCGGAGTGCGATCACTACCTCCCTGAGCAGCCGCCGATCGCCGTTACCGAGCTCGAAGAGGAACTCGCGCGTGTACGCGGTGGTCGCCTGATCGCCAAGATCCTTGATCGAGTCGTCTTCCTGTCCCTTGCCGTACAAAGCGCTCCGGCCGACCTCGTCCTCGAGCTGGCGTCGCTTGTCAACGAGCCTCTTGCGGAAAAGCGTGAGCCGCTCCTTTTTCATTTTGGTTTTCATCGGTCCGACACCTCCTCGGGTCCACAGGGCAGCGCCCTCCGCCGCGTCGCTCACGTTAACACGGGGTCCTGAGAGTGTCCAGCCAGGAAATGACGCCCAGGCGCGACGTGGCTTCCGAACGGCGACGGCCCGCTAGGCGAAAGCTGCCCCGACCGAGGCGGCACCCAGCGCCTTCGACACCGGGTAGCCCGGCGCGGGAGGGCATTCTCCCGGGGGCTCCGCCCCCGGCGGATGATCTAGCAGGGGGCTGAAAAAGACCTCCACGTGGGCGGCTGGCTCCTCCTTGGGGGGAGGCAGGCCCGATCCGTTCGCCGCCAGTAGGCCGGGACCTCCGCGAGGCCGCAGGGCCGAGGGCGTCACGGCCGAGATGAACAGGCGGCATGGCTTCGCCGGGTACCCGCCCTGCGGGTGGGGCATTCTCCGGGGGGCACAGCCCCCTCCGAAGATCTCTAGGCTTCGGTAGGGAGCTCCGGCGCATCCCCCCACAGCCGCTCGAGCGCGTAGAAGTCGCGTGTCTCCGGAAGGAACACATGGATGACCACGTCCCCGTAATCGAGCAGGAGCCACCCGGACTCGGGCAGCCCTTCCCGGTGGAGCACGCGATGGCCCTCGGTCTTAAGCGACGCCTCGATCGCCTCGGCGATCGAGCGGACGTGGGTCGTGGAGTTCCCGGTGCAGATGAGGAAGTAATCCGCGATGCCGGAGAGTGCCTGCAGGTCGAGCACCTGCAGGGCCCGCGCCTTCTTGTCGAGGGCCGCGTGGGCGCTCAGTTGAGCCTTGCCGGCGGCAGTCGGCAGCACCCTACGCGGGCTCGATGTAGAGCTGATGCTGGACAATGTACTCGGCCACCGGGAGCGGCACGAGATAGCGTACGCTCTCGCCCTCGGCCACGCGCCGGCGGATCTGGCGCGCGGACACGACCAGCGAACGCGTCTCGACCAAGGCGATCTCGCCGGGGGCGAGAGCCTCCAGGGCCGTCGGCGGGACGCGCCGCCAGGCGGGGCGACCGAGTCGCGTGAGGACGGCGCGCGCGGCCGGCCCCTCTGGGTCGAATGCGCTGCCAGCCCGGTGGCCCACGGCAAGGGTCGCCCAGGCGCCGAGGCGCTCGGGGGTCCGCCAGGTCGGTAAATCGAGGAAGGTGTCGCTCCCCATCAGGAAGAAGAGACGCGCCCCCGGCCACTCGCTCACCAGGCTTTCCAGAGTCTCGACCGAGTGACACGGTCCGGAGCGTTCCGTCTCGACGCCGCAGGCCGTAAAGGCGGCGTGGCCGGCGACGGCGAGACTCACCATCGCATATCGGTGCAGGGGCGACGCCACCGCGCGCGCGTCCTTGTGCGGCGGGGCTCCGGCCGGCACGAACAGGACTCGGTCCAGCGCCAGGCGCTCGCGGAACGACTCCGCGAACACTAGGTGGCCAAGATGGATGGGATTGAAGGTGCCGCCGAGAATGCCGAGTCGCAACTCCGCCATACGCGGAGGATCAGAGGGCGCGAACCGGCACGACTACTCGCGGAGCTGGCCCGAGCCCATCACCACGAACTTCATCGTGGTGAGCTCTTCGACGCCTACAGGGCCCCGGGCATGAAGCTTCGACGTCGAGATCCCGAGTTCAGCCCCCATGCCGAACTCTCGCCCATCGACGAGGCGCGTCGAGGCGTTGACCAGGACGCACGCGGCGTCCACCTCGGCCAAGAACCGCCGGGCGCGACCGTAGTCGCGCGTGACGATGGCTTCTGCCAGGCCCGATCCGTACTCGCGAATGTGGGTGATCGCTCCGTCGAGGTCACCCACCACGCGCACTGCGAGGGTCAGGTCCAAGTACTCGGTGCTCCAGTCTTCAGGCACCGCCGGGGTGGTCCAGGGGACGACCTCGCGCGTCCGAGGGCATCCCCGCACCTCGACGCCGGCCTCCCGGAGACGGGTCGTCACTCCAGGTAGAAAGGCGCCCGCGACATCCGCGTGGACCAGCAGCGTCTCCATGGCGTTGCAGACGCCAGGGCGATGGACCTTCGCGTTGAGGGTGATCTCGGTTGCCATCCCGAGGTCCGCGTCAGCGTCCACATAGACATGGCAGAGACCCTTGTCGTGCTTGAGAACGGGGATCGTCGCCCGCTCCGTCACCATCCGCACGAACGCTTCGCCCCCGCGCGGCACGACGAGATCGACCCAGCGGTCCAGTGTCAGCAAGAGATCGACCGCTTCACGGTCCGGCACGTCGATGAAGCCGATCGCCTCCGGAGGCAGCCCGGCCTTCTCGAGTCCCTTGGCCAGAATCGCTGCGATGACGGTGTTCGACTCGAGCGCCTCGCGGCCGCCGCGCAGCACGCACGCGTTCCCCGACTTCACGCACAGCGCGGCCGCGTCGGCGGTGACGTTGGGGCGGCTCTCGTAGATGATCGCGACCACGCCGAGCGGGACCCGGACGCGACCGACTTCCATCCCGTTTGGTCGGCGCCACATCCGCACGGTCTCCCCAACCGGGTCCGGCAGCGCGGCGACTTGTCGGATCCCCGCGGCCATGTCTTCCACGCGCGCGTCCGTGAGGGTGAGCCGATCCAGGAACGCGCGGGGATGCCCCTGCCCCCGGGCCCGCTCGAGGTCCGCGCGGTTGGCCTCCAAGATGGCGGCGACTTTCTCCTCCACCCCCCGCGCCATTTGGGCGAGCGCCTCGCTCTTGACCCTAGACGAGGCGACCGCCAGCAGCCGGGACGCCTCACGCGCCGCCCGGGCCCGCCCTTCCACGAGCTCCCGCACACCGGTCACCGCCATGCCGCTAGAGTATCACGAGGGGTAGGGCACGCCCTTTGTCGCGGCGCCGGGCCGAGAAGCGAGCAGCTCTAGGACGCAGGGAGGAAGCGCGCCGAGGCGTATGCTGCATACGTCGAGGCGAGCTGACGACCGAGGACGACGAGATGCGACGGTTATCGGCACGGCGCTAGAGTATCACGAGGTTGTCGCGATGGATCACCTCATCCAGTACGCGATAGCCGAGCAGGCGCTCGATGTCGCCGGTCTTCGCCCCGCGCAGCAATGCGACCTCCCGCGCGTCGCAGTTGACGATCCCCCGCGCGAACTCGCGTCCCGCGGAATCGCGCAGCCCGACCGCGTCCCCGGCCGAGAACTCCCCCTCTACTCTTACCACTCCCGACGGAAGAAGGCTCTTGCCGCCTTCCACCAAGGCGTGGCGCGCGCCCGCGTCCACCTCGAGCGTCCCCTGTGGCGGGATGGCAAAGGCGATCCAGCGCTTCCGCGCGGCCAGCCGATCCGTCCGCGGGCAGAAGTAGGTCCCAACCGCCTCCCCGCTCATGATCGCCCCGAGCACGCCCGGACGCCGCCCGTCGGCAATGATCATCGGGATCCCCGCCGCCATCGCCTTCTGGGCCGCTTGGAGCTTGGTCACCATGCCGCCCGTGCCGAAGGGCCCCTCCGCCCCCGCCAGCCGCTCCATCTCCGGGGTGATGGTCTCGACCGTCTCGATGCGCCGCGCCGTCGGATCCCGATGGGGGTCGCCGCTGTAGAGTCCGTCCGTGTCGCTCAGCAGCACCAGAAGATCGGCGTCGACCAGGTACGCGACCAGCGCGGCCAGGTTGTCGTTGTCCCCGACCTTGATCTCCTCCACGGCAACAGTGTCGTTCTCGTTGACGACCGGGAGGACGCCGTAGCCGAGCAGTGTCAACAGGGTGTTCCGCGCGTTGAGGTAGCGGGTCCGGTGGCTGATGTCCTCCTGTGTGAGGAGGATCTGCGCGACACGCAGGCCGTGAGCGCCACAGGCCTGCTCGTAGTGCCACATGAGCGCCGCCTGGCCCACCGCCGCCGCCGCCTGCTTCTCGGGGATCGAGCGCGGCCGCTCGCGCAGCCCCAGGCGCGCCGTCCCCGCCGCGATGGCACCGGACGTGACCAGGGTCACCTCGAGCCCCCGGGTGACGATCGCGGCCAGATCGGCAGCGACCGGGCCGATGCGGGCGGGATCGGGTCCGAGCCCGGGATCCGCGATGAGGCCACTCCCGACCTTCACCACGATCCGCCGAAGAATCGGGAGCGCTCGCGTCATCCGAGAGCCCCCGCTGATCGGCGGGAGGCTGGCGCCTCCAACAGCTCGGCCAGCGCCGCGCGCAGCTCGGCCAGCCCGATGCCGGTCCGGGCGGCGATGGCTACCAGGGGGAGTCGGTGGCGGCGCGCGAGGGCGCGGACTCGACGGACCCGCGCCGCCACCCCGGCGAGGTCGATCTTGTTGGCGGCGATGACCTGGGGCCGTGCAGCAAGGTCGGGAGAGTACTTGGCGAGCTCCTCTTGGATCTGGTCCCAGTCGTCCGTGGGGTCGCGCCCCGTGGCCGGATCGAGATCGAGGAGATGGACGAGCACCCGGGTCCGCTGGAGATGCCGGAGGAAGCGCAGACCGAGGCCCTTGCCCTCGGACGCCCCGGGGATCAGCCCCGGGATGTCGGCGATGACAAAGCTTCGCTCGTCGTCGAGCCGGACGAGACCGAGCGTCGGCACGAGCGTCGTAAAGGGGTAGTCGGCGATCTTCGGACGGGCGGCGGAGAGCCGCGAGACGAGGGTGGACTTCCCGGCGTTGGGAAACCCGACGACCCCGACGTCGGCCAGGAGCCGGAGCTCGAGTGCCAGCCAGCGCGCCTCGCCTGGGGCACCGGGATCAGCTCGCCGCGGCGCGCGCTGCGTCGAGGTCGCGAAACGAGCATTCCCGCGGCCGCCCCTGCCACCCCTGACCACGAGGAGCTGCTGGCCGTGCGTGGCGAGGTCACCAAGAAGGAGGCCCGTGTCGCGCTCCCGCGCAACGGTGCCGACTGGGACCCGGAGGACGAGATTCGGGGCGTTGGCGCCGTGCTTCCCGGACCCCTGGCCGTGCTGACCCCGCCGCGCGATGTAGTGCCGGCGGTAGCGAAAGTCGAGAAGGGTCGTGAGCCCCTCGTCCGCTTCGAGAATCACCGAGCCGCCGCGGCCGCCATCCCCTCCGTCCGGACCACCCCGCGGCACATATTTCTCCCGGCGGAAGCTGACGCATCCGCGGCCCCCGTCACCGGCCTGAACGAAGATCTCGACCTCATCGACAAACATGGCGGGAGCACGGGCGGCGGGGTGGTCACCCGCGACGCGTGACTACGACACGGCTTGCAGGACGCTGACGAATCGCCGCCCGCTCCGCTCCTCGAAAGCCACGTACCCGTCGGCTTTGGCGAAGAGCGTAAAGTCGACCCCCAACCCCACATTGCGGCCGGCGCGGAACCGGGTACCTCGCTGACGAACCAGGATGGATCCAGCCGGGACCCACTGCCCTGCGAAGCGCTTGACCCCGAGCATCTTCGGCTGGCTGTCCCGCCCGTTTCGAGAACTTCCGACACCTTTCTTGTGTGCCATGGCGCGCGCTCTCCGGGGTCTAGCGACCCGCCTCGATCCGCGTAATCCGGACGGCCGTGTAGCTCTGTCGGTGACCTTGCCGTCGGCGATAGTTCTTCCGTCGCTTGAACTTCACGACGACGACTTTCCGTGCCCGCCCCGTCCGGACGACCTGCCCGATCACCCGCACGTCCCCCAGCGAGCCCGCTTCGACAACCGGGCCCTCGTCGCCCCGGAGGTAGGCCACGTCCCGAAACTCGACGGTCGCCCCCTGCTCAACCGGCAGTCGCTCGACGCGGACGACATCGCCTTCGCGGACCCGGTACTGCTTCCCCCCCGAGACGATCACGGCCTCCACGGATCTGCCTCCCTTGCGCCTGATGGCGCGCGCGATTTCCGAAGCCCTGATTTGAGCATAGCCTCGGGCGGATGTCAACGCGCGACGCCGCATGCTTCTCACGCCGCATGCTAGGATCGCCGGATGCGCAGCGGGCGGACCGACGCTCAGTCGCGGCCCACATACTCGGCCAGCCGCTGGCGCAGGAACAGCCGCGACCGGTGGACGCGCGACTTTACGGCGGGGAGGCTGATGCCGAGCAGCTCCGCGATCTCGGGGTTGGGCAACCCCTCCATGTCGTGGAGCACGAACGCCGTTCGGTAATCAGCGGGGAGACTGTCCACCGCCTCACGGAGACGACGCCGCGCCTCAGCTTGCAGGACCGGATCCTCCACCGACTGCGTCCAGTCGCGCCCGGGATCCACGAGGTGACCATCAGCATCGAAGCCGGGGAGGAGCGTTTCCCACGACACGTCCTCCTTGCCCCGGCGCCCCCGAAGCTTCTCATAGGCGGCATTCGCGGTGATGCGGTAGATCCAGCTCCCCAGCGCCGACTCGCCTTTGAACGTGCCGATCTTCCGCACGATCGTCCACAGCACGTCCTGGCTGACCTCCTCAGCATCCTCCGGGTTGCCGGTGATTCGTCGCGCCAGTCGGTAGATCCTCGCGCCGTATTGGTGGACGAGGGTCTCGGCCGCATCCGGCGCCTGCGCGAGCAGATCCCGCTGTAGGCGCTCGTCCGTGACCGTCGCCGTCCCAGCCCGGTCGCTCACCGGGGACCTCCGACAGGGGGCGCATGCTCTTCGGCGGACGACGTCGCCAGGTAGAGGCCGAGGTGTCGGCGGAGCTCACCGACGCACGTCTCCATGATGCGGATGTCCTTCTGCACTTTCGTCAGGAGGATCGCCCCCTCGAGGCCGGCGACGAGAAACCGCGCGAGTCCGTCGGGGTCCGCCTCGGGCACGAGCGTCCCGTCGGCCCGCGCCTGGGCGATGGCCCCGGCCACCCGCTCCCGCCAGAGGTCGAAGATCCGCGCGAGGCGCTGTCGGAATCCCTCGTGAACGTCCGCCAGCTCTGTCGCCAGGTTGCCCATCGGACAGCCGCCGACGCACTTTCGCGCGCGCTGGATGGCAAGAATCTCGTCGAGGAACGCATCCACCTGCTGGAGCGGCGGACGGGTCGGGCTTCCGAAAATCGGATCGAGCGTGCGCTCGGTGAAGGCGCGAACCAGACGGTCGAGGATCGCGTAGCCAAGCTCCTCTTTCGAGTGGAAGTAGTGGTAGAAGTTTCCCTTCCCCGCTCCGCTCTCTCGCAGGACATCCTCCAGGGCCGTCCGGTGGTAGCCTCGCACCTGCATGAGGCGCGTGGCGGCCTCGAGGATCTGCTCTTTCACGGGGGATCTGGGATGGCTCATCGAAGCTGTACCAACCGGTCAGTACACTATCCTGTGCTTCTGGGGTGTGTCAACTCCTCTCGCGGCGCGCCACAGGAAATGCCCATTTCCTCCACTACTTCCCGGCAATCCCCTGTTCCGCCCGGGGCATCCCGGGGAGAGAGGGAGTGACAGGACTCGCGATCGGGAGCGGCTGGGCAGGGCCCCGGGGGGGGACGATCGGCTCCGTCCTCTTGTCGAGGCGGCGTATCGTCGGCATCGGTCCCTCCGTGATGAGCGACATTGGTCTCCGCCAAGAGACTGCGATGAGCATCCTCCTCCCGGGGTCGCTTGACGCGGCGTCGGCGCTTCGGTACTTCTGTCAGAGATACGATCGGCGGGGCTTGGCCCAGACGCCGGCCGGGACCGCGAGCCCCGCTGAATGGGGGCAGTCGCCGGACAGTCCGAACGAGCGAGAAGGACCGGACCATGTGGAACCGATTCAAGCCCTTCGGTCTCCTGGCACTCGGGCTGATGCTGAGCCTCGGCCTGGGCGTCGGACCCGCGACCGGGCAGGAGGGCGCACCACAGCCGCCGCCGCCCCCCCAGGTGGAGGCACCTCCGCCGGCTCCCAGCTCGGATGCCGTCTGGATCGCAGGCCACTATGAGTGGCAGGGCGGCCGATGGGTGTGGCGGAGCGGGCGCTGGGAGAAGGCCCAGGGCCGGGTCTACATCCCGGGGCGGCACCGGCAGACTCCGCGTGGATGGATCTGGGAGCCGGGCCGGTGGCAGTAGGACCGCAGTACTAGGGGCCCCCCGCGCGGGCCGCTCAGAAGAGCGGCGCCGCGGCCCGGAGCGCCGCATCGACGAGCGGGCCGGGGTAGAGCCCCAAGAGCACTACCGCGAGCGCACTCACCGCCAGGACGAGCGTCAGCGCCGGCGGAACGGCGACTGGCTCGGTGGTACGGGGGGCGTCGATGTACATCTGCTTCGCGATCAGCAGATAGTAGAAGAGCGCCACCACCGTGAGCAGGGCTCCGAGGAGCACCAGCCAGTAGAGGCCGGCGGCGGCCGCCGCCCAGAAGACGTAGAGCTTGGCCCAGAAGCCGGCGACGAACGGGATGCCGCCCAGCGACAACAGGAAGAGGAGCATGGCCAGGGCCAGCAGCGGGGAGCGTTGGGCCAGCCCCCGGAAGGCGGCCACGTGCTCGGAGCCTTCGGCCCGGGCCACGGCATCGACGACGAGAAAGGCCCCCATGTTCCCGAACACGTAGGCCACCAGGTAGAAGAGGACCATCGCCGTCCCCGATGCCGAGGCGGCCGCAACGCCGACCAGCATGTACCCGATGTGGGCGATCCCGGAGTACGCGAGCAGCCGCTTGGCGTTCTGCTGGGGCAGGGCCATGAGGTTGCCCGCCACGATCGTCAGCGCGGCCAGGCCGGCGACGAGAGGCACCCACCGGCTCGCTTCGGCGCCGACTCCCTCGAAGTACACGCGGAAGAGCGCGACGAAGCCGGCGGCCTTGGGCGCCACCGAGAGCCAGGCCACGAACGGCGTGGACGCCGCCTCGTAGGTGTCGGGGACCCACATGTGAAATGGAAAGGCCGCGATCTTGAACCCGAAGCCGGCGAAGGGGCCAGGAGACCCATCACCAGCAAGGGGTCGCCGGTGCTCAAC
>Ga0209887_1000330_pt1 | contig 14208 bp, 12 predicted proteins | sample GWRWN1_30_40_FD_187230 | JGI IMG/M metagenome (GOLD analysis project Ga0209887, IMG submission 187230) | Riverbed sediment microbial communities from areas with no vegetation in Columbia River, Washington, USA - GW-RW N1_30_40 (SPAdes)... | ecosystem: Environmental > Aquatic > Freshwater > River...
TGACCGATGTGAGCGCGTCTAACGTTCGCTTGATCAAAGTTTTTTCTTGAACGGCATCGAGCGAAGACAGAGCAGTGTCATTCACCCAACCGTGGCCGACGATTTCATGACCCGCAGCATGGAGTTCTTTCAACGCATCAGGAAAGTCTTCGGCGATACGGCCGTTGGTATCGATAGTGCCTTTAACGCCGTTGCGGTTTAGCACATCCATGATGCGCCAGATACCCGCCTTGCCGCCGTATTCGCCGTAGGCGAGAGACGCATAATCCGGTTTGTCGCCGCCTTGGCGGTACTGCGAATATTTTTCAAAAGCTTCAAAGGCTACGAAGAAGCTGACCGCGATTTTCGCGTGATTGGGCCATTTTATGGGTGTCGGTCTCATCGTTTGTCCTTTCTATGATCGCGGCGCGCCGAACGCACCCATGGATCACCGCTCGCAAGTATTTCGAGGCGGATACTATCAAGCAGCGATTGAAACCGTCAACCTGAGATGGGCAGGGTCTTGTCAAAGTCGTGTTGAGCAGATGAAAATCCCTCTAAATCTCCCTTTACAAAGGGAGACTTTCTATTTCCCCTTTTTCAAAAAGGGGGAAGGGGGGATTTTTGGACAAACGTGAGTTGTGAATCCAATTCAATAAGGTGAAACTGACTTTGATGTTGCCCTGGTGAGATTGGCTAGCTACGTAAATTGCTTTGGAACTTAATTTGCGGGGCACTTGCCCGTGGCGAGATGCGCTTGGAAATCGTCGGGGAAAAGTTTAAGCGCGCTCTCGATGGGTGGACCGGGCATGACGATGAGATTGCAAAAGCCTTTACCTTTGTTGAAAGCGAGGATTTTTCCGAACTGCTCGAGGATCAGTTGGCCGCCTTGCCCTTGCTGCACTTTCTTTAGCAATGACGTAAGGGTGTTGGTTTCCATCCGGCAAGCGGGGCATTGGCCGCAGGATTCCACAGTGAAAAACTCCGAAATCCTCAGAACTTCCTCCACGATGCAACTTCCTTCCGGGACGAGACGAACGACGCCGCAACCGAGCGCTGAACCCGCTTCCCGCATGGAGTTGTGATCCAACGGCGTATCGATCTTATCAGGCGGTAGAAAAGCCGAAGACGGAGCGGCGGGCATGATGGCCTTGATCTTTTTGCCGTTTTTCATTCCGCCGCCGCATTCTTCGATCAAATACCGCAGCGGCGTGCCGAACGGGAGCTCATAAACTCCCGGACGGTTGACGTCATCATTCAGCGAAAAGATCATCGTCCCCGAACTTTCAGCTGTGCCAAATCGGCGGTACCACTCGGCGCCATGCAAAATGATCGGTGGCACGTTGGCAAGAGTCTCCACATTGTTGACCGCCGTCGGTTTGCCAAAGAGCCCGACCGTAACGGGAAACGGGGGCTTCTGGCGCGGCCAAGCTTTTTTGCCTTCGATCACCTCGAGGGCTGCGGTATCTTCGCCGGCAACGTAGTTGTGAGGCGCAGGTGTGAGTTCGATGTCCACAGCAAAATTACTTTGCAGCACGTTGTTGCCCCAGTAGCCGGCGGTTTTTGCCTCAGTCAAAGCATCACTCATGCTCTTTATCGCGGCTTCGTAATTCGCATTGATGTAAAGGTAAGCCTTTGACGCCCCGATCGCATAGGCGCTAAGAATCACACCTTCAATCACGAGGTGGGGGAGATGCTCCATGAGCATCCGATCCTTCTTGCTGCCGGGCTCATCCTCCCCGCCATTGAGGACTAGGTAATGTGGCTGTTCCGTGCATTCGCGCGTTAGCGACCACTTCTTTCCCGTGGGAAAGGCCGCTCCGCCTCGGCCGCGAAGACCGGCTTCCGAGACTTCTTTAGTGATATCCTCGGGTGCTGTTCTGACGGCTTTGGCCAAAGCCTCGTAGCCGCCGCGGGCGCGGTATGGTTCAAGGCCTTCACGGCCCTCGACGACACCGCGCGGAAACAGGATACCCTCCATCGATCAAAACACCCCTGTGTCAAGAAGTTGATAGATGAGTTCTTTCAACGAGGAATCTATGGTGTCTAAACGTTTAACGTGAGGGCCGCCGGCAAGACGAGCGGTGATCTCGTCGAGGTCTTCGACTTTCACCCCTGCGTACCAGTTTTTTTCAGGATAGAGGACAATGTTCGGTCCCTCTTGGCAGGCCCCGAAACACATGTAGGATTTTACTTCGACATCAGCGAGCCCTTTAGCTTCAACTCGCTTCTGAAGTTCGGCCATGAGTTGCTCTGAGCCTCTAGTCTTGCAATCCACGTTTTGACAAATGAGACAAAGCGTTTTCACAGACCTCTCCTCGCTAGCTGACGGTCAACAAATTACCTTGGTGGCTAATTCGTTTGTATCTGCGTAACCCAGTCTTTTCCACTAATAATTTCGCTCAATATTCTTTCATCGTCAGGAGTCGGAAGAACTTCCGGCAGATGTTTCTTGTAGCCTTCCGGTGACAACAGTTCACCCGTGACACTGTAAGTCTTGCCGATATGCTCGCCGATAGAGCGGTTGAACTTCAGGTGCGGAGCATAGAGCTTTGGTTGTCCTTCGGGAACCAACTGGTTGAGCTGATCGATAAGCTTAGCGCATTCGGCGAGATAGTGATCGCGGGCCAAATCATTTAATTTGTTTTTGTCCGCAGGAATCTTGGCCTCGTGCTCATCGAATCTTCCCTTCAATCCCCAAACGTAGGACCAGTTCGCCGACGAGGAATGATCCGTGCCGAATAGGTCGTAAGCCGTCGATAGCCATTTATTAAAATATTTTTGCACGATTGGAAGAGGGATTTTCCCCGCTCTTAAAATTCGTGTTAGGCCGGTGTGGCCGGTAAACATGTGGAAGAACTCTTCCTTGAGCATTGCCGTGACGCTTTCAGCCAAGGGAGCAAAGGAGGAATGGCTCAGCATGGTTAACTGATACTTACCATCGCGGTCAACAAATTCCGTATAGGTAAAAAAGTCAAGCCAGTTGTTAACCGGCGCATTGAAAGAATCCAGCAGGCGATCCCCTCTGAAGGCTCTTCTTTCCAGGAGCTTTCGGGCTTCAAGTTTTCCAGAATCACCGAAATAATTAACCAGTAAGTAGCACATCTGCCACCCGTGGCGCATCTCCTCACTATTCACTCGGACAAGCGCTTGGCGATCATATTCTGTGGGCGCCGTGTCGAGCAGGTTCTTTTGCTGCTCCACCGATGCGAACTCGGTATCCCCCTGGTAAACGATGAGATTCATTAAAGCATCGCGGATCGACTGATTTGGGATTTGGCCGATCCGCTCCCATTTACGTTGGCTCCTGAAATCTCCGAACTCAATTTCCGGGCTGTGCAACTCGCCGAGCTTAGTTTCGAACTTATAGTCACCCAGCAGTTCCGGATCGTAGCCGATATCTTTTTGCCATTCGCGAAAGTAATCAATCCAATCATCAAAAGTAGAGATTTTAACCATAACGAATTCCCTTCAGTTGGTAGCGTTCGAACGATCGTTCGAATTATTTTATAACCTATTCTGATGAGGAAATCAAACCCCGACCTAAGGGATGCGTCGGCATCCGGATCGTGAGGTTAATGGTACATCTCTAAGAGCTCCACCATGCCCAACTCGCGCATCTGTTCGAAAAGATACTTCTTGATCTCCCCCACCGTGTCCATCTGGAGAACGATCTGCGCAGCCGATTTCGCCGCCTGGTAGCTTATGGAGCGAATGGTTTTCTTGATCACCGGGACGTACAGGGAACCCATACTGAACTCTTCAAGTCCCATTCCCAATAGCAGCAGAGCAGAAAGCGGATCACCCGCCATTTCACCGCACATTCCGACTCGCTTCCCTTCTTTTTTGCCGGCTTCGATTGTCGTATGCAAAGCGGCCAGCACGGCGGGATGCAGTGGCTCGTACAGGTCAGCAACGCGTCGGTTGCTCCGATCGACTGCCAGTATGTATTGAATCAGGTCATTGGTGCCAATACTCAGGAAATCGACCTCCCGGAGAAAGCGATCAGCGAGCTGAACGGCAGAAGGGACTTCCACCATAATCCCGAGCTCCATCTGCCGGTCGAAGGGCGTACCTTCGTGACGAAGTTCCTCCTTCGCTTCCGCTACTAGTTCTTTGATTTTGAGTATCTCCTCTAGGCTCGATACCATGGGTATGAGCATCCTGACCCGGCCGAGGTCTCCCACCCTGAGGATCGCTCTTAGCTGGGTTTTGAAGACCTCTTCGACCTCGAGTGATATACGAATAGAGCGCCACCCCAGAAACGGATTGGGCTCGACGCTCGGGCTCCGTATGTAAGAGGGATATTTATCGGCGCCAATATCCAGGGTGCGGATGGTCACTGGTTTTTCTGCCATTCCTTCGACGACTCGTTTATATAAGGAATATTGCTCTTCTTCGCTGGGAAAATCCCGATGCGCCAGAAACGCGATCTCCGTGCGATATAGTCCCACCCCTTGGGCTCCGTGCATATGCGCAAAAGCAATATCGCTCAAGAGGCCGATATTGGCATAGAGCGAGACCCGGTGGCCGTCGATAGTTTCCGCGGGCTCATCCTTTAGTTCCTCCAGCTCGCGATTAAGAGCCGCATAATCACGCACCAGCCGATCATATTCGCGCGTGATTTCATGGCTGGGGTTGACGTAGACCACGCCGGCATTACCATCGACGACCAGGGAATCTCCCTGATGCACTGATTCCAGCAAATTCTCGATTGCCACTACGCTAGGAATCTCGAAGGATTTGGCCAGAATCGATGCATGAGTCGTCACGCCGCCCGTGGCGAGTACAATGCCGCGAAATCGGTCTCCTTCGAGCATGCTGAGATCGGCCGGTGAAAGATCCTCTGCCACCAAGACGGCATCTTCGGGAATTTCAATGTGCTGAGCAGTTGCACCTGAAAGGTTCTCCAAAAGTCTCTGTGCCGCGTCTTTGACGTCACCGGTTCGTTCGCGCAAATAGTCATCTTCGATTTGCGCGATCGATTGGAGGTATTGCTCGAACACGACCCGGATGGCATATTCGGCGACAACTTTTTCCTTGCGGATTTGAGCCTCGATTTGTTGAATAATTGCGGGATCCTCGAGAATGAGCCGGTAGACGTCGAAGATCGCCCCCTCCTCTCTTGAGATGAGACTGCTCATCCGATGCTTCACGACGTTTATCTGTTCGATGCCTCTTTCGACTGCCGCGCGGAACCGCTCCATCTCGCGCTCAGGGTTTCTAGCTTTTTTCTTCTGGATGGCGCTGATTTCCATACGCGGGTCGAGAACGTAGGCGCGGCCGCGGCCAAAACCTGGAGACGCGGCGAGACCCTTTAATCGTCCTCGCCAGCGTTGGTGCGCGCCGGCTGCCCGCTCCCGGCGCCGGCCCTCATAGGAGCGCAGCTTGCGCAGCGCCTCAACCATACGTTTGTGATATTCCTTACGTTCCTCCTCTTTGCTCCGCAGCGAATCCGCCAGGCGAGCTTGAACAAGAATGCTTGAAACCTGGGCCGAAATCGTCGTTAGCAATCGTATTTCATCCCGCGCGAACTCGCGGCGGCGCGAAGTTTGAACGATCAGGACTCCCAGCGGTAATTTTTGTTCGATGAGCGGAACGCCAAGAAAGGAGTGAAAACGTTCTTCATGAGTTTCCGGAAAGTATTTGTACCGCGGATGCTTTAGGGCATCGACGACCATCACCGGTTTCATTCGTTCGATGACCAGTCCAGTCAGACCCTCACCCGTGCCCATGGACACCTTGCCCACGGACTCCTCGTCCAATCCCATGGTCGCACGCAGGGTCAGGCGTTTGTTCTGGCGGTCAAGAATATAGATGGAACAAACTTCGGTTTCCATCCGTTCCGCCACCGTAGCAACGATGCTATTGAGGGTCTGTTGGAGATCGCGCGAATGGCTGATCAACGTACTGATATCTTCCAGGATGTTGAGGTGAGGATAAGACTTAGCGGGCTGTTTTGCGATTTTTGCCATAGATGCGACGCTATTTGTTGATAGAGGATCTCCTTATAAAACACATAATTGACTTTTTCGCTAGGAGGAAAGAGGTCCTAGAACCCGAGGGAATAAACTCTGCCTCGTCGTGGCTTGGGTACCAAGCCTTGGGCTACGAAACGGCCGGGGATTGTTTGTCCGCACGAACAGGAGTCGCCGACTAGGTTGTATTCCAGAATGTCATGCCACGAGCGACGAATGAGCGCTTTGCCGCATGCAGGGCAATAGGTTGTTTGTCCCTCATCGTCAAAAACATTGCCCACATAGCAGTACTTGATACCCGCGGAAAGCGCGATCTGTCGCGCGCGCTTCAAGGTTGCTGCGGGGGTTTTTGGCTTGTCCGTCATTCGGAAATCTGGATGGAACGCCGTGAAGTGAAGCGGGACCGAATCTCCCAGATTCTTTAAAACCCAATCACACAGCTGCTGGGTTTCTTCGGGACTATCGTTCTCGTCAGGGATCATCAGGTTTGTGATCTCGAACCAGATGTCAGTTTCATTTTTGAGCCACTTGAGGGTGTCGAGCACCGGATCGAGGTGAGAAAATGTAATCTTGTGATAGAAACGCTCTGTAAACGCCTTTAGATCCACATTGGCCGCGTCGATGTAGCGATAAACGTCCGGCCTTGCCTCGGGGGTGATGTAACCCGCCGTAACCATGACGCTCTTTAACCCGTGCTCCCGAGCAAGGCGGGAAATATCAATAACAAATTCCCCCCAGATCACGGGATCGTTGTAAGTAAACGCAATGCTCGGGACCTGGTGTCGAATCGCCAGCTGCACGACCTTTTTTGGGCTGGTGCCTAGACTATGGGCTTCGTCAAGCTTTGCCTTGCTGATGCTCCAGTTCTGACAAAAGCGACAGCCGAGATTGCAACCGGCGGTGCCAAAGCTCAACACGCCGGTTCCGGGCAGGAAATGATTCAACGGCTTTTTTTCGATGGGATCGATGGCGAAGCCGGTGGATGTGCCGTAGCCGAGCGAATAGAGTTTACCGCCGACGTTCTTACGGATGTAGCAGAAACCGGCCTGGCCTTCGCCCAAGCGACAGAAACGCGGACACAGGGTGCATAGAATCTTCCCGTCGTCTTCTGTCTGCCACCAGAGAGCCTCTTTCATAGGCAAACTATCCCGCTTTTTCGGGTGCCAGGCAAGTGGCAGACTGCCCATTGCGTCACATTTATGACGCACTGTGATATAGTGCGCGCATGACCCGTATTACTGGACTGAATGGGATGCGCCATATCGCCCTCAAGGTCAGAGACGTAGCGCGGTCCAAGAGCTTCTATCAAGATACTCTCGGCATGAAGGTTGTCTGGGAGCCGGACCCGCAAAACGTTTATCTTTCGTCCGGCTGCGACAATATTGCGCTCCATGAAGTGTCAGAGAACTTTGCGATGAGCGCTGTGGAGCGGCAGCTTGATCATTTAGGCTTCGTCGTCGAGACTATCGAGCGGGTCAAAGAGCTAGAGCAAGAGTTCCAGGCGAAAGGCGTGAAGATCGTTCACCCTTTCAAAATCCATCGTGACGGCAGCGCGTCCTTTTACTGCGCCGACCCGGACGGGATCGTGATTCAGATGTTGTACGAACCTCAGCTGAGCTCTCAAAGAATCAGCTAACCGAGTTCGGTTCGGTTTTCCAAACGTAGGGAGATTACAGGTGAAGAAGAACGCTTCACTAGCGCGAAAGGTGGCGCTGTCGTGCCGCATTCTCGCTAAACTCGGACTCTTCAAAGAAACCACAGGCCATGTGAGTGCCCGTAACAGTAGAGATCAGATGCTGATCCGGGGCCGAGGGTCCAACGAGACCGGGGTTCTCTTTACCAAGCCCGGCGACGTTCTCTTGGCCGATTTGGAAGGGCAAAGCCTGGAAAGAAAGGCCGGGCTCAAACCTCCCAACGAAGCGTGTATTCACGGTGAGATTTATAAGGCCCGCCCCGACGTTACTTGCGTGGTGCACGCTCACCCGCCTTCAGTAGTTCTCTGCAGTATAGCGGGAATCGAGCTCAGGCCGATATACGGTGGTTACGATCCCAATAGCATGCGCCTCAGTCTTAAGGGCATCCCCGTATATCAAAGCAGTCTCACCTTGAACACGAAAGATCAGGTTCATGCGATGCAGAAGGTGATGGGCGAGAGTGACATTTGCATTCTACTGGGTCATGGTCTGATCGTTGCGGGAAGCAGCGTCGAGCAGGGCACCATAACTGCCATAAAACTGGATACGCTGGCCAAGATGAACTTACAGGCCGCCGCAATCGGAAAGGTTCCGTCGATCCCGGATGAAGACATCAGGGAATTCCAGAACCGGACGGGCAGGGGAAACAGTTCAGCGGAAGGTCTGTGGCGATATTACTGCGAATGGCTCACGAAAGGTTAATTCGGCGGTTGCTACACGGAGAGGGTTGAGGTCTTCGACCCGTCATTCCCGTGAAAACGGGAATCCAGATTTTTTTCCGTCTCTGTATCTATCCAGTACTTCATACCGTCAAATTCACACCCAGCCCCGGGCCCGTTGGCACGCGAATGTTGCCGTCAATGACTTCCAAACCCTCGACCAAATCACCGTCCAGCGCCTCGAACTCGCCGATCTCAGACGGTGTGACGACACTTGGCGTCGCGCTGATGAAATGGGCCTGCGCCGCGTCAACGAGGCCAGAGCTGGCCGTACCCCCGACGTGGCATATAAGTCCGGCGGCCTCGCATACGCGCGCCGCAGCGAGGCTTTCCCTGAGGCCGCCGAATTTAAGGAGCTTGATGCTGACCGCGTTCGCTACGTTCTCTCTCGCGACCTGAAAAACCTCTGGGGCAGATTGTACACCCTGATCGGCCAAAACAATCGGTTCAACCGCTTGCGTTACGGCGGCCATTCCCTTGAGGTCGGTTCCCGGGACGGGTTGCTCAACCATCGCCAACCCATGTGCGACCAAGCTGGCGATCGCCTTAATGGCCGTGGCAGCGTCGTAGGCTCCGTTAAAGTCCACAGTGAGAGTAATATCAGGTCCCACGGCGCTGCGCAGGGTTTTAAACCGCTCGAGGTCCCCGGCAGGGTCCGTTCCGAGCTTAACTTTCAGATGGCGATATCCTTGCTCGATAAACTTCACAGCCGTTTCCGCCATTTCCTCCGGGTTTCCTAGAGCCAGCATTCTAATTACAGGAATCACTTCCCGGGTCGTACCGCCTAACAACGTCGACAGCGAAACGTTGAAGGCCTTTCCCATCAGATCATAAAGCGCTAGTTCGATTCCTGCCTTATGCCGCACGTATCGAGGCACCGCCCGGTGCAAAGCCGTCATCAAGACACCGACTTGCAAAGGGTCCTGACCCACAAAAAGCGAGTTGGCGGCGGCCTTCACGGCTTCAAGGCCTTCCGTGAATGGATCACTGCGGGAATTGGGAATCACCGAGCCGGCGCCGATCCCAGTTGGCCCGTCGTCGGTTTGAATTTTCACGTAAAAAACATCAACGAAGTCGGCAGAATAGCTAGCCGTCTGCCAGCGCCCGCGCCGCTTTAAGCGATGAGGAATAAAGGTGAGCTTTTCGATCTTCATAGGGTCGCTCGCTTTCGCGTCACCAAGCAATCCACCGCCACCGCCCCTTTGCCTTTTTCCAGAACCATTAGAGGATTGATGTCGATTTCCCTTATCTCATCTCGCAAATCCAAGGACAACTGCGAAAATCGCAAAAGAATCTCGACGACAATCTGCTAAATGGTAGGGCGCGGGTAAGTCTTGAGGCTGTGGACGGCCCCCGTCCGTACCATCATCTCGGCAGTCTGAATGCTGGTGGCGAGCGCGTCCAGAACCGGCACGCCAATTTCTTTGGCAAATTCCACGGGTGAATATTGCACCGGCACCATGGTGACTCCCATGGGAACGATGATCTCGGCGTCGTCATTCTCGATCATGCTTCTCGATACTTCCAAGAACCGGTCGCGCATAGCAGTTCGATTCTGGGTGCTGTCGAGTAATGGGATTTCCACTGCGTCGATTCCAACAACGGAATCTAGAACCCGCCACGCATGCAGATTCTTTCGAATGAAGGGAAGGCTGCTTCTCTCGTAAGCCACGATCCCCAGCCGGTTGCTGAGCTGTACGCCTAGGTGCATCACCGACTGTCCGGCGCCCACGACGGGAATACGGACCAAGTTTCTCGCAAGTTCGACGCCGGCATCGAGGGTACCGAAGGGAACCACCGCATCGTAGCCTTCCGCTTCGGCCTTTTGGGCGACCTCTGCCACCAACGGGCCGGCGGCAAGGGCGTTGATCTGCGCGTTGGCGCGGACGAAGAAAGTTGCTTTGATAACGCCGAAGCCGATCTCCGTTCCCGCTGAGGCGCACTTGAGCACGGCTTGCCGGCGCCGTTCTCTTTCGTCCGCCGGATATTCGCCCATGACGACCATAATCCTCATCGTTTCCTCCTCGCGCTGGTCCGGCTATTAGATTGTACATCGGACCGCTCTCGCTTGACCCCGTGCGGTCACTTCGTCTAAGTTCTGGTGATGCAGATGTAGCTTCCTGCAATCGCCGGTTTGAGCGTCTTCATAGCGTGAAAGAAGGGAGAACTCAATGTACGACCTCGTGCTTAAAGGTGGAAGGATTTATGACGGCTCGGGCCTGCCTAGCTTCAACGGCGACGTCGCCGTCGCAGGCGGAGAAATCGTTGAGATCGGACGGATAACCGGCAGCGCAAAAAAGACGCTGAATGTGGATGGCTTGGCCTTGGCGCCTGGTTTTATTGATCCGCACACGCATCTCGACGCTCAGTTGTTTTGGGATCCGCTGGGCACCTCGTCCTGCTTTCACGGTGTCACTTCTGTCGTGGTCGGCAACTGTGGTTTGAGCTTGGCGCCGGCGAAGCCCGAGGACCGTGAAGCCGTGATCAAAAGCTTCGTTCGCGTCGAAGCGATCAGCCGCCGCGTGCTCGAAGAAGGCTTCGAATGGAAATGGACTTCGACCAAAGAATATCTCGACATCCTCGGAACGCGCCTCGGCATCAACGTTGCCGCCCTCGTCGGCCATATCGCGGTGCGCCACTATGTCATGGGAGAGGATGCCGTGGAGCGGGAAGCGACGCCGGAGGAGATCGCGCAGATGCAACGTTTGGTTCGCCAGGGGATGGAGGCCGGCGCTGTAGGCTTTTCCACCAATCAAAATCCCCGTCACATGAGAGAAGATAAAAAGCCGGTGGCGAGCCGTCTTGCTTCAAAGGAAGAGCTGGGGTCGCTACTGGACGTACTAGGTGAGATGAACGTCGGCGTTGTGCAGTTGAGCGGAGGTGGCGCCGACTCACGCGGTCGGATCAGCTACGCCGCCGATCTCGCGCGGCGCACGGGACGTCCGGTCCTGTGGCAGAGCATCAGCCATAGCTGGAGTCGCCCCAACCATTGGCAGGAGATGCTCGCCAACACGGAGCGCGTCTTCAGAGAGGAAGGGCTGCCGATTTACGCGATGACACAGGCCAAGCCCTTTCAAAATCGGTACACTTTACTCGACGCGCAGTGCTTCGATGAATTTGCGACCTGGAAGGCGGCTATGTTCAACACGGTGGAGGCACGCAAAAAGATGTTCGCCGATCCTGATGTGCGAAAAAAACTGCGCGCGGAAGCGATCGAGGACCAATCCCCGTCGGTTTTTCCAAGACGATGGGATGTTATTTTCGTCGATCACGTCAAGCTCTCGAAAAATCAGCCGCTTGAGGGGAGGTCGGTCGAAGAGGTTGCTAAAGCGCAGGCAAAAGACGGTCTGGATTGTTTCTTGGACTTATCGCTCGAAGAAGATCTCGAGACCCGCTTTGTGCATATTAACACCCAGGGAGATCCCAAGGCGGTGTGTGAAATTCTCAAGCATCCGTCTGTCGTAATCGGCCAGTCCGATGCCGGCGCTCACATGGGCTATGATGCCAGGTTTGGTTACTGTACGGCATTCTTGGGCCGCTGGGTGCGGGATTATGGCATCATGAAGCTGGAAGAGGCGGTTTCGAAGTTGACCTTCCGTATTGCCTCGCTGTTTGGGCTGAGCGATCGCGGTTTAGTCCGGCCCGGCTTTGCGGCGGATCTGGCGATCTTCGATCCGGCCACCATCAACACCTTGGAACCCGAATACGTTCAAGATCTTCCGGCCAACGAGACCCGGATGATCCAACGGGCCGTTGGCGTGCATCATACGGTGGTGAACGGGGAAGTCGTCATCGAGAACGGTGCGGCCACGGGCGCTTACCCAGGGCGGGTGTTGCGGCCGACGCGATGGAATGATTAGCCTTAATCCAACAAAATATTTCGCTTGTTGAACGATGCAGGGAGACGGGTTCTCTCTCTCCTGGTGTGTCCTGGTGTGAGAGAGTAAGGGGGGCAAAAAATTAAGGCACCCTCACCTCTTTCCTCTCCCGTCGAGGGAGAGGATGCCTCAAGCATCACTTTTAGTGACAATTGTACTTACCTTACTCTATAGGCCGCGCCTTCCTCAGAACCTTGCGAACCGAATACCGGCAGAGTGAACGAGAACTTGCTGCCGCGACCCTCCTCGGATTCAACCCAAATCTTTCCACCGTGCAACTCCACGAGCGCTTTGGAAATAGCGAGACCAAGGCCCGTCCCTTTGGGTTTCGGTTCTCCGTACTCCGAGACCTGATAAAATTTTTGAAAGATCTTCTGACACTCCTCCGTCGAAATCCCGGGACCACTATCATTGACGGAAACCTGAGCCCACTCCGTGCCGTCTCTCCACGCAGAGACCATAACCCTTCCTTGAGGCGGTGTAAACTTAATCGCATTGCCGATGAGGTTCATCAGCACCTGGGTAACTTTATCGCGGTCGGCCCACACCAGGACCGAGGGCTCGGGCAACTTAACCTCGAGCAGGACGGGCTTCTCTGCGGCCAAGGGCTTCACAGTCTCCATGACCTCATGCACGAGACCTCCGACAGAGACGCGCGCGCCTTTAAGCTCGACTTTTCCCTCCTCAATTTTTGCGAGATCGAGAAGATCGTTGATCAGGCCGGCCAGGTGCTGGGTATTTGATCTCACCCGCGTAAGATAGTGGGTCTGACTTTCGTTAAGACGGCCCGGCACTTCGCGGAGGAGGAGATCAACCGCACCCTTTATGGCTGTGAGCGGCGTCCTTAGCTCATGCGAAACGTTCGACACAAAGTCTGACTTTAAACGGTCTAGCTCTTTCAGCCGCTCGTTGGCGATTTCAAGCTGGCGGCTTTTTTCCTGGATCTCTTGCAAGAGACGAACATTCTCGATGGCGATCACAGCCTGGTCGGCGAAGGTTCTGAGCAGTTCTATTTGCTTATGCGAAAAAGGTCGGACCTCCTCGCGGCGGATTACGATTGCGCCGAAAGCCCTGCCTTTAGGAAGCAGCGGGGTGGTAAGCAAGGTGCGAGCGCCTGAGATTGCCTGTCGAGGCTTGGAGTGCGGAAACTCAGTTTCGAATTCTGATTTGAGGTCGTGAACATGAATCGTTTCTTTATCAATAATGGCTCGGCCTACGGGCGTACCATAACTGAGCGGCCTGGCCTCGGGCACCGGCATCGACCCGTACTTCACCACCCCTGGAATAAGAATATTTCCATCGAGGCGAGCGATCAGGCCGTCTGTAGCGTCACAAAGCCGCGCGGCGCTCTCGATCACCGCGTCGAGCACCGGTTGAATATCGGTGGGCGAGCTCGCGATCACACGCAGAATCTCACTGGTGGCAGCCTGTTGATCCAGGGCTTCGGCGAGTTCGCCGTCGCGGGATTCGAGTTTCTCAGAGACGCGGCGCAACTCTTCTTTGAGTTGGCTCAGTTCGGCAGCTTGAGGATTCTTTTTTTGCTTTATTGCCCTAAGCCATCCCATCAGAGTTCTCCTAAATCTATTCTAAGAGAACTGTCGCTTGGCTAATTGCGAGGAGGCTGTCGGATCTGGGCCGGAGCCTATCCGACCGTGAACTTCGCTGTCAACCGCTCCAAAACCGCACTTCGTTCCATTCCCGCACGTGAATCTGTACAAGTGAGTCCGGTGAAGCGCGCACGGGACTTTCGGGCGCAGGTTCAACCGGTGACGCAGCCCGAATGGCATTAAGCACAATCCGGGCTACGTTACTGTATGAGGAGTTCCTATTTCTTCACCGGCTTCAGAAACAATTGACCGCGCGGTCGGAGATCTTACCTTCACAATCAATTCCGCCCTCGCGGACCCGAGACACCGTCGATCCTCCAGATCTCGCCGCCGTAGGTGACGACGTACGCGGT
>Ga0209887_1000331_pt1 | contig 14199 bp, 11 predicted proteins | sample GWRWN1_30_40_FD_187230 | JGI IMG/M metagenome (GOLD analysis project Ga0209887, IMG submission 187230) | Riverbed sediment microbial communities from areas with no vegetation in Columbia River, Washington, USA - GW-RW N1_30_40 (SPAdes)... | ecosystem: Environmental > Aquatic > Freshwater > River...
GGAAACACGAATTTCACACGGCCAAGCACATTGCCGGGACCCGGCGGCTGAACGAGATCGAAATTGCGAAGGTCGTTGCGGCTCCAATCGATCGCATCGGGATCGACGTCGCGACCGCCATACCTGATGCGTAAACCGTGGCGCTGAAGAATGGAGGTATCCCAACCTCCGAAGAAGCCACCGCCTCCCCCGAAATAAGGCGCGATCTCCTCCATCTTGATGGAGTTGGGCACGTTCCAATAGGGATTGAAGACGACCTCCTCCATCTCGTCGGAGATCACCGGCGTCTGCTTGTCGGGCTTGCCCACCACCACGCGCGCGGTGTGGATCGGCGTGCCTTCCTCGATCACGCGGAGTGTGAACTCGGGAATGTTGACCGTCACGTAGAACGCGCCGAGGTCGTGCGGCAGCCAGCGCCAGCGCTCCATATTGACCAGGATCTGCTTGATGCGCGCCGGGCTTCCCACCGGCTCTTGACGCTGGCCTCCATTGAGGAGGCGCCGCGTGCCGGCGCCGACCATGCCGTCGGCGACCGAGCCGTGAGATGACTGGAACTGGCGGACCGCCTCGAGCACGGCTTCATCGAATTTTGTCTCGTTGGCACCGGGGGAAATTTCGAGCCGCTTCCGCAACAGCGCGACCTGCTCGTGCTCGACGCCCAATTTGAGCACCGGGCCGTCCGGAATCGTGACCACGGCGGGCTTGGCTTCCTCGACCTTGCCGCCTCTGAGCTCGATCAGCTTTTGCCGCAGCGCCTCGAATTGAGGCTGGTCGGGCTGGAAGCTGCGCAGATAGGCGCCGGGGTCTGAGCGGATGGCGATCGATTCGAGCACCTCGGAAGGATTAGGGAGCGCGAGACTCGGATCGAGATTCTTGCTCAGACGTAGAGGCTCGATGCGGCCGCCCCGCGCGTCGTTAGTGTAGTCGAGCACCGCATAGCTGACCTTCACCTCGGCGTCGGCGAGCCACTCTCTGGCCTTAGGATCGGAAGCATTGAAGCCAGCCGCGTCGGGCAGCGTGTAATCCGATGCGTTGAGGCCGTAATCGTCGGCCTTGCCGATCTCAGCTATGACGAGCTTGGCGCGCTCGGTTAGGCCGTTCTCATCGACCCAAAGCATGCGCTGGTCGGGAACCAAGTAATATTCGATGAGCGCCTCCTTCTGCGCCTTGCGTGTGGCCGTGTCGCCGGATTTGGACGAGAGCAGGCCTTGAACGCCGATCCGCAACGCTTCTGCCTGGGTAATGAGATTGGCCGGCCCATCGGGTTCAGCCGCGTAGCCAGGCAGGCTGACGACCGCCGCCATAAGCAGCCCTAATCCGATTGCCCTCATAGTCGGCTCCCTGCAAAGCATGGCGCTGAGGCGCCGTCCCGTGATTATCCGGTAACACGAAAAGCGGCTCAAATTTTGGCTAATTAAGGCACGCGAATCCACAAAGTTCCAGGCCCCAAGCGGTCAAACTTCGTGGTTGCGGTAGAAAAGGCCGGTAAAACGTCGCTATCCGGCGCCTGCCACGTTGCGGTCGAAGGCGACGAACACCTTGTAGTCCTCGGGCCTTGTGCCCACCACGATGGGGAAGGCGATCTCCCTGACCATGGAAAAATAGCCGGCCGGGCTGTCCGGCGGGATGGTGGTGGTGACGTTCATTTTGTCGGTGGCGAGCGTGTTCTGCTGGGCGCCGGCGACCCGCACGCTCACCCCCAAGGTGACCGTGCCGGGCCCGCCCTTGGGTCCAAGCAGCACCCGCCCGGCGAAGCCGTATTTGACGATCACGCGATCCGAATAAAGCTGGCACTCCCGCGCCAGCTTGCTGATCTCGCCGCGATGCACGATCGAGTTCGCATCGCCCACATGGTCGGGCTGGTAGATGGTGAGCAGCCGGTCGCGCGGCCAGGCCACCACTTGGGGGCAGTGAGAGCTTGAGCCTCCGGGCAGATCGGTCCCGGTATCGGCCTTGGCGGTCTCGAGCAGCCTGTCTGGGGTCACCGCCGAGGCGGAGGTGTCCTCGCTCCCCGATTTGAACGGGTTGGAAAGCCTGGAGACGGCGCAACCCGAGGCGAAAATGGCGACGGCGATGAGCCCGATAAGGGCGCATGGGCACAGCCACCAAAGAGCGTCGGTACGCCTCACCTGACCCCGTCCTCGGCTTGACATGCCAGGCATCCCCGCCTGATATGCCGGGCTCGATCTAAAGAATTGCTTTGAAATCTCGCGAGTTGCCGGTTTTTGAGCTTTTGCGCGCCAAACTATCTGTAGTCCGCAGGCGCGACAAGGCCAGACTCGACCGGCCAGATTAACATTTCCTCCGGGACTCCGATGACCGGCACGATCAAGGCCAATGGGCGGCAATCCGACCGTCCTCCCCTCACCATTTATCTCGCCGCCCCGCGCGGCTTCTGCGCCGGCGTCGACCGCGCCATCCAGATCGTCGAGCTTGCGCTCGCCAAATACGGTGCGCCTGTCTATGTGCGCCATGCCATCGTGCATAACCGCTACGTGGTGGAGAGCCTCAAGGCCAAGGGCGCCGTTTTCGTCGAGGAATTGGACGAAATTCCGGATACCGGGGCGCCCATCGTATTCTCGGCCCATGGCGTGCCAAAAGCGGTGCCCGAGGCGGCGCGGGCGCGGAACCTCTTCGTTCTCGATGCCACCTGCCCGCTCGTGTCAAAGGTGCATGTCGAGGCCGAGCGCCAGTTCGGCGAAGGCCTCGAGATTCTCCTGATCGGGCATGCCGGCCATCCCGAGGTGGTCGGCACCACCGGCCAATTGCCGGAAGGCGCGGTGCATCTGATCGAGACGGCAGACGACGCGCGGGCCTTCATCCCGCGCGACCCCGACAAGCTCGCCGTGATCACCCAGACCACGCTTTCGGTGGATGACACCAAGGAGATCGTGAGCGTGCTCAAGGAGCGCTTCCCGCGCATGGTGACCCCGCGCAAGGACGACATCTGCTACGCCACGACCAACCGCCAGGAGTCGGTGAAGCGGATCGCGCCTGCTTGCGACCGCATGATCGTGGTGGGCTCGCCCAACAGCTCGAACTCGCTCCGTCTGGTCGAGGTCGCCGAGCGCGCCGGCTGCCCCTATGCCGTCTTGATCCAGCGCGCGGCCGAGATCGACTGGGATATCTTCAGCGGTATCAAACGGCTCGGCGTCACGGCGGGGGCCTCGGCGCCGGAGGTGCTGGTGGACGAGATCATCGACGCCTTCAAGGCGCGCTTCGAGGCGAAAGTCGAGACCGTCACCACGGCGGAAGAAAGCATCGCCTTCAAACTGCCGCGCGAGCTTCGAGAGATGCCGGCGCTCTAAATGGCCGTTTACACCGACGTCTCAGACGAAGAGCTCGAAGCCTTCATTGGAAGCTACGCCATCGGCGCGCTGACCTCTTTCAAAGGCATTGCCGAGGGCGTGGAGAACTCCAACTATCTGGTCCACACAGCGGGCGGCCCCTACATCCTCACGCTTTACGAAAAGCGGGTCAGTCCTGCCGACCTCCCCTATTTCCTGGCGCTGATGGAGCACTTGGCCGCGCGCGGCATCACCTGCCCGCTTCCGGTCCACGACCGCGAGGGCCGGACCTTGAAAGAGCTTGCTGGGCGGCCTGCGGCGCTTATCACCTTCCTCGAAGGCTTGTGGGTGCGGAGGCCCGGCATCGAGCATTGCGCGGGCCTTGGGCAAGCGCTCGGCCGCTTCCATCTGGCCGGCCAAGACTTCCCCATGCGCCGGGCGAACAGCCTGTCACTGCCCGGATGGCGGGCGCTGTTCGCTTCAATCGGCAGCGAGGCCGACCGGATCAAGCCCGGCCTTGCCGGGGTGATGGAGAAGGAGCTTCATCATCTCGAAGGCCATTGGCCGCAAGATTTGCCGCAAGGGGTCATTCATGCCGACCTCTTCCCCGACAATGTCTTCTTTCTCGGCGACAAGGTCTCGGGCCTGATCGACTTCTATTTCGCCTGCAACGATATGCTCGCTTACGACATCGCTGTCTGCCTCAATGCCTGGTGCTTCGAGACCGACGGCAGCTTCAATGTCACCAAGGCGCGGGGGCTGCTTCAGGCTTACGAAGCGGTGCGCCCCTTGACCAAGGCCGAGCTTCAATGGCTGCCGACGCTCGCACGCGGTGCGGCGCTCCGCTTCCTCCTGACCCGCACCTACGACTTGCTCAACACCGACGCAAACGCGCTGGTCAAGACCAAGGACCCCAACGAATATCTGCGCAAGCTCAGATTCCACCAGCGGGTGAAATCAACCCGCGACTACGGGCTCAAGGAGCATTGAGTATGGGGGAGCGGCCCAAGGTGGTCATTCATACCGATGGCGCCTGTTCCGGCAATCCAGGGCCGGGCGGCTGGGGCGTGATCCTCGAATCGGGCTCCCATCGCAAGGAGCTCAAAGGCGGAGAGGCCCTGACCACCAACAACCGCATGGAGCTGACCGCGGCCATCGAGGCGCTCGAGTCGCTGAAGGCGCCGTCCGAGGTCGATCTTTACACCGACTCGAATTATCTCCGCGGCGGCATCACGAGCTGGATCAAGAGCTGGAAGAAAAACGGCTGGCGCACGGCCGACCGGAAGCCGGTGAAGAACGCCGAACTGTGGGAGCGGCTGGAGAAGGCTTCCCTCCCCCACATTGTGCGTTGGCACTGGGTCAAAGGCCATGTCGGCCATGACGCGAACGAGCGCGCCGACGAACTCGCCCGCGACGGCATGGCGCCCTTCCTCCCCGCGCGCCGCTAACGCCAGTCTTGAAGGGCGCTGAGGGGCAGCTACGCCCGACAGTCAAAAGCCCCCTCACCCGGCTTGGACCTGAAGGTCCAAGCCGACCTCTCCCCTCAGGGGAGAGGATTGGAGTCTGCGGCAATGCTGCAATCCCGCTCGCCCCTCGGGGGAGAGGGCTTTCCGCCGCGATCTTGCGCGCGAAGCTTGCGCAAGTCGCATGGCGAAAAGGGTGAGGGGGCGGGACGGCCCGCGGGCCCTAGAGCTGCTCGAGGATTTTCGCGGCGGTGCTCTCCACGGCGACGCCGGGCGAGTCCTCGACATTGAGCGCTTTCACCACTCCGTCTTCGACCAGCGCCGCGTAGCGCTTGGAGCGGGTGCCGAGGCCAACCCCGCTCCCGTCAAAATCCATGCCGATCTTCTTGGTGAACTCGGCATTGCCGTCCGAAAGGAACAGCACCTTGCCCTTGCCGCCGGATTTTTCCTCCCAAGCGCCGAGCACGAAGGGGTCGTTCACGGCGACGCAGGCCACCGTGTCAATGCCATGCTTCTTGAACTCGTCGGCGCTCTCGATGAAGCCCGGAAGGTGCTTGAGATGACAGGTGGGGGTGAAGGCGCCGGGCACCGCGAACAGCACGACCTTCTTGCCGCCGAACACTTTGCCCGTGGTGATCTCCTTGATGCCGTCAGGGCCCATCACCCTGAAGGTGGCCTCGGGAAGACGGTCTCCTATCGCAATGGCCATCGGTACTCTCCCTGAACTCTCGTGTTGCCCGGCACCATACCGGCTTCGCTTATCATGGCCAAGGCGCGCCCTACTCGGCCTTCCACATGGTCTCGGTCGAGCCCTGCTCGGAGACAAGGGTCAGCGCCAAGGTCTTGCCCTTGATGGCGTCCGCTTCCGATGACGTGGCGAAGGTGACGGCAAAGCGCTGCCGGCCATCGGCAAGAGGACCGAGCGGCCTCGGCACCGGAACGAAGCTATCGCCGGCGTCGATGAAGAGATCGGTCCCGGTCGCATCGGGAGGAAAAGCGGCATCGACGACAAGCTCGGGCGCCTCGCCGTCGAGCCTCGCCTCGACGCCGCTCACTTCAGGCAAGACGCCCGATTTGGCCGGCTTCGGCACGCGCGTAAGGAAGGTCTCAAGCAGGAGCGCATCGCCCTTCCCCGCATCTGCGGCAAGCGCGAGGCCGAGAGTCACGTCGTTTGGAATGCAAAGGTCCTTGCAGAGGCCGTAGTCGAAGGCGAGCTTAAGCACGATCGGCTCGCCTTCTCTTTCGGGCGTGAGCCTGACCGGAAACACCACCTCGTCGTCATAGCCGATCGCCGTGCCGTTGGCGTCGGCAAAGCGGTGGGGCGCGGGATAGAGCACCTCGGCATGCTTCAAATTCTTCGATCCCGACCAGTCGAAGCTAGGCGGCACGCCGGAATCGCCAGGGTTCTTCCAATAGGTCTTCCAGCCGGAGTTCATGCGGAGTTGAACGCCGGCAAGAAGCGTGAACTTGCCGTCAAGATCGACCGTGCCCGACACGAGCCGCACCTTGGAATTACTCAAGTCGATCCAAGGAGACGCGCTCGCAACCGCGGCGAGAGCGGCGTTCGCGGCGGCAATGCCCACGATTGCGCTAACGGCGAGAGCAACGGGAAAGGGCGCGGCGACGCGCTGAAAAAAGGCAAGTTCCATCGTCATGTCCCAAGAAGCCAATTTCCGGGCGCAACTCTAGCGGCAGGAAGGGTGCGGCGCGACTTGCGGCAAAGATAAAAGTCTCACTCTTTCGTGAGGCGCAAGCGGCGAAAATGCCTCGCTCCGCGTTAATCGAGCAATGGCCCTTCCCAAGGCGTAGAACTGCTGTAGTCTGGAAGAATGCCAGCACGTAGCGCAAATACCCGGCCGCAACGCGAAGGCTATCTCGACGGCCAATTGCTCATCGCCATGCCGGCCATGGGCGATCCGCGCTTCGCGCGCGCCGTAATCTATATGTGCGCACACTCGGCCGATGGCGCCATGGGCATCATCATCAACCAGCGTGCGCCCAATATCGATTTCACCGAGCTGCTGGAGCAGCTCAACATCGTGCCGCCGCAAGACCGCATCAGGCTGCCCACCGGTCTGCATGCCATGGCCGTGCATCTCGGCGGTCCGGTCGAAACGGGGCGCGGCTTCGTGCTGCACAGCGCCGACTATTTCAAGGCCGAGAGCACGCTGCCCATCGACGAAAGCGTCTGTCTCACCGCGACCATCGATATCCTGCGCGATATCGCCAAGGGCACGGGCCCCGACAAGGCGCTGCTTGCGCTCGGCTATGCCGGCTGGGCGCCGGGCCAGCTTGAAAACGAGATCCACGCCAACGGCTGGCTCAATTGCCCGGCGGACCCGGAGTTGATCTTCGATCGCGAGGTCGATCGCAAATATTCGCGCGCCTTGAACAAGATCGGGATCGATCCGATCCGCCTCGTCAACGATTCAGGTCACGCCTGATTCAGAAATCAGAAGTCTGAAGTCAAAAGTCAGATGCCGATTCGGAAGGGCTACTTTCTGATTTCTGATTACTGGACCGTGCCGGGTCGGGGCAGAGCGGGCAGCGGCGCGGGGCCTCCCACCTGCACTTCCAACCCCTTCGGCGCCTGGGGCTCGGCCGGCGCGCGGGCGCGCTCGCGCTCGCGGCGCTTGCGGTGACTGGCGAGCGCGGCCAGCAGGCTCGCCACGTCCTTGGCCGCCATCGGCTCGCCGTAATAATAGCCCTGGCCGTATTCGCAGCCGATCGAGCGGAGATAGCTCGCGTCAGCCTGCGTCTCGACGCCTTCGGCCACCACCTCTTTTCCAAGCTCGTGCGCGAGCGCGATCACCGAGCGGAGGATGAGCGGGGTCGAGCCGTCGAGCCCGCTGTCGCGGACGAGGGAGCGGTCCACCTTGATGGTATCGCACGGGAAGCGGTGCAAATAGCTCAGCGAGCTATAGCCGGTGCCGAAGTCGTCAAGCGCGAGGCTCGCGCCGAAGGTCTTGAGCCAGGTGAGGATCTCGACCGCGCGCTCGGGATTCTCCATGACCAGCGACTCAGTGATCTCGAGTTTTAGCGTCCCCTTGGGCACCGCCTCGCGTGCGAGCATCAACCTGATCTCCTGCACCATGTCCTGGCGGAAGAGCTGGCGGCTCGACACATTGACGCTGACGAAGAGCGGATCGCGGTCACGCGGCAGCAATTTGTGCCAGCGTCCCGCCTCCTCGAGCGCCTGACCCAGGACATAGCTGCCGAGCTCGACGATGAGCCCGGACTCCTCGGCGAGCGGGATGAAGTCCTCGGCGCCGAGCCGTCCCCGCGTCGGATGGTCCCAGCGCAGCAGAGCCTCGAAGCCGGCAAGCTGGTTGGATGCGAGCCGGGTGATGGGCTGGTAGAGCACGGCGATCTGCTGCCGCTCGAGCGCCTTTCTCAGGTCGCTTTCGAGCGGAAGCTTGCTCTCGTCGTCGCCCCGCATGGCGGGATTGAAGATCTCGATGCGGTCGGCGCCGCCGCGCTTGGCTCTCAGCATGGCAAGCTCGCCTTCGCGCAGCATGTCCTGTGCTGTCGCCTGGGTCCCATCATGCACGACGATGCCGATCGAGGCGGTGAGGATGATCTCCTTGGCGCTGATCTTCATCGGCGTCCGCAGCGCGCGCCTGACCCGCTCGGCGAGCGTCGCCACATGATGCGGGTCGGACTCTGAGATCAGAAGGATGGCGAACTGATCGCCGCCGAGGCGGGCGAGCGTGTCCTGGGGATTGAGGTGACGGCTCAGCCTGCGGCCGAGCGTGAGCAGCATGCTGTCGCCGACGACGAGGCCGAAACTCTTGTTCACATTCTTGAAGCGGTCGATGTCGATGAAAAGTACGGTGGGACGGTTGGCCTGGCCCTCGCGGGCGCGGGTGATGCCCCCTTGCAGGCGATCCATGAACAGCTCGCGGTTGGGAAGGCCGGTAAGGCTGTCATGCACCGCGTCGTGGATCAGCCGCTCATAGGAGCGCTTCAGGTTGGTCACGTCGCGCAGCAAGCCGGTGCAGCGAAGGAGCCGCGCGTTCTCGCTCGGTGCGGCGTGCGCCCGGAGGTCATACCAAAGATAGGTGCCGTCGTGCCGTCGCAAGCGGAAATCGATCTGCAAGTCGCCGCCCTGCTTCTCCTGTAGCGACCACAGCATGAGCCGGAAGCGCTCGCGGTCGGAATTGTGCATGTGCTGAAGGAAGTCATCGACCGCCACGTTGAGGGCGCCAGGCTCGAGCCCAAGGTCCTGCTCCACCTCGTTCGCCACGGTGATCTGGTCCCTGCCGGCGTACCACTGGAAGACATGGGCGCCGGAGCCGTCCACGGCGAGCGACTTCATCTGCACGAGACTCGGCGGTCCCAAACTGAGCGGGGCGCCGCCCGAGCGGAAGGCGAATTGCGTCACGGTGAAGCCGAGCAGCACGAGAATCAGCACGAGGCCGGCGACAAGCCCCGAAACGACAAGGTCGCCGGACAGCTTGCCGAGCACGATCATGGCGGCGCCGAACAGCCATACGATGAGCAGCATCCAGCTTGGAATGAGTGAAAGCGCCCGGTCTTGGCCGCGCAGCGCAAAGTAGGCGATGAGGCCAGTTCCGACGCCGGCGATGGCCACGAGCGAGGCGCGCGCCAGGCCCGAGGCAAAGGCCGGGTCGACAATGGCGACGAGGATGAGTCCAAACTGAACCGCGATCCAGCCCCAGAACAAGGTCCTGATCCAACCGTGCCAAAGCCCGATGCGGAGGAAGGTGTAGAGGAAGAGCACTAAGCTCGCGGCGAGCCCCGCCTCGGCAGCCGCGCGGTAAAGCGCCGTGCGGTCGGGACCTACTGGGAAGATCTTGTTCCAGAAGCCGAAATCGACGCAGAAATAGGCGAGGGCCGCCCAGGCCACGAGCGCGGTCGCCGGGAAGATAGCCCGGTGGTTGGCGGCGAAAATCGCGGTGAGAAAGATGGCAAGCAGCCCGGTGATGCCGAGCAGCACGCCGTTGAACAACATGCGATCCTGCTGCTTGGCCTGATAGGCATTGGGGTCCCACAGATTGAGCCGCGGCACCTGCTGCGAGCTCATCTCGGCGGCGAAGGTGACGGTCTGGCCGGGCTCCAGGTTGAGCCGGAACATGTCGGCGCGGTCGCTCTTTAGCGTCTCGGGGCGGAAGCCGAGCGATGGGGTAACGGCGGCGATGCGGGGGGCATCGAGGATCGGCCAGAACACGCGCGAATCGGCGAGCGTATAGCGCGGCGCGACCAGCCAGCGCACGATGCGCTCGGAGGTCGGATTGGACAGGGCAAAGACGAGCCAGCCCGGATTGGTGCCGGGGATGGAGGCGGCGACCGCCATGCGGCCGATATAGCCGTCGGGGCCGGGCGCCGTCTCGATTTGCAGCCGGTCGCCGCGGCCTTCATAGAGCTCGCCCTTGGCGGTGATGTCGATCTTTTCCAGATTGGGCTCGACTTGGATCGCCTCGATGGCGTGCGCGAGGCTCGCCCACAGGAGGAGAACGGCAACAACGACGGCGCAAGCGAGCGCAGCCGTCCGCCCGCCTCGATGCCAGGAAGGCGCCGCTTCACCTCGTACTGAGGCGCTCAACTCCGCCATTCCTCCCCCGTCTTCCTTGCCGCTTGCGATGCGCGCGGCTTACCGGCGCGTATCGGTGTCAAGCAGCGCGTAAAGCAGATGGTCCTGCCAAACGCCGTTGATCCGCAAATAGCGACGCGCGAGTCCCTCGCGCTTGAAACCCGTCTTCTCCAGGAGTTTGATCGAGGCTGCATTGGTCGGCAGGCACGCCGCCTCCAGCCGGTGCAACTCCAGCGAATCGAACACGAACGGGATAACAGCGCGGATGGCAGCCGTCATATAGCCTTGGTGGGCGTATTTGGCGCCGATCCAATAGCCGAGCGTGCAGGACTGGGTCACGCCGCGACGCACGTTGCACAGCGTAAGGCCGCCGACCATCGCGCCGTTCGAGGCGGCGAAGATGAAAAGCGCATAGCCCACATCCTCGCGGAGATCGCGCAAATAGTGACGCACGCGCCGGCGAAACGAGGCACGGGAGAGTTCGTCGGAGGCCCATAGCGGCTCCCACGGGGTCAGAAACTCGCGGCTCGCAGCCCTGAGTTCAGCCCAGGCGGGGAAGTCGGACATCTGCGGCGTACGCAACATGACATGCTCGGACTCGATGACCGGCCCAAGATCGCTCGGGGATGCGGTTCGCAATAACGCCATGGCTTTACAGCATTCCTCTCAGGCGGCCCTGGTGGATGGAACGGTGAATTTTTCCGCCACCCGGTCGAATCTTGCAACATGAAGAATGGACCCAACCGTGGCAAGGCTGGCCGGCGAAGCCAACATGCGCTGAATCAAGGCTTGCAGGTCTTTGGCCTGGACGTTCTCCACCTTCTCGATCAGCTCCTCGGTGGACAGCGGGCGGCCATGGATCAGGATCTGGCGGGCGAGCTGCTCGGCGCGCGCGCTTGAGCTCTCGAGCCCGGCAAGCAGCCCCATCTTGAGCTGGGCCTTGACGCGGGCGATCTCGTCGGGGCGGAAGCCTTCCTCGGCAGCCTTGACCAGCTCGTCGCGGATCACCGCGAACAGCTCATGCGCGCGATCAGGGCCGCCAGCGGCGTGGATGGTGAACATGCCGCTGTCGGAAAGCCCGCTGGCGAAGGCATAGATGGCGTAGCACAGCCCGCGCCGCTCGCGCACTTCCTGGAAGAGCCGCGATGACATGCCGCCGCCAAGGGCGCCGGCGCAAATCTGCGCGGTGAAATAGTCGGCATGGCGGTAGGGCGTCCCCTCGAAGGCAAGCACGACATGGGTCTGCTCGAAGGGCTTCGCCGAGCGCCTGACGCCCCCTGAATATAGAGCACTTTCCGGTTCCGGCGCCGCGTCGGTATCGAAGGAGCCAAGCCAGCGCTCGGCCTCGGCGACGAGCGCCTTGTGATCGACGGCGCCGGCGGCCGCCAGCACCATGTTGGGGCCGTGATAATGGGTGGAAAGATAGGTGCCGAGATGGGCGCGCTTGAAGCGGCCCACGCTTTCCACCGTGCCGAGGATCGACCTGCCGACGGGCTGGTCGGGGAAGGCCGCTTCCTGCACCAGGTCGAAGGCGATGTCCTCGGGGGAGTCCATGGCGGCCGCGATCTCCTGCAGGATCACGTCGCGCTCGCGGGCAAGCTCGGTGCGATCGAAGCGCGGGGCTAGGATGATGTCGCTCACGATATCGAGCGCGAGCGGCATGTCCTTGCGCAGCACGCGCGCGTAATAGGCGGTGGAGTCGACGCCGGTCGCGGCATTGAGCTCGCCGCCGACCGCCTCGATCTCTTCGGCGATATCCTTGGCGCTCCGGCGCGCCGTCCCTTTAAAAGCCATATGCTCGAGGAAATGGGCGACGCCATGCTCGCCAAGCGCTTCGCTCCGGCTCCCGGCACCGATCCAGATGCCAAGGGAGACAGTCTCGACCTCGGCCATGGCGTGGCTGACCACCGTCAGGCCATTGGCTAGCTTTGACCGCTCAATGCTCACGCGCGCACCTCGGCCCGGCGCCCGCTTGAGGGCGCGCTCTTGCCCCGCGCGCGAGCGTGGGTTTCGATGAAGCTGGCAACGGCGCCCAATTCGTTGGGGAGGAAGGCGCAGCGCTCGTGCTGGCCGAGCCTTAGCCTTAAGCGCTCGGGCTGCTCGGGCACGCGGCCGCAAGCCCGCTCGACGGACTCGGGAAACTTGGCGGGATGGGCCGTGGACAGCACGACCATGGGTGCGGCTCCAAGGCCGCTCTCCGCCCGCGCCGCCGCCACGGCAACGGCGGTATGGGGATCGATAAGCATGCCCGTCTCGTCCAGGAGCCCGCGAATGGTCATCTCCGTCTCATGCTCGCCGATGGCATGGGCCGCGAACAGCTCACGCAAGCCGGCAAGCTCGGTCTCGTTCAGGCGGAAGGCCCCCGTCTTGCGCAGCTCCTCCATGAGCGCCCTCACCCGCGCGGAGTCGCGGCCGGCGAGCTCGAACAGAAGGCGCTCGAAATTGCTCGCAAGCTGGATGTCCATGCTCGGGCTAGAGGTGGCGATCACGCTTCTAGGCTCATAAACCCCGGAGCTTAGGGCGCGAACCAGAATGTCATTGAGGTTCGTGGCAATAACGAGGCGCGCGACCGGCAAGCCCATCGCGCGGGCGGCGTAACCAGCGAAAATATCACCGAAATTTCCAGTGGGCACGGTGAAGGCGACGGCCCGGTAGGGAGTGCCCAAGCTGACGCCCGCGGTGAAGTAGTAAGCGATCTGGGCGAGTATCCGCGCGAAGTTTATGGAGTTGATCCCGGTTAGCTCGAGCCGGTCTCTGAGAGACATGTCGCCGAACAGCGCCTTCACGATGTTCTGGCAGTCGTCGAAGGTGCCTTCGACGGCGATGTTGTGGACGTTCTCTTCGCTGGCGGTCGTCATCTGGCGCCGCTGCACGTCGCTGATGCGCCCCTTCGGATGCAGAATGAAAATGTCGATCGCCTCGAGCCCGCGAAACGCCTCGATGGCCGCAGCGCCGGTATCGCCCGACGTCGCCCCGATCACCGTCGCACGCGCACCTTTCCGTAAGAGCGCACGATTCATCAGCCGCGCCACAACCTGCATGGCGAGGTCCTTGAAGGCGAGCGTCGGCCCGTGAAACAGCTCGAGGATGAAGGTGTTCGGCGCGATCTGCCGCAACGGCGCGACCGCAGGGTGATGGAAGCTGCCATAAGCCTCCTCCAACACGGTTTCGAGGTCGGCAAGGCAGGGATCGCCTTCGAGATAGGGACGCATGACGCGATAGGCGGCGTCGGCATAGTCGAGGCCGGCCAGCCCGGCGATCGCGTCGGGCTGAAGCTTGGGCCAGGCTTCCGGCAGGTAAAGTCCGCCGTCGCGGGCAAGCGCGGCCAGGAGCGCGCCTTCAAAGGAAAGCGCCGGCGCTTCGCCGCGCGTTGAGACAAACTTCAAGACAGGCCTCTTTGGGCAAGAAATGGGGGCTTTGTCGTGGGTGACCCTAGCGGGCGGCGACTTCGCCCGCAACAGGACCAAGGCCTTATTCTAAGGGAGTCCGCGCCGCTAGAGGCTCCGCACGTAAAGGCCATAAACGATGAGGAGACAAGCGCCCAAGAGGAACCAGGTGATGGCGTATTGCAGATGGTTATTGGTGATCTCCAGCCGCGTCTGACCGCCTTCAGGCCAGAAGCCGGGGACCTCGCTCTTATCGGCCTCGAGGAAGAACGGCGCCACATCGATCGTGCCGGCTGGGAACATCGACCGCGCCATGCCGCCGAGATCGCGCCAGAACCAGCGATTGACCTTGGGCTCGTTGTCGGGCGTGAAGAGAGTTTGGGTTTCCGGGGACCGCGCGATCCCAGTGACGGTAACCACGTTCTCGACCTGTCCGGGGGCGCGGGCGGAGGGGTCTTTCAGCTCGTCAGGGACGAAGCCGCGATCGACAAGGACGATGTCGCCATCTT
>Ga0209887_1000334_pt1 | contig 14110 bp, 11 predicted proteins | sample GWRWN1_30_40_FD_187230 | JGI IMG/M metagenome (GOLD analysis project Ga0209887, IMG submission 187230) | Riverbed sediment microbial communities from areas with no vegetation in Columbia River, Washington, USA - GW-RW N1_30_40 (SPAdes)... | ecosystem: Environmental > Aquatic > Freshwater > River...
GGGGCTTCATCACCCGTTCAGGCCCTTTCGCGATTCTGACGAATCGCGAAAGGAGCCCGAAGGGGTCCCCTGTGCGCCCCGGGCCGGGAGGCGCCGCCGGCGCCACCCGCGGACCTACGCAGCCCAGCGCGGCACAGGAATCGCCGATTGGGGCTGACCTCGCTGACGTCGGCCGGAAGCCATTCACACCCTTCGTGACGCGCGCCACGCACGGATGTGATCCCCGTGCTCCCTGTAGTGGTGGGCGCTGTTCAGGTCGACGATCTTGTAGGCCGTCTTGTCCGGCTGGAACCTGGCCTCGGGGACGGCGTCTGCGGCTTTCATGAAGTAGGCGTGCGACTTGTCGAGCTCCAGCAGCGCGTCGGTCACCTCGGTCTCCCGCATGGCCGCGACGAACTTCGCGTTCCAGGCGTCTACGTCGTCGTAGCTGACGCTCTCGGGAAGGGGCCGCTCGCCCCGGGCGATGCGCTCGAGCGCCGGTCCCATCTCGCGATGCCACCCGACGATATGGGCGACGATGTCTTTGACGCTCCAGGTGCCGAGCCACGCCTCGACGAGGTGCTCCTCGTTGAGGCCATCGAGCGCCTCGTGGAAGGCCATGTACTCCTGCACCGCGCGGACTAGCAGCTCTTGTTTGTGGCTCACGGTCCTCCCCTTCCCGACCTCCGCCGGGTTGGCCAGACCGCTTTCTCGAGTGCCGGCATGCCGACTCGGCCTCGGCGCTCGTCGCTGGCCAGCCTTCCATTGGCTTCCCGGTTCGGCTTCTCCACGTTCCGGTAGATCCTTCGTCGCTCAGGGTTCGACTCCCCGGGATTATCTCAGGCTCGATCTCTTTCGGGCAAGGGAGGACCGCTTCGTTCGCGCGAGACGGTGTCGGCAGCGCGCTGTCCTCCTCCAGGCGGCAGTGAGGAGCGAGGCAAGAAGGATTGCGGTACACTCGACTCCATGGGAGCGAACCCGAACGAACCGACGCCTCTGCCCGATCCCGCGAACCTGGCTTTCGTCGAGGACCTGTACCTGGAGTTCCTGCGCGACCCGGCCACAGTCGCGCCGGAATGGCGCCACTACTTCGAGGGCTTCGCGAGCGAGGGCGGCTCCCGCGAGGGGCTCCGGCGCGGCCCCTCCTTCCGGCCGAAGAGCCTCTTCAACCCATCGGGGGCGAACGGCCGCGACGCCGTCCCGCTGGCGGCAACGAGTGCCGCGGCCCTCCAGGACCGGGTGGACCAGCTGATCCGCTCCTACCTGGTGCGGGGCCACATGATCGCGCGCATCGACCCTCTGGATCTTCCCAGGCCGCACCAGCCCGAGCTGGATCCGGAGTTCTATGGCTTCAGCGCGGCCGACCTGGAGCGGCGATTCTCGACGCACCGGATCCCCGGCGCCGCGTTCCTGACGCTGCGCCAGATCCTGGAGCGCTTGCGGACCACCTACTGCCGCTCCATCGGCGTGCAGTTCATGCACATCGACGACCTGGAGCGGCGAACGTGGCTGCGGGAGCGGATGGAAGGCACGGAGAACCGGGTCGAGCTTGCGCGGGAGGAGCAGATCCGGATCCTGACCCGGCTCACGGACGCGGTGATCCTGGAAGAGTTCATCCAGCAGAAATACCCCGGCGCGAAGAGCTTCTCCCTCGAGGGCGCGGAGAGCCTGATCCCGCTCCTCGACCTCGCCATCGAGACCGCAGGCGAGCAAGGCGTGGAGGAGATCGTGTTGGCCATGGCCCACCGGGGCCGCCTGAACGTCCTCGCGAACATTGTGGGCAAGAGGCCGCGCGAGATCTTCCGCGAGTTCGAGGACAAGGATCCCGAGCGGCTCCAGGGGCGGGGAGACGTCAAGTATCACCTGGGTTACAGCACGGACTGGGTCACGGCCTCGGGCCGGCAGGTCCACCTGTCCCTCTGCTTCAACCCGAGCCACCTCGAGTTCGTGGACCCCGTGGCGCTCGGACGCATGCGGGCCAAACAAGACCGAGTCGGCGACGGGGCCCGCGTCCGAGGCATGGTCCTCATGATCCATGGGGACGCCGCGTTCGCGGGCGAGGGCGTCATTCAGGAGTCTCTCAACCTGAGCAACCTCGAGGGCTACACGACAGGAGGGACCCTTCACGTGGTCGTCAACAACCAGCTCGGCTTCACGACGTCGCCGGCTGAGGGACGATCGTCCCCTTACGCGACCGACGTGGCCAAGATGCTGCAGATCCCGATCTTCCACGTGAACGGCGAGGATCCCGAGGCGGTCGCTCAGGTGGTGCGGCTCTCCATGGACTTCCGTCGAGCCTTCCGGAGCGACGTGATCATCGACATGTACTGCTTCCGTCGGCGGGGCCACAGCGAAGGGGACGAGCCTTCCTTCACCCAGCCGCTCATGTACCGCGTGATCGAGACGCGCGAGCCCGTGCGCGAGAGCTATCTCGAGCATCTTCTCAAGCTTGGTGAGCTAAACCGCGAGGAAGCAGACCAAATTGCTGTCGAGCGACGCGAACAGCTCGAGCGGGACCTCGCCGCGGCGCGGAGCGCGGACTATGTTGCCCAGCAGGAGGTGCCCTCCGGTATCTGGCGGGGATACCACGGTGGCCCGGAGAAGGACGCGGCCGACATCAGGACCGGGGTGGCGCAGCGCCGGCTGTCGGAGCTGATCGAGGCCCTCACGCGCCTACCCGAGGACTTCCACCCTCATCCCAAGATCGAGCGAGGGCTCGCGGTGCGGCGCGAGATGGCGCGGGGCCGGCGCCCTATCGACTGGTCCACCGCGGAGGCGCTAGCGTTCGCCACGCTCGCGGTGGAAGGGCACCGGGTGCGCCTGAGCGGGCAGGACACCGTCCGGGGCACCTTCAGTCAGAGGCACGCGGCCCTGCATGACGGGGAGAACGGCAAGAGCTACATCCCGCTCCAGCACCTCATGCCGGATCAGGCGCCGGTCGAGGTCTATAACAGCCCCCTGTCGGAAGTGGGTGTGCTGGGCTTCGAGTACGGCTACAGCCTCGACTGCCCGGATGGGATCGTCCTCTGGGAAGCGCAGTTCGGGGACTTCGTCAACGCCGCCCAGGTCATCATCGACCAGTTCCTGGTCAGCGCCGAGGAGAAGTGGCACCGGCTGAGCGGGCTCGTACTCCTCTTGCCCCACGGGTTCGAGGGCATGGGTCCCGAGCATTCGAGCGCTCGCCTCGAGCGCTTCCTGGAGCTCGCCGTCGACGACAACATCCAGGTGGTCAACCCGACGACGCCGGCGCAGTACTTCCACGTGCTCAGGCGTCAGGTCCTCCGGAAGTGGCGCAAGCCGCTGGTCGTCATGACTCCGAAGAGCCTTCTGCGCCACCCGAAAGTCGTGTCGGGTCTCGATGACCTCGAGAAGGGGGGCTTCCGGCGCATCCTGCCCGACCCGGAGACGCCGTCGGGGCAGGTCAAGCGCGTCCTCCTCTGCAGCGGCAAGATCTACTACGATCTCCTCGCGATGCGGGAGGAGCTCAGGCGTACCGACGTGGCGATCCTGAGGCTGGAGCAGCTCTACCCGTTGCAGGATGATCACCTGCGCGAGGCGCTCGAGGCCTATGCCCCCAAGACACCGGTCTTCTGGGTCCAGGAGGAGCCGGCGAACATGGGGGCATGGCGCTACCTGCTCGCTCGGTTCGGGAGCATGCTGCCGGGCAGGATGCCTTTCTCGGGCCTCTGCCGGCCCGCCTCGGCGAGTCCCGCCGCGGGCTCGGCCGCGCTCCACAAGGTGGAGCAGAAGCAGCTCATCGAGGAGGCGTTCCATGCCGGTTGAGCTCAAGGTTCCGGCCGTCGGGGAATCGATCACGGAAGTCCAGATCGGTGCCTGGCTCAAATCGGCGGGCGAGACGGTCCGCCGGGACGAACCCGTGGTCCTGCTGGAGACCGATAAGGCGACGCTGGAGCTGCCCTCGCCCGTGTCCGGTGTCCTCGCGAAGACCCTCAAGAAGCCGGGGGAGATGGCCAAGGTCGGCGAGGTGATTGCGTACCTGGAGGAGGCCACCGTCGGTGGCGCACAGGCAGCCGAGGCTTCCCCGGCGAATGGCGGCAAGGGCCGGAAGGCCGCGGCGCCGGCGCGTGACGACAAGAGCCCCCCCCGCACCGAGGTCAGGGTCGAACAGTCGCAGGGTGACGCGGAGAGGGAGCGAAGGCAGGCGGTCATCCCAAGCCCGGAGGGAACGCGTGTCACCCCCGCGGCGCGGCGGCTGCTCGCCGAGCACGGTGTGAGAGCCGAGCAGGTGACTCCGACCGGCCCGGGCGGGAGGCTCCTCAAGGAGGATGTCCTCCGCCACCTGGAAGACGACGGGTCCACGGCGGAACCCAGCGCTCTTCGGGCGGCTGCGCCTCCGGAGGCGACCGCCGCGCCGCAGGAGCCCGCCGGGGCGCGGACGGCGGCCGACCGGGAGGAGGAAGTGGTCGCCATGAGCATGCTGCGGCGCCGCGTCGCCGAGCGGCTCGTCCAAGCGCAGCAGACCGCTGCCCTGCTCACTACCTTCAACGAGATCGACATGTCCGCCGTCATCGCGCTGCGACGCACGCATCAGGAAGCGTTCCAGCAGCGATACCAGGTGAAGCTCGGCTTCATGTCCTTCTTCGTGAAGGCGGCGATCGAGGCCCTCAAGCTAACCCCGGGAGTCAACGCCGAGATCCGCGGGACCGACATCGTCTACCGCAACTACTACGACATCGGTGTCGCGGTCGGCGGCGGGAGGGGGCTCGTGGTGCCCGTGCTCCGGAACGCCGAGCGGATGAGCTTTGCCGAGATCGAGATCGCCATCGGTGACTTCGCCCGACGCGCGCAGGCCAACCGGCTCGCGCTGGAGGAGCTCCAGGGCGGAACGTTCACGATCTCCAACGGCGGCGTTTACGGCTCGCTTCTCTCCACTCCCATCGTGAACCCGCCCCAGAGCGGGATCCTGGGACTCCACGCGGTCCAGGACCGCCCCGTGGCCAGGGACGGGCAGGTCGTGATCCGGCCCATGATGTACGTGGCCCTCACCTACGACCACCGGATCGTGGACGGTCGGGAAGCCGTGACCTTCCTCAAGCACGTCAAGGAGTGCATCGAGGAGCCGTCCCGCATCCTCCTCGAGATCTAGGGCTGGGTGAGGGTAGCCGCGCCCCGTTCACCGCGCCCCCGCTGGCCTTCGTAAGCGGACCGCGTAGACTAAAGCCCGTCGCCGCCGGTGGCATGAAAACGCGCGGTGAAGGAGTTCAGGGATGGCAGCTCAGAAGCATGATCTGGTGGTGATCGGGGCGGGGCCGGGGGGATACGTGGCCGCGATCCGCGCTGCTCAGCTCGGGATGAACGTGGCCTGCGTCGAGAAGGAGAAGGCGCTCGGCGGGACCTGCCTTCGGGTGGGCTGCATCCCGAGCAAGGCGCTCCTCGAGTCGAGCGAGCTCTTCGCCGAAGCCCAGGAGCGGTTCGGGGCCCACGGCATCCGCGTGCGAGGCTTGGAGCTCGACCTCGACGGCATGCTGCGCCGGAAGGACGAGACGGTGCAGGGGCTGACGCGGGGAATCGAAGGGCTCTTCCGGAAGCACAAGGTCGTCCGCTATGAAGGGCACGGGCGGATCATGGGTCCGGGCCGTGTCGTCGTCGAGAACAGCAGGGAAGCCGCGGAGCTCAAGGCCGGTCGCATCCTGATCGCGACGGGAAGCACGTCCGCGCCCCTTGCCGGGGTCGAGCTGGACGGGGACCGTATCGGGACGAGCACCGAGGCCCTGAGCTACCCGAAGGTGCCCCGCCACCTCGTCGTTATCGGCGCGGGCTACATCGGGCTCGAGCTGGGCTCGGTATGGAGGCGTCTGGGCGCGAAGGTCACCGTGGTCGAGTACCTGGACCGCGTCCTGCCGGGGATGGATGCGGAGGTGGCGGCCGAGGCGAAGAAGATCCTCGAGAAGCAGGGCCTCGAGTTCCGGCTCGGAAGCCGGGTAATCGGAGCGGGCGTCGAGCGCGACAAGTGCGTGGTCGAGTGCGAAGGCGCCGACCCCATCCGCTGCGACCGGGTCCTGGTGGCCGTGGGGCGCTCCCCCATGACTGACGGCCTTGGGCTGGACGCGGCCGGGATCAAGACCGACGATAAGGGTCGGATCCCCGTGAACGAGCGCTTCGCGACGGTAGCCGAGGGGATTTACGCGATTGGTGACGTGATCCGCGGTCCCATGCTGGCCCACAAGGCGGAGGAGGAGGGGATCGCCTGCGTCGAGCGCCTCGCCGGAGGCTACGGCCACGTCAACTATGACGCCATCCCTGGCGTGGTCTACACATCTCCCGAGATCGCCTCCGTCGGAAAGACGGAAGAAGAGCTCCAGGAGGCCGGGATCGAGTATCGGAAAGGTGTGTTCCCCTTCCTGGCCAACGGCCGTGCCCGGGCCTTGGGGCGCACGGAGGGGCGGATCAAGGTGCTCGCCCACAAGAAGACCGACCGGCTCCTGGGCGTGCACATGCTGGGACCGAGGGCCGGCGACCTCGTCGCCGAGGCGGTCACCGCGATCGAGCTCGGCGCGAGTAGCGAGGATATAGCCCGCACCTGCCACGCTCACCCCACCCTGGCGGAGGCTTTCAAGGAAGCGGCGCTCGCGGTGGACGGGCGGGCCCTGCACATCTGAGGGGGAGGCCGCGATGCTGAGCCTGAACTCCGAGGCGCCGGCGTTCTCGCTCGAGGGCGTGCAGGGCGGCCAAGTCCGCCGGTTCAGCCTGAGCGATTCGCGTGGTCGATGGGTGACCCTCTTCTTCTATCCCGCCGACTTCACTTTTGTCTGCCCGACCGAGATCCGGGGATTTCAGAAGCGCGTGAGCGAGTTCGAGCAGCGCAAGTGCGACATCTTTGCCATCAGTGTGGATGACGTGGCCAGCCATCGGTTGTGGGCCGAGGAGCTAGGCGGTGTGTCCTTCCCGCTGATCAGCGACCCGACGCGCGAGACGTGCCGGGCGTATGGAGTCCTCAATGAGGCCGACGGCCGGGCCTTCCGGGCCACGTTCCTCGTCTCGCCCGAGGGGAAGATCGCCCACATTCTCGTCAGCCCGATGAACGTAGGCCGCAGCGTGGGTGAGACGTTCCGGGTGCTGGAGGCGCTGCAGACTGGCCAGCTCTGTCCCGCGGATTGGAGACCGGGCGAGCCGACGCTCGATCCCGATCTCAAGTACTGAGTCAGCGATCCGGATGCTCCATGGACCGGCTCACGGACAAGAAGAAGGCGCTGGAGCGGAAGATCCGGGCACGGGAGTTCGTCTTCGGGATCCAGGATGGGCTCCTCAGCACCGTGGGTCTCCTGAGCGGGGTGTCGGTGGCCACGCAAAGCAGGCTGACGGTCGTGATCACGGGTATCGCGGCGGCCGTCACGGGGGGAGTGTCCATGGCGACCGGATCGTACCTGGCGTCGCGCACCGAGAAAGAGATCTTCGAGAAGGAGCTACTGGATCAGGAGCGTTTGGCCGCCGACCAGCCCCACCTGGCGCGAGAGGCGCTCCTGGAGTCGCTGGTGACGGAAGGTCTCGATCGCCCCTCGGCGTACCGCGTGGTGAAGCTCATGTCCCGGCACCAGGAGCTCCTGCTCCGGACGGTCCAGGAGAAAGTCCTAGGGCTGGGCTCCGCTGACATCTCGCAGCCGGTCAAGGCTGGCGTGGTGATGCTCCTCTCGTTCATGATTGGGGCTGCCATCCCGCTCGCTCCCTTTCTCCTGTCCTGGGGCCGCCTTGCGCTGCCCCTGTCCTGGGTGCTCTCGGTATCCGTGCTGCTCGCCGTTGGCCTGTTCAAGGGAATGCTGACGGGCCGGCCGATCCTGAGGTCCGGCCTCGAGTTTGCGGGGGTGGCTCTGGGGTCGGCGCTGGTCGGTTGGCTCCTTGGAACGCTGTTCGATCGCTTCCTGGTCTGACGCGCGGAGGCGCGATTTTCCCTTGTGCTCCTCCCCACGCGTGCTAGGCTGGGACTTGGCCTTGGCGGTGGGGTTCGGGGTCGGAGAACCTGAAGGTCAGGCCGACAGGGCGTGCCGGCGGGGGCGGTGGCGGTCGCCCCTGGACGCTGGAAGCATTCCGGCACAGCAGCAACCCGGCCCACGGGCACCGAAGAGCCGCGGGCTCCTCGGTGCCCGTGCCGCTCTCACCTCACCGTCGTCCCCTCCTTGTGGCGTCCCGAAGCCGGAGCCCTCGTCGTCACGCGCGAACGTGCAACGCGGAGACGGGTCGAGGGTGCGCCGGAAGTGTGAAACATGCCATCCCGGATTGAAGACTACGCGCTGATCGGCGATTGTGAGACGGCGGCTCTTGTCGGGCGCGACGGCTCGATCGACTGGTTGTGTTTCCCGCGCTTCGATTCCCCGGCCTGTTTTGCGGCCCTGCTGGGGACCCCGGAACACGGACGCTGGCTGCTCGCCCCGGCCGGGAACAGCCGACGCGTCCGGCGTCGGTACCGGGAAGGCACGCTCGTCCTCGAGACCGAGTACGAGACCGACAGCGGCGTGGTCGCGCTGGCCGACTGCATGCCGCCGCGCACGAAGGCACCCGATGTCATACGCCTGGTCGAGGGGAAGCGCGGCCAAGTCGCGATGCGCATGGAACTCATCATCCGTCTGGACTATGGGTCGTTGATTCCTTGGGTGCGTCGCATCGACCACGGGCTCCTGGCGATCGCGGGTCCCGACGCGGTGCGCCTGCGCACGCCCGTTGACCTGCGGGGGGAGAACTTCCGAACCGTCGCGGAGTTCACCGTGTCGGCGGGCCAGCGTGTGCCCTTCGCGCTGACGTGGTATCCGTCGCACCTCCCACCACCGCCGGACGCGGACCCGGCGAACGAGATCCACGCGACCGAACGCTGGTGGCGCGAGTGGTCGAGCCGCTGCACGTACGACGGCGAGTGGCGTGAGGCCGTGGTCCGCTCGTTCATCACGCTCAAAGCCCTGACGTATGCGCCCACGGGCGGCCTGGTGGCGGCCGTAACCACCTCGCTCCCGGAGCGACTCGGCGGCGTGCGGAATTGGGACTATCGCTACTGCTGGCTGCGCGATGCGACGTTCGCGCTGTACGCGCTGATGACGGGTGGGTACGTGGAAGAAGCTCGAGCGTGGCGGCAGTGGCTTCTCCGAGCCGTCGCCGGAAAGCCTTCGCAGGTCCAGATCCTGTACGGGATGGCGGGAGAGCGGCACCTGCCCGAGCTCGAGCTGGACTGGCTGCCAGGCTACGAGGGCGCGTCGCCTGTCCGGGTGGGCAATGCCGCGTGTACCCAGTTCCAGCTGGATGTGTTCGGTGAGGTCATGGACGCGCTGTATTGTGCTCGACGTGTCGGGCTGGAGGAGGACGAGAACGCCTGGCGTGTCCAGAACGCGCTCATGGACTTCCTCGAATCGGCCTGGGAACGCCCGGATGAAGGTATCTGGGAGGTCCGGGGGCCGCGTCGGCAGTTCACTCACTCCAAGGTCATGGCGTGGGTGGCTCTGGACCGCGCGGTCAAAGCCGTCGAGCGCTTCAAGCTTGACGGCCCCGTCGAACGTTGGCGTGGCGTCCGGGAGACGATTCACGCCGAGGTCTGCGAGAGAGGCTTCGACCCGGGACTCGACTCGTTCGTGCAGTTCTACGGCTCGAAGCACGTGGACGCAAGCCTCTTGATGATCCCGCTTGTCGGCTTCTTGCCGGCCACCGACCCCCGTATGCGCGGCACGGTGAAGGCGATCCGGGAGCGATTGGTGACCGACGGGTTCGTCGCCCGATACAGAACGACGCCGGATATCGACGGCTTGCCGCCGGGTGAGGGGGCCTTCCTTGCCTGCACGTTCTGGCTTGCGGACAACCTCGCCTTGCAGGGTCGCTACAGCGAGGCGCGCGACATTCTCTCGCGCCTCCTTGACATCCGGAACGACGTCGGTCTCTTGTCCGAACAGTACGATCCTGCCGCGCGTCGCCTTGTAGGCAACTTCCCGCAGGCCTTCTCCCATGTGGGGCTGATCAATACGGCCCGGAACCTCACGCGTCGGGGCGGCCCGGCCGAACAGCGTACCCAGGGTTAGTCCGGACGTGCCAGGAGGAAAAAGCGTGAGCGATGTGCTGACGGTAGTTGCGAAGATCTACCCGAGGGCGGGGAAAGAGACCGAGGTGCAGGCGATCCTGGTCAAGATGGCCGACGCGGTGCGAAAGGCCGAGCCGGACTGCCTGATCTACCGGCCGCACCGGCTGACAGGCGAGCCGATCGTCTTCCTGTTCTACGAGCAGTACCGCTCGGACGCGGCGTTCGAGTTTCACCGCACGGCGCCGCACCTCGCCGCCTTCCGGGCGCAGCTGAAGGAGCTCCTCGAGAAGCCGACCGAGATCGAGCTCTACCGCTCCCTCACCGACTGAGACATGCTCGGGTGGCGGAATGATCTGGAGCCCTGACGCCGAGACGTTGCCGCGCTCCCGGATGGCGGCTCTCCAGCTCGAGCGGCTCCGCGAGAGCCTCCGCTGGGCATCCTCGCGCGTGCCCTTCTACCGGGAGAGCTTCGCCGTGGCCGGAGTCGCGCCCGAGTCCATCCGCGACCTCGCGGACCTGGCTGGGATTCCCTTCACCCGGAAGACCGATCTCCGTGAGCACTACCCCTTCGGGCTCTTCGCGGTGCCCCGGACGGAGCTCGTGCGAATCCACGCCTCGTCGGGAACCAAGGGGAAGCCCACTGTCGTCGGCTACACTCGAAGCGACCTCCAGGTGTGGCGCGAAGTGATGGCCCGGTCCCTCGCCGCCGCGGGCGCCGAGCCCGGCCACATGCTCCACATCGCGTACGGCTACGGGCTGTTCACCGGCGGCCTCGGCTTCCACGACGGCGCGGAGCACATGGGCCTGACGGTCGTGCCGGTCTCGTCGGGGAACACGCTCCGGCAGCTCCTCCTTCTGCAGGATCTCCGGCCCCAGGGGCTCGCCTGCACGCCGTCCTTCGCCCTCCACATCGGCGAGAGCCTTAGGGAGCAGGGGGCCGACCCTCGCGCCGTGGGGCTCAGGTACGGCCTCTTCGGGGCCGAGCCGTGGACGGAGGGGCTGCGCCGCCAGATCGAGGCGCTGCTGGGGCTCAGGGCCGTCGACTTCTACGGGCTCTCCGAGATCATCGGCCCGGGGGTCTCGGTCGAGTGCGCCGAGGTCCGGCGCGGGCTCCACGTCAACGAGGACCACTTCCTCCCCGAGATCGTCGATTCGGCGGGGGGCCCGCTCGCGCCCGGGACGGAGGGGGAGCTGGTCGTCACGACGCTCACCAAGGAGGCGTTGCCGGTGATCCGCTACCGGACGGGTGACGTCACGAGCCTCGACCCTGAGCCGTGTTCCTGCGGGCGAACGACGGTCCGCATGGCACGGATCAAGGGGCGGACGGACGACATGCTCATCATCCGGGGCGTGAACGTCTACCCGTCCCAGGTGGAGGCAGCGCTCCTCGATCTTCCCGATCTCGCCCCGCACTATCAGCTCGTCGTGGACCGCACCCAGGCCTTCCCACGTCTCGAAGTCCATGTCGAGCCCGCGGAGGAGCTGGTCCGACACTGGGGGCGCTTCGAGGCCACGCATCCCGCACTGGCCGCCTTGCGCCAACGGATCGCCGACCGCCTGCGGGCCACGCTGGCCCTGAATCCGGACATCGTCATCGCGCCCCCGAAGACGCTTCCCCGGAGCGAGGGGAAGGCGGTGCGAGTCGTCGAGAAGACATGAGCGATGGCGGCTACCGGCTGGTCCGTGGGCTCGCCCGGCTGCTCCTCGCGCTCTTCTACCGCCGCGTGGAGGTGATCGGGCTCGAGCACGTTCCCGCGAGCGGCCCGCTGATCGTGGCGGCGAACCACCAGAACGCGCTCGTGGACCCGATGCTGCTCCTGGCGACCATCCCCCGGCAGCTCCGGCCGCTCGCCAAGGCGCCGCTCTTCCGCCATCCGCTGATCGGTCCGTTCCTTCGGCTCGCGGGCGCCCTCCCGGTGCACCGGCGCCAGGACTCGGGCAGCGATCCGGCCCAGAACACGGCGATGTTCCGAGCCGTGGCAGCCACGCTGAACGCCGGCGGCGCCATCCTCATCTTCCCGGAGGGCGTGAGCCAGCCCGAGCCGGCGCTCATGCCCCTCCGCTCGGGCGTCGCGCGCGTGCTGCTCGACGCCGAGACCGCCTCCGGTGGAGCCCTGGGCGTGACGCTCCTGCCGGTGGGACTCGTCTTCCACGAACCCGGGACGTTCCGCGCCGGATGGGCACTGGCGCTGGTGGGCGACCCCGTCCCGACCAGGGACTGTCTCGATCTGGCTCGCGTCGCGCCGGAGGCCGCGGTGCGTCAGCTCAGGAGCCGGCTGGCGGAGACGCTCCGCGGGTTGATGATCGAGGTCGAAGATCAGCGGACATTCCGGCTGCTCCGGGTAGTGGAGAGGATCTGGCGGGAGGAATCAGCAGAACCCGGGGGCGACGCGGCGACCCGCACCGCGTGGCTTCAGGGCTCGGCGCGCGCGTATCGGTACTTGATGTCGCGGGACCCCGCGCGAGTCGAGCGACTCCGGCGCGAGGTGGAACGGTACGCAGCGGACCTGGAGATGGGCGGCCTCGCCGGGCGAGAGCTCGCGCGAACGTATCCGCCCGGGGTTGTCTGGCGCTATGCGCTTCGCGAAGGGCTGTCCCTTCTCGTCGGTCTGCCGCTGGCCCTCTGGGGGATCGCCAACCACGCGATCCCGTACCAGCTCACGGCCCTCGCGGCGCGGGTGGCCCGCCCCTCCTTCGATACCGAGGCGACCTTCAAGCTCGTCGCCGGCCTCGTGCTCTACCCGCTCTGCTGGATCGGTGAGGGATGGCTCGCGTGGCGGCTCGGTGGAGCCTCGTGGCTCACCGTGTTCCTCGTCTCGCTCGGGCCCACGGCCTTCTTCGCCCTCACCTGGCGCGTGCGGCTCGACCGGGTCCGCCGGGACACCCGCGGGTTCCTGGGGTTTCTGCGGGACCGGGACCTCTTTCGCCGCCTCCTCGCGCGGCGGCGCGCGCTCATGGAGGAGCTCAGGGCGCTGGCCCGCCTGGTGCCCGCGGCGGTGCTCGTGGGGGAGCCCGACGCGGACTCCGAACCTGTCACTCCGAAGGGGCCGGGCTGAGCGCAAGGGTGTTGGCCGATCGTGGCCCCCAGCGGGTCGTCATCACGGGCGCGTCGGGACTCGTGGGCTCGAGCCTTGCGGGCTTCCTCGCGACCCGCGGTCATCGCGTCGATGGCCTGGTCCGGCGCCCGCCGGAAGCCGGCAGCACGGACATCCGGTGGGATCCTGCCACGGGCACGATCGATGCGGCCGCCCTGGAAGGCGCCGATGCCGTCGTCCACCTCGCCGGCGAGAGTATCGCCGCCGGTCGCTGGACGCCCGCTCACAAGCGAGTGGTCCTCCGAAGCCGGACTGACGGGACGCGGCTCCTCGCCGAGACCCTGGCGCGGCTGCGCCGGCCACCCAGGGTCCTCATCTCGGCGTCGGCCGTCGGCTATTACGGCGATCGCGGCGCCGAACCGCTGTCGGAGGACAGCGCCGCCGGCCGCGGATTTCTCGCGGACGTCTGCCAGGCGTGGGAAGCCGCCGCCGACCCCGCGCGGCGCGCCGGCATCCGCGTGGTGCACCCGCGGATCGGCATGGTCCTGGCCGCTGCTGGTGGCGCGCTCGCGCGCATGCTCACCCCCTTCAAGCTCGGTCTGGGCGGCGTCGTGGGGAACGGGCGCCAGTACATGAGCTGGATCGCCCTCGACGACCTGGTCGGCGCCCTCCACCATCTGATCTTCACGGACAGCATCTCCGGCCCCGTGAACGCGGTCGCGCCCGGTCCCGTCACCAACCGCGAGTTCACGAAGACGCTCGGCCGGGTGCTGCGCCGCCCCACGCTCGTGCCGCTCCCCGCGCCGATGGTGCGGCTCCTCTTCGGCGAGATGGGGCAGGCCCTGCTGCTGGACGGAGCGCGAGTCCTGCCGGCGAGGCTCCAGGCGTCGGGCTTCCGGTTCCTCTACCCGGATCTCGAGAGCGCGCTGCGGAGCGAGCTCGGCGACGCCAGAGGGAAAGGAGTGCGCGCGTGACCCGGGCAGCGGACGACGCCGTCAGCGTGTTCATCGGCAAGCAGCCACCTCACGTGCGCCGCGTTGCCGAGTAGGCCCCGTGTGACGAGGGCCTCGACGACGACCCAGGGTGG
>Ga0209887_1000338_pt1 | contig 14034 bp, 11 predicted proteins | sample GWRWN1_30_40_FD_187230 | JGI IMG/M metagenome (GOLD analysis project Ga0209887, IMG submission 187230) | Riverbed sediment microbial communities from areas with no vegetation in Columbia River, Washington, USA - GW-RW N1_30_40 (SPAdes)... | ecosystem: Environmental > Aquatic > Freshwater > River...
AGCCCGTCGACCCCCGCGCGGACCTCGACCGCCTTGGCGAGCTCGACGCGAGTCTCCTGTGCGCTGGCTTCGGCCCGGAGCTCGACGGTGATCCCCTGGGACTGCTCGCGCACCTTGACCGCACACCGCTGCCCCGGAAAGGCGATCCACGCGGCCTCTAGCGCCGCGGGGACGGTGCCGACGGGATCGAGGAGGTAGTCCTGGAGGCTGGCCCGTCGGTGCACGTCGTAAGCGAGAAGACGCTCCAGCCCCGGCTCTTTCACGCGCCACGACTCGTGGATCGTGCGGGCGGGCGCGGTCTCAGTCCCGCCCCTCTCGGCGTCGGCGATCCGGACGTGGGAGTGCTCGGGGCGGCGGGTCAGGACGTCGGCCAGGTCGAATGCCAGCGGTCGATAGGCGAGCTCCGTCAGCGTGCCCCCTTCGGCCGGGCGGAGCAGGACGGTCAGCCGGCTGGATCGGATCGCGACCTCGGCCGCGCCGTCCCCGTCCAGGTCCTCCATTTCCTGGAGCACGGTGTCGCATCCGTCCTCCGCCGCGTCCAGGGCGGTCTCCGCTGTGAGGAGCGCGCTCCGAACGGCGCGGCGGAGATGCGGCAGGTAGACCCCGCCGAAGACGCCGTGCCAGTACGCGTCGTTGCACTGGCCTCGCCAGAGAGCCTCGCGCGCCGCTAAGAGCCGAACGTCATCTGGGCGTCTGGCGAGTCCCTCGGCAACCCGAGTGCTCAGGCGGAGCATCTTGCGGTACATGTCGTTAACCTCGGGGTAGCGCACGAGGAAGTTCCGCCAGAACCCACCGCGCAGGAGCCGCGTGGCGCTGGGGCCAACCAGGCGCTCCAGATCGGCGGCGGCGCGGGCCAGCGCCGCTGAGGCTTCGGGGCTCAGGGCCCACTCGCCCATCTCGCGGTAGCTGGCGGTGGGGAGGTACACCCGTCCGGTCGGCGGGTGACGATCCAGGTACTCGCCAGCGGTCCCGACCTCCACGTCCCGCAGGCGGGCCAGACCCTGGAAGAACGCCTCGAGCCATCCCTCCGCGTACACGCTCCGGTGGGTTCCCGGCCAGACGCCGAACTTTTCTCCATCGTCCACCATCGTCAGCGCCCCGCCGGCCACCCGGTCGTCGGACAGGGCGGCGAACACGCGCTCCACTGGAGAGAACGGGATCAGGTATCGGAGTCGCTGGCTGATCGGAAACACCGCCACCGTGTGCCCCTGCTCCTCGGTCAGGTAGTAGCCGGACAGCCGGTCTGGATCGAGGCCCGCCAGCCCGAAGTGATGGTCGTCCACCAGGACATACTCGACTCCGGCTTCCGCGAGGGGCCGGGGGAGGTGCGGCTCCCACACCCGCTCCGCGAGCCACATCCCGCGAGGTCGGACCCCGAGGCGCTTCCCGACGAAGTCGGACAGGGCCCGGACCTGACCCACCTTGTCGTGATCCGGCAGGAGGGGCAGGATCGGCTCGGTCAGCCCACCCGTGAGCGGCTCCACCTGACCGCGCGCTGCGAGCTCGCCGACCAGGGCAAGGAGGTCGGGGGCGTAGGCATCCCACCACTCGAGGAGCAGCCCGGACGTGTGGACGAGCGCACGGACGCCCGGAAAGCGCCGGAGCGTCTCGAAAAAGGGCCGATAGGCGAGCCGCACGGCCTCGGCGATCACGTGGTCGAAGTTCCCGAGCGGCTGGTGGTTGTGGACGCCGAAGATGAAGGTGACGGCCATGCTCCTGATCGTATCAGACGCCGGGCAGGAAATCCCAAGGCTCACCGGCGAACCCCGCAAGCGCCCGGCCTGGAGTGGGGCTTAGCTCCCCTCCGAAATGACTCAGCCCTCGCGGACGACGTCCCGGTGCGTCACTGTGAGGGGGAAGCCTTCGGCCTCGATGAAGGCGCGCAGCTCCTCGACGATCGCCACCGATCGGTGACGGCCACCGGTGCAGCCGACCGCGACCGTGAGGTAGGCCTTGCCCTCCCGCTGATACCGTGGGAGCAGATAACCGAGGAAGCCGCGCACGCGCTCGATGAACTCACGACCCTCTGGGTGATCGAACACGAACCGGCGCACGGCGGCGTCGCGACCATCGCCCGCCTTCAGGGCATCGACGAAGAACGGATTCGGGAGGAAGCGACAGTCGAGCACGAGATCGGCGTCGTAGGGAACGCCGTACTTGTAGCCAAACGAGACGAGGTTGACGCTGAGGCCGACCCGCTGGGAGGCCTCACCGTAGAGCTCGACGAGCATGTGCTTGAGCTGGTGGACCGTGATGTGGGACGTGTCGATGACACGGTCCGCCAGCTCACGGAGGTGCGCCAAGAGCTGGTGCTCGGCACGGATTCCGTCGAGAAGCGTCCCCGACACGGGATGCCGCCGCCGCGTTTCGTGATAGCGGCGCACCAGGGACTCCTCGGAGGCCTCGAGGAAGAGCACCTCCGTCGCGTAGCCGCAAGCCCGCAGCTGAGCCAGGACGTCGGCCACCGGATTCAGATACTCCCCCTCGCGGATGTCGACGCCCAGCGCGATACGCTCGATTCGCCGGGTCGAGTGCGCGCACAGCTCGGCGAACGTCGGAATCAGCGTCGTAGGAAGGTTGTCGACGCAGTAGTACCCCATGTCTTCGAAGCACTTGATCGCGTAGCTCTTGCCGGCGCCGGAGAGCCCAGTGATGATGATGAAGCGCAGGCGCTCGGCATCTCCGGGCTCCAGCCGCCCTGAGCTAGCGAGCGGGCTCGACAAGCTCGAGCGCTCCGTCCGCCCGCCGGTGCAGGACGTTGACGATGCGGCTCCTGGCGTTCGTGAACACGAGGAGGCTATCCCCCCGCAGGCGCATCTGCTCGAGGGCCTCGTCTAGGGACATGGGCTTCGCGCTGATCTGCCGGATAACGAACACGGGCCCGTCCTCTGGGGGCTCCGCCGGAGGCTCCGAGCGGAGCAGGCTCGCCGCCGAGGCCACACGCGGCCGACGCGACGCGCGCGGCTTGCGCGCCCGGATCCGGTCCTTACGTCGTCTCACCTGCTGCTCGAGGTTCTCCAGCGCCAGGTCCACGGCGGCGTGGAAGTCACTCGCCGCCGCCTCCGCGCGTAGCGTCGTGCCCTTGACCTGGAGCGTGATCTCCGCAAGATGCCGGTATCGCTCCAGCGCCAACACGACACGCGCCTCCGTGATCTTGGGAAGCAACCGACGTGCCCTGGCGATCTTCGTCTCGACTCTGCGCCGCAGGGCAGCCGGAATGGCCACACCGCGTCCGCTGATGTGGATCGCCGTGCCGGAGCGCGGCTCAGACGCGCTTGCGGGTCGCAAGACGGCGCTGGTGGGAGGGAAGGATGCCGAGCTCCTCCCGGTACTTCGCGACGGTCCGCCGGGCAATCGTGAGGCCTCGCTGCTTGAGGCTTCGAGTGATGTCCTGATCCGAGAGCGGCTTGCCGGCATCTTCCTTCACGATGAGGTCCTCGATCATCTTCTTCACGCTGACCGAGGACACCTCGTCGCCGCCGTGCTCCCTGGCGATCCCGCTGTGGAAGAAGAACTTGAGCTCGAAGAGTCCCTGGGGAGTCTGGACGTACTTGTTCGTCGTGACCCGGCTTACCGTGGACTCGTGCATCTGGATGTCCTCGGCCACGTGACGGAGCGAGAGCGGCCGGAGGAACGACAGGCCACGATCGAGAAACGCCTTCTGGAACTGGACAATCGAGTTCGTCACTTTGTAGAGCGTCTTCTGCCGCTGGTGAACGCTCTTGATGAGCCACACGGCAGACCGCAGACGGTCCTCGACGTATCGACGGGCTTCATCGCCCTGCGCCCGGCCGATCATGCTTCGATAATACGAATTGATCCGCAGGCGGGGGATCCCATCGTCGTTGAGCACGATCGCATAATCATCGTCGACCTTATAAACGTGGACGTCCGGCACGATGTATCGGGTGTCGGACGGGGCGAAGCGACGGCCCGGCTTCGGCTCGAGGCCCGCGATCTCGTCCACGGCCTCTAGGACCCGATCCTGATCGCGCTTCACGGCTCGGGCGATCTCCGCGTACTTACAACGCTGGAAGGCCTCGAAGTGCTCCTCCAGGATCTCGATGGCCAGGGGGTCGGGACTCGCCTGGTCCCGAAGCTGAATCAGCAGGCACTCCCGGAGATCTCGCGCGCCCACTCCGCAGGGCTCGAAGGTCTGCACGAGGGACAGTGTCTTCTCGAAGACGGCAAGCGGGAGGCCAGTCTTCTCCGCCATCTCCTCAAGCGTGGCCCGCAGGTACCCGTCCTCGTCCAGGTTGCCGATGATCTCATCGGCGGCGCGTCGGACCTCCGGTTCGGTCACCGATAGCCGTAGCTGGTCGGTCAGGTGATCCGACAGCGAGGTGGTGGCCCCGATGAAGTTCTCGAACCGTGTCTCGTCGTGCTCTTCCTGCTGGACCAGGGTACGCTCGTCGGGCGGTCCGAACAGGATTTCCGTGATGTCGAATGGGAGGTCGGGCGCCTCCGGGGGCGCGTCGGTTGCCCGCGGCTCCACGGGCAGGCCGTCGGCTGGCGGCGGATCCCCCGCGGCCTCCGGTTGCGGCGCGTCCTCGGGCGCCGACTCCTCGAGCATCGGGTTCTCCGTCAGCTCCTTCTGGAGCAGCTCCTGCAGCTCGAGGGTGGAGAGCTGGAGGAGCTGGATCGCCTGCTGGAGCATCGGTGTCATGACGAGCCGTTGCGTCTGGCGGAGGGCGAGGCGAGCTTCCATGGCCATCGTCACTTCGGAGGGGCTATGCCCCCCTCCGACGGCCCTCCCCACGTCTGACAGCCACCGAACGGGACACCCACGGCAGGTGGGTCGCGGATGATGGGCTGCGACAGTTATCGGCCATGGCTAGAGCGAGAACTTCTCACCGAGGTAGATCTCCCGGGCGCGCTCGTTCGTCGCGAGCTCTTGGGCGGTGCCGGAGACGAGGATCTGCCCGTCATAAAGGATGTAGGAGCGGTCGGTGATGGAGAGCGTCTCGCGGACGTTGTGATCCGTGATCAAGACCCCGATGCCCTTTTCCTTCAGGCGCGCGACGATCCCCTGGATCTCCGCGATGGCGATCGGATCGATGCCCGTGAACGGCTCGTCGAGGAGGATGTAGTTTGGCGAGCTGATGAGGCACCGCGTGATCTCAAGACGTCGGCGCTCGCCACCGGACAGTGTATAGGCCCGCTGCTTGGCGAGCCCCTCGAGGCTCAGCTCCCTGAGCAGGCTGACCAGACGCTGGTGACGCTCACGGGCGGTCAGGTCAAGCGTCTCCAGGATCGCCAAAAGGTTCTCCTCTACCGTGAGCTTCCGGAAGACCGACGACTCCTGGGGAAGGTAGCCAATGCCTTGCCGGCATCTCCGGTACATGGGGAGATCCGTGATGTCCGTACCATCCAGGAGGATCCGTCCTCTGTCAGGGCTCAAGAGTCCCACGACCATGTAAAAGGTCGTGGTCTTGCCGGCTCCGTTGGGACCGAGCAGACCCACGACCTCGCCTCGATTGATGCTCACGTTCACGTTGTCGACGACCTTCCGCTGCCGGAACGTCTTGGCGAGCCCCCGCGCCTCGAGGCCCATTCGGCAGGCCTGCCCTCAGCCGCAGGAGGCGGGGCGCTTCTCCTCCTTCTTGACTGCCGGGGCTGCCGGCTTGGCTCCCTCGGGCGTCGCCTCCTCGCGTTTGGGGTAGAACACCGACTTCACCCGGCTCTGGGAGCCGCCCTTGACCGTGCTACGGTCCTCCGCGAGCAGGATCTCGATTTCCTCCCCGGTGACGACGTTGTCCTCTTGCCAGACCTTGGCGTCACCGATCAGCATGAGCCGCTGCTCGTCGTCGTAGTATTCGGCGCGCCGCGCCGTCCCCGTGCGGCAGTCCTCGGTGACGATCTTCACGTTACCGGTGGAGACGATTCGCAGGACGCGCTCCCCCTTGTCGTCGAGGTAGACCTCCATCCGGTCCGCTGTCTGCGTCGAGTTGTCCTGTTTCGCCACGACGTTCCCCGTGAAGATCACGAGGCCCTCCTTCTTGAGGGCCTCCATCCGATCGGCGTCGATGACGATCGGAGAGTTCGACCGCTGCCCCGGCTTCTGCGGAGCACGGTCCGTCGCGGAGACCTTCGACCCCTGCGTCTCCAGGGTGCTTGGGGGGGTGCCTCGAGGAGCGGGCTGGGGGGCCGTCTTCGGGGCCGCGGGGCCGGTCCTCGGGGCGGGCGCTCGATCTTGCGCGCCGGTCAGAACCGAGCTCGCCAGGCAGAAGGTCGCCGCCGCCGTGATGGCAAGGGTGCGCGTCTTCATGGTTCGCTCCTGGGAAAGAACGAGAGGTTGGCGTTGGCCCGATTGGTGATCACGACGCGGACGTTCCGCTGGAGGACCGCGCGCTCTTCCTGCATCTGGACATCGAGCCCACGGCCCACGATCGTCGTGCCGGCGCGCTGGATCTCCACGGCGGCGTCCGTAGACAGGTTGCGATCCTTGTTGCGCCAGGCGAGCTGCGAAGTCTTCATCTCCAGCCCATCGTTCGACGTGACCACGACGTTCCCTTCCAGGGACACGTCCCGTTTCTCGTTGTCGAGGGTGCCCGTGTCGCCCCTCACGGTCCATACCCCATCCTTCGAGAAGACCCGGATCACCACCGCCCGCATGATGGTGCGGTGATCCTTGTCGTAGACCTCGGCCTGGTCGGCGTCGAGCGTCCAGCGCAGGTTACCCTCCAGGGTCTCGTTGATGTGGACCTCCTTGATCTGATAGTCGGCCTGCTGCGCTGCCGGAGGCGCGGGAGTCGGTGCGCGGCGCCCGATCACCTTCCACGCCACCATCCCCCCGAGCCCGGCGACCAGGGCTACGAAGCAAACCAGGAAGATCGTCGAAAGCCGACGCATGCCGCTCAGTCAGCAGTTTTCTCGAGTTGGGAGGAACCCTAGCATAAACCGTGCCGGGTGTAAATGGCTAAGAATGTCCGCGGTTTCACGGGTTTCAACGACGGCCGCCGGCCTGGGCTGTCGGCGGCACCGTGACGCCGTGCCCGCTACCCCCGGAACCAGGCGTTGCGGGCCCGCAGGAGCCCTTCGAGGACCTCTCGAACCGCCCCGCGGCCGCCCGGGCGTCGGCTCACCCAGTGGGCCACCTGCCGGACTTCTGGCACCGCGTCCGCCGGCGCCGTCGCGAGCCCCACGCGGCGCAGGACCGGGAGGTCCGCGAGGTCGTCGCCCATGCAGGCGACTTCGGGATGTTGGTATCCGTGACGCCTCAGAAGTGTCTCGTAGGCGGCGAGCTTGTCGCCAACCCCCTGGTGGACCTCGGTAAGGCCGAGCTCGGCACAGCGGCGCGCGACCGCTTCCGAGGAGCGAGAGGAGACCACAGCGACCGGGAATCCAACCGCCACGGCGCGCGCCAGGGCGAGCCCATCGTGGACGTGGAAGCTCTTCCATTCGCCTCCCGACGGGCCCAAGTAGACTCGCCCGTCCGTGAGCACGCCGTCAACGTCGACAATCAGGAGCCGGATGCGGCGGAGCGCCGCCTGTGAGGGTGGACGAGCGCGCCCGGCGCTAGGCACGTGGGACCGGAAACGAACCAGTCCGCTTCGTCGACCCGGGCCGAGGCCCGAGCCCCGGCAGGACGACGGCGCCGACGCCGCCGAGACGCATGCCGCATCCGTCGAGGCGGTCTGACGCGGCTCGGGTCGGGTACCCACCGCAGGTGGGTGCCCCAGGTGCGCGCCGAAGGTGAGTGGGACGACGCGGGACGAACGGGATCAGAGCGGGATCCATCAGGCGATCTTCCCGCGCAGCAGGTCGTGGAGGTGCAGGATCCCGTCCGGCCGGCTCATCTCATCCACGATCAAGAGCTGCGTGATCCCGTGGCGCTCCATCAGCTCCAGCGCCGTCGCCGCCAGGTCGGCGCGCCCCACGGTCTTCGGTCCTCGCGTCATGACGGCTGCCGCCGTGGAGGGCAGCGTCCCGCCGCCGCGCTCGAACGCCCGGCGAAGATCGCCGTCGGTCACGATGCCGACGAGCACACCGGCGGCGTCCACCACCGCCGTGGCGCCGAAACGCTTGGCGCTCATTTCCCGGATCACGTCGCGTAGCGAGGCCGTTTCGCGGACCGTGGGAATCTCAGCGCCGCCGTGCATCAGCTCGTCGACGCGGACGAGGCGCCTTCCCAGCGCTCCCCCGGGATGCAGCTGCGCGAAGTCCTCCGGGCTGATCCCACGCCGGGTGAGCACCGCGATCGCGAGCGCGTCGCCCAGCGCCAGGGCGGCGGCGGTGGACGCGGTCGGGGTTAGATTCATGGGACACGCCTCCTCCCGCACGGAGGCGTCCAGGACGACATCCCCGTGCTGCGCGAGGCGGGACCGAGGATTGCCGGTGAGGACAACGAGGGGGACGGCGAGCCGCTTGATCGTGGGCAGAAGCGCGAGAAGCTCCCCGGTCTCGCCGCTGTTCGACAGGGCTACGATCACGTCGCCTCGGACCAGCATCCCGAGGTCGCCGTGGAGGCCGTCAGCGGGGTGGAGGAAAAGCGCCGGGGTGCCGGTCCCGGCGAGCGTCGCCGCGAGCTTCTTCCCCACCAGGCCCGATTTCCCCATTCCGGTTACCACCACCCGGCCCCGGCAGGCTTCGAGGAGGGTGACGGCGCGGTCGAACCGCTCGTCCAGACGCTCGGCCAGCGCCCGGACGGCATCGGCCTCCAGCTCGAGCACGCGACGAGCGACCTTCAGGATGTCCGCGCTCATGCTCTGGGCGACCGATCCCCGAGCGCCGCGGAGATCGCCTGGACGTCGTCGAGCAAGCGCGGAAGCCACGCGAGGGGCAGCATCGTTGCACCGTCCGACGGCGCGCGATGCGGGTCCTCGTGCACCTCCAGGAAAAGCGCGTCCACACCGAAGGCCACGGCCGCGCGAGCGAGAGCGCCGACGTACTGGCGCTCGCCCCCCGAGCGGGTGCCCTCGGCGCCGGGAAGCTGCACCGAGTGGGTGGCGTCGAACACCACCGGGGTGCCGAAGCCACGCATGATGGCCAGCCCGCGGAAGTCCACCACGAGGTTGTTGTAGCCGAAGCTTGCGCCCCGCTCTGTCAGCAGGACCGCGTCACAGCCCGCGCCTCGGAGCTTCTCCACCACGTTCCGCATGTCCCAGGGCGCCATGAACTGCCCCTTCTTCACGTTGACGGGTCGGCCGCTTCGACCACACGCCTCCACCAGATCCGTCTGGCGACACAGAAAGGCGGGAACCTGCAACAAATCCAGCACCTCCGCCGCCGAGAGGACTTCGGATGGGAGGTGCACGTCTGACAGGATCGGGCAGGCGAAGGTCTCTCGCACGCGCCGGAGGATCCGAAGGCCTTCGTGGAGGCCCGGGCCGCGGTACGATCCGGTCGCGGATCGGTTCGCCTTGTCGTAGGACGACTTGTACACGAATGGCATGCCCGCAACCTCCGTGAGGCGTACCAGGCTCTCGGCGACGCGGAGGGCGTGGGCCTCCCCCTCGATGGCGCAAGGCCCGGCCAGCAAGGCAAGGGGTGCTGCCCCGCCGATCCGGACCGACCCCACCTCAACCGACCCCACCTCAACGGTCTGCGGCGGCGGCACGTCAGCGCCCCCCGCGAGGAAGCTCGTCACGTGCGCGTCCTTCGGGCGCTCGCCGCCCCAACGAAGCCGGCGAACAGCGGGTGGGGTGCCCACGGGCGCGAGCGAAACTCGGGATGGAACTGCCCTGCGATGAACCACGGATGGTCGGGCAGCTCGACGATTTCCACGAGCTGCTTCTCGGGCCACACCCCGGATACCCGGAAGCCATTCTTCTCGAGGAGCTGTCGGTACTCGTTCGAGACCTCGTACCGGTGGCGGTGGCGCTCCTGGATCAGATGCGTCCCGTAGACGCGGGCTGCGAGCGAGTCTTCGGCAAGGGCGATCGGATAGAGTCCGAGCCGCATCGTCCCGCCCATCGCCTCAACCCCACGCTGCTCAGGGAGCAGGTCGATCACGGGGTGCGGAGTGTCCCGGTCGAACTCCGCGGAGTTCGCGCCGGTGAGCCCAGCCATGTGGCGCGCAAACTCGATCACGGCGCACTGGAGCCCCAGGCAGATCCCGAGGAATGGGACCCCGTGCTCCCGCGCGTACCGGATGGCCTCGATCTTGCCCTGGATTCCCCGGTCGCCGAACCCGCCCGGGACCAGGATGCCATCCACGTCCGCCAAGTGGGGTGCGACGCCGCTCTGGAGGAGCTGCTCCGCGTCCACCCACCGCGCCTCAAGGCGCGCCTCGTGCGCGATCCCGCCGTGGGTCAGCGCTTCCGCCAGACTCTTGTAGGAGTCCTTCAGGTCAATGTACTTCCCCACGATCGCGATCCGCGCCGTCCGAATCGGCTTCTTGATCTTCCCGACCATGGCCGCCCAGGCGCCGAGATCGCTCGGCCGCTCCGGCAGCCCGAGGAGCTTCACGATGATCGCGTCAAGCCCCTCCTGGTGGAAGACGAGGGGTACTTCGTAGATCGTCTCCACGTCCTTCGCCGTGATGACGGCCTCCTGGTCGACGTCGCAGAACAGGGCGATCTTCGACTTGATGGCTGGCGGCAGAAACCGGTCCGTCCGGCAGAGGAGGATGTCGGGCTGGATCCCGATGGCACGCAGCTCCTTCACCGAGTGCTGCGTCGCCTTGGTCTTCAGCTCCGCCGCGGCCTGGATGAATGGCACCAGCGTCAAGTGCACGTAGATGACGTTTTCCTTGCCCACGTCCTTTTTGAACTGACGGACGGCCTCAAGGAAGGGCAGCCCTTCGATATCCCCGACCGTGCCCCCGATCTCCACGATCACGACGTCCACGCCCTTGCTCACGCGCCGGATCGCGGCCTTGATCTCGTCGGTGATGTGCGGGATCACCTGAACCGTCCGTCCAAGATAGTCTCCTCGACGCTCGCGTGTGATGACCGAGTGATATACCTTCCCCGTGGTGACGTTGTGATCGCGGGTCATGCACGCGCGCGTGAACCGCTCGTAGTGACCCAGGTCCAGGTCGGTTTCCCCGCCGTCGTCGGTGACGAACACCTCCCCATGCTGGTACGGGCTCATCGTGCCCGCATCCACGTTGATGTACGGGTCCATCTTCTGGAGCGTCACGCGAAACCCACGAGACTCCATCAGGCACCCGATCGAGGCCGCCGCGAGCCCCTTCCCGAGGGACGACACGACGCCGCCCGTCACGAACACGTACTTCGTCGCCACACTCAACCTCCTCTCTTGCCCGGCCGGGGTTGGTTCGTGGTGTCCGAGCGCCGAGGCCTCCGGCGACGCCGGGCGGCGGCGGCTCGCGCCCAGGCGACAGCGTCGTCGCGGTGTCGGACGCGTCCCGTCACCTGCGCCACCCGGAGCTCCTCCAGCAGGCCGCCGAGCGCGGGCCCGGGACTGAAGCCCAGAGCCTGCAGGTCATCACCCGTCAACAGTGGCCGGATCTCGCGCCAGTGCCGAAGATGCTCGGCGATGTGCCGTCGCGTCCCGACCCCGCGAGCGCAGACGTGCGCCCACGCCGCCACCAACTCCGGGACTCGGCGGAGGACGGCGTACGCCTCGCCCGGCCCGGCGGCGCCCGAGAGCCCGGCGAGGAGATCGCCGCTCTCGTCTCGAGCCCGTGCGATCCTCGCGCCGGCGGCCGCGGGCAGCCCCAACCGCCTGGTCCATGCGGCGACCGCGTCAGGGGTGAGGTGCGCCGTCAGGGCCAGAACGTAGAGGGCTTCCCGCGTCTCGGGTGCCACGGGTAGGCCCGCCGTGCGCTCCGCGACGGCGCGCAGAAGCCCTTCAGTGCTGGCGCGGAACCGATACGTGCTCAGCAGGAGTCGAAACCCGCCCATTCGTCCCAGCTGAGCGAGCACCGCGGCGGGATCCGGCTCGGCCAGGACGGCGCCGAACTCCGCGCGCAGCCGATCCCCAGACAGCGTGGCGTATGTCGGCAGCGCCGCGGCTGCGGACAGCAGCCGACGCGTCGCCGGATCGAGTCGGCAGCCGAGCCGGAGGGCAAACCTGACCGCGCGGAGAATCCGGGTCGGATCCTCGACAAAGGACAGCGCGTGGAGCACGCGGATCCGGCGGTGGCGCAGATCGAGGAGTCCGCCGGCCACGTCCACGACCTGCCCCCATGCCCCCGCGTTCAGCCGAACGGCGAGGGCGTTCACCGAGAAGTCGCGGCGCTCGAGGTCGCTGGCGACCGACGCCGGCTCGACTTCCGGGAGTGCGCCCGGCGCAGCGTATCGCTCCCGGCGGGTCGTGGCCACGTCGATTCGCTGCCCCTTCGGAAGCTCCACCGTCGCGGTGAGGAAAGCCGAGTGCTCGCGGACGATGCCTCCGAGGTCCTGTGCGAGCCGTCGCGCCAGGGCTCGCCCGTCGCCCTCGACGGCGAGGTCCAGATCGCTGCGACTGAGAGCGCTCCCGGGGAGAAGGAGGTCTCGGACGAGTCCGCCGACGCCCACCACCGCCCAGCCCAGCTCGTCACCGAGCGATCCGGCACTCCGGAGGATGCGTCTCGTGGCCTCCGGAAGTCGTCCCAGCGCTTCCGCGATCGAGAGCGGAAGCGCGCCTCCCGAGTCGGGGTCGAGTAGCACCGCACCCACCGGCCCGTCCGGGCCGACGAGGAGGACGAATGGACTCGCGGGGCCAAGCCGACGGCGCACCGCGACCTCCGGCGTGTCCGGTTCGACGAGCGCCATCCGCCAGAGGACGGCTCGGACGGCGACGCGGTGGAGACCAAGCCGAAGGGCGTGCTCCAGCGTGGCGGGGATGACGCCGCCCCAGTCCGCACCGATCCGCGCCACGAGCAGTCGGGCGCGCCGGCGGCGTCCCAGCCGAACCGCTTCCTCGACCGGCAGGCTCGCTGGCACGACGGTGAGCGCCTTGGTCATCAGTCCGATGGCGCGCGGATCGACCTGGGGGTACGTGGCTCGCCGCACGACCATCACGCCGGTCCCTGCTCACTTTGGCCGGGCCCAGAACCGAGCACCCCTGGGACGCAGCGGGGGTACCCGCCCTGCGGGTGCGAGCCGAGGCGTGTGCCGCACACGTTGAGGCTCGCGGACGCGGGTACCCTCGCCCATCGGGCGTGGGTGGCAGGACGGGGTGCGACGGTTATCGGCACGGCCACTAGCCTAGGCACGCGGGTGGAACTTCCGATACATGCGCCGCACAGCCTCGGTCGGGAGGTGCGTGTAGATCTCCGTCGTCCCGATGTCCGCATGTCCGAGGAGCGCCTGAACCGACCGCAGGTCCGCCCCACCCTCGAGGAGGTGGCTGGCGAACGAGTGGCGAAGGGCGTGAGGAAACGCTCGCCCGAGCCCGACCCGCCGGGCGTACGACTGCACGATGGTCCACAACCCTTGGCGCGAGAGCGCGCCCCCGCGACGGTTCACGAAGACCGTGCCCGGGTCCGTTCCGCGGATCAGGGGCGGTCGGCCACGCTCGAGGTACGCCGCAAGCGCGCGCCGGGCTTCGCCACCCACGGGAACGAGTCGCTGGCGGTCACCCTTGCCGCGACAGACGAGGAACTGGGCGTGGAGGTCGAGGTCGCCCGGTCGCAGGCCGACAAGCTCGGACGCGCGCAGCCCAGAGCCGTAGAGCAGCTCGAGGAGGGCACGATCCCGGAGCGGCCTCGGCCCATCGCCTCCAGCGGCCTCCACGAGAGCCTGCGCGTTCGCCTTCGAGAGGGCACGCGGCAGGCGCCGCGGCAAGCGAGGCGTCTCGAGGAGCCCCGCCGGGTCGTTGCGGAGCCGCCCGGCTGCCCGCGCGAAGCGATAGACACCCCGAATCGCCGCGAGCGTCCGCGCGAGGCTTCGTGGACTGAGCCCGGCTGCGCGCAGCGCCTCGAGGTACGCCACGAGGTCGCCGGGCCGGGCGGTCTCCAGGGTGCGGCGGCGAGAGGCGAGGAAGGTCGCGAGCCGGCAAAGGTCACGCCGGTACGCGCTCACGGTCAGAGGCGACGCCCCCTCCTCCACGCGAAGGCGCTCGAGGAACTCGTCGACGAGCGACGGCTCGTGGATCTCCAGCTCCTCGGCCCGCCGCACGACGCGCATCCGTCGACCGCCG
>Ga0209887_1000339_pt1 | contig 13977 bp, 12 predicted proteins | sample GWRWN1_30_40_FD_187230 | JGI IMG/M metagenome (GOLD analysis project Ga0209887, IMG submission 187230) | Riverbed sediment microbial communities from areas with no vegetation in Columbia River, Washington, USA - GW-RW N1_30_40 (SPAdes)... | ecosystem: Environmental > Aquatic > Freshwater > River...
GTTCTCTCTAAACGCTGACCTAAACCGACAGTTCGAAAGGACGCTCGCCTATATCTCCACGCGATGAGCTAGCCCCCATTAGTCATCGTCCGAAGAAAGATCACGACAGAGTTTAGACCGAGAAGCGAGCCTCGAAGAGCGCGGGCAATAGGCCTGTGCCTCCCTAAGAGTTCAAGGTTCAACGTTCAAGGTTCAACGTGGATGAGACTCCTGTCTCTTTGAACTTTGAACCTGGAACTTTGGACTTCCGTGCCCGCTCGCTTTAATGCTCGCTCCTCGGCCCTGCGGGGGTTGTGTATCTTTCTCGGTCAGGTAGATATTCTCAGGAGCGCACGATTGCCTCGAACGGAGGTTCAGGCATTCCTTGTTGCCAGGTCGGATCGCGCAGCTCGAGCCGGTTGCCGCTCGGATCGTGAAAATAAAGCTCGCGTCCCGTGAAATAACCCTTTGCGCGGTAATGGAGCTCGACGATGGGTATTTTCTTTTCGTGAAAAACCTTACATGCCTGCACAAACGTCTCCGGGCTCACCGTGAAAGAATGGTGCACTCGTTGCTCTACGCCGGAGGTGTCCACAGGTTGCTCGCGCTCGCAGAGCAGGATGTTGTGGTCGCCCACGTTAAAGCAGGACATGACCGCATTGCCGAGCCGCCCTAGCGGCTTCAGGCCGAGCAGATCGCCATAGAACTTCTCTGACTCTTCCAGGTTATTCACCGGAATCGACCAGTGCGTAACGCCCTCTACTTTCAGTAATCCCATAGAAATCTCCCTTCATGTCTTATGATGCTGACTTATAATCCGTCTCCCTCAGTGTTAGCAAACGGCCCGCCCGCCGCTGGCTTATTGTCGTGAATCCATCCGCTCCTCGGCTGCTATTCGCGGATCAACTTGCTTCGGGCGTTAGCTCGCGTGATTGCCGAGCTTTACTTGCCCAAGAGCTTCTTCATCCGTTCGATAACCTCCGGGGGTTGCGTCATAACCTCCTTGGCCAAGGCTTCCAACTCCTCACCGCTGGTGGCCTCTATCTCCAGATTCTGTTTTTCGGCGACGGCTAGAAGCTCAGGATCATTCAGCGCCTTCATGAAAGCCTGGCGCAAAATTTTGACCCGGTCCATAGGGATCCCCGGTGGTCCCATGATCGGCCGGCCCAGCCCGCCGGAGGCCAGGACCAATTTAGCTAGACGACGGGAGGATTCCGGGGTTTTGTATTCATCCATGAGCTCATTAAGTGTCGGAACCTCGGACAGCCTCGGATCCCGCTTTGACCCGGTTTGAACGAGAACCCGAACAAACCTGTTTTTACGCCAGCTGAGATAAGGCTCGCGGTTGCTAAAAAAGGCAGTCAAGGTAAAGGCTCGGCACTGGGCTTCGCCCCTTTCCACCGCGAGGTCCATGTCGGGTCCACCCGGATACCCGGTTACGACGTCAAACTTCGTTCCGATCGTCTCCTCCAAGAGCTTGGGCATGTAATAAGCTATTGAGCCGGTGCCCGTGGCCGCGCACTTCGGGACTTGGCTGGCGCCACGCACATCGTGTATCGTCTTGAAAGGAGTATCGGCCCGCATGATCAGCAAGTTGTTCGAGCGGTCGGTGCTGCCGATCCAGGTAAACTTGGCATAATCGAACTGGACCTCTTTACGTCCCACAAGCTGATCAAGATAAATGGCCGGAAGAATCGATACGAGAGTCAAACCATCAGCCGCGGCTACGCGATAAACCTGATTGGCTGCGATGACAGAACCGGCGCCGCCGATGTTTTGCACGACAACCTCGGGGTTCCCGGCAATGTGCTTGCTCAGATAAGGGGCGATCAGACGGCCATACTGGTCATAATTAGATCCCGCAGGACTTCCCACCACGAGCTTTATACTCTTGCCTTGGTAGAAAGGGGTCTGAGCTTGGACGTCAGGATTGCACGCGAACAAAAAGAAAAAGCCAAAGCCAAAGCCAAAGATTAGTCTCTTCATAGCACTCTCCTTTCCGCTAACTCCTTCACATACTCTCTCCACTTCAAAGCGGCAAGACTGCCAATTACCAATTGACGAGGTTGAGCAATCCGAGGCTGATCCACGGGACATAGGTTACCAGGAGAGTGACCAAAGCCAGAACAACGGTGAACGGCCACCCCGCTTTAAAAACTTCCCAGAAAGGCAAGCGCGCGATGGCGGCGGTGGTAAACAGCACCGTGGCAACGGGCGGGGTCTGCTGACCGACGCCGAGGTTAATGGTCACGATGATGCCGAAATGGATCGGATCCACTCCAATCTGCCGGATGAGCGGCATCACGATGGGAACAATCAGGATGATTGCCGCGGCGGAGTGGAGAAACATTCCCGCGATGAAAAAGAAGATATTCAGGAAGAGCAGGATCAGGTACTTGTTTGACGTTGTCTCGAGTATGAGCCGAGCAAACTTCTGCGGGATCTGCTCGCTGGTCAAATACCATCCTAGCACTGCTGACGCTGCCACGATCAACATAACGACGGCCGTTTGTCCGGCCGAATCTTTGAGGACGCGAACAGTTTGCTTGGTGGGCAGTTCCCGGTAGACAAAGACGCCGATAATGAAGGCTGCCAAAACGGCGAGGGCGGCCACCTCGGTCGCCGTGGCAATCCCCAGGAAGATACCTCCCCAGATGACCACCGGTATGGAGAGCGCCCAAAGAGCCTCTATGGTCGATTTTCCGACTTGCCGCACAGAGAACTTTTGCTCTACAGGCAGGTTGTACTTTCGGGCATAGTAGTAGCAGAGCACCATCATCGCGCCGCAGGCGATAAAGCCTGGCAGGAAGCCGGCGAAAAAAAGTTTAGCTACTGACACCTCGGCCATCCAGGCGTAGATGATCATGGGAATCGACGGCGGGATCAGGATGGCAGCCGACGCCGCATTGGAAACGATGGCTGCGCTGAGCGCCCTTGGGTAGCCCCGTTTCTCCATGGCAGGGATCACAACGTTGCCGATCGCAGCGGCATCCGCCACGGACGATCCAGAGATCTCACTCTGAATCATGGTCGCCACCACCGTGACCATCGCCAATCCGCCGCGGATGAAACCGACGAAACTATTGGCAAGATTTACCAGTCGGAGCGAAATCCCCGAAGTCTCCATGAGACCGCCGGCTAAAATGAAGAGGGGAATGGCGAGCAGCGGGAAACTCGAGGCACCGGAAAAAAGATTCAGGGGGACTACACTGAGAGACGCCGTGCCCTTCCAGATGAGAAGAATGATCGCGGAAATGGAAAGGGCGAACCCTATGGGTACGTTGATGACCGTGAGCGCGACGACTATTCCGAGGATGAGCCACTCCACGCCGCATCATCTCCTCTCTTGGCTTCGCCAATGGATACGATGTCGATGAGCCGCTTGAGGCTGATAAGAAACATCAGTCCCCCTGCAATTGGGAGAACACTGTAGATCCAGCTCATCTTGACCCACACCAGGGAGACCGCGGTTTCATTTCCCATCTTGCTGGTCAGCAACCAGCCGTAATACAGAAGCACGCCTTGGAAAAAAAGGACAAAAGACTCACCGATGAAATCGACAATCCTGCGGGTTCTAGGCTGGAGTCGATCCACGACCACTTCGAATCCGATGTGCCGGTGGCGATACGACGCGACTACAGTTCCAGAAAAGGTGAGCCAGACCAAAAGGTAGGACGCGAACTCATCATACCAGGCAAGAGACGCGCCGAGAACGTAGCGAAAGAAAATTCCAAGGATGACCAATACGACCATCAGCACGAGCAGGAGCACAGCCCACCACTCGAGAAGATTAGTCAATCGGCCGAAGATTTTCCCCATGGTTGATTTTTCAGTTGGCCGTTTCGAGTTGCGAGAAGCTTTGTCTACTACAGAATTCGCATTCGCAATTCGGGATCCGAAACTCGAAACCCGAATCTCTCGATGCTACCGCAGCGACTGGACTAGCTTGATCAAATCAGTCCCGCCCGGTACTTCCTTACCAAACTCCTCGTAGATCGTCGCCGACCCTTTAATGAACGCATCTTTGTCCACTTCGTTGGCCTTCATGGGCGGGGCGAGTTTGCTCATCAGTTCTTTATCCAGCCGCTCGCCCTCAGAGCGGGCAACGTCCCCCATCTCCCAGGCGATCTTCGAGAGCGTGTTTTGGGTATCTTTCGGCAGCTTCGTCCAGACCTCTTCTCCCACCACCAGGTAGGCGGGAGTGTAGACGTGGCCGCTCAACGAGAGAAATTTTTGCACCTCCTGAAATTTCGCGGAGGCGATTTGTGGGAAGGGATTCTCCTGCGCGTCCATTACGCCGGATTGAAGAGCCGAATAGACCTCAGCCAGCGGCATGGGCGAAGGATTCGCCCCGTACTCCTTAAACATCTTTACCCGCCAGACTCCGCCAGGTACTCTCAACTTAATCCCTTTCAGATCATCAGGCTTCACGATTGGTCTCACGTTGTTGGTGATGTGGCGGAATCCGTTCTCCCACACTCCCAGCACCCTGACCCCTTTTGCGGGCAGGCCGCTGAAGAGTTGGTCCTGTACCTGCTTATTCTCAGCCACCTTCTTCATGTGGGCTCGGCTGACAATGAGGTAGGGCATCTCAAAGACCCCGAATTTGGCATCCACCGTGCTCATGACCGTTGAGGGCGCCACCAACTCCGGGGCGCCGACCTTGATCCCCCTCATCATCTGCTCGTCGCTGCCGAGTTGGCTCGAATGGAAGACCTTGATCTCCACCTTCCCCTTGAGCGCGGCGTTGACTCTCTTAGCATATTCATCGGTTGTAATGGCGAAAAGAGAGCCGGGAAAACCGACGTGGCCAAGCCTTAGCGTAATGGTCTGCGCCATTGACGGTGGAATCCAAAGACCGACCAAGGTCAGGACCAGAATACCGAGGAAAATACGCTTCATTTGTTTTTCTCCTTTCCGTCTTTCTTCTCCCTCGACGGGAGGATTAAGTTGAGATAAAGAATCGTTAAAACCCTCTTCCTGGTTTGCACTCACCGGTTTTTCGTGCGCGCCTCGTCAAGGATGCGTTCAGCCCTGCTAACGTTAAACACGCCGCAGCTGCAGAAGCGCGCCATCGTGCGGGAAACTTCTGCGGGGGTGCGGCGGTTTTCTTTGACCCAATCGATCATTTTTTTGACAAACTGGGCGGAAAGCATGCCGTGGCCGCACATGGTTGAAAGTTCAAGCACGGTGGCGTCCGGCAGCTTGTCCACCCGCCCGCAAAAGCCCAAGGAGTATTCGACGCTGTGGCGAGTGATCCCGGTATCGCGGCAGCAACGGTCCGCCTCCGCAATCGGCGCGCTGATGTTAACGGAAATACCCAGATTCGCGCTTTGGACATCGTGTATGAAGGCTTTCATGTCTTCATAGTTGTCAAAGACCGCCGCTACCGTCGTGTGGCCGTCGATGCCGGCGATGACTTCTTCCGGCTCGGGCCGTTGGTCGCGCGTCCAGTGAGCTGTCGGATTCAAATCCTGTCGTGGACGGAGTATGCCGCCTTTGGTGGCGTCGCCGATATTCACTGGATTGTGCTTCAGCGCCAGGCGCAGAAACGTGCGATATTTTGCAACCAGATCGTCATCATTGATCCCCCGGCTCGCCATGGCGAAAACGATGAAGTCATCTTTCACCGGAGCTGGGTTCGATGGCTTTTCAAAGGCGTAGTGCTCGCTATAGCGATGCAGTGTGTTCGTCATGGTAGCTCTGATCCGAAACAGACCGTTGAAAGACCGAAGATCGAGGATGGAAGATCGAAGATCGCCATCTTCTATCCTCTATCTTCAATCCTCGATTTTTTCGCGCGTCTCGCGTCTGGAACCTTTGGCATGTGATTAGTCATGCGCGGTCGTCATTCGCCCCAGCCCCAAGTTAGTTTTCCCCCGATAAGTGGGATAGCCCTCGCGCTCCAAAATCTCCTGCAATGGTTCGTCGCCCGCGCCGCCGCAGCGGGTTGAGACGCCGATGCTGATCACCGTGCCCACTTCGCGGGAAAGCTCCCTGATTTTCCTCAAGACTGAAGGCACCTGTTCCAGTCTAGTTTTGATCTCGACGATCGCCGATAGAATTTTCTCGTTAAGGATCTCTGGCTTGATGAGACCCCGCGCGGGGTCGGTCATGAGCGAAGTGACGGGATTGTTGCTTTCGAATTCGACGCCTAGCTCGGCCAAGGCTCGTGTGACCCGCTCGATGTCGCGAAAACGAGCGCCGATTCCCGGCCGGCCGAATTCCACCACGAAGCCTGCCTCGCCCTGCTTTACCCGATTGGTGACGTCGTTAGTCTTGACTTCGGCGGTGCCGCGCCCATGGATGCCGGTAGACTCGTGGGGCACCTGAGGATCGGAGAATGCGCGGCGGACGACTCGGGGCCAGCTCAACTCTTCCGGCACAATCGCATCCGTAGGGCAGATGTCGGGCTCCGGATCGAAACGAAAGCGGAAAAATTGCGCCGTCTTGCGGATCGCTCGCACAAATGTCGGGTTGAGGTGCTCCTTGGACATGCCGCGGTAGCAGGTAAAGCATTCCACGCACTCGTCTGTATTGATGCGGGCACGGTTGATTGACGGATCAATGTAAATTGCGCCCATTGGGCAGACCGGCAAACAATTGCCACAGGCAACGCATTTATGGGGATCGATTTTCATAATGGCACTCGTTTGTCGGCGGTCTCCAGGAGATAGGTCTCCGCCGCCGCCAGACCGGCGCCGAGCGGCAGTTTCACCCCGAAGCTCTTTAACGCCATTTCGATTCCGCCCAAGACGCCCAAAAGCTCGATCTCATTGATACTCCCGAGGTGGCCGATGCGAAAGAGTTTCCCTTTTGCTTTTCCCAGGCCCTTGCCGAGCGGAAGATCGACGAGCGCAAGCGTGTGATTAATGAACAGATCGGAATCAAACCCTGCGGGCATCGCTACCGCAGTTAGCGTATTTGAATACTCCGCGGAATCGCGGGCAAAGAGTTTCAGAGTCATCGCCTCGATCGCTTTCCGGCAAGCGCCGGCCAGCCGCGCGTGGCGGCGAAAAACATTTTCCAGCCCTTCTTCGGAGAGCATTTTTAGACTTTCACGCAAGCCGAATAACAGGGCGGTCGCCGGGGTATAGGGGAAATGGCCTTCAGCATTGCTCTCCAGAACCGGCCGCCAGTCCCAAAACGAGCGCGCGCACCGGGCCGATCGGTTCGCCTCAAGCGCTTTTTCACTGACAGCGAGAAGCGCCATGCCCGGCGGCAGCATGAGCCCTTTTTGAGCAGCGGTCAGGGCGACGTCCAGTTTCCACTCGTCGAAGCGTAAGTCCGTGCAGCCAAGCGAGCTTACCACATCGGCCAAGAGAAGCGCAGGGTGGGCCGCCGCGTCCATGGCTTTGCGCACGGTGGCAAGGCTGCTGGTAACGCCGGTGGAGGTTTCGGTTTGGACAACGAGGACAGCCTTGAATCGATGGTCTTTGTCTCGATGCAGGCGCTCCTCAATCGCATCAGCCGGCACACTCGCCCCGTACTCGACTTCAAGCCTCTGCACGTCAATGCCGTGGGAGGTGGCGGTGCGGCAAAATAGGTCGCTGAAGTAGCCGTTCACACATCCCAGCACTTGGTCGCCGGGCGAAAGCGTGTTGACAATACAGCATTCCCATCCTCCGGTGCCGGATCCGGGGAAGAGGAGAACATGACCTTCGGCCGTTCGAAATAGCGCCTTGAGCCCATCCAAAACTTCGCGCAGAAGGGCCGCGAATGTAGGGCCCCGATGATCGATCAGGGGCTGTGACATGGCCCGAACAACGCGCTCTGGCACAATGCTCGGGCCTGGTATCTGAAGAAAGGGCCGGCCAGCCATAGGATGCGCGAACGCTATCTAATCTTTGCCGATGATGTCAAGTGTAGCGGATTAGAGCTCCGGCGGTCTTGAAGGTCGAAATCAGTATGGCTACCCATCACTGAAGCGTGACATCGCGGCTTTCAAACTTGAACGCATCCGTTCTAGGGAACGGGCCAGGTCTCCGATCTCATCATGTGATTCCATGCTGACGCTGACAGGTGTATCGAGATCGCCTTTGCTCATGCTGTCTGCCACGTGCCTCAAACGTCGGATGGGTCGAGTCATCACAGCCACAAGCGCGGAGGAGATAAGGATCCCACCTAGGACGATACCGGCAACGATTTCAATAATAGGCAGAACGGCGCGTCGGATCTCTCCCTCAACAAAATCTCCCCGTATTCCTAAGTGCGTGGCACCCACCTGTCCTCCGAGAATCGGAACGCTGGTCTCATAGACCATCTTTCCCTCCAATCTCAATGCCCGTCTTTGCATGTGAAGCCGCCCTTCGGGTGAGACCGTTTCTTTAAGTTCTGGCGGAAAGGTGCCGAGAGTATGGGCAATAACCTCCCCCTTGCCGTCCTCGATAAAGGCGTACTCTACTCCCTGCAGCAGGGCATACTTCCTGACTAAGCCGGAAAGGTCTAATACATTCTTTCTTACGACATGGGCCGCAGCAGCGTCACTCAGATTAGTGGCGATCGCCAAGGCCCGTTGGTCGAATTGATCCCGAAGCGCACCGCTGGTGAGTTGATAGACAACGCTAATGATCAACAGGCCCAAAAGCGTGATCAAGGCCGCAAGGCCTATGGTGAGCTTCCACGTCAAACTAAAACCAACCTACGAGTCTTAAATGCCAGTGGTCCTCACGCTGCCCGTGGCGTATCGGCGGGGACAAAAATCTTCTGGCCAATGAATAAATAATGTGGATTTTTCATAGTTTCTTTATTAGCTTCGTAAATTTGCGGCCATTTGCGTGCATTGCCATAGTACTCGAGCGCCACGTGGCTGAGGGTGTCCCCAGCCTTCACTGTATATTCTGTTGATGCGGAAGAAGCCTGAGGGGAGCGAGCCAGTTTTTCCGTTTTCTGTTTGGGTTCAGAAACGATCGGTTTCTTTGGAGCGATCGGGGTTCCCTTCTCGGTCTTTGGCGGAGGAGAGGATGGGCGAGTTTCCCCGCTGGCGACAACTGGCGTCGCTTTATACAGCTTGTCAACAAATCCAGAAGCATCAAGTTCCTTGAGAAAGCTCATATCCACAAACTGCTCGGGCCGGGCTGTCTTAGCTTTAGGATCTTTCGCGGCTAGCTCCTGAAGTATAGTCTGAATTCCGCGCAGGGTCGGATAGGGTCTCTCAGGAACCAGATTGAGTGCGATGGCCTCATAGGTCTCTACTAGCGCCTCGGTGTCAGCGGTCTTCATATACTTCCGAAGAATTTCTATAGCCTCTTTGCGATGGGTCTTGAGATAGTGGATGGCTTCCACGGAGGCCTTCACCACATTGCGCACGAGATCGGGCCGGGACTTGATCAAATCTCGCGTGGTTGCCATTGCGGTATATTGGTATTCGAGCCCCAGCATCTGGAGATCGGCCAGGACATTAAAGCCCAACTTTTTTGCCGTGAGAGTCAGCGGAACCGCGATCATCACCCCCTGGATCTTGCCTGATTGAAGCGCGGCAAAGCGCGCCGGCTGGCTGCCGATCTCGATTAGAGTCACGTCCTTGCCCGGTTCCAGCCCGTATTTATCCAGAGCATAGCGCATCGCGAAATCGGAGGAGGATCCTGGCTGGCTCACGGCGACAGCCTTCCCTTTTAGCTGATCCGGCCGGGTGATCGTCTTGTCGACGATGAACTGGTAATCGAGGGTGTTAAGAAATCCCGTCACTAGGACCACTGACGAACCCCGAAGATTACTCTGCACGACAGGAGCGCCGGCTACCACGCCGAACTGCACCTGGCCCGACGCCAGCGACTGGACCGCCCGGGGTCCACCCTCGATAAAGATGAATTCAACATCCAACCCGTTTTTACGGAAGAACCCCGCGTCGTAGGCGATCCACCCCACCAGTTGGCTGCCTGAAATAGCGCTATAGGCGATCCTGACTTTTTCGAGTCGGCTTCCTGTGGGTTGATCGGCTGTTTGAGCCAGCCTGGGGAAAACAATTCCGAGCGCGGAGAGGAGCACAGCGAGCCAGGAAAGTTTTTTTTGATATTTCACCTGATTCATAATTCCTCCTCAATCATAATTATCGTCAGTCAACGAGTTTATTGTTCAAACGAGACTTGCGGGTCTTCTCTGTCATACATTCACCAGTAATCCACTTGTCTCGAAATTTCGTGCCCCAAAACAAAAAGTCCGGCTGGATTAGACCGGTCCAGTCTCCTGTATAGCTAATCGAAGCTTTGGCCGGATCCTCCCTGACCCGGCGGAGATTAGATGGCGTAAAAATAGGGCAGGAGGCGTACTGACGTCAAGTGGCAACAGGTGTCTATTTCTAACCCCGACTGTCCTCACCTGTCCACATGTCCTTGAACGCGATTCTTGCGGCCGCGGCGGATAAACCCATACTTTGAGGAATCGGCCCCAATCATCCTCATCAGGGGACCAGAAGAATGGTACCACGGGCGATGGCGCTGTCATGGTTCCGGAGACGGACTATGCGGTTGGTTTCAAGATGTAACCGTAGGTGCGGTTGCTGCGGTCTTCACCATCCTTCTTATAATTTTCCTTGATCTGCGCAAAACGATCGTTTTCGAGAGCCGAACGCTGCTTCGGCGTGAAGTTGTATAGCCGCGCGTTGTTGTCGCCGAAGATCGCCTTCTTGACTTGGCCGTCCGCTGGACCCATCGGCGTGAAGCCGTACTTCTTCTGCATCTCTTCTGGAATCTCGAGCCGGCGCAGCGCTTCAATCTGCCACTGCGGCGAGCCGGTCCAGACCGCGTCCGATCCCCAGCAGACATGATCCGCGCCGAGCCCCTTGATGAGCGTCCCCATCGTGAAGGCGCAGACCCGCGGGTCCGCCATGGTGCTCTGGGCGAAGATCTGCCCGAGGTCGCCGTATACGTTCTTTACGCCATACTGGGCGGGAATCTCAGCGAGATCGTTGACCCACTCAACGCGACCGGTGCGCTGCAACTGCTCCCAGGCCTGTTCCACAGTGCCGCCGCCGGCGAAACGGTAGCCAGAGTGATAGATGATAAAATTCAGCTGCGGCCAATCCTTCGCCGCTTTACCGACGTCCGCCACGGTGCAGTAGCCCAATAGATGTGGGAACTTGTTTTCAACTTGTGGCGGAAACAGGCCCTTGTGGATGCAGACGTTCACCACTCCCGGATGTTCCTTGCTCCATTTCACGAGCCTCTCGTAGAACGGATACATGAGCTTCTCGTCATCCAGGCGATAGGGATGCTTTGCGAGATGCTTGTTGGTGTTGTCGCCGATCGTGTAGCCCTTCCACGAATCGGGCTTGAGCTTCTCCATTTCCTCGTCGACCTTGTCAAGCCAGCCCGGCCAGCCCGGCGTCATGATCGCGTGCGAGAACATGCGCTTTGTTCCCGCCTTTTTATTGACGTTGGCGCGTGCGTCGAACTTCATCTGGTTGGTGAGGAACCAGTCACGCGGCTCCTCGGACGCCGAGCCGCTGATGCAGGCGACTTGGGTGTCGCTGTCGAGGAACACTTCCTTGAAGTAGTTAGCGAACTTGAGATCCTCTAGGGTTTGAGGTTTGCCCTGCAGCGCCGGGTTCCAGCCGGCTTTGCCCACCGCTTCGCGCTGGCGCACGAAGTTCATAATGCGAGTGTCGTCGCGCAGAAAGTGGGTATGCATGTCCATAATAAACTGCTTGGACAGCCCCTGGGCGCGCTCGCCCGCCATTTCAGGTATGGCCGCCTCGGCCCGGCTTACCTCGTAGAGTGGACCGTAAGTCTCGTTCATGGCGACAAAGGCCGCCGCCATACCGGCGGCGGTCTTGAAAAAGGCCCGCCGGCTCATGCCCTGATGGCGCGCCAACTCGTTGCCGTATTCCTTGATCCGCGCCTCGAACTCGCGTTGCTTCGCGGTCTGCGCCGCCGGCATGAATTCGTCGCTGGACACCGACTGGGTCGGGATCGGCGAAGGAAAAGCTGACGTCTCCGCAGGCAACAATTGCTTCAGTTCTTCAGAGCTCAATAAACCCATAACGATCTCCTTTGTTTAGAATGACCGGAAATCACGTCCAATCTTTTGGAGCTGGCCGGGGGATCCAGGACTGACAGCGGAGTGACCGGATCCATAGATCCAGCCGCAAGGTGTGGACATAAAATAGGTCTAAAAAGTTTGCGCGTCAAGGCGAATTTCGATGGCGAGTGGGATCTGCCCGCCCCTCCTCTACTATTTTAGTTTTTCCGCAAAGCCGCTTTTCTTGATCTCATCAAGCACGGACTGCGATTGACCCCACGTATAGGAGGAATATCGATTTCGTCTCTGTGCCTAACATCCGTTGACTTCCCCGGGTTTCCATCAATCTTTAGAAACATGTCGACCGCCATTGACGCCTCCCTGCGTTCAAAATGCGCATCGAGCGGTGATTTCCTTTGTGGTTACGCAAACAGCCTGCTAAGTGAGCCAGTCCAAATTATAGAGCCTAACTGCATTGGAGAAAGTGAGCTTACGGCGCAGATCATCGTCAAGATGGCCCAGGGTGTCTCGAATAAACATTTGCGAGTCGGGAAAAACACCGTCGGCATGGGGATAATCCGAAGCCCAACAGAAACTGTCGGCGCCGTATTCTCGCGCCAGCAGCGCGCCAACCTTGTCGTCTTGAAAGGTGGCCCATACCTGTCGCCGGAATAATTCAGTTGGTCGCGTGGTGATTAAGTCCTTGTAGGCACCCTCATCGTACTTGCGGTCCAGGCGATCGAGAATGTAGGGTATCCAGCCGATGTGGCTTTCCGCCATGACAACCTTGAGGGCAGGGTGTCGTTCCAAAGCCCCGCATAGAAGGATAGCGACGAGACACTCATCGGCTTGCATGGCGACGACGGCCTGGTGCGTGGCGGCAGAAACGCGCGGGAGATTGCCCTTGAGCTTTTCTGCAACGTTGGTGGGGCCGCAAGTTGTCGTTCCATGGCCCACGCCGATGTGAAATGATAATGCCACCTCATTCTCTTCGGCAGAGGCCCACAACGGTTCCCACATGGTGTGCCATATCGGCTGCGGACCATTGAACCAGTCAAACATCGCGCCCCGAAGACCCAGTCCGTGTTTACCGATCCTTCGAAGCTCTGCCCTCGCCGCTTCCACCGAGCAAGCAGGAATATTGCCGATCCCAATGAATCTTTGCGGGTTATAGGTGCAGAACTCTGCGATGAAATCGTTGTAAGCGTGATAGGTCGCGGCAATGACTTCCGGATCTTTGATGCTGTCTTCAACAAAGCGAATGCCGTAGATGACCTCGGCGTAGACTCCGTCCAGATCCAGGTCGGCGAGCCTCAGCTTTGGATCAGGCGGATGACTGGGTTGCCATCCGGACTCTGCCATTCTTTTGCCTCGGTGGGTACTCATCTGTCCCCGCCCCATCCACGCGGCGTGACCTCCCATAGCGGAGCCGTCTCCCACCCACGTCGGCTTGCCGTCGATAGGGATAACTCTGGGCACTCTATCCCTTAGATGAGCCGGCGCCCGAGACGTAAAAGTGTCCACGGGCAGATAGAACAAATCCATATGACCATCAGCCGAGATAATTTTACTTTCCATGCGGCACGCCCTCCCATATTTGAGCGCAGGCTTATCACCCCTGACCATTAGGCGTCAACGTTCAATCACTGCGGGTTTGATTCCCCGTAGCTTGCGGCGTAAAGAGCTATTCCCAGACCTCTTAGAGTCCGTCATTCCCGAATGCTTCTATCGGGAATCCAGGCAAGACCGGAACTGGACCCCCGATTAAAACATTCGGGGGCTAACGCCTTTGGGATAAATTCTCATCGCTATGTTCTGATACCCCGTCAGCTTGCTGCGGGGTAGGTCATTGGCCCTAGTGTGAAGATTGGCCGCGCGCTAAAACCTTTGGAGTAGCCACCAGGAAGTGATTCATGATCTTACGCTCGCCCGCAGAACATAAAAATGCAGATCATCGTCATGCCGGCATGGATTGCCGGCATCCAGGTTCGCAAGGATGCGTCCGGAAACGTCCATGTCAACCTGGATTCCAGCACTCCA
>Ga0209887_1000340_pt1 | contig 13976 bp, 8 predicted proteins | sample GWRWN1_30_40_FD_187230 | JGI IMG/M metagenome (GOLD analysis project Ga0209887, IMG submission 187230) | Riverbed sediment microbial communities from areas with no vegetation in Columbia River, Washington, USA - GW-RW N1_30_40 (SPAdes)... | ecosystem: Environmental > Aquatic > Freshwater > River...
GTCGTGGTCAGCGACGCGGTCGACGCGGCGGGCGTCACAGGGATTGACCCCGAGGCGCTTCGACGCGTGGGTGACCGCTACCTGCTGACAGCCGCTCAGGTGTTCGAGCGTCACGGGGGCACGGTCGAGAACCTCCTGGGGAACCAAGCGATGGCCGTCTTCGGAATCCCAGCGCTGCACGAGGACGACGCCCTTCGGGCCGTAAAGGCTGCCCTCGAGCTGACCGACGCGCTGGCGAGTCTGAGCGAACAGTTGGAGCAGGACTTCGGCGTCCGGCTGGTCGGTCGCACCGGCATCCAGACGGGGGAGGTGGTGACCGGCAAATCTACCGGCGGCAGGCGGCCTATCGTCGGCGAGGTCGCCACGATCGCCGCTCGGCTCCAAGACGCGGCCGATCCGGGGGAGATCCTGCTCGGCGAGGAGACGCGTCGGCTCGTCGCCGAGGCCGCTCGTGTCGAAGCCGCCGAGCGTCCCGGTCAGGACACCGTCTGGCGTCTTCTCGAGCTCGTTCCCCAGCCGCCCGCCGGGTCGCGCAGCGATGCTCCGCTCGTCGGCAGAGGGCACGAGCTCGCCCAGCTCCGGCAGGCCTTCGAACGCGCGGTCGAGGAGCGCACCCTCTATCTCTTCACCCTGCTCGGCTCCGCCGGGATCGGGAAGTCCAGGCTTGCTCAGGAGTTCACCGCACCTCTGGCTGAAGAGGCGACCGTGCTCTCTGGTCGCTGTCTCTCCTATGGAGAGGGGATCACCTTCTGGCCACTCAAGGAGGTCGTCAGGCAGGCGGTCGGTGAGGACGCGCACGGGCACATCTTCGAGCTCCTTCACGGGGAGGCGGACGCAGAGCTGGTCGCCGACCGCGTCGCGGCCGCGATCGGGCTTGCCGACTTCTCGGGCGCCCCGGAAGAGCTCTTCTGGGCATTTCGGAGGCTTCTCGAAGCGATCGCCCGTACACGGCCGCTCGTTGTGGTCTTCGAGGACATCCACTGGGCCGAGCCTGTCTTCCTCGATCTCGTCGACTATCTGGCCAGCGTCACCTGGGGCGCACCGATCCTCGTTCTTTGCCTCGCGCGCCTCGAGCTTCTCGATGCGCGTCCGACCTGGTCAGAAGGGAAGCCCAACGCCGCTTCCATTCTTCTCGAACCGCTTGGCAGGAACGAATCCGACGCGCTAATCGACAACCTTCCCGGCGGACCCGCGCTCACCCAACTGACCCGTAGCCGGATCGCGGAGACAGCGGAGGGGAACCCGCTCTTCTTGGAGCAGCTCTTCGCGCGGCACGCAGAGGAGAGAGTTTCAGAAGCCGAACTGCCACTCCCGCCGACGATCCAAGCCCTGCTCGCCGCCCGCCTCGACCGCCTCGGCCCCGGCGAACGCGCGTTGCTCGAGCGCGCCTCAGTGGTGGGTAGGGAGTTCGGGTGGTCGGCCGCGGTCGACCTCCTTCCGGAAGCCGCTCGTCCGTCTGCCGGCCGGCACTTGGACGCGCTCGTGCGCAGGGAGTTCCTGCGCCCCGGTCGCTCGCTCCTTCCCGAGGACGAGATTTTTCGCTTTCGTCACGTCCTCATCCAGCAGGCGGCGTACCGGACGATTCCGAAGGAGCTACGCGCGGAGCTGCACGAGCGCTTCGCGGAGTCGCTCGAGGGAAAGACGGGCGAAAGTCTCGCCGAGGTCGATGAGCTCGTCGGTTACCACCTCGAGCAGGCGTTCACGTACCGAGCCGATCTCGGGCCGGTCGACGACTCCGCGCGCGAGCTCGCCCGCCGCGCGGCGGAGCGTCTGGCGGCCGGCGGCCGGCGGGCCCTGCGACGGGGGGACATGCCGGCGACGGCCAACCTGCTCGAGCGCGCGGTCTCACTCCTCGAGCGGGAGGATCGAGACCGGGTGCAGCTTCTGCCGGACTTGAGCGTTGCCCTGTTCCAGGTCGGGCAGCTCCAGCGGGCAGACAGGGTGTTGGCCGGGGCCATCGAAGAGGCGCGAGCCGTAGGAGATCGATGCCTCGAGTGGCAGGCCAGGGTGCAGCGCTCCGGGGCGCAACTGTATGCCCACCTGGCGGGTGGAAAGGTGGAGGACGTCGTGGCAGAGGCGGAGGATGCCGTCGCCGTCTTCCAGGAGGAAGGCGACGATCTGGGACTTGCCAGAGCCTGGAGCCTCCTCTCCAACGCCCGCAGCGTGAATGGCCAGGTCGCCAAGTCTGCGGAGGCGGCCGAGCGGGCAGCTGAGCACGCGCGGAGCGCAGGGAGCGATCGCGAGGAGGCGTGGGCCGTCGATCTCCTCGGCTGGGCAGTGCATTACGGGCCCACGCCGGTTGACCAAGGGGTTCGGCTATGGGAACGCCTCCTCAGGCAAGTCCGGGGCAATCGGGAGGCGGAAGCCTCTGCCGTCCTCGAGATCGCCTACTGCCAGGCCATGCTCGGAGATTTCTCGGAGGTGCGAAACGAGATCGCGCTCCGCGAGGACAGGGCTCAAGATCTGGGCCTGAGGATGCTCTCGGGGTGGCATGCATCCTGTTCCGCGACCATCGAGCTGCTCATGGATGATCCGGTCGCCGCCGAGCGGCACCTCCGGGCCGCGTACGAGCTCGGGCAGGAGACGGACGACGCGTTCCTCGCCGCCTCCGCGTCCGCCGACCTCGCCCGCGTCCTCTACGAGCAGGGCTGCTATGAGGAGGCCGGTCAGCTGGCCGAGCTTTTCGACGAGGCGGCGCCCGACCCGGGTCTCCGGGCCAAGCGGCAGGGTCTCCGCGCGAAGCTGGCGGCGCGGGGAGGAGAACTCGAGTGGGCGGAAGCTCGCGCTCGGGAGGCGGTGGAGCTCCTCGAGCAGACCGACTACGTCCTCTTCCATGCGGACGCGCTACTGGATCTGGCCGAGGTGCTGCGCCTCGCGGGCCGGCCGGAGGAGGCTGAGGCCGCAGGCCTGGCGGCTATCCGCCTCTTCGAGCGGAAGGGCAACGTCGTGTCGGCGAGAAAGGCGCGCGCGGCCATCGCTGACGAGCGCGCCTCAGTCTGAGGACACGGCCGCTCAGGATCGGGAACGCTCGGAACGCGTAGAGGCCCTCCGAAGCTTCCGCCTCGGCCGCCAGGAGGTCGTCTAGCCTCCGGTCGGCTCGGCAAGCCGGTCGTCGGCCGCGACGGCCCCCATGGCACCTCGAACGAAGATACGTCACTCTGGGGCTGAGGGGGATCAGCCAGCCGGACTACGCTCACACAAGAAGACCCGTAATGGGTTGGGGTACGTTGGCCGCTTGCAGAACGTCGTCGCGGCGCAGCTCGATCGGGTTGGCTCGTTCGCCGGCCTGCGCGAGGCGCAGCGGCCCTCGGTGCGGGACGAGTACTACACCTACTTCGTCAACGGGACGCCAAAGACGTTTGAAACTTGTCATTCGTCCTTGATCCCTGATTTTGGAAGGGTTTGGTAAAGAAAGCTGGCCTTCCTGCCGAGATCGTTCATCATGGACGCCCGAGGCCGCGCAGGGCTCCCCCAAGCAGCGCATGACGATTCGACCCGCAACGGTGACGTGAGAGTCGGCAGCGCGCAGCAGCCGAACGAGACTCTTTCCTCTCACACCTCCCCCCGCAGCGCGGCGGCGTTCTTCCTTCCTCGAGTGCCTCGTCCTGCTCGGGCGTACCGGGGATACGGGCGCGGCCTTCCATTCCTCCTCGCGTTCGCCACGGGCGGGCTCGCAGTCTGGGCCGCGTGGACGGGTATGCAGGCGGTCGAGCGCGGGCCCTCGCCGACGGAGGCGAAGCTCGTTTCCGGATCGCTGATCAGAAGTCGCGCGCAGAAGCTCGACGAATTCGAGCTGCAACTGGAGGCGGCGCTAGCGAAGAAAACACCCGCGCTCCCGAAGATGCCGAAATTCCCGCCGGTGAAGATCCCGAAGGTCCCGCCCCTGCGCGGGTCGACAATGCGCCAAGTCGTTTACGTGCAGTCGAAGGACGACGGGTACAAGGACGAGCACAAGGACGAGCACAAGGACGAGCCCAAGCACCACGACGAGGACAAGGTGGACGGCGAGCACCACTAGGGCTCATGAATCGCAAGCTGATCCGCCTCTCCGCCGCCGCTCTCGCACTCGCGATCTTCGTCTTTTCCGTCACTGCGATCGCGGCTCGCCCCTGGCAGGGCGAAAAGCGAGCGGTAAAGCAGGATCCTCGCCTGAGCGCCCTCGCTGCACGTGAGCAGGAGCTCCAGCAGCAGGCGAAAGTCGTCCGCGATACCGTCAAGCGCCGCTGGCACGTCTACAAGCAGGAGCTGAAGGAGCGCAAGCGGGAAATCCGCCTCGCTCGGCAGGAGTACAAGCGAAAGCTGAAGAAGGCGCACGCCGCCGCCAAGCTCGCGGCCGCGCGGACGGCGGCAGCGACCTACGGTCCGCCCGTGGTCAGCATCGTGACACTTCCCCCCGTCACGAATAGCAAGAGCTCGTGATCCAGCGACACGCCTTCGAGGCGATGGGAACGGACGTCGAATTTCTGCTCGTGGGAGACGAGCGGGCGGAGAACAGGGCGGCGTTGTGGGCCGCGGAGGCGGAGATGCGCCGGCTGGAGACGATGCTGACGCGGTTCGACCCCGACTCGGAACTTTCGCGGCTCAATCGCGACAAGGTGATCGAGGCATCGCCCGAGCTGCTGAAGGTCACGCAGCTCGCGCTGGTCGGGCGCGTGCGGACCGGCGGGCGATTCGATCCGACCGTGCACGACGCGCTCGTGGCAGCTGGCTACGACCGGACGTTCGCAGAGGTTCCGACGGACGCCCAGTCCGCTCCAACGGGTGAGCTCGCTCGCTGCGGCGGGTCCGTTACGGTCGACCTGGCGAAGCGAACGGTCGCGCTCGAGGCCGACACGTCACTTGACTTCGGCGGCATCGCAAAGGGTTACGCAGTCGATCTGGCGTGCGGCCTCTTGAGCGAGGCCGGAGCTTGTCTGGTCAATGCTGGCGGCGACCTGGCCGTCCAGGGCCTCTTCGACGGCGATCCCTGGCCGATCGGTATCGAGACCGCGACCGAAACGATCACGATCGGGCTCGAGCGGGGCGCCGTCGCGACCTCGGGACGGGATCGCCGCCGCTGGCTGCGGGGCGGTCGAGAGCTCCACCACATCATCGACCCGGCGACGGGCCGGCCGGCGGAAACAGATCTCCTCCGCGTGAGCGTCGTGGCGGCGACGTCCTGCGAAGGCGAGGTGCTCGCCAAGGCCTTCTTCCTCGCCGGCGAGGAGCGGGCCCGATTCGAGGCGGACGAGCTCGGAGTTCCGTCCGTCCTGGTAACGACCGACGGCCGGACGGTCATCGCAGGAGGGCTCGCATGAGAACGGATCCGACGTTCTGGGTCGTCGCGCGAGCGGGAGGTCTAACTGCCTATGCGCTCCTGACGCTGTCTGTCGTTTGCGGACTGGTCGTCAAGTCTCGGCCTTTCCGCTTCCTCAATGCCGCGACGATGACCGAGGTGCACCGCTTCATCACGGTTCTGGCTCTGGCAGCGACCGCCCTGCACGGCGCCGCGCTCGCGGTGGACACGAAGATCCCGTTCGCTCTGCAAGAGCTCGTGGTTCCCGGCATCGCCCCGTACCGTCCCCTCTCGGTGGGCGCCGGGATCGTTGCCGCCGAGCTGATGCTCGCCATTCACATCTCCTTCTCGGTCCGGCGCTGGATCGGGACGAAGAACTGGCGTCGCCTGCACTGGCTCACGTACGGGGTATTCCTCGCGGCCACGGTGCACGGCGTCATGACGGGCTCGGACAGCAACCGTTCCTGGGTCGTCGCGATGTACCTCTCCTGCATTGGGGTCGTCGCCGCTTTGACAGCCTGGCGAGCGACCGCGCCACCCGCCGCTGCGAAGCGGAGGCGACTCGCCGATATGGAAGCCTGAGTAAGTGGCTGGTTACGGGGCCGGATCCGTGATCTTGAAGATGTCGGTCTGCTTCGTCCGGCAGATGATTCGGTCGTAGAAGACCTCCACGCTTCCGCCGGGCTTCTCGGCCAGATACGTAGACAGCACATCCCGTCCCGCGCGGAGCCGGGCCACGACACGACCGTAGGGGCCATCCCCGGTCCCGAACCGTACGATCCTGACACCGGTTCCGCACCCCGGCCCGCTGCGCACGAAGTAGACGGTTCCGTCCGAGGCAACGGACGAGCCGAACTGATCCTTGGCGGGCTTCGTCTCGGGCTTCGGCATCACGCGCGTGATCATCGTCGCCAGGTCACGCCGAAACACGTTGCAACGCTCGGTGCATTTCGTCCAGACTGCGAAGTCGCCGTTCAGCTGGTCGGCGGACACGAAGTACTTGTCACGGCGGACGGCGGCGAGCTGCGTCTCTCCTCCCGTCAGTTCGCGGAGCATCACCCGGCGCGTGGGGGTGGAGAGCGACTCCCGGTTGAACAGAAGGCGGTTGCCCGAGAGAGAGGCACAGCACTCCCACTGGCCGGTGTTTACGCCGATGGGAGGATTGGTGATATTCCGCGTGTTGAGGTCGAAGAACTTCAGGTTCGACTGCCCGCGGTAGATCTGCTGGTACACGAGTCGGTGACTCGGCAGATCGAACCCGCCGACGAAGGCGACGCCGACTGGATTCACCCGCACCCTTGGCGCCGTCCCCTGCTTCACAAAGACGACATAGCGTCCGCGCTCCGCGTAGGGCGCTTGGGCCCAGGCCACGTATTCGCCGGCCGCCGCGGGCGTCGTCTCGTATGCCCGAGTCGTCCGAACGGACTCCGCGGTCAGGAGCGCACTCGCGGGCGCGACCAGCCAAAGCGCAACCACGGCGAGCCCGCCGAGGGCGGCTCCAGCGACCCCCTTTTCGCGGCGCCTCTGTCCGTTCACGAGCTGCGTTCCCGCGTCGAATGTCGCAAAGCTCCGTCTCCAAGTCAAATGACGATTCCGTTACATCCGCCGGGCGATGAGCTCTTTGCCTACCCGCATTTGCGCGACGGCTCAGATGTTCGGTCCGAGTGATCAAGCGCATGACAGTTGCGTGACAGTTCAGCGCAGTGCGGCCCAGCCAATAGGCCCTCTGCGTAGACTCGTGCCAGCCGCAGCGCCGGCGACGCCGTACGGATTCCCCCCGCATCGCACGCGCGTCGCAGGCGATCTCCCCAAGGCGCTGCCGCCCCGTAACGCGGGCGGCAGTGCCTGCTGCATCGCTTATCGGAGGGGGAGTCGCACCTCGAAGACGGTGCCGCGCCCAACCTCACTGGTTACCTGGACCGAGCCGCCGTGCGCGTCGACGATCGCCTTCACGATCGCGAGGCCGAGGCCCGTGCCGTTCCGACGCGTGCGCTCGTGATCGACCCGGGCGAAGCGTCTGAAAATGCGGTCGAGGTGCTCGGCGGGAATTCCAACACCTGCATCGGCGACGGTCAACACTGCCTCGGATCCATCGTCGGTCGCCGTGAGAGTGATTGCATCGCCGTCCTCCGTAAACTTGATCGCGTTCTCGATCAGGGCATCGAGGCCGTATCCGAGGCGCTCCTCGTCCGCGAGGATTGTCTTGTCCGTATTCGGCTGAATCACCCAGTGACGCTGGGCAGCCCCTTTCCAGCGCGTGCCGGCCTCTGTCAGGAATCGCCCGACGTCAACCGGCCCTTTGTGCAGAAAGTCCGCGTGCTCGGCCGCCGCGAGAATGAGAAGCCGTTCGGCCAGCCTGGAGAGGCGATTGAGCTCGTGGAGGATGACGTCCGCATCCTCGGCGGCAAGTTGGCCCGCGTAGGCTGCCTTGAGGAGCTCAGCATGCCCGCGCGCGATCGTGATCGGCGTCCGAAGCTCGTGCGAGACGTCGCGGATCATCTCCCGCTGCCCTTCGAGCAGACGGCGCTCGCTGGTCGCGAGTCGGCGCACCTCCTCGAGAACGTCCTGGCGCAGCTCGACGTGCCACATCATCGCGACGAACATGAGCGCCATGAGGGGCACTTCCGCCCACTCGTCGAAGCCGGCCTCCGACTGCCCCACCGCCCACGCGAGGGCCACGCCTGTCGTCGCGACCACCATGAGCAGGACGAGAGCCGTGTGGCGGAGTTTCCACATCCGGTAGGAGTAGACGAGCGAGAGGCTGACCCAGATGAAGTGGAAGGGAATCGTCTCGCCGCTCGGGACGATGACGATCGCTCCGAGGTTCAGAGCCGACCAGACGCCCCAGGCAAGCTCGAGCCAGTAGCGGCGGAGAGCCGGATAGAGAGTAGGCCTAGCTAGCCTGGAGGCAATAGCCGACATTTCTCACCGTTTCGATCCGATCGTTGCCGAGCTTGGCGCGCAGCCGGCTGATGTAGACGTCGACGACGTTCGTCCGAGGGTCGAAGGTGCAGCCCCAGACCTCCTCGAGAAGCTGCTCGCGCGTGCAGACCTGGTCCTTGTGGCGAACGAGGTGCTGGAGGAGGAGGAACTCGCGCTCGGACAGGCTGACCGGCCCGTTGCCACAGTCGACCGTGCGGCGCAGGAGCTCGAGCTTCACGGGACCCGCGACCAGAACGCGCTCGAGAGGTCGCCCGGCCGGTCGGCCCATGCGTACGCGGACGCGCGCGAGGAGTTCGGCGAGCACGAACGGTTTGGCCACGAAATCTGAGGCGCCGAGCTCGAGGCAGCGAATTTTCGACTGCACGTCGGTGAGGGCCGAGAGAACGAGCACGGGCTGCTCGGGTCGGCCAGCAAGAATCCGTTTGAGGACCGTGAAGCCGTCGAGGACGGGGATCATGAGGTCGAGCAGGATCAGCTCGTGGCCCCCGCGCTCGGCAAGCTCGAGTCCCTTGGCCCCGTCATAGGCGCTGTCGACCCCGAATCCCTGTGAAGAAAGCGCGCGCGAGAGGTAGTTGACGATGCCGGGCTCGTCGTCGATAACGAGCACTCGAGCCATGCGACCTGCCTCCCCTTGTCCCGGCCGTGGAAATTCTTTCCACAGTTGTGGAAAAGATAGGCCGATCGGCCGGATGGTTCAAGTGCGAATAGCGACTTCGTTGCCGAACGGTCACCTTACGGATTCCTGACAGTTTGGTGACAGCTTCGTCAGGAATCGACCACGGCAGCTCCCGACGTGCTTACGTCCTCGACGCCAGCGCACTCGCGGCCAGAGGACGGGAGTCAGGGGAGCAATGCGGCAGGCTCACGGTACCACCACTGAAACACGGAGCCGGAACGGCTTTCGGGGCCGCCGTTGGCTGCTCGCGGCTCCCGCGCTCCTCGGTGCAGTAGCGTTCTTGCTCGCGACCGGCCCGTACGCCGGCGCGCAGGCTACTAGCACCGTCAACATCGTCGTTGTCGACGCACAGACGGGTGTTCCTGTCCCCAACTTCAAGTGGCTCGTCAACCTCGACAACAGCCACGACGATGCCTCCCTGAGGCCGCCGGCCACGTACAGCCCCGTCGTAGCGACGGGCGAAGTGACGGACGGAAGCGGACAGGCAGCGGTTTCCCTTCCCGACACCGCTGCCCCGGACCGCGGCTACCTGGTTTCCGTGTTGGTCAACGACGGCACCAGCGAGTTCGCCTCCAAGTACCCGACCGACTACAAGCTCGGCGGCAAGCACTTCACCTTGCCTGCCGACACCGGCGACGTGGTGGTCGAGCTCCAGCCGAACCCGCTGCCCCTGGCGGCGCTCAGGGTGCGCGTGTTCCACGACAACCAGATGCTCAACTCCGAGGACGACATTCCGCTCGAGTCCGGCCTGCAGGGCTGGCATGTCACGATCGCCGATCGGGTCGGCGCGGTGACTACAGACTGGTTCGGCAACCCGATCTGCACGCAGTACGAGACGGACGCGGACGGGAACATCGTCGACGAGAACGGGGTTCCGATCGCCGAGAGCGGAGGCGATCCGGTTCCGATCCCCGGCACCGGCGGCTTCTGTACGACGGATGCCGACGGCTACGTGACCATCCCCAACCTCGGCCCGAACAAGTACGAGGTCGAGGCGATTCCGCCTAACTCGACGTGGATTCAGACCACAACGATCGAGGGCACGAAGGCGCTCGACGCCTGGATCGAGGAAGGCCACAGCGGGTTCTCGACCGAAGAGGGATTCACCCAGGCCATGGTCTGGTTCGGCTTCGTAAGGGCATGTCAGTTCGGCAACACCTCCGACGACTGCACGAGCGCGACCGCGAACACCGCGGGGACGGGGACGATCAACGGCAAGGCTCGATCGATCTCACTCGACGACGAGTCCGGGATCCTCAAGCTCGGCAATCCCGTCGTGCGCCCCTATGTGGGCCTGAACAACCTCGGCGGCGACGACGAGCAGGTCTACACCGCCCGCGGCAACGCCGACGGCACGTTCACCATTCCGAACGTTCCCGCCGGCCTCTACCAGCTCGTGATCTGGGATCTGCCGCTCGACCACGTCATCCAGTTCCAGACCGTGCGGGTCGCCGCCGGCCAGACGGTCAACCTGGGCGACATCGGCGTCCCACCCTGGTTCGGGAAGATCAGGGGCTCCGTCTACATCGACGCGAACGAGAACGGGGTTCGTGACCCGGGCGAGGTCGGTCTGAAGGGCCAGGACCTCGACACGCGCTTCAAGGACGGCACGATCCAGTACGCGACGTTCTCGGACTTGAACGGTAACTATGAGTTCCCGGAGGTCTTCGAGCTCGAGCACTTCGCGATCGCCGAGGTTGGCTACGGGCGCTTCAAGCAGACCGGGGCGACAGGGTACGAGACCGACGAGTTCGGCAATCCGCTGAACTACCCCGACGGCTTCATCAACCAGGACCTCGGTCTCGCCTCCCTGCTCCAGGCGGAGATCACGTGGGGCGGGACCACGAACTACATCGACTGGGGCAAGAAGCCATTTGACACGAGTGGTTGCGGCACGTTTGACCCGAGCGACCCCTGCGAGAACGGCGGCATCGTCGGCATCGCCTTTTACGCGATGACCCGGAACGAGCTCGACGCGCGGCTCCAGGCGAACGAGGATTACGAGCCGGGGATCCCCGGCACGCACTTCAGGCTGTGGGCGCCGGTGCTCTGCGGGACGAATCCGGGCGCGCCGTGCGACCCGGCCGGCGAGGTTGAGGTCGATGTGAACGGCGAGGCGGTCAAGGACCACCTGGCGGCCGTTTACGACGCCGATAGCTTCAACGATGCCTACCCTGAGAACTGCATCCCGAGGGGGAGCGTCGGCCGGACGCCCGGCCAGATCCAGCCGCCCAACCTGTTCGCCGACTGCATCGAGCTTCCTGCCCTGTTAGCGCAGATCAAGTCGGGCGTGTTCGACGGCGGCTACGCCTTCGACCTCGACTGCTCGAACCCCAACCCCGACGGTGACGCCGACGGAGACGGCACGCCGAATCGCTTCGACGAGGACGACCTCACCCCCTACGGCGACGGCTGCACGTCGGTCGAGGCTGGCAAGTGGGTCGTCGAGGTAGTGCCGCTCGACAACTACAAGGTCGTGAGGGAGGAAGACATCAACGTCTTCAGCGGCGACCAGTTCGTCCCGGCCGTGCCGCCGCCGCCGTGCATCGGCCCGCTGCACACGGTCGACGTCCAGGACGTCCTGCCCGACGGCCCGAACCCGACCTACAACCCCGACTTCGCGGCCACGCCTGAGATCCTCGCTCCGACCGGCTTCGGCAGCCCGTACGAAGGGCTAGAGAAGCCGCTCTGCAACGAGCGCCTGATCGACCTGCAGAACGGCTTCAACGCGAACTCGGACTTCTTCATGTTCACGGATGTTCCCCAGCCCGGACGGATCGTCGGCGTCCTGCTCGACGACCTCGTCCTCGAGCTCGATCCGAGCTCGCCGATGTACGCGGAGAAGCGAGGCATCCCGAACGCGCCAGTCGGCATCCGCGACTACACCGGCAGGCTGATCACGACGGTCTACTCCGACGAGAACGGCTACTGGGAGGTCGAGCTCCCCTCGACCGCCACGTACAACTGCCCGCTGCCGGCCGGTCCGTGCCCGGGCGTCTACCAGGTGATCGGGAACGACCCGGGGACGCCGCAGAACCCCAACGAGGGCTGGAACCCGAACTACGGCTCGCTCAAGCTCTCGTTCGACGTCTGGCCCGGTCTCACGACCTACGCGGACGTGGCGATCCTGCCCATCACCGGCTTCGTCCAGACGCCGGGGCCGCAGTTCGAGCCGCCCGTCCAGTGCGACATCGGCGCTGGATCCCCGGATCTCCAGGAGGTCTCGGACGTCGCCGTGGCTCCCGGTACCACGATCGTGATCAGCGGCTCGGGTCTCGGCGGCGCCACGCTCGACGGCGCGCCGATCCCGACTTCCGGAGGAGGCAGCTCGCTCGACGCCACCATCCCGGCGGGCACGGCGCCCGGGCCGCACGAGCTGCTCGCGACGGGCGGCGGCACCACGAGCCCGGTCGGCGTCACGATCCACGTGCTCGGCGCCGGCTACAACCCACCGCAGCGCCACGTCGGTCCGGGTCAGACCTACGCGACGATCCAGGACGCGCTCGACGCGGCGACCGACGGCGACCTGATCCTCGTCCACCCGGGCGTCTACTTCGAGAGCGTTCTCGTCGACGAGCGGGTCAAGCTGCAGGGTTACGGCCCGGGCGCAACTGTGATCGACGGCCGCTTCTTCAACTTCGGCGGCGTCAGCGCCGACGACTTCGCCGACAAGATCGCCAACACGGACTACCACGGCCCGAGCTCGGTGCCGATGGGCCAGGTAATCACGGTCCTGGCCGAGGACGGAGAGTTCACGTCCGGGCTGGGACACGCTCAGATCGACGGCTTCGCGATCCGCGGCGGCTCGCGCGTACGCGGCAGCCGCGTCGCGGCCTCACAGGGCGGCGGCATCTACGCCCACGCCTACGCCCGCAACCTCGAGGTCTCGAACAACCTCATCCAGTCGAACGCCGGCAACTTCGGCGGCGGCGTCATCCTCGGGCAGGCCTACGTGACCAACCCGGATGCCGGCAACGCCCGCGACAACGAGAACGACAACGTCCGGATTCACCACAACCGGGTGCTGAACAACGGAGGCGTCTCGCTCGCTGGCGCCCTCGGGATCTTCAACGGGGCCGACGGCACCGAGATCGACCACAACGTCGTCTGCGGCAACTACTCGGCCGAATACGGCGGCGGCATCTCCGACTTCGGCAAGAGCTCGGGGACCATCCACGACAACAAGATCCTCTACAACTTCGCCTTCGACGAGGGCGGCGGGATCATGATCGCGGGCGAGGAGCCGGCGAACCCCGTCACCCAGCTCTCGGCCGGCACCGGCGACTGGAACATCGGGCGGAACCTGATTCAGGGCAACGTCACGAACGACGACGGCGGCGGCATCCGGCTGCTCACGCCGGTGGACGGGGCCGTCCGGATGGTCAACAACATGATCGTCGACAACCTCGCGACGGACACCGGCGGCGGAATCTCCCTCGATGACGCCTTGAACGTCCAGATCGTGAACAACACGGTGGCAAAGAACGTCTCCACGGCGACGGCCGAGGATGCGGACCGCAGCGCGAACTGCTTCAACCTGCCAGGCGATCCAGCGCGCCCAGCGAACGGAACGTGCCCGCACGGCGCCGGTCTCGTCAGCGAGCTCCACAGCGCAGCCCTGATGAACCCTGCGCTGCACTCGCCGCCTCCCAAGGACTTCAGCGACCCGGTGCTCTTCAACAACATCTTCTGGCAGAACGAGGCCTTCTACCTCGACGGGAACCAGGTCGTCGCCGGCTACACGGAGCCGTCCGCCGGCTACCTGGACTTCGAGGTGCTCGACTTCGACGGCAACGACGCGAACCGGACGTTCACGTCGAACAACAACCTCTGCACGGCCTTCGGTCCCAACTGCCCCGATAACGGGACGGACAAAGCCGCGAACCCGATGTTCGTCCAGCAGGTGAGCCTGTCGTACGACGTCCTGGCATTCGGCGGCGACCCCACCTTCATCACCGTCATCCTCAAGTCAAAGCCGGGCGACCCGCAAGGCAACTACCACCTCCAGGCAGGCTCGCCAGCCATCGACGCCGGTACGACCTCGGTCGGCGGGGTGCTCGCTCCGACGGACGACTTCGAGGG
>Ga0209887_1000341_pt1 | contig 13958 bp, 17 predicted proteins | sample GWRWN1_30_40_FD_187230 | JGI IMG/M metagenome (GOLD analysis project Ga0209887, IMG submission 187230) | Riverbed sediment microbial communities from areas with no vegetation in Columbia River, Washington, USA - GW-RW N1_30_40 (SPAdes)... | ecosystem: Environmental > Aquatic > Freshwater > River...
GTCCCGGGACTCCTGACTCGGGATCGGATCCTTCGCACGATCAAGCTGGCGCATCGCGTGGCAAAGTCCGGGGGCGCGGCGTCACCTCGGGTCGGTGTCGCCGCCCTCAATCCTCATGCGGGAGAAGATGGGACGATGGGTGATGAAGAGGCCCGCGTCATCCGCCCGGCCGTAGAAGCCGCGGTCGCCGAGCAGATCGATGCGTCCGGTCCGTACCCGGCGGATCACATCTTTCGGATGGCGCGCGCAGGTCGGTTCGACGCAGTCGTCGCCATGTATCACGATCAGGCCCAAATCGCAACGAAACTACTGGGATTTGACCGGGGTGTCTCCATCGGGATCGGATACCCGTTCACCACGGTCACGCCGTCTCACGGGACTGCCTTTGACATCGCCGGGAAGGGCCTCGCCGATCCGCAACCGATGATCCAGGCTTTGAAGTTGGCAGATCAACTCGTTCGCGCTGGCTTCAGGCCCCACCTCGGGTAAGCGCCAATACCCAAGCAGGAGGGGACAGACCCCTCCTGCAGGAGGGGTCTGTCCCCTCCTTTAGCCTATTTGGGTCATTTAAGCCTAACTCAAGTGTGACATTCGTCACAGTGGCGTCTGCCGGCGCTCGCTAGAGTAAGCTTCAAGGCACTCCCTAATCTGCGTCGAAACGGAGAGGCCATGGTTCCCGATCCTACGGTTGAGCGCCGCACTGCGTTCATATTGCTCACGTTCATGGCACTGTTCTTCGGCGGCACCTGGGTGGCGGGAAAGGTCGCGGTCGACGCGATACCGCCATTCACGCTTGCCGCGGTGCGTTTCTCGGTTGCCTCGATTCTCCTGTGGATCTGGGCGCGGAGCAAAACGCCGACCGGCCGGCGACCGACCGTTGGCGATCTTCCCCTCATCGCCGGGATGGGACTCACAGCCGTCGCCGCCTACAACGTCCTCTTCCTCTATGGTCTGAAACTGGCGCCCGCCTCTGACGGCGCGATCATCGTACCGGGCCTTGCGCCGATCATGACCGCGGCGCTGGCGTCGCTCATTCTTGGGGAACGCATCGGCCGTTGGGGTGTAGCGGGACTCATCACCGCATTCACGGGCCTCGTGCTGGTCATGAACCCGGGCGGCACGCACGCGCCGGGCAGACTGTTGGGAGACCTCCTATTCTTCCTGGGCGCAGCGTGTTGGGGGATCTACTCGATTATGGGGAAGACCGCACTCGCGAGGTTCAGTCCGGTCAACGCCACGCTCTACGCCACAGTGACCGGAACGCTGTTTCTGCTTCCCTTCGCGATGGCTGAACGCGGCTGGAACTCGCTCGCAACTGCGCCTGTGGGATCGTGGATTGGTGCCCTGTATTTGGCGGTGTTTGGAACCGTACTCGCGTTTGTCTTTTTCTATGAAGGCGTCAAACGCATCGGCGCAGCGCGTGCCACCACCTTCGCGTTTCTGGTGCCGATCTTCGGCGTCGTCTCATCCGTGATCATGCTGGGCGAACGTCTTTCAGCCTCCACGATTGCGGGTGGAGCGCTTGTGCTCGTCGGTCTGTGGCTGGTACAACGCCAACCCGCGGTACCGGCGGCACGACTTGTCCCCGCGAGAGATAGGCCGAGCGGATAGGGCTTTATTCTTCCTTACGAGAAGACACTCACATTCCGTACGGGATTCGGGGGACCATGGCCGAGCGTCACGAACACAGCCATGAAGAGATGTGGAGGGCGCTGCTCACCGGCACGGATCCGGACCTGCACGGGATTCGTCGTTGGCACCGGCTCCTTCCCCACAACCCGCGCTGCAAGGTCTGCAGCGCCCCCTTCGCCGGCCTCGGCGGGTTGATTTTGCGGGCCCGCGGCAAGGGCCCGTCGCGCAAGAACCCCAATTTCTGCAACACCTGAGAACTGACGGCGCGGACGCACCCGGGCGGTGCGGAAATCGAACTCTCGATGCTGTTCGCCGACGTTCGCGGCTCCACCACGCTAGCCGAGCGTATCAGCGCGGGGGAGTTCACGCAATTGATGAACCGCTTCTACCGCGAGGCGAACCACGTGCTCATCGACTCCGATGCCCTGGTCGACAAGCTTGTCGGCGATGAGGTCATCGGCCTGTACCTGCCCGCTATCGGCGATCACGCGAGAAAAGCGGTCGAAACCGCCCAGAATCTGTTGAGAGCCACCGGCCATGCAGACCCCAATGGTCCATGGGTGCCGGTCGGCGTCGGCGTCCATACCGGCGTGGCCTACGTGGGAGCAGTCGGTTCCACGGAGACGGTCACCGATTTCACCGCGATGGGGGACGCCGTGAATGTCGCGGCCCGTCTGGCCAAAGTGGCCGGACCGGGCGAGATTCTGATTAGCGACCGCGCCTACGAGCTGGGGGGACTGGAGTTGGGGAGTCTGGAGCGGCGGAACCTCGAACTGAAGGGCCGCACCGAACCCATCGGCGTCCGCGTCCTCCGTGTAGGATCTGCGATGCAGGTCGCCTAGTCTACTCTTTCTTGCCCGCGTCGAGGACCTCTTTCGTAACACTCAGCGGTGTGCCCGCCTCACGCGCTTGCGCCTCCCGACCCTTCTCTTGGTCTCGGGAAACTGAACATCAATGCCGGCGATGCTGCCGGGGTACTTGTGGGCCAACCGTCCCAAGAAAGCTGCAAACAGCTGCCATTCACTCCCCGGTTGTCCGAAAACTTTACAAGTGATAACGCGTGGTGAGTGCGACCAGGCAATCCAGCCCGGATAGCGTTCGTGAACGATCTTGCGCCCTCGTTCCTTGACGTGTAGGGTGCGCAGTTCGCCCTCTCGCATCGCGTTTACAAGTGTTCGGTATAAGTCGGCGCCCTCACGCTCCACAATTTGAACTCTGATCATCGTCTCCGCAGCCTCTCTTTGTTTCGACCTATCAAAGATTAGCAAGAATAGGAGCGGCCCCTGCTTTCGGAGGAGCAGGGAGCCGGGGAGGCGAAGACACCGAAATTTCCTGAGAATTCGCACCGATGGCAACTGCGCGCTCCTACCACCGCTGGTCCAGCCCCTCATTGCAGCGGGATATGGAGCTCCTCGTCTTCGGCCACGGGGGGGCCCGCGTCGTAGCGTTTCCGACATCCGCCGGTCGGTTCTTCGACTGGGAGGACCGCGGGCTGATTAGCTCGCTCAACGATCATCTGGAAAATGGATGGATTCAGATTTTCTGCGTGGACAGCGTGGATGGTGAAAGCTGGTATGCGAAGGACCGCCATCCAGCCGACCGGGCGAAACGTCATGTGGAGTATGACCACTACGTCCTCAATGAGGTGCTGCCGTTCACCGCAGAGCGCAATCCGAACCCGTTCCTGATCGTCACCGGCGCCAGTTTCGGCGCCTACCATGCGGCAAACTTCGCCTTCCGTTACCCACACCTCGTCGGCCGGATCATTGGCATGAGCGGCTACTACGACATCAAGCGATGGACCGGCGACTATTCCGACGACAACGTGTACTCCAACAATCCGTGCGACTTCCTGGCCCACGAGCACGACCCGGCGCGGCTGGACGCCCTGCGGAATATCGATATCATCCTGACGATCGGCCGTACCGACTCGGCGCTGGCCAACAACGAGTTCCTGTCAGGAGTGTTGTGGAGCAAGAACATCGGGCATGCATTTCGCATCTGGGATGGGCAAGCCCACGACTGGCCCGTGTGGGAGCAGATGCTGCGACTGTACATGGGAGGCCATGACTAGTCGGACCGGGAGACGGCAATGACGCGGAAAGTGGGACTGATGATCGGACGCGAGGAATCGTTCCCGGCTGCCTTCGTCGACGAGGTGAACCGTCGGGGCGAAGGCGAGGTGGTCGCGGAGCTGGCCAAGCTCGGGGGCACCCGCATGGACGAACCGCCGGCCTACGCCGTGCTCATCGATCGAATCTCCCACGAGGTCCCGTATTACCGCGCGCACCTCAAGTACGCGGCGCTGGCGGGGACCGCGGTGATTAACAACCCGTTCTGGTGGTCCGCGGATGAAAAGTTCTTCGGCACGGCGCTGCTGGCCCGGCGGGGGGTCGCCGTCCCCAAGACAGTTGTGCTCCCAAACCGAGACCACATCGAAGACATCTCACCGGAGTCGCTGCGGAACCTCGTCTACCCGCTGGATTGGGCGGCGATCCTAGATTACGTCGGATTGCCGGCGATCCTTAAACCCAATACCGGCGGCGGGTTCAAGCAAGTCTACCTCGTGCGCTCGCTGTCGGAACTCTGGGACGCCTACGACCAGACAGGGCTGCAGACGATGATCCTGCAGGAATACATCGAGCATGACCACTACGTCCGCTGCATCTGCATCGGGCGGCGGCACATCCTGCCGATCCGCTGGGATCCCCGGCTGCCGTGGACAGAACGGTACATCGTCGACCACGATCACCTCAGCTCGGAGCTGGGGGCGCGCGTGGTCCGCGACGCGCAGCTGATCTGCGAAGCGCTGGGCTACGATATGAACACGGTGGAGTTTGGGATTCGCGACGGCGTGCCGTACGCGATCGACTTCCTCAACCCGGCGCCGGATTTCGAGCGCGGCCGGATCCGCGAGCCGTACTTCCAGTGGGTCATCAAGCACATGACCGACCTGGCGATCGAACTCGCCCTGCAGCCGGGGTCGCGGCAGACGATGCGGTGGGAGGCATTCTTGTGAGCCCCGCCACAGCAGTATCCGAAGCGATCCAGACCTACCACGATCTGCTCACGGACGATGTGGCCCAGGAATCAATGGCTCAACTCGAGGATCAGCTGCGGCGGCGCGGATTATTCTTCGGCCAGCGGCCCCTCTGCACCGTCCTCCGTCCGCGCTTCCTCACCGTCGAACAATACGCATTCATCAGAGAACACGCCAGGACTGTCCTCCGCGCCTTCAACAGGGCGTTTCAGACCGCCATCTCCACGGAGAGCTTCCGCGCCCAGTTCGGTCTCGCACCCTGGGAAGAGGAGTTGGTGCAGCACGATCCCGGATTCCGCGGCCCCTGTCCCACGTCGCGGCTGGATGCATTCTTCGTCTCTGAGTCGAACGAGCTGCAATTCACTGAGTACAATGCTGAGACCCCCGCGGCGCCTGCGTACAACGACGTGCTCTCGGAGGTTTTCTACGGCCTGCCGGCCATGCGCGCGTTCCTGCGACGCTATGAGGTCCGGCCTCTCCCCGCCCGTCACGGGGTGCTGCATGCGCTTTTGGATGCATTTCACCAGTGGTCGGGCAGACGCGAGGCGCCACGCATCGCCATCTTGGACTGGCGCGAGGTCCCGACCTACAGCGAGTTTGTGCTCTTCGCAGATTACTTCCGGGCACAAGGGCTGGAGTGTATCATCGTCGACCCACGCGAGGTGGAATACCGGAACGGCCGGCTGGTGGCCGGCGATTTCGTCATCACGTTGATCTACAAGCGCGTGCTGATCAGCGAGCTGGTCGATCGAGGCGGGCTTGACCACCCAGTCATACGCGCCGTGCGCGATGGCGCGGCGTGCATGGTGAACCCATTCTGCTGCAAGCTCCTGCACAAGAAAGCTAGCCTCGCCGTCCTGCAAGATGAGCGCAACGCCCATTTGTTCGATCGCGACGAGCTCGCGGCGATCGAAGCACATATCCCTTGGACACGGCTGATCGAGGAGCGGCGCACCTTGTATAGAGGCCAGAACATAGACCTTGTGCCCTTCATCCTCGAGCACCGCGAGCAGCTTGTGCTCAAGCCCAACGATGACTACGGCGGCAGGGGTGTCGTACTTGGCTGGCTCGTCGACCAGCGTGGTTGGGAGCAGGCGGTCCAGACCGGGCTGGCCGAGCCGTACATCGTGCAGGACCGGGTCGCACTGCCCAGCGAGCCCTACCCGAGCCTGCAGGACGGCCGTTTGCAGGTGAGTGACCGGCTGCTGGACACCGACCCCTACGTGTTTTATGGCACATACGTGGATGGCTGCCTGACGCGCCTGTCCACAGAGGCGTTGCTCAACGTCACGGCGGGCGGCGGGTCCACAGTGCCGACGTTTGTCGCGGCAAAGCGCTGAGAGGTAGGTTCATGGATCCTCCATCGCTGACCATCGGCGTCGAAGAAGAGTACCAGATCATCGATCCGGAAACCCGCGAGCTGCGCTCATACATCACCCAGCTGCTCGATGCTGGACGAGTCGTGCTACGCGAGCAGGCAAAGGCCGAGTTGCACCAGTCGGTCGTCGAGATCGGCACAACCGTCTGCCAGTCGACGGCGGAGTTGCGGGTGGAACTGGTGCGCCTGCGCCGCGAGGTCATCGGGCTGGCCGCGAAGAACGGCCTGCAGATCGCCGCCGCCGGTACGCATCCGTTCTCCTCCTGGCTGACCCAAGAGATCACGCCGCTGGAGCGCTATGTCGGGGTCAAGGAGGACATGCAGTCGCTTGCCGACCAGCTGCTCATCTTCGGCACCCACGTGCACATCGGGATAGAAGACCGTGAGTTCCTGATCGACGCGATGAACGTGGCCCGCTACATGCTCCCGCACGTGCTCTGCCTATCCACATCCTCACCGTTCTGGATGGGCCGCGATACCGGGCTGAAGTCCTACCGCAGCATCGTGTTCCGCAACTTCCCCCGCACGGGAATTCCGCGCGCCTTCCAGTCCTGGGCCGATTTCACGTACCACATAGACACACTCGTTCGCGCGAAGTCCATCCCCGATGGAACAAAGATCTGGTGGGACGTCCGCCCGAATTGGATCCACCCGACGCTCGAGTTTCGGATCTGCGATGTCTGCACGACGATCGATGAAGCGATATGCGTGGCCGCGATCCTCCAGGCGATTGTGGCCAAACTCTGGAAACTGCGCCGCGATAACATGACCTTCCGGGTCTATCCGGCCGAGCTGATCGAGGAGAACAAGTGGCGCGCGGTGCGATACGGGCTGGACGGTAAGCTCATCGATTTCGGCAAGCAACAGGATTTCCCGGCCCGCGACCTCATCCGCGAGTTGATCGAGTGGTTTATTGGCGACATCGTCGACGAGCTCGGCAGCCGCAAGGAAGTGGAATACGCCTACACGATCCTGGAGACGGGCTCAAGCGCCGACCGCCAGCTGGCCACGTATCGGCGGACCGGCGACCTGAGAGACGTCGTCGATCAGCTGGTGCGGGAGACGCGACTCGGCGTTGACTAAGTCATTGCGAGGCCAGGGGCCGAACTGACGAAGTCATCGCGAGGCCCGGAGGGCCGTGGCGACCTCATGACGATATGAGATTGCTTCGCTCCGCTCGCAATGACTAGCGGAATTGCTTCGCCGCTTCCAGCGCCATGAACACTGCACCCATCACCGCTGGATGTTTAGGCTGCCGGATCCGGCATCGCGGTGCGCGAGAAAGCACCGTCGACTGAAGCGGTTCCATCACTGGCCTGCCGATAGTAAACACTCCTCCCAAGGGAAACAGATCAAACGGCTTCTTCACCAAGCCTAATCTTGTTGCGACGGCTATCACCAGTCGTGCCAGAGAACGCCCGGCGTCTTCCAGAATGTGCACTGCCACAGCATCGCCTTGCCGCGCCGCCTTTGCAACCACCGGCACGAGCGACGCCAGCAGCGCCCGACCGCCGTCCTCGCCATACACCCGCCGCCGCATCTGCGGCCACTCTCCGAACTCCGCGGTCAGCATTTGTGCGAGCTGCGTGGACGCCGCCTCACCCTCATGACTCCGCAGCGCTGACCTCACCGCCGACTGTCCGATGCTCACGCCTCCACCGGCATCATCAATGAGGTAACCATACCCGCCCGCTCTTGCTGTCCGGCCCTCGGCGTCTCGCCCCAACGCCACCGATCCTGTCCCGGCGATGACTACGATTCCTGGTTCGTTTCCTGTAGCCCCCGCGAGAGCGATCTCGGCATCCCACGTCGCACGGACGATGCCGGCGCGGATGAGCTTACGGATAAGGCTTGTTGCCACGCGCGATTCGGGCGAACCAGGTTCGAGACCGGTCAAGCCCGCAACCACGGCGCGCATCGGCCCTCGCACCCGCGCGGCGCGTCTTGCCGCCGAGATCGCCTCACCAAGCGATTTCCGGGTCCTGGCGCGACCAGCGGGCAGAAAAAGATGATCGACCGGACCGCCCTGGCCGACTCCCAGTGTTCGCCCCGTGCTGTCAGCAATGACACACGTCGTGGATGAGGCGCCGCCGTCGACGCCCGCAACTACGAATCGCTTCACGACCGATACGCTTTCGTCGCCTTCACGAAGGTCTGGGTGAGCACCAACGGGTCGGTGATCGCGCGACCGACAACGACGGCAAACGCGCCGGCGCGAAATGCCTCGCGCACCTGCTCAGGCGTACTGTAGCGCCCCTCCGCCAGCACCGGTACGGACAACGCCCGCGACAGTTGACGGACCAGTTCAAGATCTGGTCCCTCCGGCGGAGGCGTTGTCCCGGTGTACCCCGACAGCGTTGTCGCCACCATATCGGCGCCCAGCGCGGCTGCGTGTTGCCCTTCCTCAACAGTCGCCACATCGGCCAGCACTGGGCGGTCGAGCTTGTCTCGAATGTGAGCGATCAGATCTTTTAATTTTTGGCCGCCCGGCCGGGGACGTGCCGTGGCGTCGAGCGCGATGATATCTGCCCCCGCCTCGGCGATGACCGAGGCGTCCTCGAACGTCGGCGTGATGTACACAGGACTTTCCGGCATCCATACTTTGTGCAGCCCGATGATCGGGGTGATGACGACCTGGCGTACAGCACTGATGTCGGTCTCGCCGTTGATGCGCACTCCCACCGCGCCCCCAGCTTCGGCCGCTTTGGCCATTGCCGCAATGACCCGCGAATCATGAAAGGGATGGCCGGCCCGCGCCTGGCAGGACACGATCAATCCTCCGGCGAGGCGGTCCAGGATAGCACTGACGCTGTCCACGGCGCGTGGTTCGTGCCAACGCATCAATCGCCCTCCCCACGTCTTGGCGTCTTGCCCTTAGTTCCCAAGTGTCTATGGCCCGCTTGAACTCGGTCCGGACCGAGTTCGGGAGTATCAACGAAGGTCATTCCAATTTGACTTGTCTGGGTCAGGCCTGGCGCAACAAAACACTTGACAAGCTTCGAAGAGATTTCGAAGTTCGACAATGCGTCAAGTGCTGCGGCACACCTTGGCTTGACAGACCACAAAAGATGTAGGAAAATTATAGGAGATTTATCCTACATACTCAGGTGACACCATGGAGTTTGCAAACGTCGGGGAATTCCGACAGAACGCTGCCAGGGTCTTTGATCGGGTGCGGCGGACCGGGGAAGTAGTTATTCTCCGCAATGGTCGTCCGGTCGGATTGCTGGTCGCTGCCGATGCCGAGACGATCGACTCGTTCCGCGTGGCCGCCCAACGCACCCGGGCGCAGCTAGCAGCGGAACGCCTGCGCGGCGCGTCAGCGCGTCGGAGCCTGGACCGACTCACGCCTGAGGATATCACCGGACTCATCCGCAGGACGCGCCGGGCACGATCCCGCCGGCGTTGATCCGTGCGGTAGTCGACACGAATGTCTGGGTGGCCGGTCTGCTGTCAACAACGGGGCCGCCCGCACGGATCGTTGATCTGGTTCTCCGAGGCCTGATTATCCCCGTCGTCAGTCCGGCGACGCTCGACGAGCTTGAGCACGTGCTCCGCCGTCCTGAACTCGCGCTGTCGGTGCGCGATGTTATGGCCGTCCTTACATACCTGCGCCTGCCGGGAACGCACGTCGCACACGTGGATCCGGAGGACTTGGAGCGCGTCTGTGTGGATCCGGACGATGATATCTTCACAGCAGCCGCCGTCGAGGGTGAGGCTGCCTATCTAATCACGGGCAACACGCGGCACTTCCCACAAAGCCCGTGGCGGGGTATCCAAATCGTCGATCCCGCAACGTTTCTTCAGAGATCTGGACTATCGGCAGATGCATAGGCAACTCTGAAAATTGCCCCAGCTGCGGCGACGTCGCCTAACTTCAGGACCTCTTTGACCTAATTGAGTCATCGCCTTCCGGCCGCGCGTGTGCTTCAATCCGCAGTGCCAGGCACCGGGGTGGAGGGCTTGGTCGGCTCTTGGCACAATAGTCTGGGCAAGGAAGGCTTGACATCATGATGTCAAACACATAACATCATGATGTGCGAACGACACTGACTCTAGATGAGGATGTTGCTGCCGACGTGAAAGCCGAAGCCCGCCGGTCGGGCAAGCCCTTCAAAGCGGTGGTCAACGAACTGCTTCGGGCCGCACTGCACCTGCGCCGGAAGCCACGGGCGGTGCCGCCGTTCACAGTCCGCGCCCGTCAGCTGGGCGTGCGTTCCGGCCTGGACTACGACAGGATCGCCGAGCTGATGGAGCATGTAGAAGGACCGCTGCAGCGGTGATCATCCTCGACGCCAACCTTCTCCTCTACGCCTACAACGCGTCTTTTGAGCAGCACGAGCTGGCCCGGGCCTGGCTGGAGCGTACACTGGCGGCACCGGTCCCCGTCGGCCTGCCGTGGGTGACGATCCTCGCGTTCTTACGCATCGGAACCAACCCTCGCGCCTTCCCCTCCCCGCTTGGGATCGAAGATGCGGTGACGATCGTATCTGACTGGCTTGCGCACCCCACGGTCGTGATCGTCGAACCGGGCGAACAACACTGGGAGATCCTCAGGCAGTTGCTCCTCGCGACTCAGGCCCGCGGCCCTCGCGTCGCAGACGCGCATCTCGCCGCGCTCGCTGTCGAGCATGGCGCCACATTGTGCACGACCGACCGAGACTTCCGGCTGTTTCCCCGTCTGCGCATGGAAAATCCCCTAGAAACCGCTGACTGAACACGATCCGCGATACCCCCCCTTGATCGTTGCGCTCCAGCAGGACCCTATCTACATCTCTTGCGCTTACGCTTCCGTGTAAGTCTCTAGCCCTTTACGGCGCCGGCAGTGAGACCTCGGATGAAGTGCTGCGAGAGCAATACGTACAATGCGATGACAGGCAAGGCCGCGAGCGTGAGCCCGGCAAACAGTGTTGCCCAATCCGTGTAGTACTGACCGAAGAACGCGGTCATTCCCAAGGGCACCGTCTTCAGCCGGTCAGATTGGATGAACACCAGCGGAAAGAAGAAGTCGTTCCAAACCGGGATGAAGTTGTAGATTGCAACGATTACAACCGCGGGGCGCACGAGCGGCAGCATGATGCGGCGGAAGATCAGCCATTCCCCTGCGCCGTCGATGCGAGCGGCGCTGTCTAAATCTGAAGGCAGAGTCCGGAAGAAACCCGTCAGGATGAACACCGCGCTGGGGAGCCCCGAGGCCGCATAGATCAGAATCAGCGCCCAGTGCGTATTGAGCAGCCCCAGGTCTCGCATGAGGATGAATAGCGGGATAATACCGAGACGGATCGGCAGCATGAGACCGCTGAGGAAGTACAGGTAGAGCAGGTCGTTCCCCTTGAAGCGAAAGCGTCCCAGCGCATACCCGGCCATCGCGCCAAACGCGACGATGATGATGATCGACGCGACCGTCACTACGACGCTGTTGCGGAAATACTGCGCGAAGTGAGCCTGCACCCAGACGCGACTGAAGTTGTCCAGCCTCCAGGACGCCGGCAATCCGATTGGATTCTGGAAGATTTCCTGCGTCGTCTTGAACGCCGAAAGCCCCATGATCACCATCGGCGCCAGAACGAGCACAGCATTGACCAGCAGAACAGCCTGGATGAGCGGACTCCACCGGGACCTGCTCACGCGAGTTCGACCTCACGCCGCCGCAGGAAAACTGCTCCCACGGCAGATACGGTGACCATCAGGATGAACATCAGGACGGCGATGGCCGACCCGATGCCAATGTCCTGCAGGCCTGTGTCGACCTCGCCAAACGCCATGCGGTAGAACATAAGGCTGAGTACATCGGTTGATCGGTTGGGTCCGCCCGAGACACCCTGCACGACGTAGGGAAGCTCGAACCAGTTGAACGAGCCGATGAAGGTCAGCAGCACGATGATCGTGATCGCGGGCGCCAGCAGCGGGAAGATGATTCGTCGGAAGACCTCCCATTCGCCCGCCCCGTCGAGGCGCGCGGCTTCGAGGTAATCGTCAGGGACGGCGTTGATACCCGCCAGAAACACGATCGTCGGGAACCCTAACCACCGCCAGGCGTTGATGAGCGTCAGTGTGAGCAATGCAGTCTGCGAGTCCCCCAGCCACGGTCTTGCCAGTACCGCAAGCCCTGCGGAGGTCAGCAGTTTGTTGACGATCCCGAAGACGGGGTTGAGAAACAGCGCCCAGAGGAAGCCGACGATGACCAGAGACAGAGTCACCGGCAGAAAGAAGACGACGCGGTAGAACTGCGTGCCCCACACGCTGCGCGCGAGCAGGACAGCAAGTCCCAGCGCAATTACGTTCTGGACGAGCATCGTCACGGCGAAGACGATGACGTTGTGCCAGAACGCATTAACTAGAAGTTCGGAATACGGGAATGTGGAGAACAGTCGCGCGAAGTTGTGCAGGCCAACGAATCCCCGGCGGGCGATGCCTTCCCAACCGTAGAGGCTAAAGGCGAGAGAAGACAGGATCGGATATGTGATGAAGACGGCGAAAAGCAGGGTCGCCGGGCCGAGAAAAACCAGGAGCCACAACCGCCGCCTGGCCCGCATACTCAGGCGCGATTGTTGGATCCGTGCAGTGGGAGAAAACGAAGAGGCGGGCGGAGTCGACTCCGCCCGCCTCAGTCGGCTACCTGCCCCGGAACGATTCGAACCAGGCACTCAGGCCCCGCGTGACCTCCTCGCCCACCTGTTCGGGCGTCTTCTCGCCGGCCATCATCGCCTGCAGCCCGCTCTGTAGCAATGTCGATCCAGTGGGGGCCTGCCACCGGAACCCGACCAGCATGACGTATGGTGTCGACTTTCGGGCAAGCTCCATCACATGCTTAAGCACAGGGTCCTTAAACTGGACGCCGGGCACCGCCGATGCCTGCGCCAGCATGTCGGCGAACATCTGCCCGAACTCGCGTGTTGCCGTGAAGCGAATGAACTTCAGCGCCGCGTCCATATGTGGGGTCTTCGCGTAGATCCCATAGTTACCGTCGGCGTACGAGGACACCCAGGGCGTTTGACCCGCTTTGAGCGGCGGGGCGGCGAAGACATCGAAGTCCAGGTTTTTGTTCTGAGCTCTAAAGAACCCGATCTCGAAAGCTCCGCCGACGAACATCGCGGCCTGCTCACTGATGAAGAGTTGCTGCATAGTAGCATAGTCCACGCCCATGAAGTTCTGATGCATGTAGGGCCGCAGCTCCAGCATGCGCCTAAGGGCGCTCGTGTAGACCGGATCCTTAAAGGATGTCTGCCCGCGTGTCACGGCGTCAAAGAACGATGTGCCACCGTAGAAGTTGGGCGCGATCACGCCGGACATGACTTCCAGCGTCCAGCCTTCCTTCCCCCCGTTGGCGAGCGGCAGCACGCCTTTGTCCTTGAGGGTCTTCAGCACCGTCATGAATTCGTCCCAACTCTTGGGCGGCTTGAGGTTGTGCTGAGCGAAGATCTTCTTGTTGTAGAAGATGACCAGCGTCTGACTCGCAAACGGGACGCCGTAAAGCTTGCCGTCTTTCTTTCCCTTGGCGCCTTCGAGAATCTGCCGGGAGAACGTTCGCAGTTCTGGCACACTCTCAAAGCTTAACGGCGCGATATAACCCGGCGCCGTAAACGTCTCCAGACCTCCATAGGCCCGAAGGTGGATGATGTCAGGACCCTTCCCCGCCGTCAGCGCCGTTGAGAGGATCGTGTTGTATTCAGTCGCCCGGAAGGGGACGAACTCCACCTTGATACCTGGGTTGCGCTGCTCGAACACCCGGATGATGCGGTCATAAGCCTCCTTGTCCTCCACCCGCCAGCTCCAAAAAGTTAGCTGAACGGGTCCTTGACTGCTGGCCGTCTGCGGATAGAACGACGTCACCAGCAGGACCGTTACAAGCCCCACAAGCACTCGCCGAATCACAGTGCACCTCCAGATATGATGGGTACCGCTACG
>Ga0209887_1000344_pt1 | contig 13912 bp, 15 predicted proteins | sample GWRWN1_30_40_FD_187230 | JGI IMG/M metagenome (GOLD analysis project Ga0209887, IMG submission 187230) | Riverbed sediment microbial communities from areas with no vegetation in Columbia River, Washington, USA - GW-RW N1_30_40 (SPAdes)... | ecosystem: Environmental > Aquatic > Freshwater > River...
CCGTTCGCACTGCGGGCGCTCGGGATCGTCCGTGAGGACAAGTCCCTGATTGAACAGGCGGCTGGTTCCTTCGATGCAATGAAGCTCCCCTGGCACGCCGCGCAGACCCGCGCCCTGTTCTGAGTCCCCTGGGTGGCTAGGCGGCTCGCAGACGGAGTCCTACACTCAGGACATGGCCGTCAGTCGCCGCACCGTCACAGTTGTCTTCGCCGACGTCGCCGATTCGACGCCGCTCGGCGAGCGGCTGGACCCTGAAGCGCTGAGGCAGGTCATGTCGCGCTACTTCGAGGCGATGGGTGCCGTACTGGAGAGCCACGGCGGCACCGTGGAGAAGTTCATCGGCGACGCCGTGATGGCCGTCTTCGGCATTCCGGAACTGCACGAGGACGACGCACTACGCGCGGTTCGCGCCGCAACTGAGTTCCGGGTTGCGCTCGCCGACTTGAACGAAGAACTCCAGCGTGAGCTCGGAGTTCGGATCGGCATCCGCGTCGGAGTCAACACCGGCGAAGTCGTCGCCGGCGACGGGAGCGGCGGGCAGATGCTCGCTACCGGCGATGCGGTCAATGTCGCGAAGCGCCTCGAGGAAGCGGCGCGCACCGGCGAGATCCTGCTCGGCGAGACGACGCGGAGGCTCGTGGAGAACGCCGCCTTGCTCGAGCCACGCGACCCCTTGACGGTAAAGGGAAAGTCCGATCCGATCGTCGCCTGGAACGTGCTCGCCATCATCGAGGGCGCGTCCGCTTATGCGCGACGGCTCGACGCCCCGCTTGTCGGGCGCAAGCGGGAGCTGCGGATGCTGCGGGAGGCGTTCGACGACGCGGTCTCGGACCGCACCTGCCGCCTGGTCACCATCGTGGGCCCGGCGGGCATCGGGAAGTCGCGGCTCACCGCGGAGCTGTGCGCTGCGGTCGGGGGTGACGCTCGCGTGCTCACAGGCCCGTGCCTCCCGTACGGAGATGGGATCACGTTCTGGCCGCTGGTACGGATCGTCGGCGCACTCGGCAGCGACGACGGAGTGCATGAGGTCCTCGCCGGTGCGGAAGATGCCGGGCTCATCGCCGACCGCGTGCTGGGTGCCGTCGGCCCGACGCCGACCACCGCGCCGGGAGGCGAGATGTTCTGGGCCGTGCGGCGCCTGTTCGAGGAGCTCGCGCGCGATCAGCCCCTCGTCATCGTGGTCGAGGACATCCACTGGGCTGAACCGAAGCTGCTCGATCTGCTGGAGTACCTGGCCGGCTGGACGGATGACGCGCCCGTCCTGCTCCTCTGCCTCGCACGCCCCGAGCTGCTCGAGGAGCGACCGAGCTGGCTGACGTCCCAAGAGGGAACGAGCCTCCTGCTTGATCCGCTCACCGATGCGGAGTCGCAAGCGTTACTCGACGAGATCGGACGCGAGTGGCCCCTCGACGAGGCCGCGCGCGCTCGGATCACCGAGGCTGCTGAGGGAAATCCCCTCTACGTCGAGCAGATGGCGGCGATGCTGGCCGAGGGCAAGTCTCTCGAGACAATTCCACCGTCGATTCACGCGCTTCTGGCTGCGCGGCTCGACCGGCTCCCGTCCGAGGAGCGCGCTGTGGTCGAGCGCGCCGCGGTCGCGGGGAAGGACTTCACGCGCCGCGCAGTTCTGCAGCTGTCGCCGCAGGAGGAGCACGCTGACGTCGACGCGCGCCTCCTCAGCCTTGTGCGCAAAGATTTCCTCGCTGCCCGGCCCGGCCGCGAAGACGCCTATCGCTTCCGGCATGCGCTGATCCGGGACGCGGCGTACGCCGGCATCCCGAAGGAACTCCGGTCTCAGCTGCACGAGCGGTTCGCAGACTGGGCGGCGCGCACCAGCGCGGGCCGCGTGGGCGAGCTCGACGAGATCGTGGGCTACCACCTCGAGCAGGCCTTCCGCTATCGCGAACAGCTCGGACCGGTAGATGACAGTGCCCGCCTGCTTGGCGAACGGGCTGGAGAGCTGCTCGGCAGCGCGGGACGCCGTGCGGTCGCCCGAGACGACATGCCGGCGGCGCTCAACCTGCTCGATCGCGCCGTGTCACTGGTGACGGAGCAGCATCCTGCGCGGCTGGAGCTGATGCGCGAGCTAAGCAGCGCCTTCTGGACCGTGGGAGAGCTAACCCGCGCCGAGGCGCTGCTGGACGGGCTCCTGAAGGCGGCGGCTGCGGCGAACGACCGCCGGATCGAGTTGCACGCGCTCCTCGATCGCGCAACGTGGCTCCACATGACCGAGCCAGGAGCCGGCGGCGATGCGCTGCTTCAGGTCGCGGAAGATGCGATCCGCGTCTTCGAGGAGCTGGGCGACGACCTAGGGCTCGCGGCCGCCTGGCGCCGCGTCTCTTTCGTACCCCGCTCGCGCGGCCACTTTGCAATCAGCCAGGAGGCGATCGAGCGTGCCCTCGTCCACGCCCACCGAGCAGGGGACACGCGCGAGGAGACCCGCGCGATCGATCTCCTTTGCAGCGTGCTCTTCCTCGGCCCGGCCCGCGCGGACGAGGCGATCGACCGCTGCACCGAGATCCTGCGGGCGGCGGCGGGAAACAGGCTGATGGAGGCAAGCGTGCTGACCTATCTGGCGGGACTCGAGGCAATGCAGGACTCCGCCGACCGAGCGCGCTCGCACTTCCTGGAGGCGACCAAGACCTACGAGGATCACGGATTCCGCCTCGGTCTCGTGGCGGCGACGGAGATTGGCGGTTTCATTGAGCTGCTCCTCGGCGACGCTCACGCGGCGGAGTCGTGGGTCCGGCGCGGCTACGACATGCTCTCCGACGCTCATCACGCGATCGTGGCCTTCCAGGCCGGACTCCTCGCCGAAACGGTCTTGGTCCAGGGACGTTGGGACGAGGCCGACGAGCTGGCGCGGATCAGCGAGGACGGAGCGGCCGGCGACCACCTAAGCGCGCAAGTGCAATGGCGACGGACGCGCGCCAAGCTCAAGCTTCACACCGGCGACGTCGACGGTGCGATCGTTCTCGTCCGGGAGGCCATCGCGCTCGCCGAGAAAACGGATGCGATGAACATGCGCGCCGACGCCTTGATGGATCTTTCCGAGATTCTTGGTGCCGGCGGCCACGGCGGGGACGCCTACACGGCCGCGCGGGAGGCATCCGACCTCTACGAGAGCAAGGGCAACAGGGTCGGCGCACGTCGGGCGGCGTCTGTCCTGGGCGAAACGAAGCGGCTCGCGCGGTAACCTCCTCCGGTCAACCGGGAAGGAGGAACGCTGTGAGCAAGTCCAAGCCACCAGCGAAGACGGGGCATGGGCAATCGGACAAAGGTCTGCGCGAGGCCATCGAGAACGCGTTCGACGACTTGGGCCCCGACTACGAAGAGGCGGTCGTCGACAAGATCCATGTGAGCGCTGGGCACCATTCCCCCTCGCACATCACGCAGTGGAAAGTCGAAGTGCGGGGGTAGCGGGAACGCAAATGGAGGGAGGCTGGAGCAAATGGCGGATGTTGCCAAGGTCATCATGGTCATCGGCTCGTCGCCGGAGAGCTTCGCCAAGGCGGCCGACGTAGCGGTTCAGGAAGCGTCGAAGACGGTGCGCGGTATCAGCGGTGCGCACGTCGTCTCGATGAGCGCGGAGGTCGAGGGCGACCGGATCAGCATGTACCGGACGACCGTCAACATCGCGTTCGCCGTAGAGCGGTAGCGAGCCTCGATGCGCAGGTCGACTCAGAGCCTGGGTTAACCGGAGGCGCGGGCAAAGCCCGCACCTCGTCTACGGCGGCGTCGCAAGCGACGCCGCGGATCGAGCGCTAAGCGACCAGCGCGCGCGCGAAGTCCTCAGGATCGAAAGGCCTGAGGTCTTCGAGCGTCTCGCCGACCCCGATCAGCTTGACCGGTAGCCCGAGCTCGTAGGCGATCGCCACCGCGATCCCGCCTTTTGCGCTGCCGTCGAGCTTCGTCAGCGCGACGCCCGTGACGCCGACGGCCTCGCCGAAGAGGCGCGCCTGTTGAAGTCCGTTCTGTCCGGTCGTCGCATCGACGACGAGGAGCGTCTCGTGCGGCGCTCCTTCGAGCTTGCCCTCGATCACGCGGCGCACCTTCGCGAGTTCCTGCATCAGGTTGGCCTGGGTGTGCAACCGGCCGGCAGTGTCGACGATGACGACGTCCCGTCCGTCGCGCGTTGCGGTCTCGATCGCTTCGTAGGCGACCGAGGCGGGGTCCGCCCCGCGCTCACCGCCGACAAATGCCGCATCCGCGCGCTCGCCCCAGATCTCCAGCTGCTCTTCCGCGGCGGCGCGGAACGTGTCCGCTGCGCCGAGCACGACCGAGTGGCCGTGCTGCCGCAACCGCTCTGCCAGCTTCCCGATCGTCGTCGTCTTGCCGGTTCCGTTGACACCGACGACGAGGATCACGCTCGGGTCGGCGTGCACGTCGATCGTTCCGGGATCCCCGAGCAGAACTGCAATCTCCTCTGAGAGCGCGGCGCCGAGGTCGGTCAGCTCCTGACGCGCCTCGAGCCGTTTGACGAGCTCGGCAGTTGCACGGACACCTACGTCTGCGCGAATGAGTGTCTCCTCGAGCCGCTCCCACGCAGCGTCGTCGCCTGGATCGAACGCGGCGGACGAAAGCTCTGCCGTGAGCGCGCGGCGGCTCTTCGACAGCGAATCGCGCAAACGGGAGAAGAGTCCCGCCTGCTCGCCCTCGGGTTCAGGTTCGGCGTTCTGCTCGCCGAGGAGCTCTGACCACGATCTCGCCATGCGGGGAACCGTATCCACCACGCCCAGCACGACGGACCAAGCTCGCGGTTAGTGCATGCACTAACCGCGAGCGGATTGACGCGGGCGGGGACGCGAAGCGCCACCGCCCGCGCGACACCGCGCGCCGCCGACCGCCCAAACGTCCGGACGCGGCAAGACCGCGCTCTTGCCGCGTCCGGGTACCTTCAGTCACGTAGCGCAGCTACACGACTGGGCTAAGAGGCAAGCGCGGCGGCCTGCTCGCGTGGCAGGCGCCGTGAAACGATCTGCGAGACCCCGTCGGCGCCCATCGTCACGCCGTAGAGGATATCCGCGGCCTCCATCGTCCTCTTCTGGTGGGTGATGACGATGAACTGCGCGCGATCCGAGTAGCGACGCAGCAGCTCAACGAAGCGACCGATGTTGGTGTCGTCGAGAGCGGCCTCGACCTCGTCGAGAAGATAGAACGGACAGGGACGCGCGAGGAACAGCGCGAAGAGAAACGAGATCGCACCGAGCGCCTTCTCCCCGCCGGAGAGCAGCGACAGGCGTGTCACCTTCTTGCCGGCCGGACGAAGCTCGACCTCGATCCCGGGCTGCTCTTCCTCGTCCTCCGGCTCGGTCAGCCTCAACCGGCCCTCACCGCCCGGGAAGAGTGTCGACGCCACCTCGGCGAAGTTCTCCTGCACCGCCGCGAACGTCTCGGCGAACCGCTGCTCGACGGTGCGGGCGAGGTCGTCGCGCAGTGTCTCGAGCTCGGCGAGGCTCTGCTCCAGGTCCGCGCGCGACGCGGACAGCTCGGTGAGTCGCTCCTTCTCCTCGTCGTACTCCTGCTTGGCGAGGGGGTTGACCTGGCCGAGGGACTCCCGTCGACGCTCCAACCGCTCGATCCGCTCGGCGAGCTCGTCGCGGTCGTCGCCGTCGGCCGGTTCGGCGCCGGCGGCCTCGAGCCGCCTGCGCGCCTCGTCGGCTTCCGCGTCAAGGCGGGCGCGCTCGACGTCGACGCCGCTCAGGCGCTCCGCCGCCTCCGCCGCCGCGCGGCGCGCCTCCACCTCTTCGGCACCCAGGCGCCGGAGCTCCTCCGCCAGCGTGCCCGTGCGCGAGGAGCCCGCGTCGGCGCGCGCGCGGAGCGGCGCCTCGAAGCGATCGTCTGCGACGCCCTCGAGTGCCTCGACCAGCCGCGCCGTCAGTCGCGCAAGCGTCACGGTGACCGGATCGCGCGCGGCCGAATAGGCGTGCTCGGGAATCGGGGCGCTGGCACGGGCCTCGAGCTCGTCGACCTCCAGGGCCAGCGCGCGCCGTCGCGCCTCGAGCTCGAGCCAGACGGCTTCGGCGGTCTCCCCGGTGAACCAGAGCTCGCCCCGCTGGGGGTCGTAGCCGAAGCCTTCTGACGTCACGGCCGGAACCTGCGACTGCAGCAGCGCCTCCTTCGGCACGACCGGAAGCTCGCGCACGAGCTCGGCGGGATCTCGCATCAGGACGACGACGCTGCCGAGCCCGGCGGCCCGTGCGCGCTCCGCCAGAGCGAGCGCCTCGCGAGCGTCGCCGGCGACGAGCGCCGGCGCGCGGTGGCCAAGGGCAGCGGCGACAGCGCGTTCGCGCCCTTCCTCCACGTCCAACAGCGACAACGCGAGCCGCTCGCCTTCCTCGGCGAGCGCGCGCGCCGCCGGCGGAAGCCCTTCCCGCTCGGCGAGCGCGCGCTCGAGTGTCTGCAGCCTCTCTCGTGCGACTCGTGCCTGCTCGGCGATTGCTTCACGCTCGGCACGCACGCGGGCGTCGAGCACGCGCCTCGGGCGCGCGAGCTCCGCGCGCAGCCGCTCGAGCAGCGCCTCGGCGCTCTCGCGCCGCAGCTCAAGCCGGTCGCGCGCGCTGCGCAGCCGGTACAGCGTTGCCGTCGCCTCTTCGCGGCGACCTGCCGCGTCAGCCAGCTCTTCCTCCGCGCGGCGCCGCTCTTCGAGCAGCGAGTCGAGCCGCTCGTCGGCGTGCTTGCGGGCGAGAACGGCAGCCGTGCGCCGGCCCTCCCCGTCCTCGAGCCGCTCGCGCAGCTCGGCGAGATCGAGCTCGGCGACGCGGGCGCGCAGCGAGGCGATCTCACCGCGCAGCTTCTCGGCGCGTTCGGCGGCGGTCGCCTGCAGCGCAAGGGGTCGGAGCCGCTTCTTCACCTCGGCCTCGACGTCGCGGGCACGCTCCACCTGAATCGCGACGCGTGCGAGCTTCAGCTCCGCGCGATGCTTCCGCCGTTTGAAGCGTCCCAGCCCCGCCGCTTCCTCGAGCAGATCCCGTCGTTCCTCCGGCTTGGAGCCGAGGATCTCCTCGACCCGACCCTGGCCGATGATCGAGTGCATCCCGCCGCCGAGCCCGAGGTCGGCCAGCAGCTCGACGAGGTCGATGCGCCTGACAGCGGTGCGGTTGAGCAGGTACTGACCCTCGCCGCCGCGGTGCAGCCGCCGCGCCACGGACAGCTCGGAGTACGGGAGCGGTCCCTCGCCGTCCGGGTTGTCGAACAGGAGCTCGACCTCGCAGAAGTCCTCGGCTGCACGGCCGCCCCCGCCGGCGAAGAGGACGTCGTCGGGCTTCTCGGCCCGAAGCTCGGAGGGCGCCATGGAGCCGGCCGCCCACACGATGGCGTCCGAGACGTTCGACTTCCCGGAGCCGTTCGGCCCCACGACCACGGCGACGCCAGGCTCGACCCGAACCTCGACAGGATCAGGGAACGACTTGAAGCCGCGCAGCTTGATGGCGCGCAGATGCATGCGGACGGGAGGCTAGCGACTACCGCGGACGGCTACTCGGGAAGCCCGAGGCGACGCCGATCTCTTGCGCTTCTTCTTCGCCATCGTCCTCGTCCTCCAGCAGGTGAATTACTTTTGGGATCCCTAAGCCTCTTCAGCCATGCCCAGAAGATCATCGCGGGAGATCTTCCCGACGAGCTCGGGATGGTCACGGTTCACATGTTCCTCGGCGTTGCGCAACAGCTCCTCGTCGTCGGCACCGCGGACGACGAATCCACACTCACAGTTGATCACCTTTGCCATCGTCGCCTCGTCCTCCGGTCGCTCGGTGGAGTCTCCCACGAATGAGAGTCAGGCGGCAGGAATCTCCACGCCTAGCGCGCCGAGGGCCTCCTTGGCCGCCTCCTGCTCGGCGGCCTTCTTCGACTCGCCCACGCCCATCCCGAGCTGCTCGCCGTCGATGACGGCGGCGCAGGTGAAGCGCCGATCGTGTGGAGGCCCTTCGACTTCCAGGACCTGGTAGCTGACGGACTGGCCGCGCCGCGCGAGCGCTTCCTGCAGCTCCGTCTTGTAGTCGACGTGGCTGGTGAGCGCGTAGTCGATGCGCGCGTCGAACGCACGCACGATCGGCTGCTCGATCTTCTCGAAGCCGTGCTCGAGGAAGAGCGCGGCGAGCGCCGCCTCGAGCAGCGCGGCGAGCACGTTGCGGTTGCGCGACAGCCGCTCCAGCTCATCGTCGGGAATGTCGACGCCGCGCTCGACCAGGCGGCTGCCGAGCTCCAGCTGGCGCGCAACGACGGCGCAGCTCGCGCGCGAGACGACATGCGATCGCACCTTCGCAAGCCGTCCCTCCGAGAAGTCCGGATAGCGCTCGAACAACGCCCGCGCGACCGCGAGCTCCAGCACACTGTCGCCGAGGAACTCCAGACGCTCGTAGGAAGAAGCGCGGTCGGGCGCCCAGGAGGCGTGCGTATACACCTGCTCGGCCCGCTCCCGGGGCAGGCTGGCGATCAGCTTCCCGAGCTCCGTTACGTCCCCCTGGGGGGCGCTACTGGTGCGACGCGACGTAGTCGACGGCCTGGCCGACGGTCTGGATCTTCTGGGCGTCCTCGTCGGAGATCTTGATCCCGAACTGATCCTCGAGCTCCATGATCAGCTCGACGAGGTCGAGGGAGTCCGCGTCGAGATCCTCCTGGAACGAGGCTTCCTCGTTGACGTCGTTCTCGTCGACGCCGAGCTGCTCGGTCAGGACTTCCTTGACTCGCTCGAAGACTTCTTCGCGCGACGCTGCCATGTCACCTCACGTTGTGGTCGGAGTCGTAGAGGGGCCGGATGCTAACACGGTCGTCCCCACTCTTTGCGCCAGCCGGTCGACAAGATCGTGCTCGACGCCGCGGGCGGCGAGGCGGATCGCGTTCGCGATTGCACGGCGGGAGGAGTTCCCGTGCGCGATCACGGCGAGCCCGCGGAGTCCGAGCAGGTACGCGCCACCGTAGGTGTCGGGGTCGAGACGCTCGCGCAGGCGCCGGGCAGCGGGCCGGATCAGGAGGCCGCCGAGCTTGCCTCTCACGGTTGCCGTGATCTCCTCTCGGAAGGCATCTATGAGATTCCTGATCGTCCCTTCGAGGAGCTTCAGGGCGACGTTGCCGGTGAACCCGTCGGTGACGACGACATCCGCAGCACCGACGAGGAGATCGCGGCCCTCGGTGTTGCCCGCGAAGTTCAGGTCGCTCGCCAGGAGGAGCTCGTGCGCTTCGAGCGTGAGCTGGTTTCCCTTCTCCGGTTCTTCGCCGATCGAGAGGAGGCGCACCTCCGGATTGCGAACGCCGAGGATCTCCTCTGCAAACACCGAGCCCATGTACGCGAACTGGACGAGGTCCTCGGCTCTGGCATCGGCGTTCGCTCCGGAGTCGAGCAGCACCGACGGCCGTCGCCTCGCCGGGATCGTGACCGCGATTGCCGGACGGCGGACTCCGGGGATCCGCCGGAGCTCGAGCAGACACGCCGCGAGCATGGCGCCGGTGTTGCCGGCTGAGATGACGGCGTCGGCCTTCCCCTCGCCCACGAGCCGACACGCAACGACGAGTGAGCTGTTGGGCTTCGCCCGCACCGCCTCGGCGGGCTTCTCGTCCATGGCGATGACGTCAGGCGCCTCCACCAGCTCGAGCCCGTGCGTCTCGAGCCCGCTCGGGCCGACGAGGACCGGGACGATCTCGTCGGAAGCAGCGGCGAGCGCGCCGGCGACGATCTCCTCCGGACCGCGGTCGCCTCCCATGGCGTCGACCGCCACGCGGGTCATGGGCTTAGGGAGCGGGGGTGCGGAGCGGCTCGACGTCGCGGCCGCGATAGGTGTGGCACGTCGGGCAGACCCGGTGGGGGCGCTTGGGCCGCCCACACTGCGGACAGATGTTCAGCCGGGGCGACTCGATCTTGTGCTGCGCTCGGCGCTTGTCACGACGGGCCTTCGACGTTTTCTTCTTGGGAACGGCCATGGGAACGGCGGAGTGTAGCCGTTGGAGCTCTAGAGCTTCTCGCGCAGGCTCTCGAGCGCCGACCACCGCGAATCGGCGGGCTCGTCCTCGTGCTCGTGCGGCTCCTCGTTCAGGTTCTTCCCGCATGTCGGGCAGAGACCCGCGCAGTCGTCCCGGCAGAGGATCTTGTCCGGGAGGGCGAGCGCCACCGCGTCCCGCGCCCAGGCGCCGAGGTCGAGCTGGTCGTTCTCGAGATAGGGCGTCCGAAGCTCGTCCGAGCCCTCAGGATTGGTGGCCTGGTACTCGCGGCCCGCGATCGCAATCTCGAGGACGGCGTCTCCGAGGCACCTGTAGCAGGGGCCGTGCATCCGCCCGGTGAAGCCCAGCTCGAAGACGCTCCCGGTGCTGGCCCTGGTGATCGCAAGCTCCGCCGGCACCTTCTCCGGAACGGGGAGGTAGCGCTCCCCGCCGAGTTCGAACGGCTCGAGCTCGAGCTCGACCTCGTCTCGGTACTCCTCCCCCGGGCGGAGCTTGACCTGTCGCAGATTGAAGCTCCTCATGGAGCCAAGGGTAGCGCTCAGGCTGCGGCTTTCAGGGGCTCGGAAGCAGCCCCCGCGACGGGTCTCTGCACCGGTGTGCGCGCCGTCACGATCAGGACGACTGCCACCACGATCGCGGCGCCGGCGACGACCGTCGTCCAGCCGATCGCTTCGTTCAGGAACAGCGTTCCCAGTGCGACCGCCACGACGGGATTCACGAACGCGTAGGTCGAGACGACCGAGATCCGAACGTTCTTGAGCAGCCACGCATACGCCGAGAAGGCGATCAGAGAACCCACCAGCACGAGGTAGACGAACGCGATCACAGGCTTCGTCGCGAAGGAATCGGCGTGGATCCCGCTCGCCTCGCCGGTGGCGAGGCCGAAGATCCCGAGAAACAGGCTGGCGGCGAGCATCTGCATTGCAGCAGCCAAAAGTGGGCTCTCGGGCAGCGTGGCACCGCGCGCGTAGAGCGAGCCGCCAGCCCACGCCGAAGTCGTGGCCACGAGGACGAGCATCGCGACGACGTCGCCACCGTCACCCGGCCGGACGAGCAGCGCGACGCCCGCGAACCCGACGACGAGGCCCGCGATTGCTGTCGTCGATAGCCGGCGGCCAAAGAACAGTCGGTCCATGAGCGCGACCCAGAGCGGGATGATCGCCACGATCAGGGCCGCCAGCCCCGACTCCAGGCGCGTCTCGGCCCAGGCGACGCCGCCGTTTCCGACCAGGAGCAGCGCGGCGCCCACGATCGCGGCCGCGCGCCATTCCTGCCACGACGGCCGGGCGCGACCACGCGCAGCGAAGATGTACAGAGCTGCGCCTGCGATCAGGAAACGCACCGACGACATCAGGAAAGGCGGCATCGTCCGGTCGGTGACGCGAATCGCGAGGTACGTGGAACCCCAGACGAGATAGACGGTGGCCAACGCAAGGGCCACCGCTGCCGGGGAGCGGCGTGCGAAAGCGGCGGTCACGCGTGCCTCTTCCAGTGATGCTGCCGAGTCTCTGGGTCGCGAGCACCAAGCCAGAGGCCGCACTCGCTCGCAGCCAAGGCTAGAAGCCTTGGTAAGAGCGAGGGTGGACTCTGGCGCCGCGTGATCGCGGGCCAGAGGCCGGCGTGCATCGCTGGGAGAGGCACAAGCTGCTAGATAGAACGGCGGTCTTCGGGATTTCGGGAGTCGACGCCGAAGAGCACTGCCAGCGGGCCGATCGCGACCAGCAAGACGAGAAGGACGATGCCAGTCATACCTCCATGATCGGCATCGGTTATCATTAGGACAAATCCAGTTACAATGGAGTTCGATTATGGAATCTGATAGCTGGCTCGGCATCGAACTGCGCCACTTTCTGGCCCTGGAAGCGGTTGGCCGCGAAGGCTCGTTCGTGAAGGCCGCGGGCGCGCTGGGCTACACGCAGTCCGCCGTCAGTCAGCAGATCGCCGCTCTGGAGCGGATCGTGGGGCAGCGTCTGGTCGAGCGTCCGGGTGGGCCGAAGCCGGTCTCGCTCACCGAGGCGGGACGCCTTCTTCTGACGCACGCCGACGCCATCGCCGCACGCGTCGCGGCGGCGCAGGCCGACCTGACGGCGCTGGCCGAGGGCCAGGCGGGCACGCTCCGCGTCGGTGTGTTCCAGAGCGTCGGGCAGCGCATCCTCCCCGAGGTGATGCGACGCTTCCTGGGCTCGTGGCCTCAGGTGAAGGTCGCTCTGACGGAGTCGGCCGACGATGCGGAGCTGCTCGGACTCGTGGAGCGAGGCGAGCTCGATCTGACCTTCGCGGATCTACCGCTCGTCGATGGGCCGTTCGACTCGGTCGAGCTGTTGCGCGATCCGTACGTCCTCGTGGTTCCTGCCGACTCTGAGCTGGCACAGCGAGACGCGCCGCCTACCACTCGCGAGATCGCGGAGCTCGATCTGATCGGTCACAAGCACTGCCGGACGGTGGCCCAACTCGAGACGAGCGTCCGCTGGCCGCTGCACTTCGTCTTCCGCTCGGATCACAACCAGACGGTGCAGGCGCTCGTCGCCTCGGGGGTCGGCAGCGCCCTCGTGCCGCGGCTGACGATGGACGCCGAGGACGAGACGACCCTCCTGATCGAGATGCCGAAGCTCCCGCCACGGCTCATCGCGTTCGCGTGGCACCGCGACCGCTACCGCACTCCGGCCGCGCACGCGTTCGTCGAGACGGCTGCAGAGGTCTGCGCCGAGCTCGAGCGAGAGTCCGTCGCGGCCTAGGAGTAGGGCTGCTCGTCGTTCGAGCCGCCGGCCGCGACCCCTGCGACGACCGACTCCTGCGAGCGCTCGTGCAGGCGCTCGCGCCCGCGCTTCACCGCAGTGAGGAACTTCTCCAGGTTGACCTCGAGAGTCGAGAGGATCGAGTCGGCCCAGTCCTCCATCTCGAGCCTCGTCTCCCGGGCCTGGCGACGTGCGTCGTCGACGATGTCCTGCGCCTGGCGCTCGGCGATCTTCACGATCTCGGTCTGGGACGCCTCGCGGACGGCCTGCTCACGGGCCTCGCCCAGGAGCCGGTCGGTCTCGCGCTTGGCCTCGGCCAGCATCTCCTGGCGCTCCTTGACGATCCAGCGGGCCTGCTTGATCTCCTCCGGGATCGTCGCCCGCATCTGATCGAGGATGTCGTAGATCTCCTCGCGGTCGATCCGAACCTGATCGGTCAGGGGCACGGCCTTGGCGTTGTGCACGAGGTCGTCGAGCTTGTCGATGAGTACGAGGACGTCCATTAGCCTCCGCAGTCTATCCCCGGGGCCCGACAGGCCCCACCGGATGGTGTTTCCAGTCTGACGAGCGCAGCGACGTCACTAACCCTCCCACCGGCGAAAATGCGAAGCATTTTCGCCGGTTACTCTTGCGGATTCTCAGGGGTCCCCGGCCGGCCTTGCGGAAAAAGTTCTGCAAACCGCCTGGCTACGGCCTCCGGGACGAGCTCGTCCACCTTCCCGCCGAAGGCCGCGATCTCCTTCACGCCGCTCGAGGAGACGAAGCTCACGGTCGGGCTGGCCATGACGTAAACCGTCTCCACGTCGGGCGCGAGCGTGCGGTTGAGCTGGTTCATCTGGAACTCCCACTCGAAGTCGGAGATCACCCGCAGCCCCTTCACGATCGCCTTGGCGTTCCACTTCCGCGCGAAGTCGACGACGAGCTGCGAGAAGACGTCGACCTCGACGTTCTCCAGGTCTCCGAGCGCATCGCGCAGGAAGCCGACCCGTTCGTCGAGCGAGAACATCGGCGTCTTGTGCGTCGGGTTGCCGACGACACCGACCACGACGCGGTCGAAGATTCCGGCTGCGCGGCCGATCACGTCGATGTGCCCGTTCGTGACCGGATCGTAGGAACCGGGTGCGATCGCGGTGATCATTCGTGCTCGAACACCGTCACCCGCGTGGAGCCGTACTTGCGAGAGGTGCGCACCGCGAGCTCCGGCAGCTCGGGCTCGGTCTTCGCCGCAGTCTCCAGCACGAGTA
>Ga0209887_1000346_pt1 | contig 13894 bp, 16 predicted proteins | sample GWRWN1_30_40_FD_187230 | JGI IMG/M metagenome (GOLD analysis project Ga0209887, IMG submission 187230) | Riverbed sediment microbial communities from areas with no vegetation in Columbia River, Washington, USA - GW-RW N1_30_40 (SPAdes)... | ecosystem: Environmental > Aquatic > Freshwater > River...
TGGGAAGCTTAGCTTAAAGAGGTCGGTCAATCAATCCAGGCATCGTCGAACGATTTTTGATTGTACTGATCCAGAAGAGAACTCACCGCGGAGGCGCTGAGGGCGCGGAGTAAAGAGTTCTTGATCAAGAAACACTCCGATCTCTGCTCCTCAGCGCCTCCGCGGTGCAAACTCCGAGTTCTGCTTCACATGAAAACCGTAAGACGTCGCCCTACCTTTTAAAAACGGTTTTGAAGAAACCTTCTTTCTCCAGCTTGCGGATAATGGTCAAATCAAAGACCTGTGGAATGGTGGCGTTCTTGGCCAACGGCTCCCGCGCGCTCACCTCATCGACAAGCTCCTGAAAGCTTTTCGGATCGGGCTCCAGATTTTCGGTATAGAATTCGTTAGCGATGAAGTCGTAGGCTTTGTTCAGTACGTCCGTTTCGTCGGACTTCATGTAGCGAGCCAGCGCTTTGATGCCTTCCTCGCGGTTGCGTTTAAAACGGGCGATGCTTTCGACATAGGCCTTGACGAACGCCTCGGCGATGGCGGGCTTTTCGCGCAAGAATCTTCCCGATACTACGGGTCCCAAATAGGGATAATTTAGGAACACCTGGGCCAGCACTGTATAGCCCTGCTTCGAAAGGCGGAGTCCCGACATGAAGTCGAGCGCGGCCCCTTGAACACTGCCGGCCTGCAGCGCGGCCAGACGCTGGGGGGAGCCGCCGACTTGAAGCATGGTCACGTCTTTATCGGGGTTCAGTCCGAGCTTGCGAAGAGCGACTCTCGAAGCGATCGCGCTTACGTCGCCCAGCCGGTTTACCGCGATTCTGCCCCCCATCAAATCCCTGGAGCTTTTGGCGCCTTTCCCTGCGATCAGCGTGTAAGGAAATATGTTCGACGTGACGCCCAATATTTTCACGTCGCCGCCGCGCAGCACCGCGACCATGGTTTCGGCGATGCCGTTTTGCGCCGCATGGGCTTGGCCCGCAAGCATGGCTTGAAGCAGGATGCTGCCGCCCTGAATAAAGACCAGCTGGCCATCCAAACCATACTTTTCGTAGAGACCGACATCGCGGGCGAACCAGAGGGGAGTAAACTGGCTGCTGGTGGTCGGATAGGCGATCACGATATTTTCCAATGCGGTGGCGGAACGCAGCGACGGTCCCCAGATTAAAAAACAGAGAATAGTCGTAAGTATCCGTCTATGCATTTGTGTGTCCCTAGCAGTTCAAGGTTCAAAGTGCAACGTTTAACGTGGATGAGGCAGGCTGTCGTCAAAGTGGTGTTGAGCAGATGAAAATCCCTCTAAATCTCCCTTTACAAAGGGAGACTTTTTATTTCCCCCCTTTCCAAAAGGGGGGAAGGGGGGATTTTTCGGCAAACATGAGTTGTGAATCCAATTCAGCAAAGTGAAACTGACTTTGACGTCGCCCTGGTGGATGAGGTGTTCTTCTGCTTTGAACTTTGAACCTTGAACAGCATGAGCCTAGTGCCGCGATTTCGGCCAGCGCACGCGACTTTGCTTGAGTCCAAGACCGGCGAGCAAGGCGGCCATGCGGATCGGCGCGCCAATGGCTTCGACGACGGGAACGCCCAGCTGGTTCTGAAGCCAGTCCGGCTTGATGTGCACGGGACACTGGCTGATCCCCATCGGGATAATCACTTCGGCCCCTTGCTTGATGAGCCGCTTGGCTTCATTGACGAAATTCTCAACGACCTCATCGTGGTGCGCCGCCAAGTCCGGCAGATCGAAGCCCGTCACACCGAAATCGACAACGTGATGTTCCATGCCGTAGCGGCGCACGATGCCGCGCAAAAACGCCATCTGGCTCTGGTGGTAAACAATCAGGCCGAACCGGTCGCCCACCAGGGATGCGACATGCAGGGCGGCTTCCGTCGGACCGATGACCGGAATATCGACGGCAGACTTTCCTCCGTCAACTCCCAAATCCAAGGTGCCGAGGGGAACTACAGCGTCGTAGCCTTCCTTCTCCGCGCGTTTGAAGCTTTCTATGAACGCCGGCGCCACCAGCTGGATTTCCGCTGGTGTCATGCCGTAAAAATATGGACTGGCTGCCACGTCGACGATTCCGACTTGGATTTCTTGAGTCGAGTAAGACAGGGCAACGTCGGCGCGTCGCCTATGTTCTTCAAGTGGATAGCCGCCGATGACAAACGCAACTCGAATCATAGCTGCTTCCCTTTACCAGGCTGCTGAAAAGGACTCATAGGCTTCGTTGCAGCTGCGTCAAACTTCATAGGAGCCCTTCGACAAGGCTCAGGGCGAACGGCTTAAGAACTAAATCTACGAGGTTCGACTCGTTCATGGTGAGCTTGTCGAAGCATCAATCGCGTCGCTCTGGCCGGCCTATAGCCTATGGCTTATAGCGTATGGTTCCTCGGTTCCATTCTATATGCCATAAGCGATAAGCCATATGCGAGTTTCTTCATTTCTTTTCGCTTCTTGCGGATTCCTCTTTCACCAGCGATAGCAAAAGCATTCCGGCGATGTAAGTTGCCGCGGCGACGTAGAAGGCCGGAGCAAAACCGAAATGATCCATCATGTAGCCGATGATCAAAGTCCAGATCGGACCAGAGATGAAGCCGACGAAATAGTAAATCGAGAATGCCGCGTCGGTGAGCTCAGGGCTGGCAAAATCGCCGATCATGGTCTGTGTGAGCGAGCCGCGCGCTTGAACGACGCTGCCGTAGAGAATCAAGTTCAAATAAAAAAGCAAACCCAAGTGGGCGTGCTGCACCAACCAGACAGTCATGATCGCCGATAAGAGAAGCGTTACTTGGGTGATGACGATTCGTTTGCCGCTGCGGTCCGAGAGCCAGGCGATGACCAGCGGACCGATGAGCCCGGCCCCCATCATGACTGTCAAAAGCATTCCGCCGCTCGGTGCGGTAATGTTGAACTGCTCCATGAAAAACGGCACGAGATAAGTTGCGTTGACGCCGGTTCCTCTTCCTGCAGCGCCCACCATCAGGACCAGCGATGTGAGCACGATCTTGCGGTTCTTGAGGCAGAGAAGATACGCGTTAACGTTGGATTTGAGCAGGCTCTTTTTGCCTTCGGTTTCGTCTGAAGCGGACGTGTAATCTCGCAGCAGAAACAGGGTCAATCCCATTGCCAAACTGAAAATCCCGAAGACGACAAAAGCCGTTCGCCACCCCATGTAAAGCAGGGCCAATGAAGCCAACGCAGGCCCGATAAACGATCCGAGATTCCCCGCCGAGTGATGGAAGGTGAGCGCCCACCCGCGAGCCTTTGGGTAATAGCGAGACAGGATACTCGAGCCCAGCGGATGCTGCGGACTGGAACCGGCATCAATGACCACGCGCGCTGCCAAGAGCTGCGGATAGCTGCCAACAAAATACTGGAGCATGGCGGTTATGCCGACAATGACATTGCCGGCTCCCAGCATAGCAGTCCGGCGGAACATTCCGGTGATGAATCCATAAACAACCTGGAGTCCCTGTCCGACGAAACTCGACACCGCGGAGATCACTCCGAGTTGAAAGAGGCCGAAACCCAACTCTTTCATCATGACCGGAAAGATGACCGAGGTGATGCTGTACTGCAGATGATTCAATGTATGACAGGTGCTAATGAGCCCAAGGGCGAGCCGTTTCTGTTGATCGGTGGCATCGAGGATTTGCACGCCAAGTGCAGCGGAAGCCGTCGCTTCTGCAGTTGGTTCATTGTTCATAACAGTTCGCTCTCCTGGAGTAGCGGAGTATTAGAGTACTGCACTTTCTGTACAGGGAGCAGGCGCCATCTGTCAACGGCGTGCACGCGGTTTCGGGTTTCGAGTTCCGAGTCTCGAGTTGACTGAAACCTGAAACCTGAAACCTGAAACCTGAAACCTGAAACCTGAAACCTGAAACTCTTCCCGCTACTGGCTTGGTTTTTCATCCGGCCTCGGCGTGTTCGCCGGTGTATACGCTCCCATCGCCAGGCTCACAACGCAACCGAGGATCATCAACGCAAATGCGGTTAAGAAGGCGTACCAGATGGAGTCGGCGAGTAAGTCAATAAGCTTCGGTAAGATCTCCTGAGGGATCAATGCCCGAGTAGCGGGCTCCAGCAAATTCTGCGGATTGGCGATCTTGTCACGCAGGGTTGCGGACAGGCCGCCGCCGACTTTCGCGAGCCCTTGCTGCATATGGTTGAGTAAAACTGTTCCCATGAGACTAATGCAAAAGGCCCCGCCGAATGTCCTGAACAGCATAAGCGTCGAAGTGGCCACGCCGATTCGTCGAATCGGCACTGCACTCTGCGCCGAAACTAGAGTCGTCAGATTCGCCATCCCCATTCCCACGCCGATCAGCAAACTGGCAACCAATACCAAGAAAAGAGCGAGAGGTTCGCCGGTCATCACGAAGATACCGAATCCGACAGCCATGCAGGCCATTCCCGCGGCGGCGACGCTGCGGTAACCCAATCGATCAATTCCGTGACCCGCAATCAGGCTGCCGGCCGTCCAGCCGAGGCTCAGTAGCAAAAGAATCAGTCCGGCGCCCGTCGCGCTCATACCGAGCACGCCTTGGAGGTAGAGCGGCAGATAACTGATCGCGCCAAATACACCCATGGCGGCCAAGGTCGAGACAATTGTCGAAGTCCGATAAAGCTTTAACGGAAAAAGGTCGAGGGGGATGATGGGCTCTTCCGCGCGCCGTTCGATAAAATAAAAAACCACAAGAACCACGAGAGAAAGCGCGAGGATTGACAGAAGCTCCCGGTTGAACGGCTGGCGGTCGTGGGCGCTGTGCGCGAGCGCGTAGAACATCAACAGCAAACTCACGAGAAGCGTCGCGCCGCCCAGGAGATCCAACTTCGGCGTGTGCCGTTCAGCCCTTTCTTCCTTGAGGCCGACGATAATCAGCCCGATCGAAATGGCGGTTATCGGAAGATTTACGAAAAAGACCCAGCGCCAGCTGGTGTGCTCGACGATGAGTCCGCCGGCCAGCGGACCAAGGATCGATGAGATCCCCCAAATGCTGCTGATGATTCCCTGCATCTTGGCCCGTTGCTCCGGAGGAAACAGAACACCGACCACGATGAAGGCCAAGGCATAGATCGCGCCGCCGCCCAAACCTTGAATGGCGCGAAAAAAAACCAGCATCTCCATGCTTTGAGCCGCGCCGCACAATGTCGATCCAAGCACAAAAATGCCGATGCCGATGAGCATCAAACCCCGGTGGCTGAATAGATCTGCCAACTTGCCGAAGAGCGGGGTTGTTAACGCTGACGTCAGCATGTAAATCGAAAAAACCCAGCTGTATAGCTCGAGCCCGCCGAGCCTGGCGACGATGGTCGGCATCGATGTGCTGACGATGGTGGCATCGACGGCGTAGAGAAAGATCACCAGCATGACACCCGTGACGGCCAGGTTGCGTTTTGAATGAGTGGTTTGCGAGGATTGTAAAAAATTCATGTTGAGGGCCAAATAAATTTGGCATGAAAAGTTTAACTCTTGACTTGAACTACTTCGCGACCGGAGTCAAGCAATGGTTTCGAACGAGAAAAGCTGACTGTTTCCGTCCACAACGGTTTTGGCAGCTTGCGCAAATTTTCTAAGCGTTATTCATCATGGATCCAGCACTGGACAAAAGACTTTCTCGCCACGCAGTGATTCATGATCTTACACTCGCCTGCCGAACATGAAAATGCAGAGCTTCGTCATGCCGGCATGGATGGCCGGCATCCAGGCCCGCAGGATGCGTCCGGACACATCCATGTTAACCTGGGTCCCGGCAGTCCATGCCGGGACGACGAGTCTTGTGTTTACGTAACTCACACGAATCTCATGGCGATAGTCCACCACTCCAACCAAATCTTCAAAGGAGATCGCGAAAGCAACAAAGTCGGGCGGGTTTGAAACCCGCCCCGACATTTTTTTGCGACTTTTACGCTCTTTGCGGTAAAATTTTTTATTATCTCGTGCTCTTCGTTCCAGCTAAAGCTTTCCGCGGCCCACCGTTTCCCCGACTGAAAAGGCGAGCAGTGCGGCGGTAACGAGGGCGCAGAGAGCGAACAAAGCGAACGCGACGCTGTAACCGATTTGCTCCGATACCAAGGCAAAAAGTGCCGGACTGACGAGGCTCCCGATCTCGCCCACGAGACGCCAAAAGCCGAAGAACCGTCCCCGCGCAACCGCAGGAGCCATGTCCGAGCCCAGTACCTGCATGCTGCCGGCGGTGACGCTCTGGCCGCCTTGAATCCAAAGAAAGCCCGCGATGAAGCTGGGAAGGCTCCAGTACCATTGCGCGCTCGATGCAAGAAACATGAGACCGAGAGCGATAAAGACAAACCCGGGCACCATCGTCGTTTTGCGTCCGAAGCGGTCCATCAAATAGCCGCAGGAAAGTGTAATCGGGATGCCCACGATGCTGGCGGTCGTCGCCAGTCCTCCCAATAATTGAGGCTCCGCGTCATAAGCATAGGCGGCGTAAAGCAACAGGGTGCCTCCCCACAGTACGCCTCGAGTCATGGATGCGAAAAACTGGGCGGACAAAAAGCCGAGATACCTGGCCTCCAGCATCATCGCCAGCAGCGCCCTCGTGTCGAGCTGATCCTCTTTGTTCTTAGAAGATGCTTTGTTTTCACTTGGCGCTGACTCTCGCACCAGAAAGAAGCTCGGCACAATGGCGAGAAACGCCAGCGCTCCATGGACGACAAACGGCATGCGGATGCTCCATGTGGCGAGTATTCCGCCAACCGCCGGTCCCAGCAGCCTGCCAGCGCCTTCGGTGCCCACCATACCGCTCATCTGCCGGCCGCGTTGGTGACTTTTACTGACGTCCGCAATAATTGCTAGCCGGGCTTGCCGCCACATTTCCATCGCCGCGCCGCCGAGAAAGCGATAGCAGAGAAGCTCGGGAAAGCTGTGGGCTACGGCGGTAAGAAAAGATGAGGCCGCCATCAGCAGCGGACCGGCAAAGAGCATGGGCCGGCGCCCTAAATGATCGACAAGAAAACCTGTGGGCACCGCCGCGACCAATCCCCCGAGCGCATGAAAAACAATGACGAGCGAAGCAACGGCGAACCCGGTATCAAATGACTTGGCAAACACCGGAATCGCAGGTGTCGCGATGCTGTAGCCCAGGGAGAGAATAAACGCCGGGAAATATAGTGTCAGGACCTGATAAGAGGAAAGGACCCCGCCGGTTTCAATCTTCTGTGAATCGCTGAGTTTCTCCATACCGGAACGCGAGGCTCTTCCCGATATGAAACAATGCGCGGGAAAGCTTCGTTGATTTTCCCTTTCGCTTGATGCGCTACAGCGCCGGACACCAAGGGTTCCGAGTTAGAGTCTGCGCCGCTCGCAGAGATTCACGAGCGCGGTTCCACTCCGCTAAGACCATGCTCCGATTCATACGACGCGTACCGCGTCGCACTCGACCGCTTTACGGAAAGTCGACCCGCTTCGCCTTCGGCTTTCCCATTCTTCTTGGGTGTACGCGAAAATAGACGGCAAGACCTCCGTTTTTGCAGCGAGCAGATAACCGATCCATCGCAGCTCTCTCTTCAGCGCCCTGGCGTCATCCTTGACGATCAAAAGCACGTCGAGATCACTATCGGCACGAGCTTGACCTCTCGCCTTCGAGCCATAGATGAGCATCTCTTGAACGGCCTCGGGATGTTTCTTATTTAGAGCCTCGCGATAAGCGTCAAGCCACGTTTGTTCTTCCGCCGTAAGTTGGAGCATTGGCTTATCTAACCTCCCTTCCCGCATCACTCCCGTTTGTCAATTGTAACGGTTTACTTTGATCGCTGCTCATTGAATCAACTCTATCTGCCTTTTCGGCGGCGGCTTCGGAAGTTTTTCCACCTGCAGGCCGTAGTCGTCCTTAGCCTCTTCGATCAATTTGGCGTCAAGTATTTCCTTGATCAAGGCTTCGCCCCGTTCTCGCGCAGGATTCTGTCCATCCCATTCAAGCGACGGCGACAAAGAATCGTCGTAGCGATATTTCTTCGGCAGCTTCTTCTTAAACTGCGCTTGTGTCTCCACATCCGGTCGCATTAAGCTCTCGGATTCCGGATGTCTGTAGTTGTTGGCTACTTTAGTTTTACTTGTCTTCGTTCGCGGTTTGCTTTTTGCCATGCGGGTTCCGCCTTTTGGAAGGACGACTGGAAAGTTTGCAGATTCTACGCGATTCGGCAGTGGAAGGGCAAGGCAAAATAGACAAGCAAAATAAAACAAGCGGCCTTGGGGCGAGCGAGTAGTGCCGCCACGCCGAGAACGGCTGGGTTGAAGGATTTCGCCTGCCGGGCTATAGGGGAGATCGAGAGGTGACAGCCATGCAGCGGTTAGCAGAAATTCCTTTTCCTGAAGTAGAACGCATAGCACGTACCGGACGTGCGCTCGTGATTTTGCCGGTGGGAGTTGTCGAAGAGCACGGTGCGCACCTGCCGCTGGGACTCGATTCGTTTGCCGCGGAGGTATACGCAGAAGCCGCTGCGCCCCATCTGGAGGAGAAAGGCTATGAAGTCGCCATAGCGCCGACGATCTCTTATGGCGTGGCACGGGCGGCTATAGACTTTCCCGGAACGCTGTCGCTGGAACCAGAAACGCTTAGAGCGTTGGTGGTGGATATCGGGCGTTCGCTCGCGCGGCACCGGCTCCATCGGCTGGTGATTCTCAACGGCCATCGGGATCTCAGCCATATGAAAGCTCTGGACGAGGCGCGCGCGATGTTAATTGAAGAAAAAACCGCTCAGGTTCTCTGCGTCGGTTTCACCAACGATCCGGATTTGACAGCTGCCTGTTATCGCGAAGGGGTCCCTGAATTGTCCCGCAGTGTTCGGCCGGATCGCGAGGGACATGGTGGGGAGTGGGAGACTTCGCTGGCGCTGCACTCGTTCCCGGATTTGGTAAAGCAAAAAATTGCCGCGACACTCGAACCGAACTTCAATTACGACGTGGATGCCTTTCGCGGTGAAACCCAGGACTACTGGAGTCTTAGCGGTGGACGCGGTTATTTCGGATCACCGCAATCGGGCAGCGCGGAAACCGGAAAGAAGATCGTAGCGATTCGAGGCCGCAACATCGCGCAGGTGATTCTACACGCCTGGGGACCCGCAAAGTAAAGGAATTCGCAATCGCTTTTCCGCAAAGAGACAGCTAAAAAGTTCACAAATTCGGCGTTTCATTATCGGTTTTTCGTGCTTTGTTTTCGATTTCGATGCTTTGTATAGTATGAAATGCAATGCGCGACCATGGCTCTCAAGCTCAAAAAAGGCCGTTGATGGACGAAGCTTTTCGTGACACCGCTTCTGCCCTTGTTGCGATCAGCCGAAGTTTCTATGCCCGGGGGTGGGCTCTAGGAACCAGTGGAAATTTTAGCGCTGTGCTCAGCCAAGACCCGTTGCGTCTTGCCATCACTCCAAGCGGTGCTGACAAAGGCGAACTGAACGCCGAACGAATCCTGACAATCGGGCCGGAGATTAATGAGACTGACGATCTGAACGAAAAGCCGTCAGCGGAAGCATTACTGCATATCACGGTGGTGCTTGCGCGCGGCGCCGGGGCAGTCTTTCATACGCACTCTGTTTGGAGCACGATACTTTCGAGCGTTCACGCCCCTGCCGGCGGAGTGATGATCGAGGGCTTCGAAATGCTAAAAGGACTTGAAGGGGTCAAGAGTCACGAGCATCGCGAATGGCTGCCGATTATCGAAAATTCACAGGATATGCCGGCGCTCGCAGAAAGTGTGTCGCACACTCTGAAAAAGCATCCAGACTCGCACGGGTTTCTCTTAAAACAGCATGGACTCTACACGTGGGGTGGAAATCTTGCGCAGGCGAAACGGCATGTGGAGATTTTGGAATTTCTCTTAGAAACGCTGAGTCGCTTGCGCGTGGTGGAGCCGAAGATTTGATTCAATTATGCTCACTGAACGACTCATCTCAATAAGAAGGAGTTGAGAGTATGGCAATAGTGAAAATCATTGATGAAAACAGGACAGTGACGGATCGGCAATCGGTCGCCGAATATCTCATGGCGCGCGGGGTTCGCTGTGAGCATTGGACGCCCGCGCATCCCGTCGAAGCGGACTCCCCAGCAGAAGAAATCCTGAAAGCCTATGCAAGGGAAATTGAAAGACTTAAAGCTTTGGGGGGATACGTGACTGCCGATGTGATCGATGTTAATGCTCAGACTCCGGGGCTTGATTCGATGCTCGCAAAGTTCAATCGTGAACATTGGCACGAGGAAGATGAAGTCCGCTTCATCATACACGGCCACGGGCTATTTCATATTCGGCCTGAAGAAAGCCGGGTCGTTCCTATCGAGGTGGAGGCGGGCGACTTAATTCTTTTGCCCAAGGGGATGTGGCACTGGTTCGATCTTTGCGCCGATCGACAGATTCGCGCGATCCGTCTGTTCCAAAACTCGTCCGGTTGGACACCCTATTATACCGAGAGTGGGGTCGATAGAAATTTCCAACCGATGTGCTTTGGACCTTCGTACATTGCTCCTCAAGTTTGACGCGCACGGTGACTTTCAATCTTTCCGCCAGTTCGGTGCAGGGAATTCTGTTGGACATCGAAGGAACGACCTCGCCGATGGATTTCGTTTACCAAGTGCTTTTTCCATTCGTGCGTGTGCACCTTACGGATTATCTCAGACACAATGCCGGCTCTGAAGAATTGCAGCGCGATCTGTCGATGCTGCGCGAAGAGCATCTAAAGGACCTGGAACACGCACTGGCTCCACCGGAATGGGCAGATGCCCATCTGGATGCGCAAATCGAATCCGTTGCCCATTATGTTTTCTGGTTAATGGATCGTGATCGTAAGTCCACGGGACTGAAGTCGCTGCAAGGGAAAATCTGGCAACAGGGATATGTAACAGGCGAGCTGAAAAGCCAGGTATTCCAAGATATACCAGCTGCTTTCGAATACTGGAAAAATAAAAATCTCGACGTCCGAATCTTTTCATCGGGCAGCGTATTGGCGCAAAGACTTCTCTTTGCTAACACCGAAGTCGGGGACTTGACCTGTTTCCTGGGGGGATATTTTGACACAAACATAGGGCCGAAAACTGACCATGAGAGCTATCGCCACATCGCCAACGAATTTCATTTGCCGGCCGCAAAGGTGCTTTTCATTTCCGACATGACCGCAGAGCTCGACGCAGCTAAACGTGCAGGGATGCAGACATTGCTATGTGTGAGACCGGGTAATCTTCCTCAGCCGGAGAAGCACGGCCACAGGGTTATTCGTAGTTTTAGCGAAATCGTCTCATAAGCAAACCGATGGACCAGGAATTATAATACTTCAAAGGAGCAAACGCGTTTGCAACGGTGCATGGGCGAAGAGTAAAGTCGCTGTAATCGGTTATGAAAGGAGGAAACTATGGCTTTCAAAATTAATCATCTGCATCTCAAGACACCGGATCCACAGAAGACGGTGGACTGGTATGTCAAGTACGTGGGTGCCAAGATCGCTTCCGAGCGCACGGCGCCGAACGGCCGGAAGACCTTTCGCCTTAACTTGCACGGCGTCGAGCTGAACGTGACGGAATTTCTGGAAGAGCAGAAGTTGGGGCAGTTCTACGGCCTCGAGCACGTCGCCATCGATACCGACAACTTCGCCGGTGAGGTGGCGAAGATCAAGGCCGCCGGCATCAAGATACTTGAAGAACGGGTGTTGCCCGACGGGCGCAAGGTGTGCTTCTTCGAGGGGCCGGAAGGCGTGCGGCTCGAATTTCTCGAAATGCGTTAGAGGCCGTTGAAAAAAGAAATTCTCACCGCAAAGAACGCATAGAACACACAAGAGAACCCACCGCGGAGGCGCGGAGGACAGAGTAACGAGTTCTTGATCGAGAAATACTTCGATCTCTATGAACTCTGCGTCTCTGCGGTGAAGCAGTCGCTACTTTTCTTGCAGCGCTCGTTTTAGCGGTCCGTTTTCCCGAAACGGTTCAGGCCAGCGGAGGTATTCCTTGAACTCAGGGCGGGTTCTGATCAAATCCTTGACTACGTTTTCAATTCCCTTGTCCGGTACAAAAGGAGCCGGCTTGAAGATGCGTGCGTAAGCGCTGACCGACTTTTTAACGATCACCGCATCCTTTTCCCTGAGCCATTTAGAAAAGGATTTTTCGGCGAACTGGTGATCTTTTTTGATCAAGTGAATACCCGCAACATAGGCCCTGAGGAAGTCCTCGGTTATCTTCGGCTCGGCTCTGATGAAAGCCCGGCTGCTGGTGACGCATGAGGAGGGGTAAACAAGATCGGTGTTGCTCAAATCGACAAGTACCGGCCAGCCGCGCTCCAAGAAGGGAATCGCGTAACGCGTGGTAAGGGCCGCCGCCGCAATTCGCCCCACCTCCAGCGCCGCGACCATCTCCGGGCCGGCTCCCAGTTGTAAGACCGTCATGTCTTTGTCGGGATTCAGCCCGACGTGCTGCAGTGCCGCTCTCAGGTAGAAATGAGTCGTCGAGCCGTAACGCGTCACAGCGCTCGCTTGGCCTTTGAGCTCCGCAGCGGACTTGATCTCGGGCCGGGTAATCAAGTACACGGGGTCCGCGGCCACGGGACAGGCCAACAGCGCCACGTCGCCACCCGCTGCGCGGGCCGCGACAACGGATTCCGCGCCCACGCCGGAAAACGGCAGATCGCCGGTTATGATGGCCAACGTGATGAGTGAGCCGCCGCGAATCTGTACCGGCTCGACGTTGAAGCCGTATTTCTCGAAATAACCGGCGTCTTTCGCAACCCACACAGGAAGATGCGCAGGCGACGCAGAGGTGCCATAGAGGATGCGTCTAAGTTCCTGAGTGTGCGCTGGCTGCTGTGGCAGGCAGAACGCGCAGAGGGCCGCGATGATCAATAGGAGATGCTGACGCATCATTGTCGTGATAGGGCTCGGTCTAATGGCACGTTATCACGAAACAGCTCCGGTCGACCAATAAATTCTTTGGACACACTACGACGGCTTGCCAAGTCCTTCACCACGTTTTCGATGCCTTTATCCGGCACATAGGGCGGCGATTTGAAGATGCGCCCATGAATTTCCAGTGACTTGGTCACAACGTAAGGATCGGTCTCCCGCGTCCATTTCACAAGCGATCGTTCGGCGAAGCTAAGGTCCTTTTTGATGAGTTGAATTCCCGCGACGTAGGCGCTCAGGAAATCTTCGACGACTCTGGGCTCGGATTTGACGAAGGCACGGCTGCTGGTGACACACGACGAGGGATAAATGAGATCGGTCTTGGTCAAGTCGACGAGCACGGGCCAGTTGCGCCGTAAGAACGGAATGGCATAGCGAACGTTCAATGCCGCAACAGCGATTCTTCCACTCTCCAACGCCGTCGCCATTTCAGGACCGGCGCCTAGTTGCAAAATCGTTATGTCCTTCTCAGAATCCAGACCGACATTTCTCAAAGCCGCTCGCAGATAGAAGTGGGTTGACGATCCGAGGCGGGTTACGGCGCTGGACTTGCCCTTGAGTTCAGCCGCCGATTTTATCTCGGGACGGGTGATGAGATAGATCGGTTCCAGATCGCTCGGGCAGGCGAGCAACACAACGTCGCCGCCTTCGACGCGCGCTGCGACCACGGATTCCGCGCCCGCGCCGGAGAACTGGAGTTGACCGCTCATGATTCCCATCGTGATCAAAGCGCCGCCGCGGATTTGTACCGGCTCGACATTCAAACCCTTCTTGGCGAAAAAGCCGGCGTCCTTCGCGACCCAAACCGGCAGATGGGAGATGGAAACCGAAGTGCCGTAGTGAATGCGGCGGAGCTCCTGCGCCGACAATGGCGCCTCGGCCAGCAACGCCACGCAACACAAGATTACGGCTGATATGATCTTGGCATGGACCATAGCTTTAGCTAGTTATGTCGTATGGCGCCAGATCGCTTAGAGCTGATGGCAGATGGCAAATAGCACAACC
>Ga0209887_1000349_pt1 | contig 13786 bp, 16 predicted proteins | sample GWRWN1_30_40_FD_187230 | JGI IMG/M metagenome (GOLD analysis project Ga0209887, IMG submission 187230) | Riverbed sediment microbial communities from areas with no vegetation in Columbia River, Washington, USA - GW-RW N1_30_40 (SPAdes)... | ecosystem: Environmental > Aquatic > Freshwater > River...
TTCACCCAGCCGAAGATCGCGGTCTACGCGGGCGGCGGCGAGTCCTCTTCGCACCTCCGGTTCACGCTCGGCCGGCAGTGGGGCGTGCCGTTCGACCGGCTCTCCGGCTCGGCCATCAACTCCGGGGCGCTGACAAAGGATGAGTACGACGTGCTCGTGGTGCCGGGGGTGTCCACGACCGATCTGACCCGGGCCAAGAAGGACATCGGGGACTGGATCGCCGAGGGCGGGGTGTACGTGGGCACCGCGCGGCCGGGCGGGACCGGGGGAACGCCGTTCGCGGTTGCCAGCGGGTTCACCAGCTCGAGCCTGTCCACCGCCGCAGGGTTGGGGGTGCCCGGCACGATGTTCCGGGTGGCGCTCAATCACGAAAGCCCCGTGACCTTCGGGGCGCCCGACTTCGGGTACTGGTACGGGCTCGGCGAGCAGCTGATGGCCCCGTCGACCACGGGCGCCAACGCCGGCATGTACCCGTTGACCGAGCCGGACTTCTTCGTGTCCGGCTACGCGAGCGGGGCCGACGTGCTGAAGGGCACCGCCGCCCTCGTCGACGAGAAGCTCGGGGCCGGCCGGGTCTTGCTGTTCTCCGGTGAGCCCGACTATCGCGTCTACACGACCGGGACGGCGTTCCTGCTGGCCAACGCCATCACCTATCCGTTGTCGGCCGCACCGGCCACGATCGACCTGTCGTCGAACGCGGCGGCATCGGCGGTGGCGGCGGCCATGGCGAGCGCCGGCCCGGAGACCGGTCCAGGGCAACACATCCAGATCGAGGTGCCGACGAACCAGGCAAGGGTCGCGCTGAGCGTGATCGAGCGGTTCACGGCGAACGTGACGGTGAAGCGCGCCCGGAACTCGGCCTTCCTGACGATCCCGAATCCTGAAGACCTTGACGTCGAAGAGAACCCCCTCACCTTCCAACTGCTGCCCGCCCTCGAGCAAGCCGGCGTAAGGGTGCGCTCCGCGATCCTGTAGCGAGCGCCGGGCCCCCTAGAATCGGCCCGGGGGTGATCACGAGATGGCAGAACGGGCGGACGCGCAGGCGGAGGCGGCGCGAGTGGCTGCGAGGGCTCGCCAGGCGATCGCGAAGAGGATCGAGGCGCTTGCGCCGAAGGTCGAAAAGGAGGGCGAAGCACAGGTCGTGCTGCACCTCGCGGAGGCCTATGCAAACCTCGCCGCCGAGCCGCCGAGAGCGAGGGCCGGCTAGCCCCCGTTATTCATCGCTGGGTCGAGGAATGCCAGAGGGGGTGCCGGAACGCGGGCTCGGCGTGCAGCCAGCATTCCTTCGAGGAGTTGTAGGTCGAGAGGATCGTCGAGCAACCCTCCTCTATGCATATGCGCCCTCGGGAGGGACGTAACTCGGCCTCTTTTCCGTGCTCGGGTGGGCCGATCAGTGTGGTGCTCCTCCCGCTCCGACCCGCCATGGAATGGCTCCCTTTCGTCGTGGACACGGTGATCCGTGAGGAGAAAGGCGGGTGGAGCTAGCGAGACGCCACCGGTCCGTCGCTCGACGCGAACCCTCGGGTGTCGCCCGAGGAAGCCACCATAGCAGGTTCACATCTCGGCCCGGGAAGAACCGAGTCACCCAGTGAGCGGCTCCGCTACTGGGGCAACGCCAGGATCTGGCGAGCGGTCAGCCGCTTGGTGGTCGGCGCGATCCGGAGCCCTGCCATGCCGATCGGCCCCGGAACCCAGTGGGTCAGCTGGAGCAGTTCGACCGAAAGGCCACCATCGTCATGCTCTGAGATCCGAAAGACCTTTCCGAGCTCGGTTCGATAGACACTCATGGCAGCCATGACTTTAAGGATACGCCATTTTCTTCCCCTCCGCGGCGGAAACGCCGTGGACGCTCGTCCGGCGGAAGACCGATCGCCGCTGCATACTCGGGTGGAGATGAGAGCCGATCCCTCCAATGTCGACATCCTGGTCGAGCCGATCGAGGGCTGGCGAACCTGGAACCTGTCCGTGGACAGGGCGGGCGATCCGCTCCTTCATCCAGCCCGTCCCAGCGCCGACACCTGGTCGCCCCGGCGTCCGCTGGAGGCCCGGTGCGCGGCCTCGCCGATCCTGTCCCTGTTCCGCCCGCCGCACGACGCGCCCGACGCGGGGTGTACGTGCGGCATCTATGCCGCCCGGTCGCTGGAGTCGATGGACCGGCCCCGGCCGGCGTGGCCCCCGCCGCCCGTGGTTGGAACGGTGTCGCTGTGGGGCCGGATGGTGGAGCACGAGCTCGGGTGGCGGGCGGCGTTCGCCTATCCATCGCGGCTGCGGCTGGTGTGCGCGATGTGCGCGTGGTTCGAGCCGGGTCCGGGCAAGCCGGTGACCGTGCACACGCTGTTCCGGCGGGTGTACACGCTGTGCGAGGAGCATCGCGGCGGGATCCAGATCCCCGACGGGCGCCGGTCCAAGCCGATGGACCTCGACCCGGGAGAGCTGCAGGCCCGGCTCCTGGAGGCCTACGCGGTCGACCTACTACCGCTCGAGCGGGTCGAGGCGCTGTTCCGGCAGCCACGAACCCCGGACCCGCCCCCGTACGCGCCCACGATCCGCGCGGTCCCGATCCAAAGGAGCTGACGACCGGTCGGTAGCCCCCCGCATACTGCCGAGACGTCGAAGGGCCGAGGCTTCGACAGGTCAGACCGGGGACCCCGCTAAGCGAGGGCCTCTGGGACGCGCGTGACACCGACGACCCCAGCGGCTTCCCAGAGCCTTCTATCCCAGCATGCAAATCGGATCGAGCGTGGGGTGCCGCCGGCCAGTTGCAGGGCTGAGGCCAGATGGATCGCGTCGGAAGCCCTGAGCCAGTATCGATGCGCCAGCTCGCCAGCGCGTTCTCCGACGGGTCCGTCGAGCTCCACGACGATGAGATCGTTCCATCGCCGCGCGAAATCCCGGATAAGCGTCGAGACCTCTTTCGAGGTGAGCCGCTCGTCCCGCTGTCCGCGCGCGAAGGAGGCATGGCACTCGACGAACGATAGGCGGGACGTGCAACGTGGATCGGCCTCCTCCAGCAGGCCGAGCACCGTGTCGCTGCCGGTCTCCGAGAGGAACGCCTTCACGAGAGCACTGGCGTCCAGATAGAGCGTCAGCCTCGATCCTCGCTGATGTAGTCCGAGAAGGGCGGGCCGGGGCGTGGCCGAACCAGCTTCTCGGGCGGATTGAACGGCTTGCCGGACCAGGTGACGCGCCCCTCGGCCATGAGCTTGGCGATGCCCTCGGGGATTCCCACCGGGATGATCCGGGCCACGGGCTCGCCCCGGTCGGTCACCACGATCGTCTCGCCCGCCCGGACCCGCCTCAGGTATCTGCTCAGACCGCTCTTCAACTCCCGCACCCCGACCTTCGCCATGTAGTCACATTAGCCGAAATGTGGCTCCAAGATCAACGGCCTGACGGCGGTCGGAAGGCGTCGCGCTCGAAGGAATAGCGCTCAGGGCTCCGTGCGTTGCCCACCGTGAGGAAAGGAACACCATGCCGGCCATCACCGCACCGGACATCACAAAGCTCGAACGGGTCCCGGCCGTCCCGGAGACCGCGCGGCAGCGCCCCGTCCGCGAGGTCGTGCTCGCCCCGCACGGCCTGGAGGGCGAGGGGTTCCCGGTTCGCCGGGCGTTCGCCGGGGCCGACCTCACCGACCTCGACCCCTTCGTCCACATGGATCAGATGGGCGAGGTGGAGTACGCGCCCGGCGAGGCCAAGGGCACGCCGTGGCACCCGCACCGTGGGTTCGAGACGGTCACGTACATCCTCGACGGCGTGTTCGAGCATCAGGACTCAAACGGCGGCGGGGGCGTGATCACGAACGGCGACACCCAGTGGATGACCGCCGGCGCCGGGATCCTGCACATCGAACGCCCGCCCGAGGGTCTGGTGGCCAGCGGCGGCCTGTTCCACGGGATCCAGCTGTGGGTCAACCTGCCGAAGGCGGAGAAGTGGGCGCCGCCCCGGTACCAGGACCTCCGCGCCAACGAGGTGTCCCTCCTCGCGTCCCCCGATGCCGGCGCGCTCGTGCGGGTGATCGCAGGGGACGTGGCCGGTCGGAGGGGACCCGGCCAGACCTACACACCGATGACCATGCTCCATGCCACGATCTCGCCCGGGGCGCGACTGGAACTTCCCTGGCGCCCCCAGTTCAACGCCCTGGCCTACGTGCTGGCCGGCGCCGGCACGGTCGGTTCCGAGCGGCGACCGATCGAGACCGGGCAGCTCGCCGTGTTCGGCCCCGGCGACGCAATCACGCTCGAGGCCGCTCCCGTCCAGGAATCGCGATCGCCGGCCCTGGAGGCGCTGCTGCTGGGCGGTCGTCCTATCCGCGAGCCCGTCGCGTGGTACGGACCGTTCGTGATGAACACCCGAGACGAGCTGCTCCAGGCGTTCGAGGACTACCAGGCGGGCCGGCTGGGTCGGATCCCTGCCATCTCAGCGGCGCACCACACGCCGGACCATATCGTCGAGTCGGACCCGGAACCCACGACGGCTAGTTGAGCTAGTCGGAGGCTTCGGCTTTTCCTAGCTGGTCCGTGGTAGAGGGCGGAGCATGGGTCGATGGCCGATCCGCGCCTCAGCTCAGGTCTACCCACGCCCAGCTTGCCGTTCCCCTGTCATTGACGGGCAGTAGCGTCGGCCGATGCCCGATCGGTCGCGGAGGCGTTGGCGTGACTACCGGACGGCCGCCGGACGGCGCCCGGTTGTCGAATTCGTCAGATCCCTCTCCGACTCCGATGCGGCTACCGTTGCCGCCGCTATGAAGGAAGTAGCGCTGGAGGGTCTCGCAGCCGCCCGACATGTTCGCGGCGAGATCTATGAGGTTCGTGCGGACGGAGACCGGGTGTCCTATCGAATCCTGTTCTCGACAGAAGGGAGGCGAGGCCAGGTTCTACTCGCGCTCGAGGCCTTCGGGAAGAAGACCCAGAAGATCCCACCGGACGCGATCGTCCTGGCTGAACGCCGCCTCCGGGACTGGAGGACGCGCCCGCGGCCAGGCCATAGCTGAGTTGATATCTCGAATACGATATGAGAAGATTGCCGCGGAGGTGCGGAGATGGCGAAGGACTTCCTCGACGAGATCATCCAGGAGCGGACGAAGAAGAATTCCGAGTTCCCCGAGATGGTGGAGGCCGCCCTCAGGGCTCGCCGACTGCTCCGGTCCCTTGCGGAGCGAAGACGTGAGCTGGGCCTCAGCCAAACCGCCGTCGCCGCACGGATGAGGACATCACAGTCCGCCCTCGCTCGGCTTGAGGGCGGAGAAGCCGATCCCCGGATCTCTACCGTGGAGCGGTACGCCCTCGCCATGGGGGAAGAGCTTGGGCACCGCAAGGTCGCAACCCACAATGCCTCACGCAAGACCCGCGCCTCCTTGCACTCTCCAGGGTCGGGCCGGAAGGGCACGGGCGCTTAGACGGCCGCTTCAGGTCTCGAGCTCGTCGCGGAGGGCGGCCAACCATTCCACCGCGATCAGGTCCTGCGGCCTGCCGACCGCTCGCTTCATCCGGATCAGGTCGTCCACCGAGGCCACCCGGACGACGATCCCGTCCAGGTCCTCGTCCGTGGCCGACGCGTCGAGGTCAGCGAACCCGTCCGTCCCCGCCGGAGTGCCCAGGCAGTCGAGTGGGCCCGCACTCGTGGTGAACGTGAAGTGATCGCCCGCTTTCAGGCTCCCAACGTCGAGTCGGAACGGGACAATGGATGGCGCTCCGCGAAGCGTCGCCCCGAGCTCTGCGAGGGCGGCGGCGAGCCGTTTCAGGTTCTCGTTGTCGCGCGCGTGGCAGATATCGACGTCGCCGGTGATCACGGGCGATCCGCGGACCGCGGCGGCGTATCCGCCGATCAGCACGAATCGAACCCCTTGATCCACCAGGGTCCGCAGGACGGCGAGAGGGTCGAAGCGCGGTTCGCTCACGTGGTCGGTCGGTCGCGCCGGTCGAAGGCCCGGGTTCGTTCCCATTCCCGAGCGGCCAGGCGGGCCCGCTCGCCGGGCGAAAGGCGCAGGCGATCCCAGATGAGCGTCCTGTCCACTCCGAGGCCCGGCCGCTCGACGAGCTCCAGGCCCCTCCCGCACTCGCGAAGGAGCCGGTCGAGCGTCTCGAACCGGGGCGAAGAGTGGCCCCGCTCGATCCGCGAGAGCACCGGCTGCGCCACGCCGGCCCGACGAGCCAACTCCCGCTGGCTGAGCCTCGCGGCCCGCCGCGCTTCCCTCAGGAGCGCCCCCGCCGTCATGGCGATATGATAATGAAAACGATATCAACCCGAGAAGGCTCGCCGTGGACATCGGGATCGGCAACACGCTGCTCGACATGGACGGGCCTACGATGATCGCATGGGCTCGGCGCGCGGAGGCCCGGGGCCTGGCCTCGATCGGCCGGGTCGCCTGGCCCGGCTACGATGAGCTCGCGGCGTTCGCCGCCGCCGCGGGGTTACATGGCGTCGCCGCTGGTAGCTCGCCGCCCGTCGGGCTGAAAGCGGACCTCACGGCACTAGCCATAGGTCGGAGTCGCGGCAGCGGTGGAGATCGCCCCTGCGGATAATGCAAGCCGCGTAAGCACCTGGTGATGGAATGACAGCGGTGTCGAGCACCGCTGACGCAATGCAGTCTACGTGGAGCTTTGTCCGCAGACCGCGAAGGTCGGGGGTCGCAAGCACGATTTGGGTCGGTAGGAACGCTCGGGACGGCAAGCTCCGTGGATGCGAAATAGACCTCCCCGTTCTCTCCCCGATGTCTCCACGCGGAGCGAAGGGAACACCGGGAGTGCAGCTCCCACTCGAAGAGCCGAGCGGCGAGGGCCTCGGGGTCGGGTCGAGCCGCCACGCAGGCTCGGTGATGCAGGTCGCACAAGCGTATGCTGCTGACGCGGGTTAGACCGGAGTCCGGGGCCGTTCGCCTGAACAGCTAACGGCCTCGGGTCAGCAGCTGGCCCGCGCAGCAGAAACGCAAAGACGTTAGGCGGTCCCGAGAGCATCGTGCGTGGGCTCGTGCGAACCAGGGGCCTGTCGACGAGGGTGAAGGGCATCCCTGCTAGTCCAACCCATCGGCGATACTCTCACGTAATGCGACCCCTTCGGTATTCCATTAACGTCACATTGGACGGGTGCTGCGATCATCGTGCAATGTTGGCGGACGACGAGCTGCATCGTCATGCGGTCGAGAACCTCGCCCAGGCCGATGCCCTCCTCTTTGGCCGGGTGACCTACGAAATGATGGAGGCAGCGTGGCGGCCGCCGGCGCGGACGGGAGCGAGGCCTGATTGGATGGAACCGTTCGCCCGGACGATCGACGTGGCAAAGAAGTACGTCGTGTCGAGCACGCTGGACCGGGTCGATTGGAACGCGGAGCTCGTGCGCGGGGATCTGGAGAAGGCCGTTCAGCAGCTCAAGCGGGAGTCGGGTAAGGGACTGTTCGTGGCAGGCGTGAAGCTCCCTCTTGCGTTGGCGGAGCTGGGATTGATCGATGAGTACGAGTTCGTGGTGCAGCCCAGGCTCGCGGGCCATGGGCCGACGTTGTTCGCGGGGCTATCGAAGCATGTCGACTTGACGCTCGTGAGCCGGCTGGAGTTCGGCTCGGGGGCGGTGGCGATGCGCTACGAGCCGAGAAGATAGCCATCGGGCTTGCTAGCCCGAGTCGGCCGCATCATGGAGCAACTCGGCCAGGCGTTCCTAAGTACCGACCAACCTACCATCGCCCGCGTATCCCGGTGACACTACTCGAGGTCCACTTGGGTCGGCGGACTCGGCATCGCCCCGAGACACTGGGTGCGCGTTGCCGGCACCGCATCACCTCGCCTGTGGTGTAGCAGCCGAGGGCGGCGGCGACGATCCACGGCAGCGTCGGCCACATCGTCGTCGAACGGGGGCGTTCAATCATCATGAGAGCCGTGCTCATCCGTGATCGCCAGACGTTCGCTTCGACCCTCGCTGTCCTGGGGCTCGCGGCTTGCCTGCCGGCGCTTGAGGCCCTTTCGCCACCGTCCAAGTCCGCCAGCGATCGTGACGAGCTCGTGTCCGTGACGGGACCCATACGGGACCCCAACCGCCTTTTGGCACTCTGAACAGCCGTTCAGCCGAGCATTGAATGCCCGCTGACCTGGGGTTTTGGGAAGTGCCCCCGGCAGGAACCGAACGAAAGGGGCGCACTTCAGCGCTCACGGTGGTGGCGACCTACGTTCTCACTTAAGGGATGTGTCGGGCTCACGCGCCGCGATGAGTAGCGCGATCGGTGAGGCGATAGGTGGAGCAATCGGTCTCGCCAGCGCTCTTACCGGCGCTTTGGGCAGCGCAGGTTGATGGTGAAGATTCGCCGTTTGCCCAGGTCAAGCGCTATCCATCACCGCGCTCATCCGCAAAAGGAGGGGGGAGGTGTGCCTTCTGTGCGCCTTCATTCTCAATCATCACTTCTTCCAATCCGGCAAACATCAAGGAAGGTCAGATCAGGCCTCGAACACTGGCCCAGCGGGAGAGACTCGAGGAGCTCGGGTACGTGATCCGCGAGCCCGATCCGACCGACCGCCGAGCGAAGCTGATCGTGCTTACGGATTCCGGGCGTGCCGCGGTTGAGGCGGGGAAGCAAACGATCGTGGGGCTGGAAGCTCACATCACCGAGATCCTGGGACGCGATGGACACGAGTTCCTGCACGAGATGCTTACTAAGTTGCTGGAAGAGGGTTAGAGAGGGCCGTTACCGCTTCTCTCCACTTCAACTTATACCGCGCAGGGGGGCTTGCGGCAAGACCCGGGTCGTGACGCACAATCACCAGCCGCACACCTTTGCGGAGATGGGGGCAGCGAAATGCGTGTGTTGTTGTCGACGTATACGGCCGGAGCGTGGCGATGACCGAGCACGCGGTGGTGATCGCCGGAGGAGGTCCGACAGGACTGATGTTGGCGGCCGAGTTGGCCTTGGCGGGCGTGGACGTTGCCATCGTCGAGCGGCGCCCCAGTCAGGAGCTCGCGGGCTCGCGCTCGGGTGGTCTGCACTCACGCACGATCGAGGTTCTCGATCAGCGCGGCATCGCCGATCGGTTCCTGGCGGAAGGGCAGGTGGCCCAGGTCGCAGGGTTCGCCTTCAACCGCTTGGACATCAGCGACTTTCCCACCCGGCACAACTACGGGCTCGGGCTGTGGCAGAAACACATCGAGCGCATTTTGGCCGGCTGGGTCGACGAATTGGCCGTGACGATCTATCGCGGCCGCGACGTGACGGGCTTAACGCAGGACGACACAGGCGTCGACGTCCATTTGTCCGACGGTGAGTCGATGCGGGCGGCATATCTCGTCGGGTGCGACGGAGGACGCAGTGTGGTCCGCAAAGCAGCCGGCATCGAGTTCCCGGGGTGGGATCCGACGACGAGCGCCCTGCTTGCCGAGGTCGAGGTGGCCGAGGAGCCGGAATTGGGCATCCGCCAGGACGAGCTGGGCACCCATTCCTTCGGCAGGGTGGAGTACGAGATCCGCGACGGCGAGATCGTTTTCGCGGATGAGGGGCCGGTTGGGGTCATGGTGACCGAAAGACAACCCGCGCCCTCGACCGAACCGACGCTGCGTGATCTCAGCGAGGCGCTCATCACCGTCTACGGGACCGATTACGGGGTCCACAGTCCGACTTGGATCACCAGGTTCACCGATATGACCCGACAGGCCGCGTCCTACCGGGACGGACGGGTGCTGCTGGCCGGCGACGCCGCACACGTGCATTCCCCCGCGGGAGGACAAGGGCTCAACACCGGCGTGCAGGATGCGGTGAACCTGGGGTGGAAGCTGGCCCAGGTGGTCAACGAGGTATCGCCGGAAAGCCTCCTCGACACGTACCACTCTGAGCGTCACCCGGTCGCTGCCCGCGTGCTGCGCAACACGATGGCGCAGACCGCGCTCATGCGCCCCGCCGACGCGCGCCTCGAGGCATTGCGCGAGACCGTGTCCGAGCTGCTGAGCATGGACGAGCCGCGCAAGCGGTTCGCCGGGATGCTCTCCGGTTTGGACATCCATTACGACCTCGGCGAGGGACACCCATTGCTCGGGCGCCGCATGCCCGACCTCGACCTGGTCACAGTCAACGGGTCACAGCGGGCGTTCACCCTGCTGCACGACGCCCGGCCAGTGCTGCTCAACCTCGGTGAGCCCGGCGGCTTCGACATCACACCGTGGGTGGATCGGGTTCGGATGATCGACGCCGAATATGTTGGTCCGTGGGAGCTTCCGATACTTGGCGAGGTCACTGCTCCGCCCGCTGTGTTGATCCGACCCGACGGACATGTGGCCTGGGTGGGAGACCTGACCGACCCCGGGCTCCCCGACGCGCTCACCACCTTGTTCGGACCGCCGACTGCGACGTAGCGCACCGCCTTATCCGTTGGTCGCTGGTTCGAGTCCAGCCGGCCACCGAGCGTGAAAGGGTCATGGTGCAACGACTGGGGTGCCGCCTGGGTAGTCACCGACGGTTCCGTCAATCGATTCCCGCATGATGTCGGCGTGGCCGAGGTGGCGGGAGACCTCCTCGATCATGTGCAGCAGGATCCAGCGCATCGAGATGTGGCCGCGTCGCTCGGTGTTGATAGCCGGAGTGCCTCAATCGGTCTTGAAAACCGCTGCCCGCGTCTACGCACAAGGTGCTTTGTCCGCTGATCGCGTCGGTCGCCGGTCCCGAGCACGATTCGCGTCGACGACGGTGGCGATGGTGGGAATAGGAAGGCGTCTGGTCACCCCAGCACGGCATCTGGCTGGGCGGATGCTGGTCCGGTGGTGCTTCGAAGTATGCGGAGCCGGTCGGCGATGATCACAAGAGCGGTGCTCTCGTTTAGAGCAGCCCGCTGGTGAGCGAGAGCTAGCCCTCGCTACTAGTCAGACTCGCCCGTCGTGTCGTCGCAGTCGGAGTTGAGTTCGAGGTGGTACCGGTGTCCTCTCCACTGATTCGGGTGTGGGAACCGGCAGTTCCCGGATCTTCTCGAGCGCCCGCTCGTTCTTTCCATCGGGGCTGAGGTCGTCCCACGATTCGATCTCCGCGAGCGTTCGCTCCGCCCACGCCTCGACGGTTCTGAGGAGGCTGATGAAGAAGTCCACTGCAAGGGCGCGGATGTAGACCTGGTCCTGAGTGACGGCGATGCCCTCCAAGAACTCTTGCTTGACTTCCCCACCGAACCGGAGCATCTCCCAAGCATCGTCTCGGACCTGAGTGAGTGTTGTGACGATCTGTTCCTTGGTCCCGAGGGGAGCTACGAAGAGGCGGATCATGGCCTCGAAATCCATGGCGAACGGGGAGACTGGGGCAGCGAGCCACTCACGCAGCGCCCCCCGTCCCTTCTCGGTGATCGAGTACACGGTGCGTGCCCGCTTCCCGACGTGCTCCTTCTTCCCGTCGAGCAGGCCCATGGCAGAGAGGCGCTTCACCTCTCGGTAGATGGCACTTTCGGCTCGGGGCCACACGTATCTGAAGTAGCGGACCCGCTGCTGCGCCAGTTCGTATGTGGACCAGGGATGCACGGCGACCTGAGCCAGTACCGCGTACGAAGTGGTGGTCAGTTGCTTGGCCATATCTTCCTTTTGACATACTCCAAACGCGAGTATACGTTTACTCCAATTTAGAGTATAGACGCACGCCGGGGCGATCCAGGAATGAGCTTCCGACGGCGCTCGGTTGACGGGGGTGGGTGACATGGCCGGCGAGGACGGACGTGAGTACGTGGAGACTCTGGTCATCGGAGGTGGGCAGGCCGGGCTGGCGACGGGGTACCAGCTGTCGCGGCGCGATCTCCCCTACAAGATCATCGACGCCAACGAACGCGTTGGGGACGCGTGGCGCAACCGGTGGGACTCACTGCGGCTGTTCACTCCCAATCGTCTCAACAGCCTGCCGGGGATGCCTTTCCCCGGATACCACTGGGGGTTCCCAAGTAAGAACGAGATGGCCGACTACCTCGAGTCGTACGCTCGAAAGTTCGACCTTCGGGTGGAGACCGGAGTCAGAGTGGAGAGACTGACCCGGGAAGGAGATCGCTTCGTCGCGACCTCGAGGGATCGACGGTTCGAAGCCGACAACGTGGTGGTCGCGATGTCGAGCTGGCAACGGCCTCGGGTTCCCGATTACGCGCCCGAGCTCGATCCGCGGATCGTCCAGCTTCACGTTGCCGAGTACAAGAATCCGGGGCAGCTCCAGGAAGGAGACGTCCTGGTCGTCGGAGCAGGCAACTCGGGCGCCGAGGTCGCCATCGAAGTGGCGAGGACCCACAAAGTATCGCTGTCCGGAGCCGGCAACGGCGCGCTCCCCTTCCGTCCCGAGAGCGTCGCCGCCCGCGTCCTGATGCCGTTCATCGGTCGGGTCGTCTTTCACCGCGTGCTGACGACCGGGACTCCCATCGGCAGGAAAGCTCGCCCCAAGTGGATCTCAACCGGCGAACCGTTGATCCGGACCAAACCCAAAGACCTCGCTGCTTTGGGGGTGGAACGAGTTCCTCGGGTCACCGGTGTCCAGAGCGGGGTGCCGCAACTCGAGGACGGCCGTTCTCTGGACGTCGCCAACGTGGTGTGGTGCACGGGATTCCACCCGGGGTTCTCCTGGATCGACCTTCCGGTACTCGGCCCGCAAGAGCCGCTTCACCGTCGTGGGATAGTCGAATCGGAGCCCGGTCTCTACTTCATCGGTCTCAAGTTCCTCTATTCAGTGTCCTCCGAGCAGATCCAGGGCGTCGGGCGCGACGCGGACTACATCGCCGGGAAGATCGCCGCCCGGCGCGGGGTGCGTCGGGCGGATCGATCGGCAAACGATTCACCGGAGGAGCGAGAAGCACAACAGATCTAGGCCGGCTCTTCCGCATCGGACACGCAGATCGCCGACGCCGTCGGTCGCCGGCTCGTGCTCGTCGCCGGGGTCACGCTGTTCGCCCTCGCTTGCTTGCCTTCGTGTTCTCGCCAACCTCCATCCCGGTGCTCGCGCTGTTCGTGGCCGTCGGGACGTCGACGGCGCTCGTCGAAACGGCGGAGGGCAGCCACGCGCCCGAGCTCCTGCCCGAGGCGATCCGCGGCAGGGCGTTCGGCCTCATCGGGCTTGTGGACGGCGTCGGCGACCTCGTCTCCAGCGTGACCGTCGGTCTACTGTGGACGCTCGCGGCGCCGGCTTGGGGCTTCGGATACGCCGCCGCGCTCTCAGGGCTGGGCGCTCTCGTGTTGCTTCCTGGAGTTCGACGCTCGGGCCTCCCTGCGAAGCCTGGTCCGGGCCTCGAGGCCGAAGCTGCAGGTCCCCACCGCAGTCCCTCCATGCCCCGACCGGTCCCCACCGGGTCCCTCGCCATCCCCTCGCCATCCCTGTGACGTGCCCTGGGGCCCTCTGCCTGCTGGGCTGGTGTACGCACAAGGAGCTCTATCCGCCGATCGGGAATGTGACGATCTAGCGAGGTCTCACCGAGGTGGGCCAGTGTTCGGGAATGTCCCCTGAGTTGTGGTCTCTGCGTGCCGCGGCGCGCCCAGTTCGGTCAGAGCGGTCGCGACGGCGTCAGTGACCCAGCATCACGATCGCTCAACCAGGGCCAGCAGCGCGAGCCTGGCCTGAAGCCATTCCTCCGATGACACAACCTCGGGCAGAGCCATCACAGCCTCCTTGCGGAATGGGCCGCTGGGTTAGCGGTGCCGGCGGTACTGGAGCTCGACGATCCCGTTGCTGGAGGCGGTGCTGGAGACCAGGTCGAGCCGGTAGGACTTGGGGACGCCATCGAACAGCCGGGTGCCCTCGCCCGCAACGTAGGGGAACAAGCTCAGCTGGAGCTCGTCGATCAGGTCGAGCCGCATGAGCGACCGCCAGAGGCTGACG
>Ga0209887_1000350_pt1 | contig 13748 bp, 11 predicted proteins | sample GWRWN1_30_40_FD_187230 | JGI IMG/M metagenome (GOLD analysis project Ga0209887, IMG submission 187230) | Riverbed sediment microbial communities from areas with no vegetation in Columbia River, Washington, USA - GW-RW N1_30_40 (SPAdes)... | ecosystem: Environmental > Aquatic > Freshwater > River...
GGCCACGACTTCGGTGGTCAGGTCGTCCGCCGTTGGCCCAAGCCCTCCGGTGCCGATGATCACATCCCCAAGCTCACTTCCTTGGCGCAGGGCCCAATAGAGTTTTGGTCGATCGTCAGAGACCGTGAGAACCGCCCCCACTTCAACCCCGACCGCAAAAAGCCGATCCGCAATCGCAGAGGAATTGGTATCGACAACTTTGCCGGTGGTGAGCTCATCCCCGGTGCTCAGAATTACCGCTCGTTCAATCATAAAGATTTCCCTGGCTTCGCGATCGGAAATACCTTTTCGATATCAAAAAAACGAAGCAATACAAAGCCGGGCTGAGTGTGGGCTCGGGGAAGCCCGGTTTTACCAAACAGCAAACCCGCCCAACCAAACACCCGCAGGGGCTCGGCTATAAAGGATAAAATGTGATCTAGGACTGTGGCGCGGAGGTAAGTTCGACGAGGAAAATATGCTTTTGGTTATCGAATACCGTCTGCAGGGTAGGCTCGATCAGATCCTCGGCCGGGAACTCAACGCTGAAGGGATCGATGTACTGCTGATCCTTGTAGAGCTCGAAATGCAGATGCGGTCCGGTCGCTCTTCCGGTGGAGCCGACATAACCGATGATCTGTCCCTTGGTGATAGCCGTGCCGTTGCGGACCCCTTCGGCAAACCTATCGAGATGGGCGTAACGGGTTGTGTATGTGGAATCGTGCTGAATTTCCACCGTCTTGCCGTAAACACCATTCCAGTCTGCGAGCGTAATTATGCCATCACCGACCGCGCGAACCGGGGTACCCCTTTTCGCGGCGAAGTCCACCCCCGTATGGGGCACATTGACCTTCAGGATGGGGTGAAAGCGGGAGTGCGCAAAGTGAGACGTGATATTGGTGAACTCCAGTGGGAATCGGAGGAAGGAGCGAGCTAAGCTTCTTCCCTCCAAATTGTAGTAGTTTCCTTGGCCTTTTTGCTTCTCAAAGTAGATAGCGGTCAATTTCTGGCCCGCGCTAATCAGTTCGGCTGCCAGAATACGCAGCGAGGCCTTTGGTTCCTGTCCTTTTCGGCTTCTCTGCTCATAGAGTATTTTGATGCTGTCCCCTTTGCGAACTTCCTTTTCAAAATCGATGTCCCAAGTAAAAATATCAGCCAGTTGAGAGAGTAACGTTGGATGGATACCGGCCTTTTGCCCATCTGCAAAAAGCGAGTTTTCCACCGATGCGCCGACAGTCTTCAGCTCGACGTCGTAGGGTTTTTCGCGCTTCTGAAAGAGAATCCCTCTGATTCCTTTTTCCCAGGTAAGGGTTGAAGTATCGGAAAAGTCGACTTCCATTGCCTTCAGCTGGGGATTTTGACGAGTGCCGGGGGTTAGTTTGGTAAAATAAAAATGGACTTCTTTGCCGGCCGGCAGCAACCCCCGAGGTCCAATGTTGCGCTGAATCGACCGAGTCCAAAGTTGTCGCTCGGTATTTGACAAGCCAAAGCGACTCAATAGCTCCTGCAGGGTATCGCCCACTTTGGTCTGCTGGATGACATGTTCACGCCTTTCCATGGCGTCCGCGGGGACCTCGCTATGGGTCTTGGTCAATCTTCGGATCGGCGGCGCTGGGGCGGTCGTCTTACTTTTGGGAGCTTCTTTGCGGAGGGTTTTTTGCTTAGATCCCTGAGCCGCCGTGGGTTTCATCGCGAAAACAAAGCCGATAACCCACAGCCAAACTAAGGTTCTAAAAACAGAGGGGAATGCTGACAAGTGGCTTTGGCCGGAAAACGTTCCCCTGGTGCCTGTATGTTTGGTTTCCCGGCCCATAGCAAGAAGTCCTCATTGAATAAACCGTTTTGCTTACCGTGTCAAACGAAAAATTCGTTCGGCTAAGCGTTCGATTTCGAGCACTTGGGTGACTGATGTCGGGGTGGCTGGGGTAACTTAAGTCTCAGAAAAAAACAGCTTCCTGGCAACAATTTCAAAGAGAAAAAGAGCCGCTGCCCACATGATTAAGGCCTGACGCAGCGGTCGGTAGATATTCGTAAAGTCCTGTTTTTGTAAGTATTCTATAGACTTCGGATTAACTTCTCCGCCGCTGGCTTGAGCCAGTGCATTCAACAAAGGGAGGTTAAAATCAGGTCGCGGCAGTTCGCTGTTAAGCTCGTAAGGCAAGCTGTAACCAATAGGCGGATAAGCTACCCGCCGCCCCCGACGCTCCTCTGTAAGCTCAACGCGATAATCTCCTGGAGCCGTTAAAGGTAGCGCAACCTGGTAATGGCCAGCCGCGATTTTTTGCAGTGCTCCTTCGGCCTTGCTCCCTTTTCCATTTACCGAAAACCGGAACTGGCTGTCGGCACCGATATCATCGTAGACAAACAAATCCAGAAAAGGTCGGTTGGCGGAAAGACCTACCCGTGCCTCGTGCAGGGGTATTGAGTCGCGCTCGTCGTTAGGGCGCAGCCAGCCCAGAACCTTATCCCAAAACGTTTGTAAAGCGCTCCACTGGATCCAGTTCTTGGTCCAACGGCCCTCCAGGTCGGTCGTGAAAGCTGCAGATCTTCCTTTCTCATATCGCCACGATGCCAGTATAGGGATTTTCCGATCGTCCCTCGGCAGCATGAGATCTAGGTGGGCGCCTCGCTTTAATTCAGTATCCATGTAACCAAGCAGCCTTGGATAGGGTCTTGCCGAAAATCCCGCAAGTACCTCTGACCCTCTTTCTTGAATCGGGGTCAACTCCCTGTCGCCCTTAGGTTCCTCTGGAGGATTGTCTTGGAGCTGGGCCAGGACAATTTGCGGCAGGGAAGTAGGATCGATGGTCTGATGGAATAAGCCACCACCATATTGACTAATCCGTTTCATGATTCGTATATCGGCCTCCGCGCCGAGGGCGATGGCCGAAACGGTGACTTTCATCTCGTTTTTCATAACGGTTACGAGATCGATCAGCTCGCCCTGCGTGCCTCTGGTTTCGCCATCGCTTAGTAAGATAACGTGCTTTCGCGCCGCGTTGGCTCGCTCGATCTGGCGTTTGGCTTCGATGAGCGCGGGATAAAAGTAGGTTTGTCCTCCGGGTTTAAGACGGTTGATCTGAGCATCGATTACGCCACGGAGCTTGCCGACAGGTTCCAGCGGCACAACCACGAATGGGGTAACATCGAAGCCTATTATCCCAAGAAGATCATTATCCTTAAGTTGGCGGGCGACGGCTTTGGCGGCCTCCTGCGCATAGAGGATACGGTTTTCTTCGCGCATACTGCCCGACTTATCGATGACCAGAACAACGGCTCGGTTCTTTTCCTCTCGCTTTGGTTCCTTTGGCTCCACGGGGAGTATGGCCTCGATTGGCGTACGGCTATAGCTTCCAGGGGCGAAACTGGCTTCACTGCCAAGCATCAAAAAACCATTACCTTGAGCTGTGTGCCGCTCGATGGCGGTGAGATAGTTAGGGGAGAATTTACTTCGGTCGACATTATTGAAGATGACGATTCCATAGCCTGCCGGTGACGGCGGGCTATCGGCAGTGTGTGAGGTCACCTCGAAGCCTTGCCGTTTCAGAATCTCTTCTAAATAGCGACCGCCGCTGCTCTGGCCATTCAGCAGCAAGACCTTCGCTTTCGTTTTCACCGCCACCCACGCAACGGCTTGGTTGTCCGCCAAGTTAATATCGAGACCAGCCTGTCGCGGGGTAAACTGGGCTCGATAAGAGGTAACCGGATTGTCGGGAAGCGTGGTTTGGTAGGTGTAGATCTGGCTTCCCGGTTTGAGTTTTATAGTCTCTGACTTTAGGTTCTGATTGGTGCGCGTCAATGTCAGAGTTCCCTCAACTTCAGCTTCGCTTTGGTTTTCAAGAACCACCCGTAGATTTACGACTTCGCTGCTCTTTCCTTGATTGGGGATCATCAGTCTCTTTACGGCAACATTGTCGATCTTGGGCTGCTCCGTTGGAACAACCGGGAAGATCTTGAGCCCGGAAGCTGCGATCGCGGGTAACAAAGGCTCAACATTCCCCTGCGTCTCCCAGCCGTCGGTGAACAAGAAGAGGCTCCGCGGCGCGGCGGGGAGCGCCAGTAAGGTCGTGAACAACTTTTCCAGGTCGGTCTTTGCCGACTGAGTCGAGTCTGCGGCGGCGCCGTCCTTCTTGAGCCACTCACGCCAGTCCGGGGCTTCTTTGGTATCGGAGGCGAAAACAAATACGCGATCTCCCTGCGTGGGAGCAAGCCTCCCGTCGGCCGTGGCTCCCATCCAGCGACGCATGCTGTTAGTTACGCTCTGCGAAATATCAAAAGCGAAGATCCGCTCTTCTTGCTTAGCTTGTTGGGTAACCCACTGAGGGTCGGCGAGACCAAAAATCAAGAGCAAAAAAATAATGGTTCGTGCCAGAATGACGAGTAGCCTCTGATCACGGATGCGCACCCAAAGGAGAGGCAGACCGAGGAGCAGCCAGAGAAACAGCGGCTTGGCAAATTGAATATCCGAGAGAAGTTCTTTCATGGGGCCCCTGAGGCTTCTCTCAACCGGAACGGGTTCGCAGCGGGCGCGGATTGACGAACCACTCGACCAACAAAAGAAACAACGAGGTCAATAATAGATAAGGCCAGATAGAAAATAGCGCCGACACTCTGCCCCCAGCGCTGCTCACGTCCCGGAGTTCTATGGGAGTTGGTCGGCGCAGATCAGACTCGTTATTGTTCTTAAGGTTGACGGCAAAAAGCTCTCTTTGAGCGCCCCGATCGACTTGGTAGATGCCTTGGAAATAGGTCGCGGGAAAGTTATTGACGCCCGGGGTAAGAGTTATCTTATCCCCTCTTGGAGTAACGAGAAGGTTTCCCTGCTGCGCATAGCCAAAGGTGAGGGGCGCTCCGGTAACTCTGCCCTCGGCTCCCGAACCATGAAAGAACCAGTCCAGAAGATTTAGAGTAAAAACTGACACCGGTAAGTTTTCTCGGCCCAGGTAAGGGAAAATATCGAAGCCCAGGACCGCTTGGCGAAACCCGCGCTGCTGCGCGGCGAAAACCAGTGCTCCCGCGGGGCTCTCGATGATTATCTCGCCGGATATCCGTGGCCTCAATGGGCGTGAAAACGCAGGTCGAAAGAGAGCGAAATTGACATAGCGGGTCAGAGGATGGGGCTCGCGCCAGCTGGACACGGCCGGTCGAGAAACAGGCTTCGCCAAATCGACCAACGGGTTTTCGTCGGGCGGAAGCACGAAAAGGGCAGGATTTGCGGGCAATACGGGGGGCGCTGCGTAGTGGAAGATTTCCAAACCATATCCGCTGCGATCGATCTTGTCGTATTCTTGAGGAGCGATGAGATCTAGACTCACCCCGGCAATCGAGCGCAGACTGCTCAGCGCCTGGGGCCTGGGTGAGACTCCAAGGATGCGGAGATTTTGCGCCGCCGGCGGCACGGCAAAACGGCGGTTATCGAGAGGCAGAGCGTCCCGGGCGTCGATTTCAACCTCGTAGTAAGGGTGCGCTGGCAAGCCCGCGAAGGTCGCCTGCGCGGTTTTTCCCGCGGCGAGGAACATTTCATGGTCAGCAATTACCGCACCGCCACCTCGGAGCGCGATTCTGACCCGCTCATCTTTGGTTGAGAAATTGGCTACTTCGGCCGTGGCTTCTAGGCGCGAGCCAACCAAAGACGCATGAGAAATGTTGAAAGAGGTGACGGCAAAGTTGTCTCTTGGTTGTCCTGCGGTTATCACTCGCAACGTATCTGTCTGGCCTGCAGCGGGGTGGTCGGTGATAAGAAAGACCCGGTCATACTTCCGTTCTTTTGCCATCTGGCTGAGGCTGCTCTGGTAGTCGATGGGAGTATCCGCCAAATCGTAAGGTGTCAGCGCGGCCAGAACGCCGGCCGCTTCGGCCGACTCAAAGGTTGTGCCGCGCACTTTTTCGAGCCGTGGGGCGGTAAGGTAAAGATCCACCTTGCCGGCGACACCCAGATCGGCCAGCAGCTCGCGCGCTTTTCCCTGTGCCAGAGCGAAGCGCGTTTGCTGGTTTTCGAGAGTTTGCATGCTTGCAGAATTGTCCAACACAATTGCGATGTTCGACGCCCGGAGGGAGAACACAGGCTCTCCCAGCGCGAGAATCAACAAGGTCAGCAACAGGAGCTGGAGAAAAAAAATTAGCGGTAGGCGAAGTCTTCCCAACGGTCGGCCACCTGCGCGCGCACCGGGCTCGGTGAACAGCAGTAGGCTCGAAAAGATGACCCGCTTCGGCTTCCGTCTGATCAGGTATGGAATTATCAGGAGCGGCAGTGCCAAAAGGCCGTACAAAGCCGCGGGATTTAGAAATTCCATAGTCTACTTGAAAAGCCCAATGGCCGGCAGGGTTGCAAAGACGAAATCGTCCAGCTCGCGGTCGGTCACATAGAGCGAATAATGGATACCGCTTTGATGGCAGAAGCTACGGATTTGTGAATTGTGCTGCGCCAATTTAGCTTGGTAGTCTTGCCGCGCGCCGGTATCCCATTGGAAGCCAATTTCGGCGTTGGTTTCACTGTCAACGATACGCAACCCGCCATCAGAAAATGGCGGATCGACTTCCTGTCGGGTCAATATTTGGATAACCGCGATATCGAGATTGAAGGCGCGCAACACGTTCAGCCCTTGTTGGTACGATGCCGCAGGCATCAAAAAGTCGGAAATCAGAATCGCCTTTCCGGGCCGGCGCAGGCTTCTTAGGTGTTCCGCCAATGCCGTAGCTAGCTCCAAAGGCCCCTCTGGAGTCGGTGACGTGATGAATTTGATGCAATCCGTGATCCGGCGACGCCCGCGATAAAAAGGTGAGGCCGCATGGCTGAAGGAGTTGCCGAGTAGATGGAGTTTGACGTGATCGTGATTTGCCAGGACGACATAGGAAAGGGCTGCGGCGATGTTGGTCGCCGGGAGAAATTTTTGCTTGGCCGATGGAAAGGCCATGGATGCACTGGCATCGACAAAGATGTAGGCAAAGAGATCGACCTCTTCACGGAATAATTTTATGTACAGCCGGTCGCTGCGAGCATAGATACCCCAATCGAGGTAGCGAAGATCATCCCCCGGCGCGTATCTCCGGTAATCGGCGAATTCCAGACTGGTGCCCCGCCTGGGGGAGGAGTAGTTCCCGGTGTGGCTACCCAAGAACTCTTTTCTCGTCCGCAGCCTGAGAGTTTCCAATTGGCTGAGAAATTGCGGCGTAAATGGCTCAGGCAACATTAGACGTTAGGTCAAAAACCGGCGTAAGCGATCGGATCGTCGAGCCCGGCCTCCTTGAAACCTTTCAAACGGAGTTGGCAACTGTCGCATAACCCACAAGCCCGTCCATCCGGTGCGGGATCATAGCAACTCCAAGTGAGACCATAGTTTATGCCAAGTTCAACCCCTTTTCTAATGATCTGAGCCTTGGTCATTTCAATCAGGGGGACGTGAATCTTGACCCGAAGCTTGCCTTCCACTCCGGCCTTGGTCGCCAGATTGGCCATCGTCTCGAATGCACGAATGTATTCCTCTCGGCAGTCCGGATAGCCACTGTAATCGAGCTGGTTGGCGCCGAAGAAAATATCGCCGGCTTCGATACGTTCCGCTAAAGCGAGAGCAAAAGCGAGGAAAATCGTATTCCGGGCCGGCACATAGGTGACGGGTATACCGTCGGTCATTTCTTTTGTGCTCCTGCCTTTGGGCACCTCGATCTGGTCGGTGAGCGCTGAGCCGCCGATGGCGCGGAGATCGAAATCGGTCACCCGGTGGGTTTTCGCTTTTAAAAATTCCACTAGTTTTTTTGCGGCCTCGATTTCCCGCTCATGGCGCTGACCGTAGCGAAAGCTCAGGGCGTGAAGTTGGAAGCCTTGCTGCTTGGCTATGGCGGCGGCTGTGGCGGAGTCGAGTCCGCCGCTAAGGAGAATGACCGCGTCTATGCCTATCATTTTTGCGGCGAGGCGATTTTTGCCCCTTCTACAGGGTACCGTTTTTGATACCAGCCGACGATGCCCTCGTCGAGGACTTTCATGTTCCGGTAACCCTTTTCGTAGAGGATGCCATAGGCCAAACTGGCCAGGTGATGAGGGCAAGCTCAATACAAGATGACTAATCGATCCTTAGGAATGTTTTGCAAATAAGCATTGAACTCCGGCAGAGGCGCGGAGAGCGCGCCCAAGATATGCACCTCGCGATACTCTTCCTCGCTGCGCACATCGATGATCATAGGTTTCTTTCCCGCCGTGATCTCCTGCACCAACTCGTCGACGGATATGAGTGAGAAGTTCGCCGGGGGCGATTGTTGGGCGAATTGGGGATACTTTGACGGGTCAGCCGTCGCCGGTTGCGGCGTGACCAGGAGGAGCGCCAGGCTCCCAAGGACGAAAACACTCCGTTTCATGGCTTTCCTCCTACGCTTTTGTATTTGCTGAACTGCGCCAAGGCATCTAGGTTCTGGGTACCCGTGTAGCGCTGGCCGTTGATCACCCAGGTGGGGTAGCTCTTTATCCCCGCTTCATTGCAGACCGCGGTTTGCTTCGACCCCGGGCCCGCGGAGCTGCACTCGACATAAGGAAGCCGTCGCCCGGAGGCGCCGAAGAGTTCCTTCTGCTCGGTACAGTGGGGACACCAGGAAGCTCCGTAAAATTTAGCGTTGCTCTGCGCGAGATGCTCCGCCAGGCCGCGGATCCAAGGATCTTCGGGACCAGGGGCTTTGCCCAAATAGCCCGCATAGTGGAGATGAAGCGCGACAACAATGACGAGCGCCGCGCCCACGGTCTTGCCGAGCCACGGGCCCCAGGAGAAACGGGGCAGCTGGGTGGGCTTTTGGAAGAGCAAGGTGACAAAAATCACCGTCATCAACCCCAAGGAAGTTAGACAGTAGGGGCAGGCGGCCTGCAAGACGAAAAACGAGATGCCGGTGAGGTATAAGCTGTAAAGGAGCCCGGCGATGGTGACGAACCAGGCAAACTTCCACTGGCTGTCAACGTATTTGTTCCAGGCGATGGCCGCCAGCAAAGCATAAGTGAGAAAGCCCCAGAAGGCAGTCGGCATTCCGAGCAAGGTTGACCAGCGGCTATTCAAGACAACGTCGCAGGCACTGCCCACCGTGCAGCCGGCCACCAGCTTTCCTTGCCACGCCGTGAAAGTGAGATAAGCGGTCAACCCCATGCCGATTAAAGCAAGAATAAAGAGTGGCCAGTTTGGGCCGTCACGCAATAAGCCTTGCTTGTCCGTTCTCACGTTGGGTTTCTTATTCTTGGCTGGCTTGGCCATGTGAGCTACTCCTGTTATCCGTTAATCAAAGTTGCGACGTCTGCTTTCAGCCGTTGCAACGCCTGCGTGTCTCGACTGTCGTAGTAACCGCGAATCTGCGCTTGTTTGTCGATCAAGACGAACCTGGGACTATGCATAATGACGCTACCCACGTTGCCGTCGCCGGGTAGAGCAACCGCGCTCAACCTGAATCCCTCTTGCACCAGCCGACTTATTTCTTCCTTGGCCCCGGTGAGAAAGAGCCAGCGCTGCGCGTCGGCCTTATATCGATCGGCATAGCGGGACAGCACTTCTGTTGTATCTTTTTCCGGATCCACGGAGAAAGAAACCAGTTTGAGTCCCGCTCTATCTTTCCATTGCTCTTGAAGCTGGGCCATTTCCGCGGTTTGTATCGGACAGGTATCTTGGCAGGTGGTGTAGATAAAGTCGGCGATCCAAATCGATCCCCGGAGGTCGGCGAGAGTGGTCGCCTTGCCACTCCGCTCGACCAACGAGAATTCAGGCGCCGAGCCATAACGCTGGAGCCCTTCAAGGGACTTGGCATCCCACCCCGTAAGTCCCGGTCTCGGCGCAAGCTTCAGCCAAAAGAAAGTACCGAGGATAATCCCCAGGCTTAGGACGGAGACTCCCAACAGAAGAAAACGGGCTTTTGAGAAATTCATAACGACAAACCGGGGCTCCAAAGAATTCTACCGACTAATTTACCGTTTGTGTAGAGGCGGCCAAGCTTCCCTTTGCGGTCGTTCTTGCTGGGAGGCGGCCTCCGACCTCAGGGCCGGAGCGGAACAAGAAATCGCAGCCGACATTGAGGGTCCCTTGGTGTCCCCGTAGCAGGTGAACAAGCATGGTCCCTATCGCGGGTTAGTGCACGCTTCTCATCGGCTTTTTTTAAGGTCTCTGTTCTTCAGCAAAGATCTAAAAGCGCTTTCGAACAATTCCGTGAAAGCGCCGCGGTTTTGGAGCATTTGTATCCAGTCTTGAATTGAGCTTTTCTAGCTGTAGCACGGTCACCAAGAACATATTGTTTGCCAAGTCTACCGAAACTAGAAACAATCGCGGCCGTGGAGTCAATGGCGAACAACAAGATTTCCGCTCAAATGCGGGCACTGAAGATCGGTGCGCAGGCGGTCGGTGCGCTGGCCGTAGGCGCCTTAGCCATGGGTGCGCTCGCCATCGGCGCTTTGGCTATTGGTCGGCTCGTGATCGGTCGCTCACGAATCTGACGACTTGAGATCGATGAACTCGTGGTCGCTAGACTCCACGTCACGGAGTCACTAACTGTGCCAAGCACACTCGCGGTTGAAAATGAGCGGGCGAAGAAACAAGAAAGTGAACGCTTTGACCAACTCACCACACTTGATCGAGCCAAACAGTAAAAGCCAGGTCTCTTGATTCTTGTTTTCCAATCGTGACAAGGTAGTCGCGAAATTTTCTGGCTCGTCCTACCTTTCCCGCAACGTAAAAATCCTGGTAGGGGAGAAAGGCTCCCGCCATTGAATTTGCAAGACCAAACTCAGGTGAATAAGAGGGTCCGCAGACTTACCCTCATCAATTCCGTGATCGGGATTTCCATAGCTGGAATTTCTACCCGGATATTTATGATCTCGGTGCCTACCCTGGCGACAGCTCTGGGAACGGATATTCTCGGGATTTCTTGGGCCCTCATCGTTTATCAGGTGGCTGGGATAGGGTTAGGCGTCGTTTGCGGTCGCTTGGGGGACATATACGGCCATCACAAGATGTACGGCTTTGGCATGGCCATGATGGCGGTTGGCTCGCTTCTCTGCGGGCTTTCACAGGATGTTTTCCAATTGATCCTGTTTCGATTTTTGCAAGGAGTTGGCGGTGCGATGATTCAGTCTTCCGGTCGCACCCTGGCTTTCAAGTCCATGCCCAAGGGATCTGAGGGAAAGGCCCAGGGACTGATGGCGATGTCGCACCAGTTTGGTTTTTTTGTTGGTCCGCCCATCGGCGGTCTCATCATTGATCTGGTCAACTGGCGCGGGATCTTCTTCTTATTGTTGCTGCCAAGCCTGGTTGGCATGGCGCTTTCCTTGATGACCGGACGCTCCGTTGCGGAACCTGTTGCGCGATCCCGGTCGGTGGATTACCTGGGAGCGTTGCTTTTCTTCGGATTAACGATTCTCGCCACCATGCTCCTGGATCAAAAAATCGCGGAGGTCATCGGTGCGGGTAACCAAGCGCTGCTCGTTTTGACTTTTGTGGGGCTGCTTTGGGGCTTTGTTTACCACGAGAAGAAAACCCCGAGCCCGATGATCGATCTCACTTTTTTCTCGACCCCTGTTTTTGGCTACGGCTCCCTTGGTCTCCTCATGGCTTGCATCACTCAAGGGCTCACCACGTTTGTCACGCCTTTCTATCTCCAGGACGTGCTGAAGCTCTCGCCCACGTTCATCGGGATGATCTTTCTTGTCCCGTCGCTCCTCAGCATGGTGCTATCGCCTGTGAGCGGCGCCATGACCGATCGTATCGGCGCCCGCTTCCTTTTGATCATGGGCGTGCTAGTCCTGATGGTTGCTTTTTTAATTGGGGCCAATCTTCGGGCCGACTCCCATTGGATCTTGCCCACCACTTTGTTGGCGCTTGTGGGTATCGGCTCCGCCTTTTTCAATACGCCTTCACAGGCGGTGATGGTGAGCTCACTCCCTAAAGAACATTGGGGCATAGCCATAGGTATTATCAATGGGATATTTGGCCTGGGACACATGCTCGGCATTTCGCTGAGCGGGATTTTTTTGACGTTGGCTTTCCGATTCTATTCCGGGGATCCGGGGACAACCCCCAACCCCGGGGACACTCATGTTTTCGTCGCTTCGATGAACGTGACCTATCTGTTTGCTCTTGGAATCAGTTTTGTCCCGTTGCTGACCTCAATAAAGAGCAAGAAGATCATTTTGACAGGCACCTAACTAAAATGAGAGTCAAAATTACTGGGGTTCTCGCCGGGACATAGTCGAGGATTTCGAAACCGCCCTTGAACAATTCCGTGAGATCTCTGCGGATTTGGGCCCAGGCCAGGTTGACATGACACGTCGTACTCGGATACTTTCTGTCTCGAAACCGTCTTTGGCGGACTGGTTTCTTGTGCCGGCCTAGTTTTCCAGATATTTTTAGCCGGCTCGCACGCGACTGGTCGAGGGTTATTTTCAATTATCCAGTTATCGTGCACACCGTCGGTGTAACGCGACAGATAGTAACAAGGGAGGAGGATCGAAATGTTGTCACAGATTCGTATTTACACGATCAACAAGGGCGAGATGGACGCGTTCCTCAAGCACTTCAAAGAGGAAGTCATGGTGGTGCATGAGCGAATCGGCGTGCCCATTGTCGGCACGTGGGTGAACCGTCCGCAGAACGAGTTTATTTGGATCAGGAACTACGCGGATAAGGAGGACCTTGAAGCCAAGGGTAAGGCGTTTCAAGCGGAGGTAGCGAAGGCAGGGATTAAGCTCGGAGCAAACGTCGCAAAGATGGAAGTACGCGAGGTCGAAATGGCGTTCACCCCGGCGGCGACGCGCTCCTAAACCCCGTTGGCGGTGGGTTCTACGACGCTTCGTGCAGATGTTTTTGAGGCATCCTCGGTAAATCGCTTCTTTAGCTTGCTAAACGTCATTCGAAGTCACGTAAGCCCAACCTATAGGAGAGAAAAGGGACGCGAGTCGTTTCTCGCTCCTAAATTAGGACCATCTCATTAACCGGAGAATTTCCCAGCTTCGACATCTTCCGGCTCAGAAACGAAAACCTCGCAGAATCCGCAATCTTCCCATTGCCGACATTCCCGCCAAGCAAATCGTCTAAGATCTCGAAGCCGCATCGAACAACTCCGCGAAATCGCCGCTGACTTGGGTGCAGCACACGTGAATCCCAAAGCGACAAAGGAAAACCGAGCCCGCACCATGAAGATCTATGCATTTGACGTCGATGACACGCTAGCAGTTTCCGGTGGTCCGATTAGTATTGTAAGCGTTGGCAGTCTTAAACCACAAGGACACATCGTCGGGCTGAACGGCAACTGGGCCGTGGTAGTTCAAACGGTTCCGCTCTGGCATCGGATTTTCAGCTTCGTTGGCCCGATGGAAATGTCGAAGGACACTTTTCTGAACCAGCTAAAAACGCACATACCAGCAGACGATTACATCATGGTCGGCAACATCAAAGGGGTAAGCGGCGCATCCGACGACGAGGGAGCAGCTAATTTAGCCGGATGGCGGTTCATCAAAGAGAGCGACTTCGCAGCCGGAGCGCGGTAGGGCGGAGAACGAACGTCCGGGCCTTCTTTTTGACGCTCCTGCCACGGAGAAATAAGGACACGTTCTTGAAAATGCTTTTTTGGAAGGAACAATGGCGATATTCGAATCATTGGCAAATGCGTTGAGAGTGCTCGCGGTGGGTGACCGCGTTAAGGTTACCCTTCGGCCGGAGACCGGACAGTTCCCAAATCCTATGGAAGGGCAAATCACGCAGAAGGATACTTCAGGAAACTTTTCATTAGAGTCGGAACAAGGCGTCATTCAGGTTAGCGCT
>Ga0209887_1000352_pt1 | contig 13731 bp, 12 predicted proteins | sample GWRWN1_30_40_FD_187230 | JGI IMG/M metagenome (GOLD analysis project Ga0209887, IMG submission 187230) | Riverbed sediment microbial communities from areas with no vegetation in Columbia River, Washington, USA - GW-RW N1_30_40 (SPAdes)... | ecosystem: Environmental > Aquatic > Freshwater > River...
ACCTCCGCGCGGCGGCCGGGGTCAACCATATCGATGTCGGCCTCGACGGCCCCCGGGGGGCCCTCGTCGCCCGGCGCGACAACGAAGACATCGACGAGGTCGCCGTAGAGGGCCGCGACCCCCGCTGCGCTCTGCTCGTGGCCGAGCGAAGCCATCATCTCCGCGAGCGGCCCCCGGAACGCCTTTCCCCCCACGAGGGGCGAGACCGCGGCGACGCGCTTGGCGGCCAGCGCCTCCCGGATCCCGGGGACGGCCAGAATCGGCCGGATCGAGACGAACGGATTGGAGGGAGCGATGACGACAACCTCAGCCGACTCGATGGCCTCGAGCACACCCGAAGCGGGGCGTGCGGCCTCAGCGCCCTCGTAGCGAAGACCCGTGACCTCGTCCCGGTGGGCACGAGCGACGAACCACTCCTGGAAGTCGAGCTCGCCGTCTTTCGTCTGGATCTTCGTACGGAGAGGCTCGTCGGTCGCCGGCAGCAGGCGCACGCGAACGCCCAGTGCCTCAGCGAGCCTGAGGGTGACCGCTGACAGCGGGAGCCCCTCGCGCAGCCAGCTTGTGCGCACGAGGTGGAGGCCGAGATCGCGGTCGCCGAGGGTGAACCAGCTCTCCCCGCCCAGTTCGCCTGCCATTGCGAGCGCGTTGTAGGTCTCGTCGCGGACGCCCCAGCCGCGCTCCTCGTCGAGCAGGCCGGCGAGCGTGTAGAGGACGGTGTCGAGATCCGGCGAGACGTGCACGCCCAGAAGCTCGAGGTCGTCGCCGACGTTCCCGATCGCCGTGATCGCGTCTGGGCCGGCGGCGCGGGCCAGCGCGTCCACGCAGCGCGAGCCCCCGAGCCCGCCCGAGAGAACGGCGATCCGGCGCCCTTCCCCCATCACAAACCCTTCGCTTGTGTTTCACCGGCACAAAGTCCGCCGCCGCCGAAGCGCGGGGTTTTCCCTGCAGAGGCATGTCTTGGCGTGGAACACAAACTCGCTTTGCGTATGCTCACCGCGTGCTCGCGATCGTCCCGTTCAGGGGGCCCGAGGGAGCGAAGACGCGGCTCGCCACGGTCCTTCCGCCGGAGGAGCGAGCCCGGCTGGCCCTCGAGATGCTCGAGCGCGTGCTCGTTGCCTGCGAAGGCGCGAGCTCCATCCGGCGAACGCTACTCGTGACGCCCGATCGGAGCGCCCGGAGGAGCGGCGTCGACGTCCTGGTTGATGACGGCACCGGGCATGCCGCGGCAGTCGCGCTCGCGCTCGCCGATCCCCGTGCTCAGGACGGCGCGGTCGTGGTCATGGCCGACTGTCCGCTCGTGGAGGCGGAATCCCTCGATGCGCTGGTGGCGGCGGCCCGGCCGCTCGCCCTCGTCCCTGCCCGGGACGGGGGCGTCAACGCGCTCGCGCTCCGCGACCCAGCGGCGTTTCGGCCGCTTTTCGGCGTTCCGGCCACGGACACGGTCGCGCGCGCCCGGGCCGCGGGGATCGAGCCTGCGATCCTGGAGGACGAGCGGCTCAGCCTCGACGTCGATCGTCCAGAGGACTACGAGCTCGCCCTGGCGCGCTTGTGACGAAGCTCGTCACGTACTCGCCGAAGGTCTTCATCCCGCTGACCAAGCTCTGCCGGGATGTCTGCCACTACTGCACGTTCGCCCAACCGCCACGCCGAGGCGAGCGCGCCTACATGAGCGGGGACGAGGTCCTCTCGGTGGCCCGGGCAGGCGCGGAGGCGGGCTGCCACGAGGCTCTCTTCACGCTCGGGGACAAGCCGGAGCTCCGCTACCGGGCGGCCCGGGAAGAGCTTGCCGAGCTGGGCTGCGAGACCACCCTCGAGTACCTCGCCCGCATGTGCGAGCTCGTTCTAGCCGAGACCGGGCTCCTCCCCCATGTCAACCCCGGGGTGCTGACGCGCGCCGACCTGGAGCTCCTGAGGCCCGTCTCCGCCTCCATGGGACTGATGCTGGAGACGACCTCGGAGCGCCTCTCGGCGAAAGGCGGCCCGCACTACGGCTCCCCGGACAAGCTGCCCGCGCGGCGACTGGAAACGATCCGGCTCGCGGGCGAGCTGGCGATCCCTTTCACCACGGGGATCCTCATCGGGATCGGCGAGACGCGGGGGGAGCGCGTGGAAGCGCTGGCGGCCATTCGGGACTTGCACTCGCGCTACGGCCACATTCAGGAGGTGATCATCCAGAACTTCAGGGCGAAGCCCGGGACGAAGATGGCCTCTGCCCCCGAGCCGTCGCTCGAGGAGCACGTGTGGACGATCGGGGCCGCCCGCGAGGTGCTCGGCCCGGAGATGAAGGTGCAGGCGCCGCCGAACCTCGCCTACGACGACTTCCCGAAACTGCTGGACGCGGGCATCGACGACTGGGGTGGCGTCTCCCCCGTGACGATCGACCACGTCAACCCTGAGGCTCCGTGGCCCGAGATCATGCGCCTGCGGGCGGCGACCGAGGCCGCCGGCTCAGAGCTCGCGGCCAGGCTCCCGATCTACCCCGAGTACGTCGCGGACCTCGAGCGCTGGGCCGACCCGCGTGTCGCGCAGGAGATTCGCAAGCACGCCGACGCCGACAGCCTCGCCAGGGATGACCGTTGGGCGGCCGGCAGTACTGCGGCGCTACCGCCTCTTCCCAGCCGCGCAGCTCCCATGCCGCTCGACGGCCGTGAGCTGGACGAGGACGAGATCACGCGGCTCTTCGAGGCGCGCGGCCGCGACCTGGCGGCGGTGGTCGCAGCCGCCGACGGCTTGCGCAGCGAGGTCTCGGGCGACGTGGTCACCTACGTCGTCACCCGGAACATCAACTACACGAACGTCTGCTATTTCCGCTGCGGCTTCTGCGCCTTCTCCAAAGGGAAGCTGGCGGCGAACTTGCGCGGTGCTCCGTACGTCGTCCCGCTCGAGGAGATCGTGCGCCGCTGCCACGAGGCCTGGGACCGGGGCGCCGTCGAAGTCTGCCTCCAGGGCGGGATCCACCCCAGCTTCACCGGCGAGTACTACCTCGACGTCCTGCGGGCGATCAAGCGCGAGCTCCCGGACCTGCACGTCCACGCGTTCTCGGCCCTGGAAGTCTGGCAGGGAGCAGCGACCCTCGGACTTCCACTGGACCACTACCTCTCCCTGCTCAAGGCGGAAGGGCTGGCTTCGCTACCGGGCACGGCCGCCGAGATCCTCGACGACGACGTGCGGCGGGTCATCTGCCCGGACAAGGTCACGACGGACCAGTGGCTCGAGGTCCACGACGCGGCTCACCGCGCCGGCCTGCGCTCGACGACGACGGTCATGTTCGGCTCGGTCGAAGGGCCGCAGAGCTGGGCGCGCCACCTCGTTCACCTACGGGAGCAACAGCGGCGGTCGGGAGGCTTCACCGAGTTCGTGCCGCTTCCCTTCGTGCACATGGAGGCGCCCATCTACCTCAAGGGGCTCGCGCGGCCCGGCCCGACCTTCCGTGAGGCCCTGCTCATGCACGCCGTCGCCCGGCTCGCGCTGCACCCGCACATCACGAACATCCAGGCGTCCTGGGTGAAGCTCGGGATCGACGGTGCCCAGGCCGTGTTGCGCGCAGGTGCGAACGATCTCGGGGGGACGCTCATGAACGAGTCGATCTCGCGCGCTGCGGGCGCAAGTCATGGACAGGAGATGCCGCCGGAGCGAATGGAGAAGGCGATCCGGGCACTCGGGCGTGAGCCGCGCCAGCGCACGACGCTCTACGGGACCCCGCACCCGGAGCGAAGCCGCCGCTCCTACGGCGCACCACCCCTGGTGGAGCCTTTGAACCCCCATGTGAGCGACGCGGGCCTTCGGCGCCCGAAACGTCTCGTCCGCCCGGGCCTCGCCGTTCGGTGAGGCGGCTCGTCGGGGTCGCGATCGCGCTCGCGCTCCTCGTCTCAGCTTGCGGAGGGACGAAATCCGCCGCCGACCCGCCTCCGATTACCACCAGGACGGAACCGGCCACCGAAGACCAGTGGTTGGGCCACTACGCGCTCTGGGTCACCGATCTGCGCGTCGCTCTCCTCCATCAAGACCGCGACTCGCTCGTACGCTGTGCAGAGACGCTCGCCGAGAAGCTCGGCGATGCCCCCGCTCAGGTCCGGAAGGCCAGGCGCATCCTCGAGCGCGCCTGCCAGCGCTTCGCGGCCGGAGCGAGGATGCAAGACGAGAATCGTGCCTTCCGGGAGTGGTCGCAGGGCGCCGTCCTCATTCGTGACGCAAACGGCCGCCTCTCACACCCTCAGGCGATGGAGCGACTGCCTCTCCCCGTCGGGACCGGCCTGCGGCAGGAGAGCCACATCGAGCCGCTCTTCACCCGCGTCGCCAACGACCTCGCGGCGCCCGCCAGCGAGGTTCGCTGCTGGTCCCGGGCGGATTGGCCGAAGCTCCAGCAGGAGACCTTCGGCCGGACCCTGAACCTCGCCGGATTCGCGTCGCCGCAATACAAGCGCGCCAACCTCGCGTGGGACATCTGCGACAGCCTGGGCACGATCGCGTACACGGATCGCAGGCCGACCGGGCCCGAACAGCTCGAGCTCGCCTTCGCCGTCACCACGCTCATGCACGAAGCCGGCCACCTGAACGAGAGCGGCGACTTCTTCGGCGCCGGGCAGAACGAGCCGCTGGCGGAGTGCTGGGGCATGCAGCATATTCGCCAGGCGGCGCGCCGGCTCGGGGCCGTGGGGGCCTACGCCGACGAGCTCGCCGAGCGCTACTGGACCGAGGTCTACCCCTCGAGGCCGGCCGACTACCGGACCGAGAAGTGCCGCGACGGCGGCGCCTACGACGTCCGTAAGGAGAGCCCTATCTGGCCTTAGCCCTAGCTCAGTACCAGCGCCCCCTGGCGAATCCGCCGAAAGCGAGCAGGCCGACGAGGATGAGGATGATCCCGAGGATCGTGCTCCAGATGAGCAGGACGAGGATCCCGACGATGACGATGATTCCTCCGAGCGTGATGCCGGCTCCTGGGCCGTAGCGCCGCTCCGGTGTAGCCACTTCCCCTCCCTTCCCCGGGGCCTGCCCGGGTTCGACTCTGCCGATGGCCCTGCTACCCGAAGCAGGTGCAGCGCAATCTTTACGCACCGGCAGGAGTGCATGTGGAGCCCGCCCGGGTCGGGCGCCTGACGGCTCAGCCGGCCGCTGCCGCGCCGACTGGGCTAAGGAGCTCGCTCCACGATGAGAGCTGTGCCGCCGGACGACGCTAGCCGGCGACGAGTCCCATCCTGGAACGAACTCCAAGCTGCTCGCCGAAGCGAGCGCGCTTGACGAACTGCCCCTCGCCGGCATGACCGAGGAACTCGTCTCCATCGACGATCACCTTGCCGCGGAGGAGCACGACCTCGGGCGAGCCCGTCACCTCCGTGCCCTCGTAGAGGTTGTAGTCGCACTTCGAATGGTGCGTGGACGCTGAGAGCGTCACCTTCTTCTCGGGATCGAAGACAACGAGATCCGCGTCCGAGCCGAGAGCGATCGTCCCCTTGCGCGGAAAGAGACCGAAGTACTTCGCGGGATTCGTCGAGAGCAGCTCGACCATCCGGTTCAGCGAGATCCGACCCTGGCGAACTCCGAACTCATGGATCATCTGCAAGCGGTTCTCCAGACCGGGCCCCCCGTTCGGAATCTTGGAGAAGTCATCCTTGCCAAGCGATTTCTGCCCGTCCCAAAGGAAGGCGCAGTGGTCGGTGGAGACGACCGAGAGAACGTCGTTCTGGACCGCCTCCCAGAGGCGCTCCTGGTTCTCCTTCGCGCGCGGCGGTGGGGTGTAGACGTACTTGGCGCCCTCGAAGTCGGGCCGCTCGAGGAATGTGTAGTCGATGAAGAAGTACTGCGTGCAGGTCTCGCCCCAGACGTCCCAGCCCTTCTCCCGAGCGATCGAGATCGGGTCGAGCGCCTCCTTGCAGGACACGTGCACGACGTAGAGCCGGCAACCGGCGACATGCGCGAGCTGGATGGCACGGTTCGTCGCCTCGCCCTCCGTCTCCGGGGGACGCGTGAGCGCGTGGTACTTCGGCTCGGTCTTCCCCTCGGCGAGCGCCTGCTTGACGAGCACGTCGATCGAGTCTCCGTGCTCCGCGTGCACCATCACGAGCGCGCCGGTGTCGGCCGCCACCTGCATGACGCGGAAGAGCGTCTCATCGTCCACCATAATCGCGCCCTTGTAGGCCATGAAGAGCTTGTAGCTCGTGATCCCCTGGTCCGGGAGCGTCGCGAGCTCTTCGAGCGTGCCGCCCTCGTGCAGGTCGGTCACCGCGATGTGGAAGCCGTTGTCGATCACGGCCTTTCCCTCGCGTCTCCCGTGCCACTGCTCGAGAGCCTCCGTGAAGGTCGACCCTTTCGGCTGGATGACGAAGTCCACGTGGCAGGTGGTGCCTCCGAAGGCCGCCGACGTCTGTCCGGATTCGAAGTCGTCGCACGTGATCGTTCCGCCGAAGGGCATGTCGAGATGCGTGTGCGGATCGACGCCGCCGGGGAGCACGTAGTTCCCGCCCGCGTCGATCACCCGGTCGGCCTGGACGTCGAGAGATTCACCGATCTGAGAGATCGTCTCGCCCTCGATGAAGACGTCTGCGACGCGATCCTCGTCGGCGGTGACGACGCGTCCACCCTTGATGAGCACCGACATGTGAGCCCTATCTACCACATTCGGAGCCGAGTTTGGAAAGCGATTCGCAGAGAACGGCCGCGCTCAGTTCGAACCAGCCCGCGAGCGGCTCGGGCACCGGCGGGAGCAGCGCGGCGTGCGCCGGCTGCAGCGCCGCGTAGATCGCCTTTAGGAGGGCCGCCCCGTCAGCGAATGGTCCAGTTCGTTGAACGATGATCCATGAGCCGAAGGGAATCTCCCCGCTCGCCTGAAAGTCTCCGAACCGCGCGCTGCCGCTCGGGATGGCCACGAAGAGCTGGCGCACCGGGTAGTCGAGACGGTCGACCGCGGCGAGGAGCGACTGCGCCTGGCCTCGCGGAAGGCCGTGCGCCTCACCGGCCTCCGGCAGCGCGGCGAGAAACACCGACGAATACGGATAGAGCACATCGCCCTCCCCCACGCGCGCCTTCAGGTAGCTCGCAGGGGCTGCGAGCGCCTCTTCGCTGCCGAGCTTCGCTGTGTAGGTGATCGACCGTGGATCGTTGATTCCCTGTGGCGAGATTGCCGCCAGCACGGCGACAGCTGCGACAGCAAGAACACGGAAGGGGCTCCGAGCCACGGCCGTCCCGATGAATGCCGCCCAGAACGGCAGCGCGAAGATCAGGTGGCGCGGCGAGAGGTCCGGAGCCCGCCCCGTGTGCACGAGTGTCGACAGGAGCGACGGCAGAACGAGGGCCACGAGTCCCCACGCGACGAAGGCTGGCCGCCGGCGCGCGAGCAAGAGGGCGCCGGCGATTGCGAGGACCAGGAAGATGCCGAAGGTCCAACCCGCCCCGCCCGCGAAGCCGCGAACTGCGTCTGAGAGCTGGTTCCATGCCTCGTCGCGCGTGGCGAGCCGTCGGGAGGATCCCGAGCTGACCTCGAAGCGGTTCGCCAGGCGGAGGTCCGCGACCGCGAAGGGCAGCATGGCCAGGCCAACCGCCACGACGGGGACCGCGGCGCGGAGCGGACGACCGCGCCAGAGCGCGAGCGCGACCACAGCTTCGATCGCGACGACGATCCCTCCATAGGGATGCACGGCAGGGAGGAGCCACGCCGCTGCGGCCGCGGCGGCCGCAGCGCGAGGCGTCCGCAAGTCGAGCGCGCGGACGAAGAGGTCGGCCGCGAGCGCCGCGGCGAAGGCGAGGAGCGCGTACATGCGCCCGAAGCTCCCGTAGACGGCCAGCATCCCCGAGCACGCGGCCACGACCGCGGTCGTCACCCCGGCCACCCGTCCCTCGAGCCGCCGCCCAAGGTCGTAGCAGAGCCCAACGGTCGCGAGCGCGAAGACGACGGAGAGCCACCGGAGGGCGCCCGGGGACGCGTCGAAGATGAAGGCGACGTGGACGAGGAGGAAATGCAGAGGCGCTCCGCCGCGGTCCCAGAGCGTCGTCACGAGGATCTCCCACGGCGGCCGCGCGCCGATCAGGCCGGACACCGCCTCGTCCTCGAAGAGCGGCTTCCCGTGGACATCGGGCGCGAGGCGCGCCAGCAGGAAACCGGCGGCGCCGAGGACGGCCGCGTAGGCGGCCCAGCGTGGGCTAACCCGCGCTCGAAACGCCTGCGCGGTAGACGCGCCCGGGAAGCGGTCGGCCCAGGACTCCCTCCAGCCATTCGGCCACTCCGACAAGCGCGTCCAGATGGATGCCGGTCTCGAGCCCTTCACCGTGGAACAAGTAGACAAGATCCTCGGTCGCGACGTTTCCGGTTGCACGAGGCGCGAATGGACAGCCGCCGAGCCCGCCCACGGAGGCTTCGAACACCGTGGCGCCCGCCTCGACCGCCGCGTAGGCATTCGCGAGGGCGGTGTTCCTCGTATCGTGGAGATGCAGGCCGACCGGCACCCCGAGGCGGCTCGCACCCCCGAGGAGCTCCTTCACCTGCCGCGGCACCCCCACTCCGATCGTGTCCGCGAACAGAACCTCGTCGGCGCCCGCTTCCGTCACGCGCTCCGCCAGCCGCAGGACGTCCTGAGGATCGACCTCACCCTCGAACGGGCAGCCGAACGAGACCGAGATGGAGACGCTCACAGGGCTGTCGGTCCGGATACGCGCCAGCTCTTCGACCGACTCGTCGACCGAGCGGTTCGCGTTGCGCCGGTTGAAGGCCTCGGTCGCCGCGAGGGTGAAATGGAGCTCGTCGAGCCCGGTGGCAGCGAAGCGCTCGTAGCCTTTCTCGTTGAGGACGAGGCCCGAGTACGCCACGCCGTCGCGCCGGTCGATCCCCGCGACGACCTCCTCCGCCCCGGCCATCTGGGGCACCCGCTCGGCACTGACGAAGCTGACTGCTTCGACCTTCGGCAGCCCGGCGGCCGCGAGCCGGTTGACGAGCTCGGCACGCACCGAGGGCTCCAGCGCCTGCTCTTCGTTCTGGAGGCCGTCGCGCGGCCCGACGTCGCAGATGGTGACGGCCGCTGCCATGATCCTCGCCCGTGAGCGTACCGTTCCTCGCCGCCGCCAACGTCGATGCCGCTCTTGACCCAGCCGCCGCGCTGGAAGCGGTCCGCGGCGCGTTCGTGGCCCACGCGCGCGGCGAGTGGTTCATGCCGTCGAAGGTGTATCTGCCCGCGCCGCCCGACGGAGACTTCCGCGCCATGCCCGCCTCGGGCGGCGGCTACGCCGTGCTCAAGTGGGTCACCTCGTTTCCCCGGAATCCCGAGCGCGGACTGCCCACCGTGGCCGGGGTCGTCCTGCTCTCGGACGCCACAACAGGAGAGCTGCGGGCGATTCTGGACGCAGGAGCAGTCACCGCCCTGCGTACGGGCGCGGCTGCCGTGCTCGCCGCGGAGACGCTCGCCCAGGACACGCCGAGCCCAGCAGCGGTCGTCGGCTGCGGCGTCAACGGAAGAGCGGTGGCGCGCACGTTTGGCGCGCGAGGACGCCCGGTCCTGCTCTGGGATGCGCGCCCGGGACAGGCGGAAGCTCTCGCGGAGGAGCTCGGCTCGAACGCCTCTGTCGCCTCGAGCCGGGACGAGGCGCTCGGTGCAGACGTCGTGGCGACCGTCACGCCGGGCGGCGAGATCCTCTTTCCGCCGGGATCGCTCCGCCCCGGGCAGCACGCGAGCCTCATGGGGGCCGACGGGCCCGGAAAGGCCGAGATCGCGGTCGAGGAGCTGTTGCGGGCCCGGGTCGTCTGCGACGAATGGGAGCAGGCGAGCCACAACGGCGACATCGGCCGCGCCGCCGTCGACGGGACGCTCAGGCGCGAGGACGTCGCGGAGCTCGGCCACGTACTGTTAGGCGAGGAGGAGGGCCGTCTGAGCGACGACGAGATCACCGTCTTCGACTCGACCGGCCTCGCCGTCCAGGATCTTGCGGTCGCGGTCGCGGTCTACGAGGATTGGCGGGCTAACCGCGAGCGTCAGGAGTTCGTCGGAGTCACCGAGATCACGCTCTAGGAAAGGAGTGCTTCATGGCAGCACGCGTCGTTCATGTTGAGTTCCCCGCTGGTGATACCGACGGGGAGCAGAGCTTCTTCGAGTCACTCTTCGGCTGGCAGTTTTCCCAACCGATGGAGGGAATGGACTACCGCATGGCGGACCTGGGTGAAGGCCAGGGCGCCGCGATCTTTTCGCCCGACTCCGGCGAGCGAGGCCTGAGAGTCTATTTCGGCGTCGACGACATCGATGCGCAGCTCGCCAAGGTGCGCGAGCTCGGAGGTCAGGCGGACGACAAGATGCCCGTGCCCCAGATGGGCTGGTTCGCAGCCTGCAAGGATCCGGGGGGCAACGCGTTCTCCCTCTGGCAGACCGACTCGTCCGCCGGTTAGCGACGCTTCTCGAAGACGTCGTAGGTCCGTATCTTCCGCATGCCGAGGCGCTCGTACAGGCGCCAGGCATGTGACGTGTTGCGCGAGTCTGTTTTCAGCGTCACGGTCGGCGCCCCGCGCGCCTTGAAATGGGCGAAGGTGTGCAGCATGAGCGCCTCACCGAGCCCGCGGCGGCGGTGCGCGGGGTGGACGACGAGATCCTTTACGAACCCCTCCTTCCAGTTGAGGGCCGCACCAGCAAGCGAGCCGTCGTGGGCCTCGGCGACGAACCACGACTCTGCCTCGAAGCTCGTGTCGTCGAGCATGAAGCGGCTCCAGTCCTCGAAAGGTTCCTCGCGGAAGTCCGGTTCCTTGGCATAGGCGACGTCGAGGAGCTCCTTGACCGCCCGCGCCTCCTCCGGCCGGAAGGTCCTCACCGTGATCCCGTCCGGCCAGCTGGGCTCGGGCTGCTCGTCGTCCAGGTCGATCTGCATGAGCCACATCTCGAGGTTGCGCACGTAGCCGTGGCTCTCGAGGAATGGAGCGGCTGCGGGCTCGTCGCGACGTGCGGTCGCCTCCAGCCGATTTTCGCCTACGGTGGCCTCCGCCTCTGCGAGGAGACGAGTTCCGGTGCCGCGACGCCGGGCGTCTGGGATCACGTAGACCTCGACCTCGCCCACACGCGCCGCGGCGAAGCCCACGACTTCACGCTCCTCGGCGACCCACGTGCCCTTGTAGGTCGGCCACCAGGCGCGGAACTGCTCGAAGGCTAGGTCGAACCAGGGACCCAGGTCGCACGCGAGGAGGGCGTCGTAGGCGGCCTCGACATCGTCCTCCCCGGCCGGCCGGACCTCGATCTCAGCCATGTTCGACGGGGAGGCCACGGGACGACCACTCGCTCCACGAGCCCGGATAGAGCTTCGCACTGACGCCTGCTCGCTCGAGCGCGAGGACGTCCACGCAAGCGGTGATCCCCGACCCGCAGTAGACGACGACCTCGTCCTCCGTTCCTGCGAGGTCATCCGGCACCGAGACCTCGACGTAGGGCAGATTGCGCGCTCCCGGAATGTGGCCCGCCACGGGGTCGATCGGCTCGACGTCGCCACGATACCGCTCGGGAGCCCGGGCGTCGAGGAGCACGAGCCTGCCGGCCGCGATTGAGGCCTCGAGCTCTTCTGCGGTCACCGTGTCGTCGTCGCGCGGCCGGGGAACGAACTTCGCCGCCTCGATCCCCTCCTCCCCGCTCCGGAGCGGGCCGGCCCAGGCAGCGAGACCGCCGGCAAGGACGGCAGCGTCGTCGTGGCCGAAATGGCGCAGGAGCCACCAGAGCCGCGCCGCGCCGCCCGTCATTCCCTGGTCGTAGGCGACGACGAACACGCCCGGGCCGATCCCCGCGGCGCCCGCGGCGCGCGCGAAGTCCGCGGCCGGAGGCAGCGGATGCCGCCCGCCGCTCGCGCCCGCCGGGGGCGCGGAGAGTTGACGCTCCACGTCCAGGAACGAAGCTCCGGGGATGTGCCCTTCGAGGTAGAGCTCACGCCCGCGCTCTAGGTGGCCGAGCTGCCACCGGCAATCGACGAACTGATACCGCACCGCGGAAGCTTAGGACGGGCTCTTAAGACGGCGCGAGGCGATACACGGAGCCGTTCAGGTCAGCCACGTAGATCTCGCCCGTCACTCCCTCTCCGAACGAGGAGATGCTGAGCGAGGAGTCCATCATCAGGAAGCGATGAACCTTGCCGTCGGAGAGGCGCCGCGCCCTCCAGATGCGCCCGGAGCAGTAATCGCCGAAGACGTACCAGCCTCGAATGGCGAGGCGGTGGCCGCGATAGACGTAGCCGCCGGTGATCGAGCAGCCGAGGCTATGGCTGTACGCGGTGAAAGGGCGGACGAGCGTCCCGGTCGAGTTGAGCCCGCTGCCGTCGCAGCCGCTCTGTGTAGCGCTGACCCGGCCCTCGAAGACGTCCCAGCCCCCGTTCCACGGACGCGCCGGGCTCAGTTGCGAGGCGCTCCGGAAGTCGACCTCCTCCTGCGTGTCCTGTCCGACATCCCCGAGCCAGAAGTTGCCGTTGGCGCGGTCGAACGAGAAGCGCCAGGGATTCCGGACGCCGTACATGAAGATGCTGATCGCCCCGGTCGAAGGATTGATCCGCAGGATCTTGCCCAGGCGCCTGGAGAGGTTCTGCGCAGCCTCGAACGGGTCGCACCCCCCACCCCCGTCGCCCGTCCCGACATACAGCTTTCCGTCGGGGCCGAAGGCCAGCTGGCCGCCATTGTGGTTGGCGTAGGTGCGGTGACCGACCAGCAGCATGCGATGACCCGTCGAGCGGACGATGCGCGTGCCCGCCGAGTTGGCGCGAAAGCGGGTGACGACGATGTCCCCGTTGTTGTTCGTGTAGTAGAAGTAGACGCGGCGATTCGTGTTCCACCGGGGATCGAACGCCATAGAGAGGAGCCCGCGCTCGCCGCAACAGGAGACGCGTCCGGTGATGTCGGCGAACGTGACGCGTGAGCCCTGGTAGTAGCGGATCACCCTTCCCGCCTGCTCGACGACGAAGATCGTGCCCCGCCTCGCGCTCCGAGGAGCGACCACGTAGGTCGGCGAGGAGAACGAGGCCACGAGAGCAAGGCGCGCAGCCGGCGCCTCCTGAGGAGCGGCGAGACTCAAAGCGCACGCAGCAGTGACGACCCCGGCGACCCCGATCACCTTGCGCATCGATCTCACTCTAGATCACGCTTCGGAGACCCGCGTCACCCGTTTTTCCCAGTACCGCTTGAGGCCCGCGTAGGACTGCCAGAGGGGCCCGGCCTGCGTGTAAGAGCCCCATTCGGGCGCGGCGCCGCCCTCGAGCTCGGCCTCCGCGGCGCGGACGAACTCCTCCTCGCTGGCGCCGTTCCGCACACGCTCCGCCCAGGCGAGAAGACGTTCGCGCATCCGGGGAAGGTGCTCTTGCGGGTCCTCGACGACGCCGAAATGCGGGAGGCAGAGCCGGGCCGGGCGCCTGGCTGCGATCTCGTCCAGCGACCGTTCCCACGCTTCCAGGTCGATGTCCGGCGGCGGGGCCACCGGGACGATGAACGAGGAGGGCTCGATGCGGACGCCCGCCGCGTCTCCGGCATAGCAAGAGCCGTCGGAGCCCAGGAAGGACAGGTGGTGAGAGGCGTGCCCCGGAGTCGGCCACGCCTCGAGGTCGAGAACCCGGTCTCCGATGATCTCGACCGCGTCTTCCGGGACCGGCGCCAGCTCGCCCCAGAGACGGTCGAAGTCGTCCCCGTACAGCCGCCGGGCACTGCGCTCGAGCCGACTCGGATCGACGAGGTGCGGCGCGCCGATCTCGCTCACATGGACCCGCAGGCGAGGGTTCCGGCGCACGAGAATGCCCGCCGCGCCCGCA
>Ga0209887_1000354_pt1 | contig 13715 bp, 18 predicted proteins | sample GWRWN1_30_40_FD_187230 | JGI IMG/M metagenome (GOLD analysis project Ga0209887, IMG submission 187230) | Riverbed sediment microbial communities from areas with no vegetation in Columbia River, Washington, USA - GW-RW N1_30_40 (SPAdes)... | ecosystem: Environmental > Aquatic > Freshwater > River...
GCGGGGTATCGAAAGAACTTTATAATAATTTTCCCAAAAGTTGTCACCCCCGAATGTTCTTATCGGGGGTCCAGTCCGAGGTTCGCCTGGATTCCCGCTTCAGCCTGAGGCTGATCCGTCCGAAGCCCTGTGGCGGAAAAAACATGCGGGAATGACGGACCTTAAGAAGACTTGGGATCGCCATTACGCAGCAAGCTGCGGGGAATTAAACCCGTATCGATTTAAATTTTTCGTTCATGCTGAGCTTGTCGAAGCATGCGCGACTTTGCTAAACGCCCACCCAGATCGAACAAGGAGACCAGTGTTTATGTTCAAGCTCGACCACAAACTCAGCCCCGATGAATTTATTCAAACATTTTTTGAAGCCAACAAGAGTGATCATCAGAGGCCGCCTCACCCGTGGGAGACTCTGTTTCGCGGCGGGAAATGCACCAAGGATCAACTCCAAGGCTGGGCCAAGGAACGCTATTACTTCGTCAAAAACGTCCCGACGAAGGAATACTCCATCCTTTATAATTGCCCCTACCCTGAGGTGCGCCGGATGTGGCTGCCCAAAGCGATCGAAGAAGAGGGTGAAGATTTGATCGGCAAGCCGGGCAAGCCGCATCCCGAATACTGGCTCAAGCTCTGCGGCGCGCTGGGTCTAAGCCGCGAATACGTGATCAACTCCGAGCCGCTCTTCGGTGTCAAGTTCGCCGTCGATAGCTTTGCCAATGCCGCTTTCAAAACCTCCTGGTTGCTCGGCGTCGCCGTTTCCGAAGGCGATGATACGGCCCGTGCCATGGCCCGGGATCTCGATGTGTTTCGCAAGCACTATCAGTGGGTGGACGACGACGCCTTGGAATTTTACAAGCTACACGCCGGCATCGATGTGGAACACGGAGCGATCAGAAAAGAAATCCTGACAAAATTTGCTGATACGAAAGAGCTTCAGGAAGACTGCATCAACGCCCAGCTTATGAAAAACAACATGCGCCGAGTGATGGCCGACGCCATTTATATGGCGTACGTCGTCCAAGGAGGCAGGCTCAGCATCAACGGCGGCGCAGCTGAAACTTCGTTTCCGATGTAACCCAGAGAACACCTATCCCGTTCAAGCCTCTCTTGTTGATCTCGCGAAACCCGATGCTTCCCGAGGATATCCCTGTAGGATAGAGCGTTAGGTGCGTGCGGAAAATCCGCACGCCTATAGCTCTCTTCCTGGCTCGGTTGTAACGATAATTCAAAAATTGGCAACTTTTGCCTAATGGCCCCCGCCTTGCACACGGCTTCAAGGCGGAACCATCGCATTCCTCGAGCCTCGGGCTCAAACGAAATCGTTTAAATTGCTTGACTCGGTCCGAGTTGCGAAGTAAAGCCGATCCAGGGCCAGATCGGCCCACTATTTGGCAAGCTGCCGACTCCATCAGCTACTGCAAAAAGAGGGGCTTGGATCATGTACAATACGTACTTTGGTTTCCTCGAGTCGCCCTTTAGTGTTACCCCTGATCCGCGTTTCTTTTACACCAATCCTGTCTACCTGGAGGCCTACGCTACTCTGCGCTATGGGATCGAAGCCAAAAAGGGCTTCATTGTGATTACCGGAGAGGTGGGAACCGGAAAGACCACCCTGCTAAGAAAACTGTTGCGCAGCCTGGAGGACAGCGTCCATTCGGTCTTGATCTTTAACACCTGCTTGAGTTTTCCGGAATTGCTCCAAGTCACCCTTCACGATCTTGGCCTAGCCTCCAAAGACGCAAGCAAGGTAACGATGCTTCAAGAGCTGAATGACTATTTGATCAAGCAGCTCAAACAAGGTCACACCGTCGCCGCGCTGATCGACGAAGCCCAAAACCTGAGCCCTGAGGTTCTCGAAGACTTAAGACTTCTTTCGAATCTGGAGACCGATCGAGAAAAGCTCCTCCAGATTGTGCTGGTAGGCCAACCTGAGCTTGAGGCAAAACTTGATCAACCCGGGCTCCGGCAGCTTAAGCAGCGGGTGGCCGTTCAGTGCCGGCTGGATCCCCTGAAGGATAACGAGGTGGGTCCGTATATTGATTTTCGGCTTCGGGCTGCCGGCTATGAGGGTAAGGGTCTGTTTCATCCTGATGCTGTTCAGCAGATCGCCTGCTATTCGAAGGGGATTCCCCGGCTGATGAACATCATCTGCGATAACGCCCTACTCACCGCCTATGCTGAATCTAAGAAAATTGTTTCCGCAGATATGATCAAGGTAGTGGCTACGGATCTAAGGATAAGATCGGAACTTCAGGTTGCGAAGGTGGAATCCGCTCCGGCCGTCTCAGTGCCGAAGACCGAACGGCAAACACCCATCCGCGAATCACCGGACCGGGTTCCAGGGCACAAACTGAGACGCCTGGTAGATGCCGGAGTTGGGACTCTTCTGGGAATGCTCGCTTTTGTCGCCGTGGTATCGGTTATCGATCCACGAAGCTTGCTCAACATCGCCGGGAGAAGTTTTGAAGTCGTCAAGCAGGAATCCGTCCCAAAAAAGGCCAATGCTGAAGTCGAGTTCAAGCGGAAGGACCAGCGGGTCACGATTCAGTATGGCGCCACCATTTACAAAACTGCCATTGATGCCTATGGAGCTAACACCGATCTCGGCATGGATCTGATCAAAGAGTTCAACCCTCAAATTGAGGATCTTAACTGGGTGTTTGCAGGGCAGGATCTCTTGCTCCCTTCCTTAACGCGGGAGACATTGCTACGGCAGCAGCCCGACGGTTCGTATCATCTCATCGTTGCATCGTTTCGTAGCCTGAAAGGAGCCGATGAGCACGCCCGACTGCTGAGGAGCAAAGGCTATCAAGTCACGATTACACCGCGAAGGGTTTCGGACAATCTTTTGTTGCATCGGGTTAAAATTGACGGCTTAAAAAACCTAGAAGAGGCGAATCAAATTTGGCAAACCGGGCTAAGTAACCAATGGCTCGCATTTGCCGGCAACCCGGCGGCGACCAGATAAGCGGGCGGATATAAATTAATCGGCGCGTTTATGAAACCTACGAAACCCAGGGCCGGAAAGGCCATACTGAAACCAAGGTGCGGTCTTTGCGGAAAGAGCAGGAATCTGACGAAGACAGACTGCTGCGACAATTGGATCTGCGACGACGAGCATAAATACATGATCTTCTCCTACGCGCGCAACAGTTGCCATCGGAATCACAACCATTACACGCTATGCGCCTATCATCACACCGAACAACATGACGGCGATTGGAAGGAATGCGCTCCGTGCCGGCGCAGTTTTGAGACGGAGATTTACGTCTGGTACGGAGTCAACGAATACAATTTCGAAAAACTCCCCAATCCTCCGGCCTACGAGCCGACGAAGTGCGCCCAATGCGGAGTAGTCATCGTCCTCAGCGAGGATGCGTACTCGAGCCTTGGAAAAGAATATTTCTGCGGCAAATGCACCCAAAAACGAATGGACCAAAGGGCGCATCGAACCGGGGATTTGGAAAATTGAACAAGCAGTTAAACGGTCGGAATGGATCATTTGGCGGAGACAACCTCGGCATCTCTAGCGTAAGAAGCGATGAGAGACCTCTCGCTCTCGTCTGGGGTCAAAGTGATAATATCCAAAGGAATCATGAACTTTTTGAGGGTTCTGATTTCCGCCTCCTTCGTCATTGCTACCCGTTCAAGAATATCTTTATTGCGAAATTTCTCCGAAATGATGACAACATCAATGTCACTTTCCTTGGTTGCTTTGCCCTTGGCTTGTGAGCCGAACAAAATGATTTTTGAGGGGGTTACCCCGCCCTCTCTTAGGCATCGCCCCAAAAACTCAACCGCCGCTTTCACTTTGCGTTTAGCCATTGCAGCACCTTTTTACTTTGATCCAACACTTCTTTTGTGCGTTTCTTGTTGTAGTCTTTAAGGATTCGCTGGAGGTCATCCGGATAGCGCGTCGGGACGCTTACGCGGTTTAGCGTAGTAATGAAATCCTGTAACTCTTCCGATAATTTCAGTTTCATCTTTTCAATCAGGTAAAGCAAGTTATGTGTTTTAGGCGGCTCTTTTCCCAATTGCTCCGCGTACAATCCTTTTAGGGCTTTCTCTAAGGCTAAATGGCACATAAAAACCGTATACATATACCGTCCACCTCTAAACATGTAGGCGGCGGTATCCATATCGTACCGTGCCTGCGCCAGCCATTCCTCAGGTGGCTTTGCCATAAGTTAAACGCTTTTTGTGTACATGTCGGTTACCTCCGCCTCGAACCTAGAAACTCTCTCTCCTGTCCCAATCATTCATAATTCAGCCTGTCCCCTTTTTGCCCCTTCGCTTACTTTCGCAAATCGGGTGGCGATGTACTTTTCGCTATCCTCTGGCGAAAGCTTTACCGTTCCGGGCCCGCTGCGGACGTAGAACTCTCCCTTCTCTGCCTCTAGCATCTCTTTGGTCTTCACGAAGACCGGTTCGGGACTCCGCTGGCAGGTAACTACGCATACACTCTTGCCTTTAACAATCTGCATCCGAGGATCGACACAGGTCCCCGCTCGGTCTCCTAGGGCATTTCGCACCACCTGGCTCAGGTGCAGCATAAACTTGTCCTCGTTTTCGAAAGCATCCACTTCGATCCCGAGAACCGAGCGGTCATCCGAAACCCCAATGAGAACGTCTCCGCCCTCCGTATTGAGAAAAGCGGCAATCGTCTTGATAACTGCATTTGTGACTGCCGGATCTTTACGGTTCTCCTTCAAGTTCCAGCGCAACGTTGATTTGAACTCCAACGTCTTGGACTCGTGCTGCTTGAGTAGTTCAGCAGCCTGCCGGTGACTCCTGAGATAGATATCGAACAAGAGGTTCTTGATCGATTCGCCAAACACCCGGTCATCGGTGATCCTTTTGTAGAGATCAAAGTTGGAGTCAACGATCTCCTGGATCACGTCCTCCACCTTCTGATCGAACGTAAGACGGACGTTCTCGCGGGTGTTGACCCGAGCGCTGGCGTCCAATGCCACGTCTTGATCAAGCTTGGTCATCATCTGGCCGAGGGTGGCCCTGTGTTCCTCTCCGAGATGAAGGCCGAAACGCTCGTTTAGCTCTGCAACGATCTGCGAAAGTGATTCTAGGTCCTCTGCTCCAGGCCCGTAATGTTCCTTGCTCTTTTGTGGTTGGAGCTGACCAGCCTGTCGCTCTAGTTTGATCGGACCGCTTGAGGTCTGCTGAATACGGTATGACTCCATGTCGATTTTCTGCTGGACTTCGCGCGGCAACTCGTCAGGATCAACCGGCAGGAGTCGGCGCAGATAGCGACTGAACTGGTAAAGCTTTTCCAAATCGGCGTCGGCAAAGGTCAAGATCTGCGAGAGGAAGGCGTAAAGCCGTACGTAGTCTTTAAGCTGCCCGCGAAAATCGATCTTCTCGTCTTCCGGAAGTTCTTCGAACCTTTGTCTCACCGGTTCCAAGACAGCATAAATTAGATCCTGGCTCGCCTTCGGGTCGAAGTAGACTTTCGCGAAGGCTTTCACGTCAGCATCGACGAAAACCTCAAACCCCCTCAAGCGGTTCTGGATTTCGTATAAGAGATTGGGGTCGGTTGCCTCCGATAGAATGGTTGTCTCGTAGTACGGCTCAAACGCTTTGCGGATTTCTTCGGCGTCATTGGCAAAATCCAGCACCATGGTCTCGGTTTTTTCCGGGTGAGTCCGGTCAAGTCGCGATAGAGTCTGAACGGAGTTTACTCCGCCCAGCTTCTTGTCGACGTACATCGTGTGCAGCAATGGCTGGTCGAATCCGGTCTGGAACTTGTTTGCCACAACTAGAAACCGATATTCGGGCCGTTCGAAAACCTTTGCCGTTTGCTTCTCAGAGAAGCCGTTCATGTTCGGCTCCGTATAATCCATGCCCCGGTCGTGGACTGTGCCTGAGAAGGCCACCAGCGTTTTCCACGGGTAGTTTTTCTCCCGCAGGTAAGCGTCCAGTGCCAGCTTATAGCGTACCGCATGAAGGCGAGAGCGTGTCACGATCATGGCCTTAGCCTTGCCGTTTATCGCGTGCTGCGATTTATCCGCGAAGTGTTCAGCCATGATTTTCACTTTTTCGCCGATCGCATGCGGGTGAAGCTCGACAAAGGACTTGAGGAGGTAGGCTGCTTTCGCTCGATCATACTTCGGATCGTCGGCGATCGTCTTTTGCAATCTCCAGTAAGCTTTATACGTTGTGTAATTTTCCAGCACGTCGAGGATAAATTTTTCCTCGATTGCCTGACGCATGCTGTAGAGACTGAACGGCTCAAACTTTCCATCGGTTCTTTGATTGCCGAACAACTCCAGGGTCCGAGCTTTCGGTGTGGCCGTGAAGGCGAAGAAACTCACGTTCGGTAGCCGGCCGCGCTTCTGCATTTCGGCGAGAATCCGATCTTCCAATTCTTCTTCGGGGGTCGCGGCTTCCGTTTCCTCCTTTTCCGCCTCCTCAAGACTCCCGGACGCAAGAACTGCCTTGAGACCCTTCGTGCTTTCCCCGGACTGCGAAGAGTGCGCCTCGTCTACGATCACGGCAAAACGCTTCCCCGGTAGCTCGCCGATCTGGTTCACGATCACCGGGAATTTCTGGAGGGTAGTGACGATAATGGTCTTGCCGGACTCAAGCGCCTCTTTGAGCTGGCGCGAAGTCGCGTCGATATTTTCCACCACGCCAAGAACCTGCTCGAATTGCCGTACGGTTCGTTGAAGCTGACGATCCAAAACACGCCGGTCCGTGATGACAACGATCGAGTCGAACACCCGCCGGTCATCCGGATCATGCAGGACGGAAAGCTGGTGGGCGAGCCACGCGATAGTGAAGCTCTTGCCGCTTCCCGCCGAATGCTGGATCAGGCAACACTGACCTGCCCCGCGACTGCGCGCGTCGCGGACCATCCCACGAACGGCATCGAGCTGATGATAACGCGGGAAGATCAGGGACTTGCGTCCCGTCTTCCTGCCCTTCTCATCCTCCTCTTCGACTTCGTGGATAAATTGACGGATAAGATCGAGCACACTATCGCGCGCCCAGACTCGCTCCCATAAATAGCGGGTCGCGTATCCACTCTGCGTCGGCGGGACCGGCGGGTTTCCAGCGCCACCGAATCGCCCTTGGTTAAACGGCAGAAACCAGCTCTTTTCTCCAAGCAGCTGTGTCGTCACAAAGACTAGATCGGGATCAACTGCAAAGTGAGCGAGGCACCTGCCGTAAGAAAATAAGGGCTCGCGCGGGTCTCGAGTTTTCTTATACTGCCGGACCGCGTCCTCAACATTCTGACCGTTTAGCGGGTTTTTCAGTTCGGCCGTGAAAATCGGAATGCCGTTCAAAAACAAGACCAGGTCAAGGCTTTGCTCAGTTTTCTGGCTGTAACGAAGCTGGCGAACAGCGGTGAAAAGATTCGCCGCGTGCAAGCGCTGGAGGTCTTCGTTTAACCCGCTCGCGGGCCGGAAGTACGCAAGCTTAAACGAGCAGCCAGAATCTTTGATGCCATTGCGAAAAACGTCCAGCGTTCCGCGCCGTTCAATCTCACCGGAGAGTCGCCTTAAAAATCTTTCCTTGACCTCACTTCCATGATGCTGCTTCAACCGCTCCCAGATTTTAGGCTGCGTGGCGAGGATAAAATCAATAACCATTCCCGGATCGAGGCAAAGCTCTTTGTTGTAGTCATCAGGTTTTCGTCTCTGATACCCGCCCGGCGCATTCTCATACCTGTCCAAAGGCTCAACAGCCAGTCCCTCCCCTCCAAGATAAGCGTCCGGCCCGCCTGCGAGCAAAGTCGCTTCGATGGTTTGCTCCAAACTCTTTTCGGAAATATCAACCATCTGAACTCTGAGAATTTCGTAACTGTTAGCGAGCAGCTTGGTAGATGACAGGTCGATAGCGTGGTTTTGGAATCGGCTTTCGCGCCCGGCGCGCTGCTTTGAGCCATGCAGCTTTGGCGACTTCCACCTCTGCCAAAGCTTTTTCTGGAGTATCACCGAAGGCCGAACAAGCCTCGAGATCCGGAATGTCGGCGATGTACCCACCGTCCTCGTCGCTGAAAAAAATGTTGATGTGATAGTCCTTCATGAATCCTCCTCTAGGTATAGATTATGCCTTTCCACCAACCTAAGAAACTGGCGGATTTGATAAGGCTTAGCTTCTCCTTTGACTTCCTGCAAGTTCACCAATTCCTGGATATTAGGATGCACGAATATATGATGGCTCCCAGTGACACGGTCGAGCCGAAAACCGAATCCCTCGATCAAGTTTCTGAGATCTGTAAAGGCAACATTCTTTAGAGAGCCCGAGGCGAGTTTCCTAAGCAGTCGTCTTCGGTTCATGTCAGCGCCTCAAGGTAAGGTCGCATAACTCGTTCGACGCGACAGAGCTTGGCGAAGCGCCACAGCTCATCCATCCCGCTGCGGTGCTTCTGTCTGTAATCACGCAGCCCTTCCAGGGCGACATCGAGACCGATCTTATTCCGGTATTTAAAACAATCGGCAACCGTTTTGGCCGGCTTGTAGACTTTCACCGCGACGCCTTCAATGCGGTGTTGCTCAACACCTTCAGTCAGAGCCTTCCCCGACATGCGCACGAGGCGGAGAGGCTGTCCCCCCGCTCGGGGCGCCCGCGCTTTCCGGTCGAGAGCGAGCCACACTTCGGAAGGGGCCTGCGTAGTTAGTTTGTGAAATTGAAGAGCGGAGAGCAGGCAAACAACTCCGCGGGGAACACGCTTACAAGCCTCAGCCAGGCTATGATGTTCCGTGATCTCGGCATCGGGGAGCTTGTAGAGACCTCTGGCCTCTTTCACCAGAAGGCCCTGCTCATGGAGCCGCTTTAGATAAGTGCGAGGAATACTCCGACTGGCTAGATCCCGTGGCCGCAGGATTCCGGATTTCCGGACAATATTGAGGATTTGATTGCTCTTTGAAGTCTTAGGCATAGCGTTACCAAACGTCGGCACTTATCAATATAAGCCGACATTATGTAACACATGCTCTAAGCTGTCAACTCCTCTTCGGACTTTTCCAGCACTTTGATCTTAGAGTCACGGCGGAACATTAGGGCAGTCCGATACGTTACCGCGACTGCACATCCTTCGCCCGGTCCCAGCGCGAACCTTGCCAGTGATTAATGGAACCCTTGTCTCTGCAGACGGGACACCACCACATGATGGCATCGGTATCCGGGTCGATATCTGTTTCGATCACACCGGCACAGCGCCTTCGTCCCGGGCGCCGTCGACACCTCACTGATTTCTTTCCCGGTTCCTCCCAGGGCTCCGTGGTCGCATCAACAACAATCTCCGTAAAGTACTCGACAAGCTTTCTTGCCGGCCCGGACTTCGGTCCAATCTCTCCCTCATCTGTCAGAAAGTGCGTGAGGTCTGTAACCCAGGTATCTGCCATTTATTTCAGCCCGTTCGAAAATATCTCAGCCGCTGTGTCAAAATTCGTTGAATATCTTCACCCATCATTCCGGCCAAGTCTGCGGTTGATGGTGCGAGCCTGCATCCAGGAAGTTCACAAGTAAAGCCTCCCGCCCCCTTTAAATTGTCTCATTTCCGACATCATCCAACGGTTTCACTGAATCTGGCGCTACGTTAGGCAGTTTTCCCGTGCTTTTTAAGTTCCTGTTCGATCTCTGCCTCTATCTCCTCGAGCGGAAGTCTTCTTATACTCGCTGAACGCTCGTCAAGGAACCGCTGAAAAGCCCGACTTCCTCGCAAAGCGTCGACTTCCCTCTCGAAGTCGTCAGCTTCAGCGATACAAAATTCCTTGCCATCCGGGGTCACGAGCAATAATGGCTCTCGGCTTGCCATCCCAATAAACAGTCTCTAGGTCCAACTTCTCTTTCGTTAAATCAATGGTTTTCATATCTGCACCTCTTGGTCCCTAATCAAGAAAAGCGATCCTTGACCCTGTTGACCTTTCGTAACCCGATGATAGGTTGAAGTTGCCAGGGCATACGGCACGTGGCCAAGTACCAGGTAAGAGGTTGAAACAACCTGGGGCGTCAGGCCTTGTCCCATAGAGGACCAATTAATAATCGGCCGTCAGGCCGAGCGCCAACCTCCATTGTGCGTATCGACCCTGGCATTTTACTTTGTGAATCCCGCTGAAAGCCTTTTCATTGTTCGCTGGCCTCATACTCTGCGGGGTTCTTAAAATTCCCTTCCAGCAATATTGGACTTCCCCCATTCCCTCCGCTTCGGAGTAAGTCAGTGCTTACTTTCAGGCCCACCTCACCTCAACTTCACGTGAGGATTCTCTAAAGACCACTTCATCGAAGGCGTCGAAAACATCCTTCCTGCCAAGAAGGTTGAAGCCGATGTTTAATCGGTCCGAAAAGGCGATATCCGCAATCTTCCGCTTGCCGCCTATCTCGATCGGAACCTTCATGATCCTGGCGGGAATGAAGCTCCCATCTGCCACCACAAACATCCGCTCTTTTGCGCGGGAGAGGTCAAGGCCGAGCTGGGCTGCAACGCCGATTTTGAAAATGCTATAGAACGCACCGGAGTCAAGGTAGGCTTCGCTTCGAAGAGAAAGTCCGCGCCATGTCAGGAGTACTGGGATGATTGGCAACCAACGCCTGTAAAGAAGTTTGTAGGGAAAAACTACAGAATGCACTCCAACTCCTCACGCCGCGGAATGGGAGTAATTAAAGGAATGTCTTTAGGGTATCGTTTGCGGGCGAGTAAGGAGAGTTTGTTGAGCTGTTCTTCTGTGCCAACTCCTATCAAATGACCACCGGCAATCACAGCCCACTTCCCTCCGTGGGCTTTAACGAGATCTTGTAGATGTCTCGTGAAATATCCGTCGTTCGGATCGAAGAAGGTTTGAGCTTTTTTTCTCGGCGATTTCATGGTGGAGCTTCTCCTTTGTCAAATTCTATCAGCCTACGGAGGTTTTCACTAGGCGTTGAATCACGAGCGATAGGATTCCCCGCAGCCCCCGACTTGCCGAGTGCAGAATGCTGAACTTCTCGCCTCTTCCCCTTTTCTGGCCAGCTTTTCGAGCTGTCGCAAGGTGGGGTGGCTCTCGTCCCGCTCCCACTCCTGCACCTTCGGAAACTTTCGCTGAACAGCGGAAGCCTTCCCAGAGCTGCTCAATTGCCCAACCAAGAACAGATCTGCTGACTGGTATCCTGGTCACGCCACCACATCCTCCCGCACGTCGATCTTGCCAGTCACGGCGGCGGAGATGAGCGCCGTGCGGTACTCTTTCAACTTCTCGATTCCTTCCCGGATCTTAGCAATTAGTGCGTCGATCTTAGTACCTTCTGTATCGAGATATTCGACGATGACTTTCCGCTCACTGAATGGCGGATAAATCGATTTGATGTTTTTGAATGCGTCCCAATACAGACGGTTACGATCGGGAACGATCCCATGGGAGTAGCGATGGATTTCCGTCATGTAACAGCTTGTACGGAACAGCGCCACAAAATACCGTGGGTTCACGCCATTAAGTGGAACCGCGACGGTATAATCCGGACTTACTAGTCCATCTACTGGCGCGACGCCAACAGCACCTTGCCACATCCTCATCTTGTTGAATGAGATGTCATCACCCTTTGCTCGTTTGTAAACGGTAGGGTCGTTTGCCTTTTGCTCTATGTGTTCTGTCGAGAATTGCCGTATATTCACTCCGGTACTAATAGACACGTCGAGAAGAGGAAGTTCTGGAAATTCTCTCTCATCCCGCTCGCGAAACAGTAGTCCGTTTCGCTTCACTTCCCAATGCGCTGGGATTTCGCCGAGCCATTCCACGCCGGAATCTTTCATGGGCACGTTCGGATCGAGGCCTTTGGTGACGGCGCGGGTAATGAGCGCGGCGCGCTTCTCCTGCAGCAGCTCGATCAGCCGCTCCTTCTTCGCCACCAGTGCATCAGTCTTCGCCGTCTCACGGTCGAGGAACTTAGTAATAACGGGTTGCTCCTTAGGTGGTGCGAACGGAAGACGGTAGTGCCTAAGCTGAACCGCCGTGAGGTGACCGATAGTGTTCGGATTTCCGCCTGCAACGAAGACTCCCCGTTTGGCCAGGGCATACATGAGATAGTAGAAAAAGCGCGGAGAGTCTGCATTCGATCGCGGTCTTACCCGGTGAATGGCCTTCTGGTAGTAGCACTCGTTGATTTCCCCGCGCCAAATCGCGGTCCTGCCAACCTCACCACCTTCGCAAACCAGCAAATCTCCGGGGTAAAGAAGGTAACGCTCTCGCTCCCAAGGGGCGAAGTCCATTTCGGGGAGATCCTCAGTGTTTATGTTGTCCCACTGGACATCGATATTGCGCAAGTAGCGCCCTAGAAACTCACCAGTAAAGCGCTTCGCATCGAGCATCTTTCCAAGTGCCACTTCGTAGCGGGCGTAAACTAGTGAAACTTCCCAATGTGCTGGATTATTCCCCAACCAGTCGACACTGGAGTTCTGGTATGCCGGGTACCGTTTGAAGCGGCGCGGCCTCGAATTGCTTTGGTTGGCTTGTTCGTTCGCACGGTGCAAAACGTCGCCACTTGCGTGTAACTGCGGACGTTCAGTGTCGTCTGCGGCTGAAGTCACAACGGCAACCCGTCTTTCGACCCCGTCACCTCCGCCAGCATTCGTACGATGTCGGTTTCGATGCCACGGATAACGGCCTCGATCTCGTCCAGCGGCCGCGGTGGAACATAGCGATAAAAGTCGCGGTTAAAATTGATCTCGTACCCGACAATGCCAACCTGGCCGTCCTCAGCATCGCGCTTTGAGATGTCGATCCATGCGTCGGGAACGTGGGGTTTCACTTCACGCTCGAAGAATGTTTCCACACTTTCCGCGAGCGGAACGTTCTCGGTGTCGCGAAGGTCGGGATCAGCTTCGGGGTTGCCGTCGCTGTCACGGCAGATCTCGGCGGTTTCGTCGCGTTCCGAAAGAGCAGACAGAATGTTTTTGCGAACGGGCGCAGGGAGCTTGAGACCTGCTGTTTTCGACGCTTTGTCTAGAGCATCTTCGAACGCGGGTCGATCTTTGAATAGTATGCCGGGCAACGTACGAAGCATTTTCAGTATTACTGCCTGCTGCTTTCTGCCTTCTGCCTCCTCCTTCGCTTTCTCCTTGGCATTTTTCTTCTTGCCCACAGCAAGATTGCAAAAAGCAGACTCTTCTTCGAGATGCGCGATGCGCTCGGGCGTGACCTGGAAATTCAACCTAAGCGGACGCTCTACCGTGATTTTGCGGAAGCCGAAGTGTGTCGTCGGAAATATCTTAACGTACTCTCAGCACCCAAACGTACGTGGCAATGCCTGTGTTGTAGAAGAGCTGCTCCGGCAAAGCGATCAGTGTTTCAAGCCAGTCGTTTTCCAAAATCCATAGGCGTAAGTACACAGTCCAGCCGTCGCAACACCGTGAGCGGCAGTATGACATCCTGATACTTGCCTCGTTTGAACGTATCCCGGATCAGATCCGCGACGCCCCAAATGAAACTAACGATCTGACTATGGTTCAAGAATTTCCCCGTAAGAATTAACTTTTGCGGATTCTACGCGAACCGGCAGCGCTCTGACAAGGACCACCGTACACAATGCGAAATTAATGAATCACCCCGCGGCAAGTTGCAGGATATCAAGAGGACCTCGGATGACTTTTCCCCAAGTTGTCACCCCCGAATGTTTTAATCGGGGGTCCAGTCCGAAATTCGCCTGGATTCCCGCTTCAGCCTGAGGCTGATCCGTCCGAAGCCCTGTGGCGGAAAAAGCATGCGGGAATGACGGACTCCTGG
>Ga0209887_1000355_pt1 | contig 13701 bp, 14 predicted proteins | sample GWRWN1_30_40_FD_187230 | JGI IMG/M metagenome (GOLD analysis project Ga0209887, IMG submission 187230) | Riverbed sediment microbial communities from areas with no vegetation in Columbia River, Washington, USA - GW-RW N1_30_40 (SPAdes)... | ecosystem: Environmental > Aquatic > Freshwater > River...
TCCGAACTTGGCGCCTTTGCGCCTTGGCGGGAGGAATTTCCAAATCCGAGAATTTTCGACCCCTGAAAATTTGCGCCAGTCTCGCAAATTCCGGGCTAGAGTAGTACACGAAGTAGGGGCGGGTTTGAAACCCGCCCTTACATTGTTTGCGTAAGCACAAACCAGTTCGGCCTGCCGGTGCCACTAGTTCGGCGAAATGATCTGTTTGAGTTTTGCGAGCAAAGCGGGGTTAAGCTTGAGCAGGCTGTGCACCGTTTTTTCCAACTCCTCGCCGGTTAGAGGACTGAGGTCAAGGTTGGACTTTTCGGCGTCAGCGCGAAACTCCGCGTCGTTCATGGTTGCCGTGAAGGCCTTGCGCAGGACTTCCACCCGTTCCTTCGGCGTGCGCGGGGGGAGAACAAAAGGCCGGGCGACGGCGCTTACGTTATGAATGCCGACTTGAATCAACTCCCGCGCCTCCTCGGTCTTGGCGAAGTTAATCGCGAGTGGAACTTTGGGCAGATCGGCGTGTGGTTTTGGCATGGTCTGAAGCACCATAATCAGATCGCCGCTCTCAAGCTGCTGCTTCCATAGCGATTTGAAACTCTCCCAGCCGGTACAAATCCCATTGAGTTCACCTCTTTCCACCGCCACACGCATATCGCCCGTACTTTTGTAGCCAAGGACCAGCTGTATCGGGAGAGCGAGAGTCGCGTTCAGAATCCGAGAAACATCGTGGCCTCCGGTTCCGGGCGCCGTGGCGCCCATTCTCGGCGCAACCTTTGAGGCTAGCCATTTTTCCACGTTGTCGATACCGCTCGCCTTGGCAAAGCCGCAAGCGATTTCTACCCTGGCCACCGAGCCGACATAATCGAACTTGGTTGAGTCAAAGTCGATTTCCTTCTGTCCCATGGCCTGGAGCTGAAACAAGGAGCCATTGAAGTGGCCGATGTTTAAACCGTCGGCTTTGGCTATCTTATAGAGGTGATTTGCCGAGACTAGGCTTCCAGCCCCAGGCATGTTTTCCACGATAAAAGTAGGATTGCCTGGGATATGCTTGCCCATGTGTCGAGCAATGACCCGGGCATAAAAATCGTAGCCGCCTCCCGGCGCGTACCCAACAACGATGCGAACGGCTTTGCCGTTGTAGAATTCATGTGTGGTTCCGTCTGCGGTCTTTTGCAGAAGAGTAAATGCGATCAATACGGCGATTAGAAATCTTAATTGCTTGGCCATAACTCTCTCCTCCGTCTTTGCGCGCCGAAGTTGGGCTGTAAACCCCAATTATTTTTTCTTTACTGGGGGGATTTCGTAGGTCTCTTCGCCTTTTTCGAACATCCGATGGCCGAGCACGGCGTCGGCATCGGGAAGAATCGACGCGGACTTCATGGTTCCCTCGCCGCGTAGACCAAAACAGTGAACGGTTCCGGGAGGAACCACGATGCTCGTTTGGCTTTCAACTTTGTATTCTTCCTCACCGACGCGAACGAAGCCTTCGCCTTTGACATCGAAGAACACCAGGACTTCCTCGGTATCATGCGAGTGAAGGGGAGCGCGTTTTTGACCTTCGAAATCATGCAGCCAGATGGATAATGTGTCGGCGCCGGCGGAGCGATTCACCGCCATGCGTAAGGAGGGACGCCAGGGCTCGTCCGGAAACTCCAGGAGCGGTCGGTCTTTGTGATGGATCACCTTCATTATTTCCTCCAGCTGGCCAATGGCAGATGGCTTATGGCATATACATGGGACAAAGGAACCATACGCTATAAGCCATATGCTATAAGCCAGACGTTATTTTGGCCTACCTAATTCCTTCAACGCCTCTCTGAGAAAACTTTGATCTACGTACTTTGCCGCTTTGGGCACTGGCCCCTTTGCTTGTGTCTGTTCGGCGTAAATCTGGGCGACAACCTGGAGGCCCTCGACGTTAAGGTCTCCTTCGGGATTCCACATATGAGTTCCCGTGTAAAATTCCCAGCCTCGTCGAGCGTGGTCCCGCTTGAGCTTCATCTCCTGCTCGAGAAAATCGACCGCCGGCTCCTTGTTTTGGTAAATCCATCGATAGGTCTGGGCCATCGATTTCATGAATCGCACAAGCAGAGCACGATTCTTGTCGGCCCAGGAACGCTTCACCGACAGCGCAGCGAGCTGATAGTTGGGGATCACGTCGACGAACCTGCCGATCTCGTTGAACCCTTGTTCCTCAGCGGCATAGTTGAGCGGCAAAGAGAGCGCGGCCGCATCAATCTGACCGGTAGTCAACGCCGCATAGGTTTGCGGGGAACCACCGATGACAAAGAGCTTGTAGTCCCGCGGGTATTCGAGGCCCTTTACTTTCAACACTTGTCGTAGGGCGAAGGTCACCCCCGAAGTTAAACTAATCGCGCCGAAGGTTGCGCCGCGCAGATCGCCGTAGCTCTTAAATTTCTTCGCCGCCATAATGGACTGAGTCAGACCATTGATAATACCGCCGATCATGACAAGGTCTAAGCCCTTCTCGACTGCGGCAATCGGCGCGTCGGCGGCGCTCCCCGCGATCTCCAGCGAACCTCCGGCCAGCGCCTGAATTCCCACGTCGGAAGCACGTATAACAACCAGATCGACATCCAATCCCTGGCGGTCGAAAAAGCCCATCTTGGAAGCGACCCAAAGCGGTCCATAACCAAGTGTCTTGGTCGCCGAACTAACCCGGAGCTTAACCTTTTCTTGGGCGAAAGCAGGTGAGAGTTGCGGCAGAAAAAAGAAGAGGAACGCGAAGGCAGAGATCTTTCTAAGCATCTTGTTCTCATTCAACGAGATGGGCGCACGAATTTATGAAAGTTGCACCATCCGCGCCTAGAAGTCCACCTCTTATAATCTTCTCCCCCTTCGACGGGGGAGAATAAAAGAGGGGGTGAAAAAACAATCAATATTCATCACCCCTATCCTGATCCTTCGACTACACTCAGGACAGGCCCTTCGCCCGTCAAAGGGGGAAGGAAGTGACGCGCACTTACAGTGACGGCGATCCGATGCTACGGATCGACGCGTTACGTTAACACTTCTTCCGCGCGCCATTTCGCAATACTTGCTTCGTCGTAGCCGAGAATTTCGCCGAGAATTTGATCATTGTCGGCGCCAAACCGATTGGGCAGCCGCAGCGGTCCTTCGCTCATTCCTCTAAATAAGATCCCGCTGCGGGGAATTTCAAACGGTCCGATCAAGGAATCTGGGAACGAAGCGAAGTAATTTCGGTGGCGGAGTTGCACATCCTTGAGAAGATCGGCGCCGGTTTGGACCACGCCCGCTGGAACGCCGGCAGACTGGAGCTGGTTCATCACCTCCTCCGCGCTTCGCGCCTCCGTCCATTGCTGCGTGATGGCATTCAGTTCCGCGGCGTGCTCCAGCCGCGCCGGACGGTTGACGAAACGAGCATCGTCAATGAGTTCTGACCTGCCGATGACACAACAGAAGCTGTGCCATTCATCATCGGTGCGGACGGAGATCACGCACCAGCGATCTTCGCCTTGGCAACGATAGCAACCGTGCGGCGCCGCTTCCGGATCACGGTTGCCCCTCGGTTGAGGATCATGACTATTAACCGCGGCATCCAGGTAGGTCACACCGAGGGTGTAGGCCGTCCCCTCGATTTGTGCCAGATCAATGGACACGCCTTTCCCCGTCAAACGACTGCGCAGCAGCGCAGCAACCATGATGGTAGGTCCCATGATGAAACCCAGATGATCGGGGTAGACTCCCTGGCTCCCGATGGGACGATCTTGGTCCGGATGGTTCCATAGATAGGTCATTCCGGAGAATGCCGTGAGATTGAACCCCCAGGTACCGTAGCTGCTTTTAGGACCTTCAGAACCGAATCCCGGTAGTTTTACGATCACAAGCTTGGGGTTACTTTTTCTGAGCTCATCATCGCCCAAGCCAAGTTTATCCAGCACCCGGGGACGAAAATTCTGCAGTATCGCATCCGACTTGCCCGCCAGCTCTCGGATGAGCCTCGAGCCGGTGGGATGTTTGAGATTGATGCTAAGCGAGCGGACGCCCAGATTGCACTCGATGAATCTGGGCGCCGCGTCGATATCCTTGTGTTGGCCATAATGGCGGAAGGTGTCGAGCCCGCCTTTGCGCGACTCGATCTTGATGACTTCCGCGCCGTAGCCGGCCATCAACCTGCCCGCATAAGGGCCGGCGTAGCCGGTGGTGAAAGTCAAAATGCGGACGCCTTTGAGAATTTCGTTAGTGCTGTGCACGCTTCGTCCTTGATTTCCCTTCGCCTCTTACGGTAGAGGCGTCCGGAACTCAGTCGTAGGACTCACCACTAATGGTCGAGCATCATCCACACTACATCCGAGCGCCTGCAAAATCCCCCTTTGATCCCCCTTTTTCAAAGGGGGAAGGTTACAAAGATGGGAAGTAAAGAGAAAAAATCTCAAGTCCGTCATTCGAAAAAACTCCGCTTTTCGGTTCCCCTCTTTGAAAAAGAGGGGCTAGGGGAGATTTGCGACGGTCGAAGGGCGACCAGCGCAATTTTGGACTGACCCCTAACTTCATTTATATAACTCCATCTGCAGCTAATACTTCCAAATACTTCTTATCCAACCCAAGCTCGCCGCAAAACACCTCGTTGTTGTGCTGCCCCATCAGCGGTGCCGGCGACGGCGCGGCCCGTTTGCCGTCGAACATAAACGGACTCCCCGGCTGCGGGAACGAGCCAAGTACGGGGTGCGTGACGGTACTGAAAAAACCTCGCGCCTGAATGTGCGGATCCTTCATAAAATCCGAGGGTGAGTTGACCGGCAATCCCGGGATGCCGTTTTTCTGCATTAGTTCAGCCAGATCTTCTTTGAGAAAACGGGAAGTGTAAGAAGTCACCTGCGCATTGATATAGTCGGCGTGGGCGCGCCTCAGGTTACTATTGATCCACTTCGGATCGTCCAGCTCCGGCGCATGATCTTCCCACACTTTGAGCAACAGTGGCCAGTGAGCCTGCGTGACAAAAAGCGCGATCCAACCGTTCTTGCATTGAAACAGATTGGCCGGCGCATTGTGCTGATGCTGGCTGCCGGCGCGCTTCATTACCCGCCCCTCGGCCGAAAAGTTGAAGGCGACATGCTCGTGCAGCGCCATACTGGCTTGAATCGAAGCATCGACGTATGCGCCGATGCCGCGCGTCTCCCGCTGCCAGAGAGCGAGCATCGCTCCGTAGGCTGCGAAGAGGCTGGCATAATAATAGGATTGCGTTTCCGGCGGATTGCACGGCGTAAGCTTTGGATCGCCGCTGATATAGAGCAAGCCGCCCATCGCCGTGCCGACGATATCCGGTGTTTTGTAGTGGGCGTAGGGTCCGTCTTGACCGAAGCCGGTGAGAGAAACCAGGATCAGCTTGGGGCGCCGCTCTAGTAAGACCTCGTAGCCGAGATCGTGCGTGCTCAGATAGCCCGGCTCGAAGGTTTCCAGCACGATGTCGGAGCGCTCAACTAAATCCAGCAATAACCCGCGACCGCTGTCTTTGCCAATGTCTAGCGTAATGCTGCGCTTGCCCGCATTTAGGTAGGCAAAGCGAAGGCTTCCCTCGCGGTGCGTATGATCTTTTGCGAAGGGTGGCTCGGAGCGCGTCGGATCGCCGCCAGGCGGTTCGACTTTGATAACGTCCATCCCCAGGTCGCGCAACAGCTTGCCGCAGAACGCCCCCATGGAGGAGGTCAGATCGAGCACCCGAAATCCCGGCAGCAATGAATTTGAGTTGTCGATATCACTCATGGTCGGCTAAATAGATTGGAGTGTTGGAGTACTGGAGTATTGGGGTTCAAATGCATCACTCCACCACTCCATTACTCCATTTCATTGTTTGTGATTCTTGATGATATGCTGCGCCAACCGCCAGCGCAGGACTTCCGGCGTGCCTTCGGTGATGCGGATGCTGCGCACCTGCCGGTACCACCACTCCAGCGGCAATTCTCTCATCAATCCTAAACCGCCGTGGACTTGAATCGAGCGGTCCACTACCCGGCTTGCCATCTCCGCGCACATGATTTTTGTCATGTAAGAGAGTTGCCGCACATCTTCGCCGCGGTCATGACGCCAGGCGCATTCGTAAACCATCAAACGGCAAGCGTGCAACTCCATCGCCGAGTCGGCGATCATGAACTGAATCGCTTGGCGGTCCGCAAGCGGCCGGCCAAACGTCGTCCGGACTTTGGAGTACTCAATCATCATATCCAGTGCCCGGCTTGCGATACCCACAGGCCGCGCGCCGTGACCGCGGATGCGACCTTCTTGAATCCAACCCTGCGCGATGGAGAACCCCTGGCCTTCGCCGCCGATCATATCTGCTGCTGGTACTCGGACATTCTCGAAAAGAATCTGCCCCGGCGTGTCGCCCATCATCGTCGGCCATAGTCTTTCCAAGGTCACACCCGGCGCTTTCATATCGACGATGAAACAGCTGACGCCACCGCGGGCGCCCTTCTGCGGATCGGTTACCACGATCACTTGAGCGTAATCCGCGGTTTTCGCCCCGGTAATAAACCGTTTAGTGCCGTTGATCACATAATGATCGCCGACCTTGACGGCCCGCGTCTTCATCCCCGCCGGATCGCTGCCGGCATCAGGTTCGGTCTGAGCGAAGCAAATCCGCTTCTCGCCGTGGATCACCGGCAAGAGAAACCGCTTTTTCTGTTCCTCGTTGCAGTGAAAAAGCACCGGTCTCACTTCCGGCCCAAAGATCGGCGCATAGCGAAAGGGTATTGCTACCGTTCGCGCGACCTCTTCCATGATCACGCAGCGGCTCATGAGATCGAGCCCGGCGCCGCCGTATTCCGCCGGCACATCGAGCAGCCAAAGACCGATAGCCTTGGCTTTCTCCTGGAGCGGCTTAATAAACTGCTCGGGCATATCCTCCCCTTCCGGGCGACACTCCCGCTCCAGAGGAATCAGCTCTCGGTCGACGAATCTGCGAACGGTCTCTTTTAGGACCTGCAGCTCTTCGGGAAGATTAAAATCCATTCACTGGCTCCACACCCTCACCCTTCCCTCTCCCTCACGAGGGAGAGGGTTAGGGAGAGGAAAAAAGAGAGATTTGAGAGAGAGACGTCTCTACGAAGATCTAAACAATCTGGTTGAACCTATTTAGCGGCCCGCTTGTAATTGCCCAACCCCGGCCGGTAGGTCTTTTCGTCGAGGAACTGTTTCATGCCTTCCTCGCGGCCTTTCTCAGGATCCGTGGCACGCAGTGCGACCCCTTTGGCGCCCATATAGTCCTCGGCCTGCGCGTAGTCCATGTTGCGACAGTATTTGTAGACTTCCTTAGCGGCTCTGAGGACCTGTGGATTCTTTTCCATCAGCTTCTTTGACAGCTTGACCGTCTCTTCACGCAGTTTTTCTTTCGGCACCGCATAATTGATGAGCTTCATCTCCGCGGCTTTCTTGCCATCGAAGGGATCCCCCGTCATGATGTAGTACATCGCGTCGCGATAGCACATGGCGTCGGCCAACACCCGGCTCACCAAGCCACCCGGGAAAATACCCCAGTTGATCTCGCTCAAGCCAAAGATCGCGTCTTCGGCTGCAATCGCGAAGTCGCAAGCAATGAGCGGAGTGAACGCGCCGCCGAAGCAGAAACCATTGACCATGGCGATGGTCGGCTTCGGAAAAGTAAAGAGCCGCCGCCAGCGCCACTCCTGCGACGCCCAGCTTGCCTTGCGCCTTTCCAGCGGATTATTGTCCGTCCCCCGGAAGTACTCGCGCAGATCCTGTCCCGCGCACCAGGCCGGCCCGGCGCCCGTGATCACCAATACCTTAGTGTCTTTATCGACCTCGAGCTCCGTCAGCGCGTCAAGCATGTCGTAGTGCAGCTGCGGGTTCATGGCGTTTCGCTTCTCCGGGCGATTCAAGATACACCAAGTAATACCGTCGTCCTTTTCAACTTTCACCGTCTTAAATTCTTTTGTCTCCACTTTCTTATACCTCCTGGCTAATTTTTGCCGAGCTTATTCAAGCCTGAAAGGAATTGTCAAGGGACTCGATTGCAATAGCAAGCATTAGCCGGCTGACTCGACGCTGTTCGATCACCGGCTATTCCTCTAGAAAAGCAACTCCATGAAGATCAACAGATAAAATCCCGGCAATGATTTTCCTTCGGTGGCTTTCAGGCACGCCTCGTACATCTTTCTGTAGCGGTCCCGTAATTTCCTGACCTCTACATCCGGCCCCAAACACTTTGCCGGAGACAATACCGGCTCGACAGCCTTGATATTCTCTTCGAAGTCTCGGAATCGAGCAAGGCCTTGCTGAAATAGTGGAAGCGCGTCATTGTGCCGCCCTGTTTCGTGATAGGTAGCCGCCAAGGGTAGATTGGTAAAATACTGATTGGGTTGTAAGCGTAACGCCAGCTTCTGCACGAACTCCGCTTCTCTATAACGTTCTTCCGTTTGCAGCTGGAAGCCGAAACGAGCGAATAGACAAGCAATCTCCGCCATGGCCGCCTCCAGGTCGATCCGTGTCGCAATTTCAGGATAATGATCGCGATGGTAGCCGTAATCCTCCGAAACGGAGACGAAACGCATGACGTCTTCCTTAGAACGAAACCGCGAGACCAGCTCGGCAAGAAAGCGGTGCGGGAGCCCCTTCCAATCCCTACGAGTCGCCAAGAGTTGCAAAAGACACTCTTGCTCTGAAAGGCCGGTTCTTTCCAGGGAGCGGTAGCGTCTAAGCATCGCGGCCACTCTGGCTTTGGGGGTCACTACCCGCCGGGACAACAGCCGGTACACCATGATAGCCGCCAGAAGAGCCACGATCCAGAGCATCAAATTTTCCATGCCGGCCGTCCTCACTTCATGAAAAACATGCAACGCCCATTTCCGTCAAGTCGCAACGATATTTTCCCTACGGGAAACCCGGCAGTTGGGTCGAGCAACAATTGAGCAGAGGTGAGATAGTCAAAACGCAGAAGATAGAAGGAATTCCTCGCACGCTACTAAAAAAGTCGGTTTGCAGGCGGCTCAAAAAAACTCAGAGGAGAGGCGCGCGTAGTTCGCATATGGCTGATAGCTTATGGCATATAGTTGGAACCATACGCTATAAGCCATACGCTATGCGCCAGCTGGAGCGACGCGATTGAGCGCACCCTTCGACGATGCTCAGGGCGATCGGCTTGGCATTAGCTATGACAAACCATTTCACTGTTCGTGCTGAGCTTCGTCGAAGCATGAACCGCCTGAAGGCTTTTTAGCAGCCTGATGATCCGTTTGTCTACCTTTGGTAAAGCCCTTTAACGAAGCCGCTCGCGTCGATTTCCCGAAGCAGGCTGTCGTCGACAAATGACTTGGGGTCTGCGCCTTTTGCCTTGGGGTTATCTTTTTCCACGAATCCGATTACCGTTTCGACGCCCCGTAACGACGGATAGGGCATTGACTCGTAATACTTGGCGCTCAACAGGTCAAATGAACGTTCCAGGTTGCGGTCCTGCTCCACGCTGATTCTGAGCTTCTTCTTTACGACTTCCAGACTCTCTTTCCGATTCTGCTTGAAATAGGCGATGCCCTCTAAATAGCCTTTGAGAAATCTTAACACTTTGTCACGATTGCCTTTGATGTAGCTCCGCGTGGTGGCGATCATAGTCTGAAGATAATAAATGTCCGTATCGGCGAGATCGAGCAGCACCTTGTAGCCGCGGTCTTCGGCGACGAACATAGAGGGAATCGTTATCACGGCGGCGTCAAGGCCGCCTTTGTCCAAGCTTGCCAGCATATTCGGCGACGACCCCACCTGCATGATCTGGACATCCGTCGGGCTCATGTTCCAGCGTCTCAGTATCATTAGAAGAACCGAATGAGACACCGCGCCGATGCGCGTGACGCCGACTTTTTTGCCCTTGAGATCCGCCTGCGTCTTGATCTCCGGCCGCACCATAATGCGCTGCAGCCCTTTGTTGACAACTCCCGCAACCATAACGGTTTCGCCGCCGTGCAAGGCCGCGTTAACGAGTGCGTCTCCCGCCGAGCTGGTCATCTGGATATCGTTGGCAAGCAACGCGCTGATTCCCGCCGTGGCGCCTTGACCGGTGACGATGACCTCCGCCTCGATGCCGTGCTTGCGAAACAATCCCTTTTGCTCGGCGATCCAAACCGCGCTGTGCAGAGCGCTCACTGAGCTGAGACCCAATCTCATCTTATCTTGCGCAACACCGTTCGGAGCCGCCACGAAAATCCCGAACAAAACAATCGACCAGGCCATGCGCATCAGCTGTTTCATTACCACTCCTTACCGGTTACTCCTTACGCCTCACCCCTTACCTTTTGCCAATCTCCGCCAACGCCTGCTTGAGATAGCTATGATCGATGTACTTCGACGGCTCCGGCAGAGGCTCTTTAAGAATACCTTGCTCGGCGGTGATTTTGATCAAGGTGCGCACGCCTTCGACGTTCAAATCGGCGTTGCGGTCCCAGATGCGGTTTTTCCAGTTATAATCCGAGGCATAGCGGCAATGCTCGATGCTGATCACCATTTCCTTCGACAAATAGCCGCAGGCGGCCTCGCGATTGTCCACCATCCAGCGCATCGTCGAAGCCATGGCTTTCATAAAGCGAACGACCAGCGCCCGATTCTTCTCGGCCCAGGAGCGTTTGACGATGTAGACATTGAACTGAAAGTTGGGCTGGTCATCCGAGAAATAACCGATGATGTTGAAACCCTGTTGCTTCGCCACGAGATCGAGGGGCACACCCACCGGAGCCGAGGAAATTTGCCCCGAAATCAACGCTTGATAGCGATCGGGAGCGCCGCCGATGTTGAGCAGTTTGTAATCGCGCGGATATTCCATGCCATGCACCTTCAGCACCAGCCGCAAGGCGAAGCCGGTGCCGGAAGTCAGCGTTTGCGTGCCGATGGTGGTGCCGCGCAGATCGGCGTAGGTCTTGTACGGTTTGCCGCCAATCATGCTCAAACCGAGACCGTTGATCAGACCGCCGATCATGGTGATATCGGCGCCTCTCTCATAGGCGCTGATGAGCGTGTCGACCGTCGCGTTGGCGACGTTGATGGAATCGGCGGTCAGCGCTTGAATGGTCAGCGGCGAGCCGCGCATGGTGATGATCGGCACGTCCAAGCCTTCCCGTTCAAAAAAACCCATCTTCGCCGCCACCCAGAGCGGACCGTAGCTCAACGTCTTTGATGACTCACCGATCGGAAAGCGAATCTTTTCCTGAGCGAAACTTTTGAACGCAAGAAGCGCAATGAGCACCACGCTTGCGGTCACGACTAGTGACCCTCTGAATTTCCCTCGGCGTACCATCTTCAATCCTCCATCCTCGATCCTCGACTTTCCATTCTCAATCTTCCACCACTCCATTCAACGGATCCGCTTAATCACCGACAAGGTATTTCTCCCCGTCCACATCGGCAGAAAGACTGAATGACGATGTTTACCTCCCAGTACAACAACCATAATGTCTTCTGGCTTTGTCGAGAGGTGAACAATGCCATCGGGCGTGACGTGCGGCGATTCGCGCAACAATTCCTCATCGCTCTTGTGACCTTTGCGCCGGGCTGGAATCTCCGCGAACGGCAGCGCCGCATGCTCCCAGAGATACTGCTTAACGTGCTTTTTCGTAATCCCGTCTCGCGCCATGATCTCCGCGTCCTCGGTGCCGAGCGCCACCAGCGGCGTGCCACCGCCGAAGCTACCGACGTCGAGATGACTTACACCATGGTGCATCGCGATCACCTCGGCCAATGATGACAAAGCCTGCTCACCCCGATTCCCGGCCGTGTGCATGGGAAGAAATCCATTGATACCACACACGGTGACCGTACTCTCTTCAGGCTTGAAGCCCATCTCGACATGATAAGGCTCCCAGGGGCTCTTCTCCTGGTTCTCGCCGAAGCACATGGTGTACTTACCAGGCCAGCCGAAAGTCGAACGGTCTGTTTCGCCGGGGAACCCGCCGCCCACTGTAATGAGTATCAAGCGAATGGCCCGGCCGATGGTTGCATTCGACCGATAGCCTGGTCCGAAAACGCCGGCATCGCAGTTGATATCAAGGGTCTTTCGGAGCGGCCCATTCACGAGAAGAGCCGGACCGACGTAACCGGTGGTCGCCTGAACTCCATAGAGGTTGAAGCGCGGCTCGCACATCGCCTCGACAGCAGCTATAACAACCGGTAAATATTCCGGCAGACAACCGGCCATGACGGCGTTGATAGCAATTTTCTCAACGCTCGCCGGCGCCCACTTCGGTGGGATCGAACCGATGACTTCCTGCGGATCGCGATGGGTTCCGTCAAGCATTCTCTCAACCCGCTCCGCCGTCGGCGGCACGATGGGCAGTCCGTCACTCAGCTTCTCCCGGCAAAACCAGTCGTTGACAGCTTCCAGGCTATCTTCAACTTCAATGATGGTTGAGGTAAAATTCATCGTCAAGGACTCCAATCGAAATTGTTCACGGGCGGACCGGCGAGCAGTGTCTTCCTCTCATGATCTTTTTCCTTCCCCCTTGCGGGGAAGGATTAAGGAAGGGGGTATTTCGCAAGGTTTTGACAACCACGTCAACGACTCCATCGATGTTCTTAAGTACGTCGTGATTCCAAAATCGCAAGACATTAAAACCTTGATCCCGCAGCCAGATATCTCGCTCAACATCGTATGCGACTTGCTCACTATGCTGTCCGCCGTCGACCTCGATGACCAATCTTTTTTCCAAACAAATAAAATCGACGATGTAGCGTCCCAAAGGTTGTTGGCGGCGAAACTTAAGACCGTCTACTTGCCAGAATCGGAGTTTCCGCCAAAGCAGCCGCTCAGCGTCCGTGGGGTTTTTCCGTAATTGCCGTGCTCGCTCACGAGTTTGGCTCATATCCCCCTATCCTTACCTTTCCCCGCAAGGGGGAAAGGAATCGTAACCCGAGACGTTTTATCTGCATTTGGAGCTTTTAGTTTTAGTTCGGACGTTAACCATCCTGTGACGCGGCTATGTTTCGTAGCAGCGGGGATTCAACGTCGCTACATCTTCAGCGTTAATATCGCTCCAACTTTATCCACCGCCCCCTCCGCGTCGGCGCGGTGCTCTCCCGGCAGGGCGCCTCCGCTCGGATGGTGCGGGATTTCCACGAGAGGCAAACTGGAGATCCCAAAGAACTTCGCTTCGGTCCGACCCAGCTCCATGAAAATCGACTGGCACAGCGTCACCGTCGGCTTCCCGCGTTTCTGTAGTTCGATGGCGTCGTGGACACTCCACGATGTACACGACCCTCAAGCCCCTAGTCCGGTGATCACGGCATCACATCGGCTGACGAATTCCTCCATAGTAGCTTTAGGGGCGCCCTGCATGTGCGTCGGTTTGGTCTTAAACAGCACCTCGGCGGGCCGGTATTTTTCCTCGAGCAGCTTCGCCAGCTCCTGAAACATCGTTGTCGAATTCGCCTGGCCGTTATCGATGATACCGATGACCTTCCCTTCCAATGTATCCAGTCCCGGCACCAGCGGCCGATCTTTTGTATTCACCGACGCTCGCGGATCGAGCATCTTTAGTGTCGCCATGAACTACATCCTCCTACGAAAATACTGACTCTTAACACAGGACGGCCGAGCCGCACCCAAAACTCGGAATATCTCGCGCAAAGGCGCAAAGGCCACAAAGAAATTAAACTTCCGGACTTGGCGTTCTTGGCGTCTTGGCGCGAGCAAATCCCGTTTTGGATAGCCACGGGCCACCGGCAAATTTGCGCAAGCCG
>Ga0209887_1000356_pt1 | contig 13691 bp, 12 predicted proteins | sample GWRWN1_30_40_FD_187230 | JGI IMG/M metagenome (GOLD analysis project Ga0209887, IMG submission 187230) | Riverbed sediment microbial communities from areas with no vegetation in Columbia River, Washington, USA - GW-RW N1_30_40 (SPAdes)... | ecosystem: Environmental > Aquatic > Freshwater > River...
GAACACTAAAGGCCGCCCGCCAGAGCGAGCGTCTTTTGCCTCTCATACTTCCCTCCTGACATAGGTGCGGAGACTCTAAGCTTTATTTTTTCAATTTGTCAATACAATGCTCGCAGCGGCGCACACGCACCTTAGCGCGGCGGCAGCGGGCCATGTTCGGCCATCTTTTTGTACAGTCCGATGACTTCAGGATCGCGCGGCAGCTCGCGGATCGATGTCTCTACCTCTTCGCCGGTGAGAGGTGAGGGCTCGCCGCCCATGAGTTTTTTGAATTCTTGAGTAAACCCCGGATCCTTAAACGACTTGTTCATCGCTTCGCGCAGGGTCTTAACAATCTCCGCCGGTGTTCCCGGCGGTAAGACATAGGGCCAGCGCGGATACATGAATTCGCGGAACAGGCTGATCACTTGGCGCTCTCTATCATTTCTCGCCAGGGAATCCACGTCGGGAACGTTGGCGAAGCGTGGGTGGGGCTTGCCTTTTGGGATGGTGAGGGTCGCGTGAATGTTGAACTCGCCTTTGGCGAGCGCGTCTGCGTTTCGCCGGACGACTGTATCGGCGCTGTTAGCTCGGGCGTCTATTTCCCCCCGAGCTAAGGCAGCATCCATTTCCACGCCGCCAAAACCGACGACGATCCTGGGATCTTTAAGGCCAAGCAGATAGGTGAAAATCCGTCCGCTGATGTATACCGCGTGACCTACCGTCTGCGCTCCAACCCTGACCCCGGAGGCGGCGCGTAATTTTTCCAACGTGTCGAACCCCGCCTCCTTTCGGCTCAAAAATACGTAGGGATCGCCATGCTCGGTGGAGCCCAGATAGATCAGTTTATCGATATCGTACTTTACCCCGGGCAAACCGAGGACTGCGCCCGAGGCGAGGCCGGAGCCCACCGCGGTAATCGTGAGCCCATCAGGTTTTGCCGTCGAATAGGCGTGGTTGACCGCTTTCATGCCGGCGGCGCCGGGCATGTTTTCGATGACAATCGTTGGATTACCGGGAATGTATTTTTTCATGAAAGGGATGAGCGCCCTCGCTTGCATATCTCCCGATCCTCCGGGCTCCCCGCCGCGAAGCATAGTGATCGTCTTGCCCTGGTAATAGGGTGTCTGGGAAAACACCTCTTTCGGGACAAGCGCGGCGGCAATAAGTCCCATCGCCACTGCGATTACTGCGATCAATTTCACTCTGTACAGCATTAGCTACCCCCAATTGGATTCGAACGACCCACACCACCCTTACGACTTTACGCCGATTCTCTTTAGCATTGCATAAAAGCCAGAGTCAACATTTACAACTCTTCTCTGGGCTCAAACTATCGTTGACTCACATGAGTTTATCAAGTAGCGTCCAACACGCGCGGGCCTCTTGCTTCGGCGGATCCATGAAGATTGGGCTGTTTACCGAATTCTCTTACGTTGGCAAATCAGAACGGCAAGCTTACGCCGAGATCCTGGAGCAGATCGCCCTCGCCGATCGACTGGGCTATGATTTCTTCTCGACAACAGAGAGTTTTGGAAAAGATGAATTTTCTTGCTCTCCGTTTCCTTTGGGACTCTATGTTGCCGCCGCGCAACACTCGCAGAGAATTCGTTTTCTGACCGGGATCATCAGCGTACCCATCCACCATCCGGCGATCTTGGCCAGCCAGATAGCGGCTGCCGATCTCCTGACCGAAGGACGCATCATGGTCGGGCTCGGCAGAGGCCATCCCTGGGTACTGAACCGCGTAGGTGTCGACCCAGCGGAGAGTCCTGCCCGTTTTGAAGAGGGTATCCGCATGCTGGTTGAGATTTTCGGATCAACCTACATTGAAAATTCACAGGGTACATTCTGGCGGATAAGCGACTTCAAACTCAGCCCCTCGCCCCTCCAGGAGCCCCATCCAGCACTGTAGTTGCCGCAGCCACCACTCCCGATAGCGCGATCTTCGCCGGGAAAATTGGCCAGGGTTTGGTCCAGCCCGGCTATCTGGGCATTCCGCTCGGATTAGTTCGTGATTTGACATCACGATACCGGCAGAATCTTCCTAGGGGAAGAGTAAGCGATGTCATCTTAGGCATTCATCTGCACGTAGCACGGGGTCGCGAAGAGGCGGTGCAAAACGGAGCTTTCGCGCTGGCGACCCAGGCCCAAGTATTCTTGCGCTCGAGCGCAAACCGGCAGCGCCTGAGCGGAGAGAATCAAGCTTACGCGACCAAAAGCGAATCCAGGAGGGCTTTTGAAAAATTATCTGAGCCCGAAAAGGCACGCCGAGCCGTGGCGGAAGAGTCGCCTAACATCATGGCGGTTTGGGGTACTCCCGACGACTGTCTTGAGAGGATTAATTTTTACATCGATTCCATTCAGCCGGAACAACTCATGCTCAACATCGCCTCCGGTAGCCTGGCCCAAGAGAAAATCTTGAAGTCCATGCGTCTCTGCGCTGAAGAAGTTATGCCGGCGCTCTGCGCCTAACCGCTGGGGAACTGCAAGGCCGGTCGATGCGCGCTAACCTTTTGGCCACGCCTTTATCCAGGATTCGTCGCGCATTTTGTTGGGCTCATAGGATTCATAGTGCGTGAACTCGGAGATTTTTCTGCGCGGCTTGGCGCCCGGCCAGAAGCGAGCACGGCCGATGGGCACGACCCAAAGCAGTCGTATCGGCTGCGGAACATTGAATAACTCTCTCAATTCGGCTTCGATCTCTTCGCGGACCGAAACCCACACGGTTCCGAATCCCATACTCGCCGCCACGAGCATCATCTGTTCCACCGCGCTCGCCACGCTCGCTTGAAAGAGCTTTTCCCGATCTCCAGGTTGGCGGGTGGTGAGATAGACCATCATCGTCCTGGGATCGGCGCAAACCAACACCAGCACGGAAGCATCGCCGACGTAGTACTTGCTTAACCCTTTATAGTTGATCGGGTCCTCGCGCTTGCGCTGTTGCCACTCGTTATAGAAGATTTCACGGCAGCGCTTCATCTTCTCGCGGTCGCGGGTCACGACGAACTCCCAGGGCTGGGTGTTGGCGCCTGAGGGCGCCCAGCGCGCCGCCTCGAGAATGGCTTCGAGCTGTTTATCACTGATCTTCCCCGCCTTGTAGACTCTGACGCTCCGTCTTTTCTTGATAATCTGCAACAGCCCGGCGATATCCATAGGCGCCTCCAGAAGTGTCGATTTTATATCGAATTCGGAACCCAACCGGGAAGCGTGCTAGATAGACGTGTGGAGAGGACGAAGCGTCTCTGCCCAGGCGTAAAAATTTTCACTGTTTATAAACTTTGTCGATAAAGCCGCTTTTTTCCAGCTCCCGCACGATGCTGTCATCCACCATGTCTTCGATCCGAAGCTGGGCGCCGGGCTTGCGGCTGGCGGCTTCTTTTATTTGCGTCTCGGTACCGGCTCTTGTCACGAGCGGCACCATGTCGTAGAGTTTCGCGCTGGCCGTGTAGGCGTCCTCAAGATAAGCTTCGTTGGTTATTCTGCTGTACTTGGAAACGATTTTTTTGCTCTCTTCCTTGCGGGTCTTGAAAAAATGAGTCGCCTCGATGTGCGCCATTACTACTTTTTTCACCGTCTCCCGCTGGCGGGAAAGATAGCTCTTCGTCGTGGTGGCGCAGATATAAGGGAAATCAAACCGCTTCTGAAAATCGGCGGTGCTAATGAGGATTTTGAAGGGCATGCCCTTAGTCAAGTGAATGATCCCCGGAGGTGAAGGAAACCCTGTGATTCTGCCGGTGCGAAATGCTGCCGCTCTTTCTGCCGGACCACCCACCTGCATTATCGGAACTTGTTTATCGGGTTCCATTCCCAACCCTCGGATCAGCGCCCGCGCCGCTACATCCGACGCGCTACCTATTCGGCTAATACCGATGCTCTTCCCTTTGAGATCTTCTGCTGATTTGACGGACTCATTCACGACCAATTCGTAGGGAAGGGAGTTGAGATAACAAGCAACCAACACGAGGTCGGCCCCTGCAACCACGGCGTTGGCTACTCCTCCACCCGATGCGTTGGCCACCTGTACGTCCCCGGCTACCAGACTGGACACGCTAGTGGTCGTGCTCGGGATGAACAGTAAGTCTACGTCCAGTCCGTGCTTCTTATAAAAGCCACGGTCTTGCGCCAAGTACCAGACAGAATTGCTGCTCTCCAGAGCGCTGTGCGCAAGTCTGATCTTTTCCTGACCCCGGACATCCCGCAAAAAAAGCAAACCAAAAACCGTTGCCAGGCCAACAAAAAACCAGAATCGTCGCGCAAGCTTCATAATCCCTCCCAGACGTTTCGACTAACAGTCAGAGCCGGATTCGCTCGATCCACTTGTCAATTCTTGAGCGCGCCTGTCGGCCGCCACCAGGTGAACGGCGGTCCAGGCAAGTATCGGATGCGCCCCTGCTTGGGCGACCTTCAGCGGCTCGAGGGTCTTCACGGCCGCTATTTCTTCTGGGCGCAGCTGATACTCGCTTAGCATCGTGTCCATGTCCTGCACAAAGCGCTGTCGTTCTCCCATCTTCATGCGCAGGGTATAGAGCAATCGATTGAGATTGTAGGACTCGGGCTCGGGAAATTTGTAGTAGCGGTAGCCGGCGGACGAAGTGTCAATCGCCTTCGGCAATGGCCCCACCAGTGGCGGTCCCTCGAGTGGCATGGCGAGCGGGAAGTCGATGACCCCAAGGCCGTGGTGCCAGGTCGGTTGGTAAGACAGAACCTGACCGCAGGTGTTTCCGATGGCACCGAACACCGTATACCAGGTGAGTAGCTCGGTTTCGCCGGTTTCGTCCAGCTTCTCTGAGCTCAGGCTCAGCAGCGAAGATAGCTCGCCGCGTTTGATCACTTGCAGTAAATACTGATCGAAGTCAAAGTCCGGATAACCGTACTTCTCTGTACCAGGGTAATGGGACATACCCCCACTGGCGAGGATGGCTATCCGCTCCCCGCGCTCGGCGACAATCTCAGCGATGGCGCGCCCAAGCTGGTAGGCTCGATGGGGCTGTGGCAACGGCGGCACATAGACATTAACGAAGAGCGGCACGATGGGAATTTGCCGCTGCTCGAGAACATATTCGAAGGGCACGACGAAGGCGTGGCCCATGAAAGCCTTATGGCAGAAGGCTATGTCGAAGTCACGCTTGAGGCAACCGTCAAGGAGAGCGCGAGCCATCGTTTGATGCACCCTGACACCGTACTGCTTGCTGCCGAACGAACCAACGGCCTCCGGTCCGACCACGACCGCAAAGGCAGGTGACACATCGAGCGAAAACGCTTCAAGATGATCGAGGCCGACCACGATGAGCGCATCCGGCTTGGTCTCGTCGAGCACGCGCCCGAGCCGGCGCATAGCGGCGATGGTCGCATCGAGTTGCGCCGGATCCTCACCGGGCTGGCGCAGAAACAGCGCCGGCGCATGGCACGAAACCATAGCTGCAACAATTTGTCCCATAAAACCTCACGCTGCTAGCCACGACTATTCATGGACCGAGGAAAAGGCACGACACAGTGTAGAGCCGAGGGGAGTGAGCCTCGGAGCGAGCGGGCACAGGAGCGTAAAGCTACGCTGACTTCTACGGGCTTGGCTAGAAGCTTGCCTCTCTTCCTCGCTCGACACTCCATCACGCAGTTTGCAGGCCTCCTCAAGACACAGGCCCATTGCCCGCGACCGGAGAGGCTCGCTCCTCGGTCCCTCTTCCGCGCATAATGCAGGCTAGCGTCAGACTATTACCCTTGAGCCGCCACCGAACGGTCGTAGTCGCGCGTGCCCATCTCTTCCGAGAAAAGCTTTTCGTTCTCCATCCATCGATGGGTCTGCTCGAACATCTCCCGCGTATAAGGCTCGAACACTAAGCGCTCTCCCGGCCCGAACCCGCTGACATCGATCATCCGATGATACTTCTCGGGTAACTCTTTCAGGAAGTAATGCTTGTAGCGCTCCGGCTCCAGGTCGATGTCGCGTTGCGCTCGCTGCAACGCCCTGAAGTAGCGTTTGATATCTTCTACATTCGCATCCGGATGCAACAGGAAGCCGATCATAAACGTCGTGTCGAGAATTTTTCGGAATCCCTGCTGTTCAACCATGTACAGTGGAGCGCCAAACATGTTTGCGGCATCGACTTTACGGTCCAGCAGCGCCGCCAAGCGGTCTTGTGGTTGGCCGATAAAGCGCAGCTTGATCTCGTCAGGCTTCAGAATTTTCTCCAGTGCTTGGATAGCGGAGAAATAACTGCCGGAGTGGTAGCCCACACCCACCTCGACCTGAGCGAGGTCGCGAGACTTTTTAATCGGGGACTCGGGCGGGACGACTATGGCTGAAGGGGTGACGGAATAGGCGTGTCCCCACATTTGACCATGCCCCGTAGAGGAGGCCCTATTCACCGCCCAATGGCAGGCGCAGCTAATATCGGCAGCGCGCCCGCGTTCCATATTCTCGAAGGCGCCGCGCTTTACCTCCGGCGGGGCGGTCTCCGTGGACTGGACCAGAGCATATCCCGACGCGGCGGTGGCATACGAGTTCAATAGCTCGTAGTCCAATCCTTCGTCTTTAAAGTATCCCTTCTCGTCAGCGACCCATTCTTGTAGACGCCCGTGGGGCTCTATGAGAAATTTCTTCATAAGGAACCTCCTGTCGGCAAACTATTATCGTCTTGTCTTTAGCACGCGCCGCCGGTCTAATCCTGGTGGTGACAGTATCGAATAACGTCTTGTCATGTCAATGTTGGAGAACTCCCGGTGTATGAGTCTAGGTGTAAATTTTTGGGTAGTGCTATTGAAAATAGTTTTTTCTCTTTATTGCCCCCGACTGGACCTCTCTGCGTCTCCGCACAGGAAGAGAGGCTTCCTCCTCGGTCATTCTTTCGTGAATAATAAATCAGGCTAGCACTAATGCGGCCAACAGCAGCGTTCCGATTGACACCGATCAGATGAGCAAATAAGCTCCGATTGGGTCGTTAGCTGATTTTTTTTACTGAGGAGGTCAGATGAACACAATCGATGCGGATGGCCATATTGTCGAGAAGGACGCCGACATTCGGAAACATCTTTCGGAACCACACTCCAAGCGCGGTCCCCTGTTACCTTCCGACGGAATGGACACGGGTATGGGAGGGCTTGTCGGAGGCATGGAGCACGTTGACATTCCGACCCGGCTCAAAGACATGGACAGAGAAGGGATCGACGTCTCGGTCCTCTTTCCCACCAGCAGCTTTGCAGTGAATAGTTTCATCGAGCGCGACTATGCGGTCGCCTACGCCCGCGCTTATAACGATTTTATCGCCGAGGTATGCCGGCAATCTCCACGCCTCAAGGGAATCGCCTTGCTGCCATTTCAAGACCCTACGGCGGCGGTACAGGAAGCTAACCGCGCAATCACTAAACTCGGCCTCGCGGCTATCGCCGTCGCCACCCAGGGAATGAAGGAACACTTGGGCTCGCAGGTTTTCTGGCCGATCTACGAGGAGCTCCAGCGGCTCAACGTTCCGCTCTGCGTCCATAACCGGCGCGAAGGACCGGCCGGAGAGAAACGTTTCGACAGTTTCATATTCATGCATACAATCGGCCGGCCGGTGGAGACCTTCATCCAGTTCGCCGGATTGATGTACGGCGGTGTCGCTGAGCGATTTCCGAACCTGCGCGTCGCATTTCTTGAATGCGGCGTCGGTTGGGTTCCCTATTGGATCGAGCGGATGGATGAGGAGTGGGAGAAGCGGGGAAAGGTTGAAGCGCCGCTTTGCAAGCAAAAACCCAGCGAGTACATCAAACATGGCAACTGGTTCTTCGCGACGGAACCGGAGGAGGAAACCCTTCCCTACGTGATCGAGCGCATCGGCGACGACAAGATTCTTTTCGCCTCAGACTATCCCCACTGGGACGGCATGTTTCCCTACGTCGTCTCGACCATCCGCGGCCGTAAGGACATTTCGGAGCAGGCCAAAGCAAGAGTCTTGGGAGAAAACGCGAAACGCTTTTACGGCTGGCAGTGACGGTGTTTTGTTCGACGCGGTAATTTCGGGATTCGGCTAACCGCCTAAATACGCCACCGCATCGATTTCCACTAGACAGTGCGGCGCAAGCTCGCGAACTTCCACGGTCAACCCCGCCGGCATCTTCGAAGAGCGACTGTAACGATTGAAAAATTCTCGATACGCGGCGGCGAACCTCGAACGGTCTTGACCGGCAACCAGATAGACTGTCGTTTTCACGACGTCGTCCATAGTGCCGCCGGCCTCCTCCAAAATGTCCTTTGTGTGCTGCAGCGTCGCTTCCGTTTGCCCCGCGAGATCGCCCTCGGCCTTCACCTCGCGGTTGAAGCCAACCGCGTCCTGACCGGCAAGCAACAACCAATCACCCACACGCACCGATTGCGAAAAAGAACCAGGCGCCTTTCTCACTTTGGGGCTAGTGACGACTGTTTTCGCTCCGCGATAAGCGATGGCGACGGAGCGCAGCAGAATGTCCGGTCCCAAGTCACGGATGTAAATCCCGGAATTCGGCGGAAATTCATCTTCCACGAAAATGCCTTTGTAAACCTTTTTGCGCGCTTCGCCATATCCGGTGCGATAGTCCGTGCTGGGCATGAACATGAAAGTGCGGCAGAGGTCGCTGAGTGAAAGGCCTTGAGCATTCAAAATTCTCTCGATCCTCCCGAGCACCTCCGTTGTCTGAGATTGGATCGTGGTAGCCGATAGGACGTTGCCTTCGCCGTCAGCCGCATCGACGCCTGATAAGAAGAAAAAATTCCCCACACGAACCCCGTGGCAGCGACTGCCCCGAGCCATTGGTAGCTCCGTCAGCCGGAATGCTTCGCGGTCCCGACTCGATGTCGCTACGGCATCCATCCTGATGCGGCAGCCTCCCTCAAGACCCGATACGCCCACGAGGGTCGTGGCGGGACAGTTTTCGGCGCTTTTTCCGAAGCTCGCCTCCAGTACTTGCGCGACCTGCGCAGCATCCGAGTACTCGGGCAAATAAACCATGAGACTGACAACCTTCCCGAGATCGAGTCCCACGGTTTTCAGGGCAATATTCAGGTTTTCCAAGGTCCGAAGGGCTTGATCCTGCGCGCTTGTTTCGTGCAGGTCGCCGTTGGAGCGCCGGGCGTCGTGCGTCGAGAATGCGAATTCACCGACCCTTATGCCCTGCGAAAAAAGCATCTCTTCGGAAAAAAGCAGTTGCGAATGTACCGTTGTCGCCATGGAACCGAGATTGTTCTCTCTCCCCTTGCGCCCCTTGCGGGAGAGTTAGAGAGTGAGGGGTAGTAAAATTTGGCACCCTCACCTCAATCCTCTCCCGTCGAGGGAGAGGAGGTTTAAGAACGTCACCACCGGTGACAAATCAGCAGACGCTTTTTTTTCGTCTGCAGCCGCGTCGCCCGCCTCCTTGCGACACTGTAAACACCAAAAAGAATGTCGGATTACGGTAATTCTTAACGCCAAGCGCTATCGGAGGGCAACAGGTTTTTGCCGATGCGACGTTCGGGCGGAGCCGCTAGCAAAGACCGGCTCTTCTCGAAGTAGTGCTTGAAATGTGGAGTCTGCCGGTGCGCCTCTAGCGCCGCCTCATCCCGGTAGACCTCATAGAAATAAAAACGATTCGGATCCTCCTTGTCCTGGATCACGTCGAAGCGCAAGCAGCCGGGCTCGTCGTTCTCCGAATGCTCCGCATCGTAACGGACGACCTCCAAGAATTCTGCGACGTGCTCGGGTTTTACCTGAACGGTCACATGTAGCACCACCATAATGCACCTCCTGTTATCTTGAGTTCTCTGCTCCGCTAAGCGGCGGCCGAAACACGGCAAAAACCTTATCAGAGTTCGTAATCCATGATTCCAGAAACTCCGCTTCATCGGGTTTCCGCTTAAGCTCCGCCATGGCTCCCGCCAGACAGAACCAGTTTAGCAGCTCATGGTGGCCGCGGTCTTCCGCCTGTTCCAATGTCGTGTTACTCCAGGTTTGCCAATCACCCCCGCGCAGCGCTTCAAAGTACCGCCTGTCTGATTCGATGTCTGGGTACATGCGGGCATGTTTCGCAGTCAAAAACGAATGCGACCAACTCGACGATGCGATCAAAGCGACTTTCCACGGAGTGTTCGCGAAGGCCCGCGCCGTTGCGGCGCCGATCTGAAAGCAGCGCCAGGGTTGAGGTCCAGGCGGGTCCTCATCGACCTCCTCAAGGCTCCGTCCCTTCGAAGGCGTCGGAGACACCCCCTCGGTGACTGTCAGATGGCGTCCGTAGGCGTTAACGGTGAACGGCACGACGGGATACGGAAATCCAGTCCGATCCCAGTCAAGATAAAGCACGGAGTTGACGAATGCGTGTCCTAGGCCGCTGTGCAGCGGCCTGTACGCATACGCGATGTCAAAGCCCTCATTCAGCAGCGCCGACGCCAAGCGCTTCCCGCCCATCCGATGCCCCCGGATGGTGAAGCTCTTGTCCTTGGGCTCGTTCCATGAGTTCACGCCCCGCTGATTGTGGAGCCACGGTTGTACTTCCGCGGCATCGTAGGCGAGAACGGAAAACGCGGGCACACAATCGTCCCGATAGTTCTCATATTGGTCGTCACCCCAGATGACGCAGAAATCGGGCTGGAATTCATCGAGCGCGCGGCGCGCCCGGCGAAAGCCTTCGATCATGTCGCTGCGATGCGCGTCGGAATGTCTCTGGCCATCGTCGGTTCCCCACTGCCGGCGCATGAGCTCCGGCCAATTATCCATCGAACGCAAACGCTCTGGCAGAGCCGGGTCGGCCAAGCATATCTTGATGCGCCGGCTTAAATTCCCTTGGATCGAAAGTCCCGGATAATGAGTGATGCCTAAACCAAGTATTTGTCCCATGGACTCCTCCTCTCCCTTGGCGTAGGGGCGACCGGCCGGTCGCCCCTACATCTTATTAACCGCGGCCGGTTGCAACAATTCGAATTGTAGAATCATCGCCAATTCGTCGCGGGTGACCCACTCCTCGATAATCTTTTGCTGCTCAAAACGAAAAATCGCAATCGCATTCCAGGTCACCGCTTTACCGGTGACATCGTAATTCCCTAGACGAGACCGCCAGATGCCGCCTCCTAATCCGCGGTGAGTTAGCCGTACTACCAAACGGTCCTCGGATCCAAAGCTGTCGTGTATTTGTGTTTCAAACTTCGAAAAGGTTTCTTTGCGTCGAGCCGCCACCCCGCGCACGCTGTCAACTCCCACGACGGTTCCCCCCGGACGGTGCATCACGCACAAAGGATGAAAAAGGTCCTCAATGAGTTCCACTCTTCCCTGGTCAAGGACCTCATGGAAGTATCTTCGCACCAACTCCTCGTGAACTGCCAGTTCATTCTTGGATTTTCCATCCGCAGTCATCCTAATTCCACCCCGCGCCCAACCTACCACGCGACAGCTCCTCATCCAAGCGATTGACATCATGCTCTACAGCGGATATTTCTCGCCCCAAAGAGAGGGCCGGGCAAAAAAACTTTCTCACCACGAACCGCTTTCCAGCTTGGAAGTTCCCCCTCCTTCATCCTCCCCCGCGCGGCGCGGGGGAGGAAAGAGGCGGGGGCTCCGAGACCTCCTTCGTGGTAACATCCATTTTTCTTTGGGTTGCGGCTCAGCCGCGCCAGGCCCTTCGTGGTGGTCTGCTCTGGATGGCTTGGGCCCTAAAGGAGTGATGCTTTGACTCGGATGAACGGCGGCCAGATTATCGTTGACTATTTGATCCAGGAAAACGTTTCTCATGCGTTCGGCCTCTGCGGCCACGGCAACATCAGTTTCATCGACGCGCTCTATGAGCGATCCGCGGAAATTACTTCCTATTCCGTCCGCCACGAGTCCATCTCAGGATTCATGGCGGACGTCTACTACCGGGTTGCCGGCCGTCCGGCCGCGACGTTTACCTCCTGCGGTCCCGGCTCCGCTAATATTCCCATCTGTCTTGCGAATGCTTACTTCGACTCGGTTCCCTACCTCGCCATTACCGGCAACGTCCCCACGAGCCAGTTCAATCGGGGCGCCTTTCAGGAAACCTACCGCCACTACCAAGCGGATTTTCCCTCGGTCGTGAGGCCCTTCTGCAAGCGCGTGTTCCAGCCCACGCGGGCAGAGCAAGTGCCGCTCTTCATCCGCCAGGCGTGGAAAACCATGGTCACCGGCCGCCCCGGACCGGTCGTCCTCGATGTGCCGTTTGATATTTTCAAGGAAGAAGCCGACGTCGAAATGCCCCAGGCAAAAGATTGGAATGCCAACATCTCATGCCGCTGCGGCGCGGATCCCGAGGGGGTTCGCAAGGCAGTCGATATGCTACTCGCCGCCAAGCGTCCGGTCATCATGGTGGGCCAGGGAATCAAATACGCAGCAGCGACGGCGGAATTGGTCCGGTTGGCGGAACGGTTGCAGATCCCCGTGGTTTGTTCATCGAGCGGCATCGGCGCTATCGACGCGAACCACTCGCTCGCGCTCGGGCTCATCGCGCGAAACGGAACCTATCCGGCGAACCATGCCGCTCGGCAAGCCGATATCCTGCTCGCCCTCGGGGTCAGGTTCGACGATCGCACCTCGAGCAGTTGGCTCCCGGGTTATTCGTTCAATATCCCGCCGACTAAACTGATTCACGTGGATATCGATCCGGACGAGATCGCGCGCAACTACCCGGTGGCACTTGGCCTCATGGCTGACGTACGAACTTTCCTGCGACAACTGCACGAGGAGCTAGATATTCGCAAAGCGCAAGTGCCGGTTGCACGTGCGGCATGGCTCGGCGACATCCAGCGCTGGCGCAAAGAATGGGAGGAATGGACGGCTCCCGGCTACCGAGCGGATACCACGCCGATTCATCCCCAGCGCGCGGCGCACGAAATCGACAAAGCGCTCCCTGGTGATGCGATTATGGTGAGCGACGTGGGTGTGCATCACAACTGGCTGCTTCAGTTTTGCCGTCCGAAAAATCCCCATTCCCTGATCGGTTCGATGGGTTTTGGCGCCATGGGCTTCGGTGTGGCGGGAGTGCTCGGTGCGGCGATCGCCGCGCCGTCGCGACCTTGCGTCTCGGTATGCGGAGACGGCGCGTTCCTCATGCACGCGAGCGTCATGGCCACGGCGGTCGAATATAAAATTCCGGCCATCTGGGTCGTATGGAACAACTACGCATATGCATCGATCCGTGGCCTGCAGCGCGGGTTATCTCGAAGGCCGCGAGCTGGTCACCGATTTCAAGGAGCCGAATACCAACGACCCCTACAACCCCGACTTTGCCGCAATGGCGTGCTCTACCGGTATCAACGGGGTCCGAGTCGAAACGGCGAAGGATTTGGGCGAAGCGCTGGAGGCGGCGATCAAGGCGCACGAGCCTTGGGTCATCGATGCGAACATCCAGGGCGATGCAAACCCCGGCGGCGCGGGGGCGTGGGAACTTCCTGGATTAGGCCACGGAGAGCCGGCCATCGGTAAGAGAACCATCATCGAGGGCTGACGTTATCTTGAACGCATTGAACGTTTGGAACGACTTGAACGGGTTTATCTTGTGTGAGGATTTATTTATCCTAAAGGCGTCACCCCCGAATGTTTTAATCGGGGGTCCAGTTCCGGTCTCGCCTGGATTCCCGATAGAAGCATTCGGGAATGACGGACTCTCAGAGGTCTGGGAATAGCTCTTTACGCAGCAAGCTACGGAGAATCGAACCCTGAGATTGAACGATTTGAACGTTTGGAACGACTGAACGATTGGAACCCTTTTTCACACTG
>Ga0209887_1000357_pt1 | contig 13674 bp, 12 predicted proteins | sample GWRWN1_30_40_FD_187230 | JGI IMG/M metagenome (GOLD analysis project Ga0209887, IMG submission 187230) | Riverbed sediment microbial communities from areas with no vegetation in Columbia River, Washington, USA - GW-RW N1_30_40 (SPAdes)... | ecosystem: Environmental > Aquatic > Freshwater > River...
GTCCGGGAACCCGGTGAGCGGACGAGGGAAGGTTGCCCCACGCAGCGCTGCGCAGCTCGGCGTAGACCCGCGCGCCGCGCGCCCGCGCTGCATCCGCCGCCTCCAGCAGCACGACCGTGGCGCCTTCTCCGACGACCGTCCCGTTGGCTCGGCGGTCAAACGGCCAACAACCCTCCGCTCCTGACCCGCGGGGCCTGCCGGGCGACATCACCCGAAGCCGGGCCAGCTCCCGGTAGAGGATCCCGCACAGCTCGTCCACCCCTCCGGCAAGGACGGCCGGCGCCCGGCCCGCCGCGATGAGGCCGGCCGCGCGCGCGACGGCCAGCTCGCCGGCGATCCCTACCTGATTCACAGTCAGCATCGGCCCCCGCGCGCCGAGGGCGATCGCCGCGTGAGCGGCCATGCCGTTCATGACCGTGCTGGGAAACACGAGCGGGGAGAGGCCGAGCGGGCCGCGCGCGAGGAAGCCCCCCGCGAACGCTTCGGAGGACCGCAAATCGCCGTAGTGCGAGCCGAGGACCAGGCCCAGGCCTGGAATCGCGCCCGGCTCGACTCCGGCATCGGCCGACGCGAGCCGGCAAGCGACCACCGCGAGCTGGCTCACCCGGGGCAGCCGGCGCACCTCGTCGGCAGCGAGGTGCTGTGTGAGGTCGCCAACCTCACCGCCGAGGTGACTCGCACACCCGTCGGTTGAAAACGCGCGGATCGAGTCGATCGCGGACGCGCCTCGCGTGAGCACGGTCGCCACCGCCGTGCCTCCGCCGATGCCGAGCGCGCTGACGCTGCCTGCCCCGGTGACGACGATCCGGCGCGGTTCCGGGCCGACGCCCGTCGCCCCGGGTCGTCCTCGGTCCTCGGCGGGCCTCAACGTATACGGCATGCGCCTCGGCCCCACCCACCCTTCGGGTGGGTACCCGCCCTGCGTCCTACCGGGGCTCGGGCCTCGCCCCGGAACGGCAGGCGGTCAGACGGCATCGGCGCCTCGACCGTCCGGCACTCTCCGGAAGAGAAGACTCAGGTTCTGACCGCCGAACCCGAACGAGTTCGACATGGCAAACTCGAGCGCCACGCGTCGCGCCATACCCGGCACGCAGTCGAACGGGATCTCGGGATCCGGCTCCGCGAGGTGAGCGGTGGGTGGGACGAGACCGTGGACCAACGTCAGGACCGTGGCGATGCCCTCGAGCGCGCCGGCCGCCGCCATCGTGTGCCCGATGAGCGACTTGTTGGCGCTCACGAGGACGGCGTCGGGGTCAAAGACCTTCCGCAGCGCGAGGGCCTCGGCCCGGTCGTTCTGCACGGTCCCGGTCCCGTGCGCGTTCACGTAGCCGACGGCGGGGGCGGGGGTCCGTGCTCGCTCGAGCGCCTCGATCATGGCCCGCACGCTCCCCTCGGCGTCAGGATGGGGGGATGTCATGTGGTAGGCGTCCGTCGTGAGGCCGTACCCGGCCAACTCGGCGTAGGCGCCCGCGCCGCGACTCTTCGCGTGGGCCGCGTCCTCCAGGATGACGAAGCCCGCGCCCTCGCCGAGCGACATGCCGCGGCGGTCGCGCGCGAACGGCCGACACGGCTCCGGATCCAGGAGCCTCAAGGCGTTGAACCCCATGAAGCAGACACGTGTCAACGTGTCCACGCCACCGGCGAGAGCGATCGGCGTCACTCCCGCCTCCACGAGGTCGGCGGCGAGCCCGAGCGCGGCGCCGCCCGAGCTACAGGCGAGGACGACGGTCTCCTTCGGCCCGGTTGTGCCGTAGCGCCGAGCCAGGAGCTCCGCGTGCGCCCAGGGCAGGACGCTCAACAGAGCTCTCCGCATGCGCGGGTCATCCACGCCTTCGCGCGCCCTCCGCCAGTGCCAGGCCTCGGCTTCGAGCATCCCACCGCCGATCCCGCCGATGACCACCGCGGCCGGCCTCAGCTCCGCGCGCGTCAGGCCGGCATCGCGGACCGCCTCGTCCGCGGCCGCGATCGCGAGACGATCCGCGCGCGATCGCCGGCGCGAAGCGCGCGGCACGACCGTATTCGCCGGCACCTCGGCCGCGATGCAGGATCGGAAGCCCTCCGGGTCGAAGAGCGTGATCGGTCCGATCGCGCACCGGCCGGCGGCAAGTCCTGCCCAGAAGGCGTCGCGTCCCAGGCCGTAGGGGCTGACGACGCCGAGGCCGGTGACGACGACCCGTCTCACGGACCGGCCGCCGCCTGGATGCCGATCCCCGTCAGTGGGGGGTCGCTGCGCCTGGAGCGGGAAGCCGGGGGGTTCACGCCGCGCCGCCTCGGGCACTCTGGATGAACCGCACGAGCGCGCCCAGGGTGGCGAAGTGGACCGTCACCTCGTCTCCCTCCTGGACCACGACTCCGAAGCGCTCCTCGAGGGCGATCGACAGCTCGATGAAATCGAGTGAGTCGAGACCCAGGGATCCCTCGACACCTTTGGGCAAGGGCGTATCATGTGTGACCGTCGCGATGGCCTTGGGGTCGAACTTGAGGCGCTTCACGATGATGTCTTGTAGCTCGCCCAGGATCGCTCGCTCGTCCATCCGCCCTCCCCGCATCACGCCGACTTCGGAGGGGGGCGGTGCCCCCCTCCGGCGGCCCACAGCATCGCTCCGTAGTCGTTGCGCCAGGCCGCCGTCAGGAGGCACGGCCCCCCCCCGTCAAGCGCCTGCGCCTGGGCTAGACCGACCAGCGGCCCGCACGCGAGCGCCTCCCCGAGCCCGGAGAAAGGCGTCCGTGGGACGTCGAGGCCGCGCCGGGCCAGGGCCAGCGCCTCGGCGCCGCCGGCCCCGCGCGCCGAGACCCCGCTCGCGACGATCCGAGGCGCCCGGTCCCCCAGCACCGCGTCGAGCACGGAGGCCACCGCGGCCGGCCTGCGCGGACCACTCGCGGCGGTGGAGGCCCAGCGGAGCGGCTCGCCACCCCCCGGCGCGAGGACCAAGCACGCCGCGCCCTCGATGAGTGGCCCCGCGTAAAGCCGCCGGGCACGGGCAAAGAGGTCCCGTACCTCGTGTACTGCTTCGACCGCCAGCAGAATAACCCGATCGGCGATCCCATCCGCGAGCCAGCGCGCGGCGTACCAGAGCCCCTGAAGCGCCGCCGTCCCGCCTCCCATCAGGTTGACATACGGACCGCGGATCCCGAACTCGATCGTCACCTCCCCGGGTACCGCACTCGGCGAGGTGTAGGGGAAGTGGAGAGTCGTCGAGCTCTCGTCCTGGAGGAATGCGCGGTTGGCGGCGGCATAGCCGGTCGCGCTGACGTAGAGGATACCCGTGCCGCCGCCGCCGAGCTCGGCCGCGTCGAGACCGCCATCCGCGGCCGCCGCCCTGACGGCTGCCACCGCGAGGAGGCATTCCCGCGTCGCGCGCCGGAATCGCTCTCCGGCAAGGGCGGGGGTCGGCACCGTGACAAGGCCGGTCGCGGCCTCGGGTCGGGCGGCGCTGAGTGCCGCCAGGCCATCGCCCCAGCCGGTCAGAAGTCCGACCCCGCGGATCCGCGGGGTCGGCACAACTCCGGGGGGGAGGGCCCCCCCCCGGAGAATGCCCTCCGCGCCAGGCCTGCCTTCCCCCACACTAGACTTCATGGCTCGCCAGGACTAGGGCGGCGTTGCAGCCTCCGAAGCCGAGGGAGGTGGACAGACTCACCCGTGGACGGTGCCGCCGAGTCTGGTTCGGGACCCAGTCAAGGTCACACTGAGGATCCGGCTCGCCGTAGTTGAGGGTCGGCGGCACCTGGCCGTGCCGCCCCGCAAGGAGACACATGATCGCTTCCAGGGTCGCCGCCGCCCCCATCGTGTGGCCCAGGTGCGCCTTGATGGAGTTCACGGGGATCGCATACGCCCGCGCCCCGAGCACGCGCTTGAGCACCTCGGTCTCCACCCGATCGTTCGCGGGCGTTCCCGTCCCGTGGGCACTCACCAGATCGACGGCCTCCGGTCCGAGCGCCGCCTCGCGGAGGGCCACGCGGATGGCCAGCTCGAGCCCCCGCCCCTCCGGATCAGGCGAAGTGATGTGGGCCCCATCGGCCGCGCTCGCGTGCCCGAGCAGGAGACCGAGCGCCCGCCGATGTCCCCGCCCCGCCGCAGAGGCGGCGCGCTCTAGCACGACGACACCCGCGCCCTCGCCCAACAGGATGCCGCTGCGGCGGCGGTCAAACGGGCGCACCGCATCCCGCGTGAGCGATCGCAGCGCGTTGAAGCCTCGCTGGACGAAGCGGCAGAGGACGTCCACCCCCCCGGCGAGCGCGACATCGGCGCGGCCCTCCCGAAGGAGGTCCGCCGCGAGCCCCAGACTCGTGGCGCCCGACGCGCACGCCGTGGAGACCGTTAGCACGGGGCCCTCCGCGCGGAGCCAACCGGCGAGGTTCCGGGTCGGCCCATCGTAGAGCGACCCCACCAGCGCCCGGACCCCACCCTCGCCGCGGAGCGCCCGGCCGGCGTCATCGATGCCCCCGAGGGCGGTGCCAATCACGACAGCCACGCGCCCCGGCTCGGGAAGCGCCCCGCGAAGCCCGGCGGTCTCCAGCGCCTCCCGCGCCGCGTGAATCAGGAAACGCGAGGCGCGGCACGCGGGCAGCCGACGCTCATTGTTCATCTGGTCGCGACGCCTCCGGCCTGCGGCCTCCGGGACGTCGCTCCCTTGTGGCGGGGCATCGCTTCCTTCTGCAAGCGACCGAGCAAGCTTCTTCACCTCGCCTCCGCGCGTGACGCGGAGGTCGGCCACGGGGAACCGCTCGATCTCGCCGATCCCCGATACGCCGGTGATCAGCCCGGCCCAGAAGCTGTCGAGGTCCTGGCCTATGGCGGTGATCACGCCCGCCCCCGTGATCGCGATCGGCTTAGCCACGGGCAGTCTCCGCCTCCGCCCCACCGCTCCAGACATCGAAGAAGTTGAACCATTGGTCCCAGTAGGCGGTCACATACCGCTCGAGGACCGAGACGGCGCGGGTGAGCCCTTCGGCCTCCCCGCCACGCTTCACCTCGAAGGCGGGCTCCACGTAGAGACGGTAGTCACCCCGGTTCTCCAGGACGCAGAACGCAGGCACGACGGGGGCGCCAGCGGCCGCCGCGATGACGAAGGGCCCGATGGGGAACGACGCGGGCATCCCGAAGAAGGGGACGCGACAATCCCCGCGGCCGCCGATGGCGCGGTCCATCTGGAAGGCGACGACCTCGCCGCGACGGAGGGCCGAGAGGAGCTGCAACGAGACGAGCGGACTGTCGAGCCGGACGAAGCGGACGTGACTCCCTGGCTGATCATTGAGAACCGCGGCCACCCCGGGATCCGCCTCCGGCGCCATGACCACATGCACCCTGCGGCCGAAGGGTACCAGGAGACGGCCGGCCAGCTCCCAGTTCCCGAGATGGGCGGTGATGGAAACGCACCCTCGGCCCCGTGCGAGGGCCTCCCGCGTGGGCTCCTGCTCGTTCATGCCCGCGACGTGCTGCGAGAGTCGGGCCGCCGACGCTCGGTTGAGCGAGAGGAGGTCGGCGAAGCACACGCCGAAGTTCTCGAAGACACGCCGGACCGCCTCGTCGAGCCGGGCGCCGTCGCGCTCGGGGTGCACCCGCGCCAGGTTTCGTCGGACGGCCGCTCGCTCCGCGGCGAACCTCGACTCCAGGAGGCGCGCCACACGCGCGGCGAGCCAGCTGCGGATCGGACGCGGCAAGCTCGGCGCGGCGGCACTGGCGAGTCGGTAGTAGCCACCCCGGTTGTAAGGATGGGCGTACCAGCGCGGCGGCGCGGCGGCGGCTCGGGGCGCCGAGGTCACGCTCACCGCGGTGGAATCCGCGCGCGACAGGCAGAGTCGCGACGCCAAGTCGAGGTTGATGGGGTTCGCCTCGTGCGACTCTTTTTCCGCACTAGAAGAGGGGCGACGTGTACAGCCGGAACGCCCGAATGCGCCCCGGCGGGCTGTACGGCAACGGCTCTACCCAGAAGCTCCGTGTCGCGAGATCGAAGTGGAGACTCAGCGGGTTGCCGGGATCATTCGGGTCGTACGCGAGGAACTCGACGACCTCCGAGCGCACCCGGTAGTGGTAGACGAGGACCGCGTGATTCAAGACGTCCCGATGCGGAAAGTTCGTGATCATGAGCGGCGCCGGGTGGCCGGCATCCAGCTCCTGCGTCAGCTCGCGCGCGACGCCATGCTGGTGCTCGGGGGAGCGGGCTAGCCCCACGCGCCACGTTCGCCAGTGCATCATGCTGGCGACGTTCGAGCCGAAGGCAGCCTTGATCGCCGCCTCCTGGGCGAGGGAAAACGCGTGAAGGTCCGGGTAGGCCGGAATGACGACGCGCTGATCGTCGGGTCGCGGTGGCGCCCACGGCGGGGCGCCCATTACCTCCCGCGTGAGGCGGGTGTATTCGTCGGGCGAAATCGGCGGCGCATCGGGAGCGAAGCGGGCGAATCGGAAGAACTGGCTGGCCGCGCGCGCCATGATGATGCAGTAATTGGCGAAGCCGTCATTCCGACCGGGTTTGTGGGCACGCACGAGGTTCGGGAACGCGAAGGTGTCACGGCCCACTTCAAACGGCGGCCGCGGTGGCGAGACGGGGCGGTCAACCGCCAGCCTCGGCGCGCAGGCCGGCAAGAGGAGGCCGAAAAGCACTGTGGGGACCAGCCCGGAGAGGCGTCGCGGCCAGCGGAGCCCGGGTGGGTCACCACGCCCCCGACCATAGTGGCCCCGGGGAAGCACGCGCGGCATTGGACATATATTCTCGATTTTCGGCACCAGCTTCGTCAAGGAGTTTATGCCGGGATCTGAGCGGCAAGCCCACCTCGCCCGCCTCCTCCCCGGCTGATTTGCCGCGGACCGGCCAGGTCTCGGGGGAGGCAGGCCCGGCGGCTTCGCCATTCGGCGAAGCCGCCGACCCGAGACGGCCCCCAGCGCCTTCGGCGCCGGGTACCCGGACCCGGAGGGCCGTCGCCATAGGCCGCCGCGCAACGAGCACCGTAGGCGCGAGACGCGCCGGCCGACGCGGAGGTTGGCGCAGCCCCCCTCCGAAGATCTAGCGATTCAGCGGGCGACGGAGAAGGCCAAGGACCCCCTGAGGCATGAAGATGACCATCAGGGTGAAGATGACACCGACGGGGATCAGGTAGTACTCGGTCAAGAAGCGAGAGAAGCCCTCGCGCAAGAGAAAGAACAACGCGGCACCCGCCACTGGTCCCACCAGCGTCCCCATGCCGCCCATGACATTGAAGACGACGACCTCGCCCGAGATCAGGAAGAACACGAAGTCGGGTGCCGCGAACTTGTTCTGGATCGCGTAGAGCACGCCGGAAAGCCCGGCAAACAGCCCGGAGAGCATGACCGCCACGATCTTGTAGCGCTCGACGTGGTAGCCGATCGCGCGGGTGCGGGGCTCGTTCTCGCGAATCGACTGGAGGACCATCCCAAAGGGTGATTGGGTGATCCGGCGCAGGGTCAAGTACGAGGCGGTGACGATGGCCAGCACGAACCAGTGCAGAGTATCGGCGGTGAAGCGCCCCGACCAGACACCGGGAATCGAGAGAGGCGGCTGGCTAAAGGTCAGGCCGTTTTCGCCGCCTGTGACTTCGGTCCAGGTGAAGATGATGACGTAGAAGATTTGCGAGAAGACGAGCGTCGTGATCGAGAAGTAGATATCGCGGAGTCGCGTCGCGAAGTACGCGACGAACACCGCCACCACCCCGGCACCGACGAGGCCGTAGAGCAGCGCGAGCCACAGGCTCGGCGGACGCACGGTGAGCAGTGCGGCCGCCGCGCCGTACATCCCGAGCCCGAAGAACGCCGAATGGCCGAACGAGACCATGCCCGTGTAGCCGATCAAGATGTCCGAGGACATCGCGAGGAGACCCCAGATCAGGATCTCGGTCGCAAAGCGGCGCCAGAACGCAGGCAGGACCAGCGGCGCGACTATGAGGAGACCGAGCACCACAAAGAAGCCGATCCAGTAGCCGGTCGCCGGCGGTCGCGCGGTCATTTCGGCGTGGGGACGAAGAGGCCGGTGGGTCGGAAGAGAAGCGTCAGGATCAGGACGACGAACGAGACGATGACGGCCTGGGCCGGGCTCATCCAGATGGAGGCGAAGGCCTCGAGCAGGCTGATGAAGATGGAGGCGAGGATCGAGCCGCCCAGGTTTCCCATCCCGCCGACAACCACGACGATGAACGCCTTGAGGATGAAATCGAGCCCCATGGCGTGATTGACGCCGACGAGCGGGCCGAAGAGGACCCCGCTCGCGGCGGCCATGGCTGCGCCGATCGCAAAGACGCCCGTGTGGACGAGCGGAACCGGGATGCCCATCGCGGAGGCCATGATCCGGTCCTGCGTCGTGGCCCGGATCCAGATGCCGTACTTGCCGTACTTCATGAACAGCCAGAGTCCACCTATGATCACCGCCGAGAGCACCGCGATCACGATGCGATACCACGGGTACTCGACGTGGAAGAGCTGGAACTGGCCAGTGAACGGCTCCTGGATCTTCCGGGCGACCGGCCCGTACTGCCAGAGCGCGTAGTTCTGGAGCACCAGCGAGATGCCGAACGTCGCTAGGATCGTGGTGAGCGGGTCGCGACCGAGCAGCGGCCGGAGCGCCGTGATCTGGAGGACGGCGCCAAGCAGCGCGATCGTCACCGAGGCGACGAGCAGCGCGAGCCAGAAGCTTCCCGTGACGACGAGCGTCGTCGTGCCCACGTAGGCGCCGAGCATGAACAGCTCGCCGTGGGCGAAGTTGACCACGTCCATGATCCCGAAGATGAGCGTCAGGCCCGAGGCGACGAGCGCCAGGATCATGCCGCTGACGATGCCGTTAACCATCTGGACGAGCAGCAGGTCGAACGGAACTGTCACCGGCTAGATTCCCAGATACTGGTGGATGACGGCGTTGTTCGCGCGCAGCTCGGCGGCCGGCGCGTGGTGCCGGACCACGCCCTTCTCCATGATGTAGATGCGGCTCGAGACCTCGAGCGTCAACGGGACGTTCTGCTCCACGAGCAGGATCGCCACGCGCTCCTTGTGTAGTACCCCGATGATCTCGCGGATCTGGGCGACCATGCGCGGCATGAGACCCTCGGTGGGCTCGTCGAGCAGAATGATCTTCGGCTCGAGCATGATCGCGCGGGCGATCGCGAGCATCTGCTGCTCGCCGCCGGAGAGCGTTCCACCCGCCTGATCCCGTCGCTCGCGCAGCACGGGGAAGCGCTGGTAGACCTTCTCCAAGAGTTCCTCGCGACGCCGATCGGTGACGCCCTGCCGGTCGAGCCCCGTGCGGAGGTTCTCGATCACCGTCAGCAGGCGGAAGATTCGCCGGTCTTCCGGCACGTAGCCGATCCCGAGTCGGGCGACTCGGTGCGGCGGCATCCCGTCGATGTCGCGCCCTTCGAACGCGATGGTTCCCTCCGACGGGCGCACGAGCCCCATGATCGTCTTGAGTGTCGTGCTCTTGCCCACGCCGTTGCGGCCGAGCAAGCCGACGACCTCCCCGGGAGCCACCTCGATGGAAACCCCGTGCAGGATGTGCGACTTGCCGTAGTAGGCGTGGACGTTCTGAACCGAGAGCATCAGGTCTTGAGGTACACCTCTTGCACCCGGGGGTTGGCCTGGATCTCGGCAGGCGTCCCCTCCGCGAGCACCTCCCCGTAGTGCAGGACTGTGATCGTGCGCGCGAGTCCCATCACGACCTCCATGTCGTGCTCGACGATGAGGATCGTGAGGTCCTTCGCGATGCGGCGGATCAGCTCGACTGTCGCATGGGTCTCGGCGACGCTCATGCCCGCCGTCGGCTCGTCGAGGCAGAGGAGGCGGGGCTCGGTCGCCAGCGCAATGCCGATCTCGAGGTTGCGCTGCTCGCCGTGGGAGAGGTTCGCCGCCAGCTCCTCCTCCTTCTCGCGCAGCCCGACGGCCTCGAGCACCGCGCGGGCCCCGTCGAGCACGTCCGAGAACGACCGGTGATGGCGTAGGAGGCTCCAGCCATGGTGGCGCGACTGCGCCGCGATCCGGACGTTCTCCAGCACGGTCGCGCCCGGGAGGATGTTCGTGATCTGGTACGAGCGCGCGATCGCCTTCCTCGAGATCTGATGCGGCGGGAGCCCGGTGATGTCCGCCCCGTCGAAGAGGATCCGACCGCTGGTGGGACGAAGCACGCCGGTGACGCAGTTGAAGAAGGTGCTCTTGCCGGCCCCGTTCGGGCCGATGATGGCCCGGATCTCGCCCCGTCGAACGGCGAGGTTCACGTTGCTGAGGGCGGCGAGGCCGCCGAATCGGACGCTGAGACCTTCTGTCCGAAGGAGCGGAGACGAGGTGGCTCCCCGGCCGGTCCCGACCGGAGACGCCACCCCTTGAAAGGAATCTGCCACGCTAGGCGAACTTGCAGGCGGGCGGGAAGACCGTCTTCTCCTTCGGAACGACCTCGACGACCCGATGCTTGCCGCCCCTGATCTCGAAGATGAACTCGCGGAGAAACGCCTGGTGGTCCTCTTTCCGCAGGGTCTTGTCGCCCTGCGGGAAGTCGTCGCCCTCCTTCACCTCCAGACCCTCGAGCGCGGCGATCAGCTTGGCCGTGTCCTGACGCCCCTGGAACCCCGACTTCTGGATGCCGAGCTTCAGGAAGTTCATCGCCTCGAAGTTCGCCTGCACGTAACGGTCCGGAAGCGGACCCGAGGGGTCGATCTGCTTGAGCCGCGCGACGGCGTCCTCGTAGAACTTCTTGTGATGCGGCGTATTCAGCGGGGCGTCGAGTACCGGCACGTACCGGTTGATCCCGACGAACCCCTCGATCTTGTTCCCGAGCGCCGGGAGGTTCGTGGCCTCCGCGATGGCGCCATCCCCTGCCCACTTGTACTTCTTCGTCAGGCCGAGGTCGAAGGCCTGGTTGCCGATGGTCACGCCGTCCTTGCCGAAGAAGATCGCGAAGAGCCCATCGAAGTTGCCGGTGACCTTCGAGAGGAACGCCGTCATGTCCGCCGTCCCGAGCGGAATGCCAGTCGTCTCGACGACCTCGCCGCCTGCCTTCTTGATCTCCTGGGTATAAGCGTCCCGCGTGGACTGGCCCCAAGCGTAGTCGGCGTACACGATGTGCCACTTCTTGCCCATCTTGCTCACGAGGTAGGGCGCGAACGCCACGGCCTGAGCGGGCGCGTAGTCGAACGGCCGAAAGGTGTACCGGCTGCACTTGGTCGTCGTGATCGTCGTATCGAGACACACACCGATCATGTTGACGATCGTGTGCTCCTCCCAGACCGGCATGCACGCGAGGCACACGTTCGAGAGGAAGCCCCCTTGATGGGCGTCGATCTTGTCTTCGACAACGAGCTTCTCGGCCTTACGCCGCCCGACGTCCGGCTTCGACTCATAGTCCGCGACGACCAGCTCGACCGGCCGGCCGTTGATGCCACCCGACTTGTTGATCCGGTCCACCGCCATCTGGGTCCCGACGAGCGCCGTCTTGCCGCCGGCGGCCGCGGCGCCGGAGAGCGGCTGGAGCGTCCCGATCTTGTACGCCTTGGCCTGGCCGAACGCCGCCCGCCACGGCGCCGGGACCAGCATCGTCGCGCCGAGCGCGCCCGCGGTCGCTGCCGCAAGGCCGAGGAAGCGCCGCCGGGTCGTCTGGCCGCTCCACCACATCTCCTTCGCCCACCCCGCGTCTTGCCACCGTTCGCCCATCGATGCGCCCTCCTTCGGCTGCCCTCCACCGGGCAGCTGGTTACAGGAAGAGTGGACCCTCTATACACGAGAGGGTCTGACCCGCGCAAGCAATCTTCCGTCAATCCTCCCGCTGCTCGTGTCCTCTTCTCTTGGGGGAGGCAGGCCCGATCCGTTCGCCGCCAATCAAGGTCGGACGTCCGCGAGGCCGCAGGCCGAGCGCGTCCCGGCCGAGATGGACAGGCGAACGGCGCCGACCGAGACGGTGCCCGGCCGCGAGGGCCGTCGGCGGGGGGCTGCGTCCCCCTCCGACATCAGTTACTCCCATGTGCGCCTGTCCTCGATCTTCTTGGCGCCGCCGGCGACCGTGCCGGAATGGACCACGCGAACCTCGCCGCGGACCTTCATGACCTCGCGGATGGCCGCGACCATGCCGGCCTGGATCGCGACCGGATCCCCGCCCTGGCCGAGCTCCACGTTGAAGGTCAGCGCGTCCTGGTGGCCGTCGCGCGTGATCACCACCTGGTAGCGCGTCACTGCCGGGAAGCGCGCCATGATCTCGTCCGCCTGACGGGGGTGGATGAACATCCCGCGGACCTTGGTCACCTCGTCGGCGCGGCCCCGCCAGCCCAGCATCCGGGCCGACGTCCGGCCGCAGGGACACGGGGCCTCCGTGAGCGCCGAGAGATCACCCGTGCCGAACCGGATCATCGGATACGTCTTGTGGTTCACGGTGCAGACGATCTCGCCGACCTCCCCGACGGGGAGCGGCGCCCCGGTCTGGGGGTCGCAGATCTCGAGAATCGCATCCTCGATGACGTGCATCCCGTCCGCTTCGCGACACTCGTAGGCGACGATCCCGAGGTCCGCGGTCCCGAACGACTGGCGCGTCAGGATCCCGTACTGCTCCTCGAACGTCCGGCGGAGGGACGCAGGCAGCGCCTCCGCGCCCACCTGGGCCACCTCCACAGGAAGCCGGCCGACGCCCCGCTCCTCGGCGTGCTTGAGGATCGTCATCAGGAACGAGGGGGTGCCGACGTACCCGGTGGCGCGGAGGTCGAGGATCGTCTTCACCTGGACCTCGGTGTTGCCGGGGCCCGTCGGCACGACGGTGCACCCGAGGAGCGCGAGGCCGCGGTCCATCAGATGAGCGGCCGGTGTCAGGTGGTAGAGGAACGTGTTCACCACCACGTCCCCCGGCCGGAAACCGCCGGCGAACGCCGAGACTTCGGTATGCCAGGGGCTTCCGTCCCGCCGCGCGAACGGCTCGTAGATGGGTCCTGGGGAGACGAAGACCCAGCGCAGGTCCTCGTGTGGCACGGTGCAGAAGCCTCCGAACGGTGGGCTGCTCCGCTGAAGATCCGGCATCGCGGCCTTCCCGATGACCGGCAGCCGGGTCAGGTCCTCGAGCGTGCGGACGCCGGCGGGACGGAGCCCGGCGGCCTCCATGCGGCGGCGGAAGCCGGGTGCTCGCCGCCAGGCATGGAGGATGATCGCCTTGACCCAGCCCTCCTGGTAGCGCCGGCGCGCTCGAAGACCCATCGTCTCGCGCTTCCGGTCGTAGTAGCCCTTGAGTCGATCGGGCCGGGTGTTGGAAAGGCTCATCAGAGTCCCAGCTCCCGACGGACCAGCCGGGTCCCGGCCACCATCGCCCGCAGCTTGCCGACGGCCGAGGCGCGCGGCGTTTCCCAGAGCCCGCAGTCCTCGACGAGCCCGAGCCCATCGGGCGCGGTCACACGGTCCACGACCTCGTACGGCGTGTGGGTGTCGTAGTTGGGCGCGCCGAGACGGCGCGGCACCGGGAGCGACCGGAGACCCTTCAGCCGGCCGAAGAAGCCGAGCGTGAAGTTCTCCCGGCCCATCTCCCCGTTGGCCGGCACGTCGACGCCCGCCTCGATCTGATCGAGGAGCGCGATGCGCGTGGCGTCCTCGATCAGCTCGCGGAGGTCCATGGGGCCGAGCCGCCCGGCCGTCTGGGCCTCGCGCCCGAGGGTGAGCCACCCGGGCAGCGCGTGGCGGCCCACGACCGACGTTGGGAGTCCCGGCAGGCCTGCGGT